>Ga0210410_10004166_pt1 | contig 12701 bp, 14 predicted proteins | sample IncBWC4MmetaG_FD_161058 | JGI IMG/M metagenome (GOLD analysis project Ga0210410, IMG submission 161058) | Forest soil microbial communities from Barre Woods Harvard Forest LTER site, Petersham, Massachusetts, United States - Inc-BW-C-4-M | ecosystem: Environmental > Terrestrial > Soil >... | reverse complement strand
CATCTCGTCCGACAACCAAGCCTCGCGCAAGGTCTCGTCGATCACCACACCGTCGCGCGCCGGGTCGCGGCAGTCCGGAAACAGGAAATTGCCGAATTGCATGCGGGATTCCTCCTACCCTCGTTTGAATAACCGGGCGGCTTGCGCGGGTTGTCAAGCGACGCTGCGAGCGCTTGCTATAAAAGCATAAATATGCGTAGCTGTCGCGATGAGAACGACCGTCGATCTCCCCGATGAATTGTATCGCCGGGCCAAGGCGGAGGCAGCGCTGCGCGGCCGCAACCTCAAAGATCTCGTCGAGGAGGGGCTCCGGCGCGTACTTCGAGCCCCCGAACACGAGACCTCGGCACAGCGCACAACCGGGCCCTCCGTCCATGACCTGATGCAGGATTGTTGCGGCATCGCGAAGGACGCGCCCGCCGATTATGCGACAAACCCGAAATACATGGAAGATTTTGGTCGGTGACACCGGGAGCGGTGGTCGATACCGGGCCGCTGGTGGCCTATTTCTGCGCGAGTGAAGCCCGTCACAGCTGGGCCGTTCAACAATTCGCGAACCTCACCCCGCCATTGCTGACTTGCGAGCCGGTATTGACCGAAACCTGTTTCTTGCTCACCCGGCAGAAAGTTGAGGCCTGGCGGCTGCTGGAAAGCCTGGGTAACGGAGCCCTGCGCGTTGCGCTTCGGCTCGATGCTGAGGCAGAGGCGGTGCGCGGCTTGATGAGCCGTTACAGCAATATTCCGATGTCGCTCGCCGATGCATGTGTTGTGCGGCTCGCTGAAATTTCCGGGTTGCCGGTCTGCACCTTGGATTCGGATTTCACAATCTATCGCGCGAGTGGACGCAAGAGACTGGCACTGATCATACCGCAGCGTCCGCGTTGAGGGGCCAAAAAGCGTCAACACCGCAGAGATCCCGAGCCCCCTAAATCGCCTCCGCCCATGACGATCCCGTCCCGCTTGGGGCGATCCGGCAAAAGAAGATGTCCCGAGTTTCGAGTGCAAGCCCCCTCTTACGACGCGACAAAGGGCTGCGCACGATCGGGTCATATTTAATGCGAACTCGCTAGGAATTTTAGCGAAACGTGGTTAACATCGCTCCGCGCGATGGGCGGAGAGCCTGGCGAATGAGACGACGAAGTTTACTGAAATCGACGCTCGCCGGTGCGGCAGCTTTCGCCGTCCCGCAAATCGGGCGCACGGAAGGGCAGAAGACCCTTACCTTCGTGCCGCACGCCGACCTCGCGTCGCTCGACCCGGTTTGGACCACCGCCGATGTTACCCGCAACTTTGCTCTGGCGGTCTACGACACGCTTTACGGCTACGACGCGGAATTCAACGCTCAGCCGCAAATGGTCGAGGGACATGCGATAGAGAATGACGGCTTGCAATGGGACCTGCTGTTGCGGGACGGGCTGACATTTCACGACGGCTCCCCGGTCCGGGCGCCGGACTGCGTCGCCACGATAACGAGGTGGGCCAAGCGCTACCCGATGGGTCAGGCGCTGATGGACCGCACCGACGAGCTTGCGGCAGTCACCGACAAGACGATCCGCTTCCGCCTGAAAAAGCCGTTTCCGCTCTTGCCGGAAGCCCTGGCCGAGCCCTACTGCTCGATCATGCCGGAGCGGCTTGCCATGACCGACGCATTTGAGCAGATCAAGGAAGCGGTCGGTTCGGGACCGTTCAAATTCGTCGCCTCCGAGCGGATACCCGGCCAGCGCGCCACCTTCGAGAGGAACCCCGCCTACGTCCCGCGTACCGGCGGCAAACCGAGCTTCAGCGCAGGTCCCAAGGTGGCGCATATCGAGCGTGTCGTCTGGAATTACGTGCAAGACCCAGCGACCGCGGCCGCAGCATTGGCTCAGGGCGAGGTCGACTGGTGGGAGAACCCCGCAATCGACCTGGTGCCGTACCTCCAGCGCAACAACAATCTGGTGATCACAGTCAAGGACCGCACCGGCAGGATGGGCTGTCTGCGCTTCAATCAACTCTTCCCGCCGTTCGACAGTGCGGCGGTGCGCCGTGTCGTGCTGGACGCGGTCGACCAGGAGACGGTGATGGCCGCCGTCGCCGGGGCCGAGCCGAGCCTGGCCAAGATCGATGTCGGGCTGTTTGTGCCGGGAACGCCGATGGCGAGCGATGCCGGCGTCGAGATCACCCGACGGCCCGACGACTACGAAAAAGTCAAGAAAGAACTGGTTGCCGCGGGCTACCGAGGCGAGCGCGTGGTCGTCCTGGCCTGCTCGACTATTCCAAGCATCCATGCCATGTCGCAGGTCGCAACCGATGTTCTGCGGCGCATCGGCATGAACATTAATATGCAGCTGCTCGAATGGGGGAGCGTGGTCGCGCGGCGCGCCAGCCGCGAACCGCTGGACAAGGGCGGGTGGAGCATCTTCTACATCAGCCTCGGCGGGATGGGGAACATCTCCCCCGGACCCAATCTCCCCTTGCAGGCGAGTGGTGCCACTGCCTGGTTCGGCTCGCCCGATGATCCGAAAATGGAGGCGCTGCGCGAGGCTTGGTTCGAGGCGCCGGACCAGCAAGTCCGGCAGAAGATATGCCGTAGGATGCAGGAGGAGTTCTGGTTGAACCCGTCCTATGTTCCGCTCGGCCTGTGGTACCAGCCGACCGGCTTCCGCGCTAACCTGCAAGACGTGCGCGACGTCTGTCCGCAATTCTATGGTGTGCGACGGGCGTGAGCCCGAGCCGAGACCGGCTTGCCGGCCGGCGGGGTTCTTTCTTATTATCCGTCCCAATTCGTCATCGAGGAGGATGGAGATGGATCAGGACGCCAAGAAGACTGTGCTGCGCATGATCCCGTACGGGATCTATGTGCTGACCGCGGATGACGGCAAGGGCAATGTCGCTGCCGCGACGGTCAATTGGGTCACGCAGACCGCCTTTGCGCCGCCGCTCGTGGTCGTCGGCGTGAAGACCGATTCCGGCGCTTACCAGATCATCAAGGACAAGAAGACTTTCGCGCTGAACATGCTCGGCAAGGATCAGAAGGGTGCCGCCTTCACCTTCTTCAAGCCGACCAAGCTGGAGGACGGCAAGCTCAGCGGGCAGGCCGTTCACAAGGGCACGACCGGGGTTCCGATCCTCGATGCGGCGCCGGCGGCGGTCGAATGCCGGGTAACCGGCATCGTCGAGCAGGGCGACCATCACATCGTCGTCGGCGAGGTCGTCGAGGCACACCTTTCAAAGCCGATGACCGGGCGGCCCGACGCGGCGATCCTCGAAATGAAAGATCTCGGCGACAACGTTTTCTACGGCGGTTGACCCGATCTCACACATTGCTAAACGCAGCCGACGAGCGCCCACATCGCCTCGCAATTGCGGATCGCGACGGCGCGGCGCCCAGTGTCGACGATGCCAGCAGAGCGCCATAGGGCAAGCTGATTGTTGATGGTCTCGCGACCGGTGCCGACCATGTTGCCAAGGTCGCACTGCGGGTCGGGCGTGTTGCGCGGGACCTCGACGCGTTTACCATTCCGTCTCGTTTGCTCGCTCGCTACCGTCGCGGCATTGCTTTTCATCCCGGTTGCGCAGGCACGCGACGGCGCGGTGGTTGTGGCGTCAAAGATCGACACCGAAGGCGCCTTGCTTGGCAACATGATCCTGGCGCTTCTGCAAGGACGTCGCCTTGAGGTAGAGAACAAGCTGCAGCTCGGGCCTACCAACATCGTGCGCGCCGCCATCCTCGCGGCACAGGTCGACATTTATCCCGAATATACCGGCAACGGAGCCCTGTTCTTCCACCGGGAACAGGATCCGGCGTGGAAGAACTGGGAGCGCGGCTACGCGCTGGTCGAGGCACTCTGCCGGGAAAAGAACCATCTGGTGTGGCTCCGCCCAGCGCCCGCGAACAACACCTGGGTGATTGCCGTGCGCAGGGATTTGGCCGAGCGCCATGGCCTTGCCTCGATGGATGATTTTTCGAAATACGTCGCCGAGGGCGGCAGGATCAAGCTCGCTGCCTCGGCGGAGTTTGTCGAGAGCCCGTCGGCACTGCCGGCCTTCGAGGCGACCTACGGCTTCCGGCTGTCGGACGAGCAATTACTGACCTTGTCCGGCGGCAATACCGCCGCGACGTTGCGCGCGGCGGCCGAGGAGATGTCGGGCGTCAATGCCGCGATGGCCTATGGCACGGATGGCGCGCTGGTGGCACTCGGCCTCGTCGCGCTCAGGGACGATAGGGGCGCACAAATTGTTTACGCGCCCGCTCCGGTGGTGCGTGAGGCGGTTCTGCAGGAACACCCCGAGATCGGGGCCGCATTGGATCCGCTCTTCGCCACACTCACTCTCGAGACCCTTCAGAAACTCAACGCCCAGATTGCCGTCGATGGACAGGAGGCCGGAGCAGTCGCCGTCTCTTATCTGCAGTCAAAGCATTTCCTGCCATGAGTCCACAGCCCGGTTGGGCGGCCCGTCAGGCCGCTCTTGTCCTTCCGACCGGTGTTCACAACCAGGTGCTGTTCGTTTTGGTGATCGTCGCCGCAGCGGCGGTTGCGGTTTCGGGCTTTGTTGGCGATGCGCCAAACCGGCTGGTCTCGGGCAGACCTATCCCGCTGTGGTCTGCAGCCGACGCCCCGATGACGGCCGGTATTGCAGTATGTGGCGCAGCATTGTCGGCAGCCTGCCTCATGCGGTCGAGCAGACCGCGTGACTGTGCCGTCGCCGTGTTGGCTGCTGTGCTATTGCTGCTCGTACTCGCCGCGGCAGGTCAGGCAGCGAGCCTCCTGGCACAGAGCGGCAAACCAGCCTCCCGCATTTCGCTGGGGCCTGCGTTCTGGGTCCTTGCATCCTGCGCTGCTCTGGCCGTAGGGGATGCCCTCCAACGCCTGGGCGCCGGCATTGTCGTGCAGGCTGGGGCGGTAGTGGCGATCGTTTCGGGTGTGCTGCTGCTGACGGCGAGCGGCACATTCGATGCGCTGTCGCTAGTGCGGGAGTTCGAAATCCGCCGCCAAACCTTTGCCGATGCGGTAATGCGCCACGTGTCACTGGTCGGGACGTCGGTCGGGATTGCGGCGTTCATTGGCTTCCCGCTGGGTGTGGTCGTGGCCAGGCGCCCGAGTCTGCAAAATCCGGTATTCGCCGTCTTGAACATCCTGCAGACAATTCCGTCGATTGCGTTGTTCGGATTGCTGATCGTGCCGCTGTCGGCACTTGTGTCGGCCGTGCCACGGCTCGCCGAATATGGGGTCGGCGGCATTGGGGTGACGCCGGCGATCATTGCGCTGGTGCTCTATGCGCTGCTGCCCGTGGTTCGCAACACATCGGTTGGGTTAGTGGGTGTCGACAGTGCCGCCATCGAAGCTGGACGCGGCATGGGGATGAGCCCAGGACAAATCTTCCGCAAGATCGAACTGCCGCTCGCCCTGCCAGTCTTGCTCGCCGGGTTGCGCATCGTTACCGTGCAGGCGATCGGGCTGGCGGTGGTCGCGGCATTGATCGGAGCGGGCGGGCTCGGAACCTTTGTCTTTGAGGGTCTCGGCCAGTATGCCGTCGACCTTGTCCTGCTTGGCGCTTTGCCGGCGATATTTCTCGCGCTTGCTGCCGATTTTATGTTGCAGATCCTGACAACCATGCTGCGCCGGCGCTTTGCGCGATGATCGAGATAGACAACGTCACCAAATATTATGGCGACCGCCGTGTCGTCGACAGGCTTTCCTTGACCGTTCCGGCCGGCGATTTCTGCGTATTGCTGGGCTCGTCCGGTTGCGGCAAATCGACGACTTTGAAGATGATCAACCGGCTGATCGCCGTCGATGCCGGAAAAATCCGGGTTGCCGGCGAGGACATTGGAGCTGTGCCGGCCGAGGCGTTGCGCCGCAGGATCGGATACGCGATCCAGTCGATCGGCCTCTTTCCGCATTGGACGGTCGAGGACAACATCGCCACCGTCCCCCGCCTGCTCAAATGGCCGCGGGCGCGGCGCGGCGATCGGGTCACCGAGCTGCTCGACATGTTTCGCCTCGAGCCGGCGACCTATCGTGCGAAATACCCGCATCAGCTTTCGGGGGGTGAGCAGCAGCGCGTCGGGGTTGCCCGCGCGCTCGCCGCCGATCCCGAGCTGCTGCTGATGGATGAGCCGTTTGGCGCGGTCGACCCGCTTACCCGCGACGATTTGCAGGGGGAGCTCGCGCGCATCCACCAGGCGACCAAGAAGACAATCGTGCTCGTGACCCACGACATCGAGGAGGCCCTTCGTCTCGCCACCCATATCGCCGTCATGCGGGAAGGACGGATCGACCAGCTCGGCGCGCCCCTCGACATTCTGGAGCACCCGGCGAGCGACTTCGTGGCCGACTTTGTCGGCCGGCAGGGGATCGGCCTCAAGCTCCTGTCGGTGCGGCGGATCGCCGACCGCATGCGCCCCGGCGAAACCGCCCAAGGCGAGCCACTCCCTCTCGACACGTCCCTGCGTGACGCACTCTCGGCGATGACCACACGCCGCACCGACCGACTCCCGGTATGCGACGCCGCGGGGCGGAGGATCGGGGCAATCGTGCTGGCCGATCTCGTGCGGTAACATTTTTCTTCCTGGCACCGCGGGAGCGGCAGCAAATGCGTGAACATCAGGATCATAGAGTCCATTTTCGCTCGGACGGCTTGGCGCTGTCGCCCAGCGAATATGCCAGATTGCTGGTTCAGCTGGCCGAGGAGCGCGGCATCGCGGCCGACGAATTCGCGCGGGAGGGGGTCGTTGCAGAGCTCGAGGAGCGGATGGCGGCTTTGCTCGGCAAGGAGATGGCGCTGTTCCTGCCGAGCGGGACGCTGGCCAACCACTTGGCGCTGCGTCTCCTTGCGACCCGCGGCCATCGGGTGCTCGTGCAGCGCGAAAGCCATATCTACAACGATACCGGAGACTGCACGCAGGAGCTGAGCGGTTTGACCCTGATCCCGCTCGCTGCGCACCGTGCGACCTTCACCCTCGCCGAGATCGAGAGCGAGATCGCCCGCCTCCCCGAGGCCCGCGTATCGACTCCGGTCGGAGTGATCTCGATCGAGTCTCCGGTGCGGCGGCTCCAGGGCGAGGTCTTCGACTTTGACGAGATGCAGCGGATCACCGCCTTTGCGAGGGAGCATCGGATCGGGCTCCATCTCGACGGCGCCCGCATCTTCATCGCTTCGGCCTATACGGGAATAACACCGGCGAGTTACGCCGCGTTATTCGACACGGTCTACGTCTCGCTCTACAAATACTTCAACGCCGCTGCCGGCGCTGTGCTCGCAGGGCCAAGAGAACTGATCGACGATCTCTACCATCAGCGGCGCATGTTCGGCGGCAGCCTTCGCCAGGCTTGGCCTTATGCCGCGGTGGCGCTGCATTACCTCGATGGCTTCGGCGAGCGGTTCGAGCGCGCCGCGGCAGGAGCGGAGATCCTGTTCAAGGCTCTGCGCGGGCACCCGGGATGCGAGGTCCGGCGCCCCAAAACAGGAACCAATGTCGCGCGCCTGCGGGTCTTCGGGAATGATGCGGTGGGACTCCCCGAGCGACTGCTCGCGCGCGGCATCACGATCCGGCCGGCCCTGCACGCCTCGCCCGAAGACGCCGAGTTCGAGCTGTTTACTAACGAAACTATCCTATGCCGCTCGACCGACGAGATCGTCGGAATTTTTTTCGAGGCCCTCTGATCCCAGCCAGTTGCAGGCGGGGCCAGGGCAGTAGGGGTCAACGCACGGGTTTGGCGCGGATGCGCTTCGTCTCTGCGGGAGTGGCGGCAAGACCGGCGAGCGCCAATGCGGTGAATTGCTCGGCGACTTGGTGCACCGTGAGGCGGCCCTGCGGGTCGTACCATTTGTAGAGCCAATTCAGCATGCCCAAGACGCCGTAGGACGCTACTTGAACATCGAGATCCGGGCGAAATTCGCCGGTCTCGATGCCTTCTTGAATGATCTGCTGCCAGCAGCGCTCATATTCTTTCGGGGAAAAGCCGATCATTTCGCGGAAGCGCCGCTTCACCGACTCGCGCTCGCGCAAATACACGAAGAGGTGTGGATAGTGACGATCGAAGGCTTCGAGATGCGCCGAGATCGCACGCTGCAGCTTTTCCGTGGCTGTTCCGTCGGCGGCGGCGATCTGGCTGATCGTGCGGTACATCTGCGCGATCGGCTCTTTGACGACGAGGTAGAGCAGCTCCTCCTTGCTGTCGAAATGATGGTAGAGGCTGCCCTTTAGGATGCCGACCTCGTCGGCGATGTCGCGGACCGTGGCGGCATGATAGCCCTTGGTCCTGAACACTTTTGCGGCTGCCGAAACGATGTCGTCGAGCGTGGCCATTCCTCAGTGAGGTGGCCCACATTCCCTTTCAATGCAAGCGCATAATCTCAGCGAGGGACAAAGCCGGATCACGCGAACCGACGAAGATCCCGTTTAGTGGCGCTTGAGAAGTCACCCTTCACAGAGCGGTTTCGTCATTTTTCCGCAATATCCATGACCCTGATCGGTAACAGTCGGCGGGTAGGGTCCCGGCGTCCGAGCCCATAGCCCGGCTTCTTCAGCAACACCGATTGGGGGGTCCCGCAGATGAGACGAATGGTTTTTTTCGCGGCTGCTGGGCTGCTGGCCGCTGCACTTGGCCAGCCGGCTCTGGCAGACTGCAAACTCGGCAATGGCATCGAGCACATCGTTTTTATCCAGTTCGATAATGTCCATCTACGGCGCGACATCCCCAACGTGCCCTCCGACCTCGAGCAGATACCCAATCTCCTGCATTTCCTCGAGAATGATGGCTCGCTCTTCACGAACCACCACGCGCCGCTGATATCGCACACCGCCGTGGACATTCTGACGTCGCTGACCGGCGTCTACGGCGACAAGTTTGGGGTGCCGATTGGCAATAACATCGGCCTGTTTGAACAGAACGGTGTCGCCAGCTTCCCGAGCTCCTTCGCCTATTGGACCGATTTGATGGCGGACGGTCTGCCGCAGATGCTCGACCAGCGCGGCAAGACTGCTCCGGCGCCTTGGGTTCCGTTCACGCGCGCCGGTTGCGACGTCGGTGCTTTCTCGGTCGCCAACATCGAATTCGAGAACGTCACGATCGACATCGACACCGTGTTCGGACCGACTTCGCTTCAGCATCAGGAGGCGGCCATCGACCGGGCGAAGGCGATCGCCGATTTTGAGGGCATTGCGGTGCATTGCGCGAAGGGCAGCGCGTCATGCGTGAAGAACAGCGCTCCCGACATACTGACGGACGAGCCCGGCGGTTATAGCGGCTTCACCGCCCTCTTCGGCAACGCCAATGTGCAGCCCCAGCTCTCACCGCAAGCGCCGATTACCGATCTCGATGGCACTGTTATCGCCGACAACTCCGATCCGCCCAATCCAGGGTTCCCTGGCTTCAGCCCTACGGCGTCGCAGACATTGGGTTATCTTGCGACAATGCTCGAGGCAGGCGTGCCGGTGGTCTACGGCTATATTGGGGACGCTCACGACAACCGCGGACCCGCTCTCTCGGGTGTTCCCTTTGCATCACCCGAGAAGACCTTCGGGCCCGGCGAGGCCGGCTATGTCCAGCAGCTTCAAGCCTACGACAAGGCATTCGGCCAGTTCTTTGCTCGGCTCGCCAAGGACGGCATCACTAAAGACAATACGCTCTTCGTCGTCACCGCCGACGAGAACGACCATTTTATCGGCGGGTCACCCTCGCCCGCGAATTGCGACGGTGTGACTACACCGTGCACCTATGCGAAGAAGGGCGAGATCGCGGCCGATCTGACCCCGGTGATCGCGACCGAGTTTGGCGACACGACGGCGTTCGGGGTGCATTTCGACACCGCGCCGACCTTCTACATCAACGGCAATCCCGGCCAGACCGACCCTCGGACGCGGAAACTCGAGCAGGAAGCCGGCGCGTTGCTCGGCTTCGATGCGGTCGACGGCGCGGACGGCCGCGCCAATCAGGTGACGCAGGCGCTCGCCGACTATGCCGAGCAATCCTTGCTGCATATGATTACTGCCGACCCAAATCGTACGCCCAATTTCATCTTGTTCGCGAATGCCGATTATTTTCTGACCGCATCCGGAAAGATCGGGCCGGGTTGCGCACCGGTATTCAACGCGGCGAGCTGCTTCTCCGAAAACCCGGATTTCGCCTGGAACCACGGTGATTTCCAGGAGGACATCACCAAAACATGGCTCGGCATGGTCGGCCCCGGCGTACTCTCGCAAGGTCCGGTGGGCAGCGTCTTCAGCGACCACGCCGATATCCGGCCGACGATGCTTCGGCTGGCCGGCCTGACGGACGATTACGCGCATGACGGCCGCGTGCTGTTCGAGGCGCTGACGAATAGGGCGGCAGGTCAGGCACTGCGCGCCCACCGGGACACCCTTTCAGACCTCGCGGCGGCCTACAAGGCGATCAATGCCCCGCTTGGGGATCTCGGCTTCCTTGCGCTCACGGGCATTTCCACCACGGCGCTCGCGGGGGATGACACAACCTATTCGCTGCTCGAGGCTCAGATCAGGGACATCACCGAGAAGCGCAACCAGATCGCGGGGCAGATGATCAAGATGCTCGAGGACGCCGCGTTTAATGACCAGCCGATCAACGAGGCGGTGGCGGCAAGCTTGATCAAGCAGGCGTACGAGCTCCTGGCCTCGGTACCCTGATTTCCTCTTGCTCGGGGCGGGCCCATGCGCGAGCATGGGCGGAAGCTTTCCTTAATAAGCGACATGAGCCTTGCCGAGGCTCGCCCAAGCTCGAGGAGGAGACGTGACGAGACCCCGCGCTGCCGACGACTTTGCGACAATCCGCGCGCGTATGGAGGAACTCCGCCGCGAGCGCGAGCCAGCCTCCAAGAAGGAAGGCCGTGATCCCGACGCCACCAGCTCCGGGGGTCGCAGCCTCTTGAAAGCCAGCGAAAACCGACAGCGGCTCGAAAGCGAGCGCTGGTCGACGGGCTCGTCGAACCGGCGTTACGGTTCGGGACGTTAGCGGACAGGCCCAGCCGCAGGTCTTCGCCAGGAGAGCGCCCGCAACCTGGACAGAGATCGCGAACATCGACAGTCTCGGCTCATCGACCTATATCGGAGGCGGCACGGGCGCGGCGCTCAACGCCTCTCGGCAATGGGGCCTACACGCTCTCCGATCGCGGCACCTGGCTCAGTTTCGGCAACAACGGCGACCTCACCGTGCTCGTCGAGGGCGACCCGCGTTTGTTGAACCGCTACGACGTAATCCTGCTCGATCCAAAAAAACACCCGCATGTCAAGCAGGAGGCCGCCCGCCGGCTTTGCCGATTGGCTCGCCTCGCCCGAGGGCAGACCGCGATCGGTGCCTGCGAGGTGAATGGCGAGTAGCTGTCCCATCGCTCGGCGGCGGCGAAATAGCTAATGCGCCTCCCCGACCCAGGTTTCGGCGCTGGCCCCCGCCAGTGCCCGAACGCGATCTTCGTCCTTGGTGAAGCCGAGGGCCGCGCCCGAAAAACACGACTCGGCCGTCGTCCAACACAAATTGCAGGAGATTCCCGATGACACCACGACAGAAAATGAGGGGCCTGATTGCCCGTCGCGGCTACACGATGGCCCCCGGGGCCTACGACACTCTGACGGCGCGGCTCGTCGAGCAAGCCGGGTTCGACGCGGTCTATCTCACGGGCGGCGGTTATTCGCGGGCCAACGGCTACCCGGATCTCGGCCTGCTGACCCTATCGGAGAATGTGCGTTTTATCGGGCTGACGGTCGAAGCTGTGAGTATCCCGGTCATTGCCGACGCCGATACCGGCTACGGCAATGCGATCAATGTGATCCGCACGGTGCGGGAATACGAGAAATCGGGGGTCGCCGCCTTTCACATCGAGGACCAGGTGAGCCCGAAGAAATGCGGCCACTACGAAGGCAAGGAAGTGATCAGCCTCAGCGAGATGGTCGGCAAGATCCATGCCGCCGTAGATACCAGGCAGGACCCCGATCTGATCATCATCGCCCGCTCGGATGCGCGTGCCATCGAGGGGTTGCAGGCCGCGATCGATCGCGTCAACGCCTATATCGAGGCGGGCGCCGATGTCGGCTTTGTCGAAGCGCCGCAGAATGTCGAGGAATTGCGGATCGTCGGCCGGCAAGTCCGGGGTCCCGCGCTGGTCAACGTCTTCGAAGGCGGCAAGACACCGGTGGTGCCGGCCCATGAATTGGACGCGATGGGCTTCAGGCTCGGCATCTATCCTTCGCAGACCCATCGTGCGGCGATCCGGGCGGCGCAGAAGGTGCTGGCGGCACTCAAAGAGGATGGCGACACGAGCCGCATCGAAGGCGATCTCGCCACCTTCCAGGAGCGCGAGGAAGCGATCGGCACCGCCCGCTGGCGCGCCCTTGAGGAGAAATATATGCGGGGCTGAATACCCGGTTTAGTGCTTCAGTTCGTCGGGAACCTTGCCGCCATTCTCGGCTAGTTTAGTCATGACCTGCTTGTGTAGCCAGACGTTCATCGACGCCGAGTCGTTCGTGTCGCCAGTGTAGTGCAGCTCCAGGGCCAGCTCTTTGCGGGCAGTCAGGCTACTGTCCAGATTGATGAGCTTCATCAAATCGACGATCGATGTTCGCCAATTGAGCTGCTGTGTGGCTTGCGCTGCGAACTGGTCCATGATGGCCGCGACATCGACCGGTGATGTCGGTGATGCCGCCGGTGCCGACGATGGCGAAGTCGGCGCAGCCGGGGGTGCAGCCGCGGGAGCCTGCGCAGTCG
>Ga0210410_10004165_pt1 | contig 12704 bp, 7 predicted proteins | sample IncBWC4MmetaG_FD_161058 | JGI IMG/M metagenome (GOLD analysis project Ga0210410, IMG submission 161058) | Forest soil microbial communities from Barre Woods Harvard Forest LTER site, Petersham, Massachusetts, United States - Inc-BW-C-4-M | ecosystem: Environmental > Terrestrial > Soil >... | reverse complement strand
GTGGGGCCAGAGGCGGAGAACCTGCGATCCGAGGAAAATGGCCTGAAGATGGCATCATCGTATCCAAGCGAGATCGCCTTCGTGCCGTTCCATCTTGGTTCGAAAATTCCCTCGGGCACGCCCGCTCCCTAAGGATTCACTGTTGTAACATCACCATTGCACTCATTGACCCTGCCCGAGGGGTTCTGAGTGAAATGGCCTGATTACAACAATTGATTTCCGAATAGCCCGTCATTCGGAAGCGGCAGTAAGCTGGCATGTAACTTCCGTAACCTACGGGAGTCAATGGCGCAGTTTTAGAATCGCACGGTGCCGCCGAAATTGCGTCAGCTTTCAAAAATCTGGATCCTCACTCCTGTCTTCCTCACGGCGGCGCAGGCGGTGGCGTTCGCCCTGCTCCCGCGCGGTCTTGTCCGTGCGGCTTTTAGCGACATTGTCTGTGCTCTCCTGATGCTTTCCGTGCTGATGGTCACCAGTTTGAACGGAATATCGAGCAAAGGGCGGATGCGCGTGTTTTGGATACTTCAAGCCATTGGGTGGGTGCTCTGGCTGACTGACCAGCTGCTGTGGATTGTTTTCGATCTTGTGCTGCAGAAAGAAATGCCGATGATGTTTTCCGCCGATGCGCTCCTATTCATGGCGGGCATGCCAATGTTAGCTGGCTTGTTGCTTCGGCCGCATCTTCAGCCCTCGGAGCGCAGTGCTCGATTGGGCGCCGTTGATTTTTCGCTACTCCTTTTGTGGTGGCTCTATCTCTACGTGTCCTATGTAATTTGCTGGCAATACGTCTCTCCCGATCTGGTCCACTACGATAGAAATTACGATCTTCTTGATGCAGGACAGACCCTCGTGCTTGCGTCTGTTTTGGGAGTGTTCTGGTACCGAGCCTCGGGACAGTGGAGGAAGTTTTACGGTTATTTTTTTGGAGTGGTGTTATTCAATAGCGTGGCGTTCTACCTCCTGAATCGCGAACTCCACAAAGGAGTATATTTCACGGGTAGCTGGTATGACCTTCCCTATTCAGCATCGTTTGCGGCGTTCACCGTAGTCGCCCTAGCCGGACGAGGATTGTCGTCCACGACAGAAACTTCCGCAGACGAAACATACGCTTCCTCGATAGCAAGGCTCGCGATGATGGCGGTGTTGTCACTGCCGGTAATGGCTGGCTTCGCTCTTTTGGGCCCAGACATTCCTGCTTCAGTTGCGCGTTTTCGCGTACTGGTAACGCTCGGCACAATGTTTGCTATGGCATTTCTCATCTTTTTCAAGCTTTACCGCTTGAATGGGGAATTGAAGCTTACCAACAACGTGCTGCACGAGGCTTCTCTGACCGATCCTTTGACCGGCCTCCGCAACCGCCGATACTTCTCGGCAACTATCGAAGGAGACGTCCACCATGCCTTGCGCTCTTACGCGGACAATCGTGATCAACGAACCCGAGACCTGGTTTTTTACCTGATTGACGCGGACAATTTCAAAGAAGTCAATGACCGCTACGGACACGATGTTGGTGACAGAGTTCTGGTGGAAATGTCACGCCGAATCAGTTCGGCTATCCGGCACTCCGATGTCTTGGTGCGGTGGGGCGGTGAGGAATTCTTAATCCTGTCGCGCTATACGGATCGCAGAGAGGCTAGAACGCTCAGCGCGCGAGTGCTCGCTGCGGTAAGCGATACACCTTTCGCGCTTACAAATCCGAATGAAACGATTTGTAGAACGTGCTCGATTGGATGGGCTGCGTTCCCCTGGCTTTCCAAACATCCCGAAATTGTCAATTACGAAACGGTCCTCAATTTCGCTGATCGAGCCCTTGGGGAGGCCAAGAGGGCCGGGAAGAACCGGGCCGTTGGTTTGTTGCCTTCGGGCGATCAACTTGTGCCCACAGTGAGTGAGATGGTGTACCCAGGCTACATGACCGCCGATGTTCTAGCAGTTGGCGATACAACAGGCCAGCTACAAGAATAGAATCTGCACCCCTGTGCAGCGACCATGACTGCGTAACATCGCCTTATCACCGATTGATCCTGCGGCGGGGATTTTGCATTGGAGTCTCAGGCAAGTTTGGGGTAAAGTGCTGGCGTTGAGGCGTTCTAGGGATCGGAGGCACGCTCCCAATGTGTAAGTTGATTGTTGCCGTGGTTATCTTGGCGATGCTCGCATGGTCTCAAGAGCCAGCAGTAGCCCCGGCAAAGCCTGCCTTATCGGTACCTCGGTTTGACAAAGGCACGGTTGACGGCAAGACCTATAAGAACGCCTCTGTTGGGCTCGAACTCACCCCAGTTCCCATGCTTGAGTTAGGAACTCCCGGGCTAAGAGGGAAACCAGGCACTGTCCCCTCGTCCGTCACGATTTCCGCATTGGGACATTTAGAGCGCACTCGGGTAGAGGGGACGACTTTTCTTGCGACTGCCTTGGCCTATTATCTCGACGACCAACGTTCAACCGACGCTTGCATGCGGAGGCTGATCCAGGCGAATCAGAAGAACGGGTTCAAACTTGTGCAGGGCAGTGGAGAAGGCGAACTGGGTGGGGTCTTGTTCGCTCGTACAGATTTCTCCAAGGAAGGCCCGGTCTATGAGGCTGTTTTCGTGAAGGCATGCGACATGCAAGCATTGGCATTTGTTTTTTCTTGGGTTCCAGCCAGGATGCAGTAAACAACATTGCAGCTCTTGCCGATCTAGGATTGAAAAAGTGGCGCACCCAAGTGCGCCACTGAGAAACAACGCTAATTGTCACCTGCCTTCGATTTCAGTTATGCGTATGTTACCGGACTAGAACCCGGGTCGGAAGCAGGCGGATTGGTATGCGATGCGCGTCTACACCAATCCGTCCCATTACCGGCGCGAACGGAACCGCATGGCTCGGGCCCGCGAAGTTGTTGACGCGGTGCGCCAGGTCAGAACGCGCGCCGCTCAGGTTGACTACAAGCGGTGCCCGACCGATAGCCGCTGCCTGCACGTGATCCCATGAGGCCGTGACCGGAACGTGCTCCCAGATCCGCGGGGTATTAGCATCAATAACGGCCGCTACGCGAAATGTTCCGTGACCAAGGCTCGCCACTTCCACGCGCTTGCTGATCCCGAACACTGCATGACGCAGCGTATTGCGCGCGCTCGCCAGGGTGCTCTTGCCCACTGCCTTCTTCGGATCGGCAACCGCCAGTTGCGTGGCCGGCTGGGCCGTGTTGCCGGAGGTCGATGCCTGGCCGGTGACGACTGTCAGTATGACGCTGGTCGAGGTGTAAGAGACCGCAAAGTGCTCCGTGGAATTGATGCCGATCGTCGTGTTCGAGAACATCCCTGAAACGCTGCTCGCGGTCAGGACCGTAAAGGTCTGACCCAGCGTGGGAGTGAATCCATTGATGAGGCCCGCCGTCAGCGTTCCGCCCAGGCTCGCTGTGCCCGTGACCTTCAACTGGCTGTATTTCGTACTCACCGTCGTGCCGCCGATCGAGACGTTCATCTTACCGGTGGAGAGCTGAGTGTAGGTTCCGGTGATCGAGAGCAATCCGGCTTTGCCCGCATCGCCCACGTTAAGGGTTGGCGTCGTGCCGCCGCCACCAACGGTCAGGTTCTTGGACACCGTTCCTGCGCCCTGGAACACGCCGCCGGTTACGGTGGCGTTTCCTCCCGCCAGCGTTCCATCCAGATTCGTTGTGCCCACCGTCTGCGTATAGGTGTTGTTGGTGCCCCCGATGGTCAGCTTGGTGCCCTTCGCAATTGTCATCGTGCCGGCGTCGCTGAAGTTGCCTCCGGTCGTGAAGGTCGCGCTGCTCGCCAGAGCAAACGTACCCGTGTTGTTGTTAAAGCCGGCCAGCGCGTTGGACGTGCCATCGTTGATCTTGAACGCAGTTCCAGTCAACGTGAGGTTCGCCGCGTTCGAGGTTATTCCCCCGTTGGTGCTGGTGAGCTGTAGAGTTCCGCCGATAGTGTAGGTGCCACTCGCCAGAGTTCCGGCGCTCAGGTTGGTGAGCACGTTCGACCCCGTCAGGGTGAAGGTGCTGCCCTTGTTAATAATGAGCGAGCCGGAGTTGGTGAAGTTGCCGGCAGCGGTGAAGTTGGCGTTGCTGGCCAGGGTCAGGGTCTTGGTGTTGCTGTTCAATCCGGCCAAGGCATTAACCGTGCCGGACATGATCGTGCCGCCCTCGAGTGTGAGCGTCGAGGAGTTGGTGGTAACGCTGACGCCGCTGTTCAGATCGAGGTTGCCGGCCAACACGAATGTGCCGCCGGACAATGTGGTTCCGCTGATCTGAGTCAGCTTCGCAGCCGTGAAACTGTCACCGCTGTTAATAGTAAGCGTGCCGGTATTGCTGAAGCTGGAAGCGGTAGTCGAGACATTGTTGCTGGTGCCAGCGATCGTCAGAGTCTTTGTGTTCGAGGCCAATGCGGCCAAGGCATTCGTGCTGTTGGCGTTCTCGATGGTCCCGCCAGCCAGGGTGAGAGTGCCTGCATTGGTGGTGATGGTCTGAGTGGCGCCGGTCAGGCTTAGATTGGCATCCAGTACATAGGTCCCCGCGGTCAGTGAGCCGCCGCTGATCTGCGTCAGCGAGCCAACCTTGAAACTTTCACCCGAGAGAATCGTGAGCGAGCCCGCATTGCTGAAGCTGCCTGCATCGACGAAGGCCACTCCGCCGATGGTAAGTGCGCCGGTCGACGTGATGCTGGTCAGGCCTGCCAGCGCATTCGCGTTGCTATTGCTGGTGTCGAGGATCTGCCCGCCGTTTTCTTCGGTTACGTTAGCGGATAAGGTAGTGATGCCGGTGGTGCCCCCCGAGGCGAAAGTGATGTTACCGCCGTTGGCGATGTACGTCCCACCAGTCAGCGTGTTGGTCGTGCCGTTGTAGTTGGTGAAACCGCCACTGCCCGGCATGATCGCCAGGGTGTCTCCAGTGATGTTGGAATCGAGGGTTCCGGTATTCGTGATTGTGATGTGCCCATTGCCCAGATTGCCCTGACCTTCAATGGTCGAAGCGTTGGTGAGGACAGCACCCGAAACTCCATCGATGTTGGTGCCGCCGCCGCCGTTCATCACGACCACACCCTTGCCCGCCAGGGTGGTATTTGCGGTCAGATACAACGACGTGGGGCCGCCTGTGGACTCCAGATTGATGGTTCCGGTGTTGGTGATGGTCCCGGAAATCTTGGTGGTGGCGGAGTCCAGCACGTTATAGGTTCCAGAGTTCGTCAGGCTGTTCAGAGATACAGTCTGGCCGTTGGTAGCTTCGATTATGCCGCTACCGCTGGTGGTCAGCGTGCCGCCGGTGATGCTTACGCCGGATGTCAGCTCGACCGTCGAACTAGCCGCCGCGCTGATCTTTCCGGCCCCAGTTTGTGTCCATGAGCTGCCATCGAGTACCAGGATGCCGCCGTTAGTCGCTTCCATCGTCCCCGTGTTGGTGTTGGTCCCGCTGCCCAGCGGGTTCACGTAGAGCAACCCTCCGGCAGCCAGGTTGGCGTTGATCGTGCCCGTGTTGGCCAGAGTGATTTGCCCATTGCCAATTCCGGCAAAGGAGCCCCCGCCCAGGTTCGCCCCGCCTTCGATGGTCGAAGCATTGGTCAGAGTAGTGCCGCTGGCGCCTGCGATGAAGTCCTGGCCAGCTGTGTTGCCCAGTACCACCGCTCCCGTGCCAGCCAGCGTGGTGTTCGCGGTTAGATTGAGTATTCCTTGGCCGTTATTGCCGAGCACGGTGATGGTGCCGTTATTGGTGATGGTGCCCGAGGTGTTAATATGGCCCCCGGTGCTTTGGATGGCTCCGGCGTTGGTGAGATTGCTTAGCGACACCGTTCCGCCATCGACTTGGGACATAAGGCCGGACCCGGCGGTGGTGAGCGTCCCGCCCGAGATGCTCAAGCCGCCTTGCAGCTGAACGGTCGAACCAGTGGCCGCGCTGACAGTTCCTGCCCCAGTTTGTGACCAGGTGCCGTTGAGAATCAACGTGCCGCCGCCGGTCGCCTCCAGCGTCCCTGTGTTGGTGCTCGCCCCGCTGCCAATCGGATTCACATAGAGCAAACCGCCGCTCACGTTGGCGTTAATCGTACCGTTATTGGCCAGAACGATTTGCCCATTGCCGACTTGATCCCAGGCCGCATTTGTGGCCGTCGACCCGCCTTCGATGGTGGAAGCATTGGTGAGCGTGACGCCGCTGGCTCCGGTGATATAGTTCGTGTCACCGCTGAGGGCGTTTTCCAACACCACCGCTCCGGTGCCCGTCAAGGTGCTGTTGCCGCTCAAATTGAGCGTCGCTTGGCAGCCGCCGCAAGTCGCCCCCAGGTTGATGCTGCCGTTGTTGGTGATGGTGCCTGAAATGTTGGTGGTGGCGCTGCCAAGGGTCTGGATGTTGTAGGTCCCGGAGTTGGTGAGATTGGAGAGGGACCCCAAGATGCCGGTGATTACTCCGCTCCCGCTCGTGGTCAGCGTGCCGCCCGTGATGCTCACGCCGTTTTGTAGAGAGACGGTCGAACCAGCCGCCGCAGTAATCGTTCCGGCCCCACTTTGAGTCCAAGTGCCGCCGTTGAGATTCAGGATGCCGCCGCCGGTGGCTTCCATCGTCCCGGTGTTGGTGCTGGCCCCGCTGTTAAGAGGATTTGCGTAGAGCGTGCCACCGCTCACGTTAGCGTTGATCGTCCCGTTGTTGGCCACAGTGATTTGCCCATTGCCCACTGCCGCATACCCGCCCGACATGTTGGTTCCGCCCTCGATGGTGGAATTATTGGTCAGAGTAGCGGTGTTGGTGCCGGCGATGAAGTTCTGCGTAGTCTCATTGCCCAGCACCACCGCCCCCGTGCCGTTCAGAGTGGTGTTCGCGGTCAAATTCAATATCCCTTGCGCGCCGAACTGATTCGCCAGCAGGCTGATGGTGCCGTTGTTGGTGATGGTGCCCGAGAGATTCGTCTGACCGCCGGCGATTTGAATCTGGTAGGCGCCGTTGTTTGTGAGATTGCTCAAGGACACTGTGCCGCCGTTGTTTTGCGCGAACAGGCCGGTCCCGCTGGTGGTCAGCGTGCCGCCCGTGATGCTCACATTGCTTTGCAGATCAACGGTCGAACCATTGGCCGCGCTGATCGTGCCTCCAGCGTTGTTCCACGACGAACCCGTGAGCACAAGGATGCCGCCGTTTGTCGCTTCCATCGTCCCCGTGTTGGTGTTGGTCCCGCTGCCCAACGGATTCACGTAGAGCAACCCTCCGGCAGCCACGTTGGCGTTGATCGTGCCTGTGTTAGCCAGAGTGATTTGCCCATTGCCAATTCCGGCAAAGGAGCCCCCGCCCATGTTCGCCCCGCCTTCGATGGTGGAAGCGTTGGTGAGAGTAGTGCCGCTGGTGCCGCCGATGAAGTTCTGGTCCGGTGTGTTGCCCAGCACCACAGCCCCAGTACCGGTCAGCGTGGTGTTCGCGGTTAGATTGAGTATTCCCTGGCCGGTACTGCCGAGCAGACTGATGGTGCCATTATTGGTGATGGTGCCTGAAATGTTCGTCTGACCGCCGGCGGTCTGGATCTGGTAGGTTCCGGAGTTGGTGAGATTGGACAGGGACACGGTACCGCCGCTGTTTTGCGCGAACACGCCGGTCCCTGTGGTGGTCAACTTCCCGCCCGTGATGCTCACATTGCTTTGCAGAGCAACGGTCGAACCATTGGCCGCGCTGATCGTTCCCGCTCCACTTTGTGTCCAGGTGCCGCCGGAGAGAATTAACGTGCCGCCGCCGGTCGCTTCCAGCGTTCCCGTGTTGGTGCTTGCCCCGCTGCCAATCGGATTCACGTAGAGGGAGCCGCCGCTCAGGTTGGCGTTGATTGTGCCGGTATTGGCCAGAACGAGTTGTCCTTGGCCGACTTGATCCGAGCCCGACACATCAGTTGATCCACCTTCGATGGTCGAATTGTTGGTAAGAATCACGCCGCTGGCCCCGGTGATAAAGTTCTGGTCACCGTTGAGGCCGTTGCCCAGCACCACCGCGCCCGTACCCGCCAAGGTGACGTTTGCGCCCAGATAGAGCCACGCTTGGCCGCAGCCGCAAGCCGCCGCCAAGTTGATGCTGCCGTTGTTTGTGATATTGCCGTTTACGGTGAGTTGGGCTCCGGTGGTGGTCACGGAGTCACCCGCGTTGCTCAGGGTGAGCGTACCAATGGAGAGGACTGTACATGAGCCACACATGTTGATGTCCTCGATCGTGGCGGCGGTGGTGGTACCGATCACGATATTCTCGCCGGTGGTGATGGCGCCGTTGTTCCAATTACTGGCGTTGCTCCAGTTCGTGTCGCTGCCGCCGCCCCCTGTCCACGTATCGGTAGTCGCTGGAGGCGGAGCCTGACGATTCCCCACCGCGCGCGGTGCGGCGGCGGCCGCAGGTGCCGGTTGGCCCGCTAAGGCACGCTTCGACAGCTTGTTGTTCGAGACGGAACTGGTTTGGGCGAAGGTAAAGGGCGCTACCAAAATGCACAGGACACACATCCACAGAACTAAACTCGAAGACGCCGGGCGCATGGGAGACTCCTGAGAAACATCAGATTTCAAAGTGACCGCAACTCGGCGCGGCCGGCCAGACTTGCGGACGTAATTCATTAATTCCCCTGAGACCGTAATGTGCCCCTATCTAGCGGGGCGAAAACGCGGGTACCTCGCCGCCGCCATTCCGCGGCATGGCGTTGCTGCCCTTCGGTGGCAGCAGAATCGCGCTCAAAACCAGGACAAGGATCGTTATTCCCAACACGACCAAAGCCCTCACCGTGGGACTTCGCCGAAATAAGCCCATACAAACCCTTTGGAATGAGCCCGGATTACCCGACCAACCCGCCCTCTCCATCTCGGAAGCCGCGGCAATTAAGGGTTCCGCCGCCCCTCGATCCGAGGTATACTTATGCTCCTTGCTTCCCCCACGCAAGGGACACAACCGGACGCAACCGGGCATCATCGGACATTTCACGGGTTTCACTCCCGTCGAGTTTTTCCAGGGACTTCGTGGGACAATCTGCAGCGAGTAATCCAGATGGCCGACTAGATTCGTGGAAGGAGATCGCCGCCTTCTTCGGACGGGACGAGAGAACTGTCCGACGCTGGGAGAAGGAAAGCGCTTTGCCGGTACACCGGGTTCCGGGAGGCGCCAAAGGACGGGTGTTTGCCTACGAAACTGAGCTGCGCCAATGGCTCAGCACACCCCAGGCGGTCGTAACTGCGTCCAGCGCTCCCGCTTTACCAGTTGACACGGTCCAAACCGACCACAAGTTCGTTAACCTGCGCTCTGCGGCAAAGTGGGCAGTCGCGGTGGTTCTTTGTGCAGCAATGGTTGCTGGAATCCTGGCCTACCGCACGGGCCATAATTTCGCGGTGAGGGCCTCCGAGGCCGCCGCAGCCCGGGCCCAAGGGCGAAACCGGCCGGCCACACCCGAGGCCGAACAGCTCTATCTCAAGGGCCGCTACTACTGGAACAAGCGAACTCCCGACGACTTAAACAAAGCCCTCGACTATTTCACGCAGGCCATCGTGCATGATCCAAACTACTCACAGGCTTACGTCGGCATGGCGGATTGTTACAACTTGATGCGGGAATACACGCTGATGCCCTCCAGCGAAGCCTACCCTCGTGCGTTGGCAGCGGCGAAGAAGGCAGTTGAACTTGACGATCAGTCTTCCGAGGCCCACGCCTCTCTGGCCTTCGTGTCATTCTTCGGAATGTGGGACCTCGCCACCGGCGAGCGCGAATTCCGCCGCGCGATCGATCTCAATCCCAACAACGCGGCTCCGCATCAGTGGTATGCCAATGCGCTGCTTGTCCTTCACCGGCTCCCAGAAGCGGTAGTGGAGATTGACCGCGCACAGTCTCTGGATCCGGCTTCCACTTCGATTTTGGCGGACAAGGGAAACATACTCCTCAACACAGGACGAAGAAACGAGGGGTTCACGCTGTTGAAACAGATGGAGACCAGGGAGCCGGCATTTCGATCTCCGTCTGGCTACCTGATAGGCGGATACTTGAGCATCCACGACTATCCCAGCTACCTTTCAGAAATGCGAAAGGATGCGCTCCTGGTCCATGACGACTCGGAACTCGCCATTGCGACCGCTGCCGAGAAGGGCCTCGCCGCGGGAGGGCCGCGCGGCATGTTCGCAGCCATCCTGCAGATCCGGAAGAAACTCTACGCCCAGCACTCGCTTCCACCCACGGAACTCGCCAAGACCTACGCCCTGCTGGGAGACCAGAACGAGGCTCTCCGCTATTTAAAGGAGGCCTACGAGCAACGGGATGGTGAGCTGCTCTTCGCCGAAGTCTACTCGGAATTTGAAACCCTGCGCGACAACCCTGCCTATCGTGATCTGCTCGTCCGCATGAATCTCCCACCTCCGAGCGCTCGCGAGCAGGCGCAGCGCTAAACCTCCTCGCTCTCCGTCAACCTCGCGATCACGCCGAAGTCTTCGAGCGCAGTGGTGTCGCCTTTCACTTCCCCGCTGCTGGCAAGTTCGCGCAGCAGCCGCGCATGATCTTGCCACTGCGAGGTTTCGGGGCGGGCTGGCCCACCTTTACCGCGCCACAGAAGAGGCTGCCCCACCCTCCGCGATTTTCGGAAGGTGGGCACCACTAACGCAGGTACTGACTCGGCCCACGCTCACTGCCCGACGAGGCTACGCGCATCCGCCGGAAACTCCGGCTAATTCCGCGAGGCGCCAAGGCAGCGACCACCATCATCGACGGCACAAACAGCCCGCGCCCCGCATGGAAGCTTCCGGTAAATTTCCGCTCAAATTTCCGCGCAGGCTCCGGACGCAAAGATGAGGGCTTCCGGCCAATCCCCAGTGAGTGTAATGGCCTGATAACACATCAACTGACTTTTCCAGAGCTGCTAGCCCCCTGACTTGTGTCGCTAGGCTGCGGCTTCAGCCAGTTGCGTTCCCATCAAGCTGCGCACGGTTTCCATGAGTTGCGCATCCACTTCGTCCGCGATGACCATTATGTTTAAAAGTACCCTGTCCTGGTCGAGTTCGCTCTGATGGAGATGCAATGTGCCGAATGTGGCGACTTGAAACACCCGCGACTCCTCAATGAGCATGGGGGCGGAGTAGCCCAGCGCATGCCGTAACTGTCCGTGCTCCGCAGCGGCGATGGAGACGGGCTGAGGGGCATCCTTGGCGAGGCGCAGGCGGGAAATCAGGTAGCTGTACAGCTTGGGCAGATGGCCTGTGCGGTGCGAATCGCTAAGTGGAACGTCAGTCAGTTGTGGAACCAGATTCACCCGCCGCAGCCATTCCTTGATCGTGGGTTCAAGTTCCCGTTCCAGTATGTCCGCCACGCTTGCTACCGTCTTCAATTCCGCCATGCGCTACTCCTAATGTTCGCGCCACGCTGTCACGGTGGTGTCGCATGGGCCGATTTCAAAAAGCTGTTCAAAACAGATCACTTCCAAGCCTTTAGTCGGTTCACTCATCCGGGCTGGCAAGCCTGCTATGATACGTAGCCTTGAGGGGGAACCACATGGCAACCATAACCAACATTGTGAGGCAGTTGAAGAAGGAACGGGATAAAGCAGAGAAGCAGTTGTCAGGATTGAATGCGGCACTGGCCGCGTTTGTTGGAGCGTACTACGGAGGAAAAGCCAAACCAACACGCAAACTCCGTAAGCTGTCCGCGAAGGCGAGAGCGAAGATCGCAGCCGCGCAACATGCGCGGTGGGCCAAGGTGAAAGCGAAGAAAGCTGCGTAGAGGGTTGGTTAAGATTCGGTACTCAAGTCGGCTAGGTCATGGGTCAATGAGTGTAAAGGCCTGTTTACATCAACTATGATGTGAGGCAATGAAAATTCTGCGTCTTTTCTCTCGAAAGCCCGTACGTTCGCATTCTGATCGCACTGTCATTCATCCGCTCGCCAGGGCAACGTCTATCGGAACCGCGAGGTTCAGTCGCTTTATTTCAAGCGACATTGCCGAGCGCCGCACACGTCGTCCGCCGTGGCGGGCAGGCATGGGGCACGCGGCGAAAATTAAACTCCGGTGAATGGAGTGTCTGCGCTGCTGCCGTAAATGCAGGGCACCCGGCCGCCCGCGGGACGGATGTACGTTGAGAGCTGGCCACGATGGTGGACGCTGTGATTGTAGGTTAACAGCAAGTAAAGGAACGCGGCCTGTGAGTGGCCGAAGAAGACCAGAGGCGTGAGCAACTGGGGACCAGTCAGCGCCGTCACCTGTTGCATCGCGCCGGCCATGTTTTCGCCGTACCATGCGGCCATTGCGACAAATGTGTCCGCGCGCTTGTCGGAGCGGTGTCGTTCGAGATCGAGATGGAGGTGGCCGATGCTTTCGAGGAACCAGACATCGCGAAAGCAGATGTGCCAGGCGAGGTCGCCTGCCGAACGGGCGCTGGCATCGGGCTTCCAATCGCGCTGGGAATCGGGCAAGGCGGCGATTACCTTCTGTGTGGTGCGAACCTCGCGCTCGAAGCGCGTCACTGTGAGATCCCTCGTGGCGATGGCGAAGTCTTCGCTATAGGATGGCGAACTTTTTGTGGGCAAGGAGCTTCTCTCCGGAGCGGTGTATTTAGGCTAGCAACGGCGACACGCTGTCTCTATTCCGATTCTAAGCGGTCCCCCGAGCAGTTGGTGAAAAATCGCCTCTCTGACAATGTCGGCGGTGTCAAGTGGTTTCGAGCACACGACAGCATGCACTCGGAGAAGAGCGCCATTTCGCTCTCGTTGAAGCTGTTGCTTTTGCTCTACCAACCAAAGCT
>Ga0210410_10004162_pt1 | contig 12710 bp, 12 predicted proteins | sample IncBWC4MmetaG_FD_161058 | JGI IMG/M metagenome (GOLD analysis project Ga0210410, IMG submission 161058) | Forest soil microbial communities from Barre Woods Harvard Forest LTER site, Petersham, Massachusetts, United States - Inc-BW-C-4-M | ecosystem: Environmental > Terrestrial > Soil >... | reverse complement strand
GCGGGTGCCAGCTTGAGACTCGGGGCGTGTGGTCTCACCTTTCCGCGCCGACCATCGTTCAGTTTCACCGCTTTACTGGACGACCGCAGGCTACATCCTACTTTTGGTCATTGCCGTGTTTCTCTCGCGATTACTCTATCGGCGGCTCGATGCCGATTGACCCACAACCCAACTCAATTGTCGCAACCACATCCCCTCGTCCTGGAAGTCCGTGGCAAGCAGCGCAGTTGTTTCGAAAGATCGTGGCTCCGGCGAAAAAGTGATTGGGCAGATTTGATTCACTACGCGGGGGCGATGGCGTGCCTGACCCAGTTTCGCGCTCTTGCAAGCCAGTCTCGATGCTCTGAAGCGTTGATGTAACGCTCATATTTAAAGATTCCGGACTTTCTTGCCAGCCGCATAAACTGGATTGTCGTGATGGCATCGTCCAAGATGACGCAGGAGCGTTCCATACCACGGCTGCGATACATCGATTGGCCCCGTACCATTACTTCTTGGGCTTCGACCGGGAGTGGAGCGAGCGTCCTCATGTCGATGATTACACCAAAAGGGGATTGCTGCCCTAGGAGAGCCTGCTCACTCTCCGTGTACCACTTCTCGATTTCATCTTTCGTCATATCGCCAGCGAAGGTGAGATTAAATCCAAGTTCGGTTTTGTCTATTTTGTACATGGTCTATCCATCCTCTTGTCCGACCATTCGAGTGGGAGCCAGCTTGAGGGTGTGTTTTCATCGACAACTCTCAAGGACCGAAAGCTCCAGCACCAACCTACCTCCCTAAGCTACTTGTAACGCGAAGGCGAATCCGAGCAATAGTGCTCATTGGCCGTTGTCAGGCGTAGTGGAGCCGACGCGGCGGGGCGAGGGGGACTGAGCGTACCACCCAGCTCCTCGGGACGCCGAATGGGAAGAGTCTCTCGCACCTGAAATTTGAGCAAGATTTGAGCGAAGAATCGGGGTTTTGCGGGGCTACTTTTTGAGGAAAAAACCGAAGAGAGCGCAGTAAGGACAATCGAATCAAAGGGATTTCCACAGACCTCTCCCTTACCACTTGGGTACGGCATCCGGTCGCGTTCACAGTAGACACTCGGCGTGGGTTTGTCTAGAAGGTCCCCGGGGCGGACCCGGATTCACACTCGTGTCCCGGAGCGTTCATGTTTTCTCGCGGCTGGATCTGTGCTACAACACCGGACATGAGGCCGACGTTGAGTTTGACCCCACATTCGATGGTGAGTTCGCCCGATTCCACGACTGCGCCGAGAATAGTTGAGACCGGGACTGGCGTTCCCGCGAGTCTCGGACCTGCGAATCCCGTTCCAACGAATCTGAAGAATGATGCGTCCTCGATCTGCCCCAACTGCTCCTCCGAGTTGCGCGGGCTCCGATGCAAGGTGGTCTGTGAGAAGTGCGGCTTCTATTTGAGCTGCTCTGATTTCTACTAAGAAAAACTCGCGCTGAAAACCGCCTTTGCGCGGCTCTCCTACTCGCTATCGCGTGTCACCGGCGCCCAGTGTCCATCGCTAGAGTCGTACCAGTTTCTCCAGGCGACAGGGTCGTGGGGCAGACTCTGTCCGGTGATGTCGCGGAGCGCTTGGAAGACCCACTTGTGAGTTTCCGCATCGAGAGACGTGTCGGCAGCGAAGTCGAGCAGTTGCGGCACTGCATTGCGGCGTTGTTTTTCGCTCAGCATACCCGACTGCGCCAGGCCGCAAGCGGCGCGCTCACGGATCATGGGCGAAGGATCGTCGTGGAAAACCTGCAGGAGCGGAGCGATGGTGTCATCGGTGCCGAGATAAGCTAGTCCTTCCACTGCCCAGTAGCGGATGTTCACATTCTGATCGTGGACCGAGGCCAGCAGAATCTCGGCAGCGCGCCCGGGTTCGACTCCCCGATTGGCAAGCAGCGCGATATCCCACAGTGCATTGGCGCGCGGGCCCTGTTCTCCGAAACGAGCGTCATGCTCAAGGCCGTCCACTGCGGCCACGCTCTTTTCGAGATGGCGACAGGCGAGATCGATCTCGATGGCGGCGGCACGTACGCGGAGATCGTCGGAATTGAGCGCAGTCATAAAAAGGGAATTCAATTTCTGATCGAGCTTGATTTTTCCGCGCCACCGGTCCACGCGCTCTGCGATCTGATCGTTAGCCCCGCGATAGTGATTGATGGAACGTTCGAGCAGAAGCTGCGCTTGGTTCTGCGGCGTCATCCGGTCGAGGACTTCGGTTTCATGTTCCGAGAGCACGTTGGCCGATACCGGCTCCGGCTTGCCGTGCAAGCTGAGAAGCTGAGCAATCTCCTGCCAAGCCGCGCGCGCGGTGCCTGTTCCCATAAGGAGCGCCCCCGCCAGGATCCCGCCCACCGCGCTGGCGATCACCCGCCAGCGGCGAGAGTTGGCGTTTCCCAGCAAGCGCGGATCGTTTCCCGGCGGCGGCGCGGCCTGCTCCATGGGCGGATCGGGATTAGGGTTCACGGGGAGAGTATAGAAGGAGAGGTTGGAGTCGAACAGATTACTCCGGTCGAGTCGGGGGTAACTGGCAGCGCGGCCTTTGGCCTCTGCAGATCGCTGAAAATGATCGCTGAAAAACTCGATTTTGTTGTTGCTTTTGATTGCCGCAGCGGTTCACCGCTGCGACCAAAGAATTGTTTTCAGTGCCGGCTTCAGCCGCTCAGGGTGACTGCGGCTGCCCGCGGCGGGCGTGGCATGCCGAAAATCTCTATCCCTTTTACAATGGCTGGAGTCTTGATTCATCTTGAGTTGAGGAGATTGGCATGCAACGCAAAGCGAGTGCAGTCTGGAAGGGTGGTCTTAAAGACGGACAAGGTACGGTTTCGTCTGCCAGCGGTATTCTTTCGAACACGAAGTATTCTTTTAAGACGCGGTTTGAGGACGCTCCCGGAACCAATCCGGAAGAACTGATTGCGGCGGCCCATGCGGCGTGCTTTTCGATGGCGCTGTCGGCGCAACTGGGAGCCGCGAACCTCACGCCGGAGAGCATCAATACGGCCGCCACGCTCACGATGGAGAAACAGGATGCCGGCTGGACCATCACGGCCGTGCATCTGGACGTGGTCGCGAAGGTGCCGGGCGCGAGCGCGGATGCCTTCAGCACCGCAGCGAAGAATGCGGAGACGGGCTGTCCGGTATCGAAGGTGCTGAACGCGAAGATTACGATGGATGCAAAGCTGGGCTAGCGTCTGACCGCGTGATGAATCTTACGGTGGAGTGACGGCGTCTCGCGAGCCTGCCCTGAGCAAAGTCGAAGGGTCCGGCAGGATGGCGGCCGGGCGAGAACGCCCGGCTCTCCACGAACGAACTCGAATCTAACTTTGCGAGCGCAAAACCTGGCGCAGCTTGTGATTGATTTTTACCGCTTCCTCCGAGGCCTGATCGATCAGTTCGACCCAGCGGCGCAGGTTTTCGGGCGGCGCCGCTTGCGAAATTAGGTAGGTGGCTTGCACGATCGTTTCGAGCGCATTGCTGAGATCGTGCGCCAGCATTCGGAGTTCCCGCGCCACTTCCGCCGGTATTTGATCGGAGGTATTTCCCATGCTCTTGGACCGCCTGGCGTTTTTCAGATGACGGCGCGCGGGAAGGGTTATGACGTCGCGCTCGTTTGACACCAGACGCCGGCCAGTAGATATTAGTGTAGTCGCTCTTAAAATGGGCTCTTGCCGATTTTTTCTTTTATGCGGATGTGGCGGAACTGGCAGACGCGCTAGGTTCAGGACCTAGTGGCCGCAAGGTCGTGGAGGTTCAAGTCCTCTCATCCGCACCAAAACAGCTCTTAGCCTTTAGCCTTTTCGCTGGTCTGTGGAAGATTGCGGCTTCGCGCCTTGAACCCTCACGCCCCGGCGGAGAGCCGGTGCGTACTCCGGCTTTGCGCGATCCCGTACTGGCGAATTTTATAGAGCAAAGCTTTGTAGCTGATCTTCAGCAGCGCCGCGGCTTGTTTGCGATTCCAGTTCGTCTCGTCGAGGGCACGGGCGATAGCTTCCGCCTCCGCCTCATCTTTGGCATTGCGCGACAGCGATTTCAGGCCCCCGCCGGAATCAGCACCCGCGCTTCTGCCGGTTCCATCGGAGTGCTGTCCGCCACCGCCATCGGGCCGGGGTTGCAGCTCGGATGCGGCGAGCGTTTCATCTCCCAGAACCAGGTAGCGCTTGATGAAGTTGCTCAGTTCGCGCAGGTTGCCCGGCCAGGAATGTCGCAGGCATGCCTCCATCAACGGGCCCGAAAGTGGCAATGGGGAACGCGCATACGATTCCGACATGCGCGACATGAAATGCTTCAGCAGGATCGGGATTTCTTCCTTGCGATCGCGCAGCGGAGGCAGCGACAGCGTGAAGGCATTCAGGCGGTAATAGAGGTCTTCGCGCAGGCGCTTGTTGGCAAGCGCTTCGGGAATGTTGATGTTGGTGGCGGCCAGGATGCGGACGTCGACTTTCACCACGGTGCGGCTGCCAAGGCGCGAGAATGTCTGGTCCTGCAGGACGTGCAGCAACTTGGCCTGCAAGAGCGGCGGCATTTCGCCGATCTCGTCGAGCAGGATAGTGCCTTTGTTACAGAGTTCGAACTTCCCGGGCTTGGCATGGGTCGCGCCCGTGAAGGCTCCCGCTTCGTATCCGAACAGTTCGCTTTCGAGCAGGTCGGCGGGCACCGCGGCGCAGTTGACTTTGAGGAAGGTGCGGTGGGCGCGAGGAGAAAGTTTATGGATCAGGCGCGCCAGCACTTCCTTGCCGGTACCGCTTTCACCGAGCAGGAGGACCGGAATGTCGACGTTGGCGACGAGTGCCGCCTGGGAGCGGATCTTCTTCATCGCCGGGCTCGCAGCCACGAAGAACACGTCGTCGCAAAGTTCCTCGATATCGCCGGCGTAGGTGTCACTCTTGGCCGTGCCGACACACTGCCCAATGACGGCGTCGAGTTCGGCTTTCTGGAACGGCTTCGTCAGATAATCGATGGCGCCCAGGCGCATTGCCTGCACGACCTTGCGCGTATCATTCACGCAGGAGAGCATGACAACTTTCAATCCCGGCTTGAGCTGGCGCAGCTTTTCGAGAGTCTGTAGCCCGTCGATGCCGGGCATGAGTAGATCGAGCAACACCAGGTCGGGCTGCAGTCCTTTCTGGACGCGCTCGACCGCCTCTTCGCCGGTGCTGGCGGTTTGAACTTTGTGCTCATCCACTTCCAGCAGCGTGCGGATATAGCGCAACATTCCCGGTTCATCATCCACCAGCAAGATGTTGGCGGCTTCGCTCATTGGGTTCCTCGTGGAGGACTGCTCAGAATTGGTTTCAGCGGTACGAGAAAAGAAAACTTGCAACCTGCGCCCGGCTCGCTTTCGACCCAGATCTTGCCGCCCATGCCTTGCAGAAGGCGGCGGGCAATGGCGAGTCCTAACCCCATGCCCTCGGCCGATTCGCTGCCCGGCAGGCGGAAAAAATCGTCGAAGATTTCCATATGAAACTCCGGCCGAATTCCCGGGCCGGTGTCGGCAACGCTCACTTTGACGGCGTTGGGCACGTTCGCCGCCTGACGGCGGCGGTCGCCATTGGCTGCGGACTTGCTCACGCTGCGACGCTCCCACATATGAGGTTCGGCATGCAACCAGACGGTGCCGCCTTGTGGTGTGTACTTGGATGCATTATCCAGAAGATTGGAAATTATGCGCTGGATCTTGGGCGCGTCGAATGCAAATGGCGTCAATTTGTCATTGGCCAGGAAATACAGAGCGAGACCGCGCTCCTGAAAACGACCTGACCAGTGCCGGCAAACTTCAGAGAGGCACGCATTCATGTCCCCTTCCACATACTGCATGCGCAGTTCGCCGATCTCCAGCACGCTGAAGGTCAGGAAGTCCTGAATGAATTGCTGCAAGCGCTGTCCGCTGGAAAACATGTCGCCCATCACTTCGCGCTGGCGGTCATTGAGCGGCCCGAGTTTCTGACTCTGCAGCAGTTCAATATAGCCATTGAGGATCGCCAAAGGTGTCTTGAGATCGTGGGCGGCAGAGGCCAGAGCATTCGTTGTCTTGCGAAAACGATCGCGCAACTGTTCGAGCTCGTTTGCCACATCCTCCGCGGCGCTGGGCGCGGCAGCGTGAGCCGTTTCGCTTGACGGCAGGCCGTTCTTCAGACTAGCGCCAGTGGGAGCGACAGCTGGGCTTTTTTCGGATATCGAAGCCATGGGGAACCAAATTACGTCATTCTAGGGGAGGGACATCTACTACCGTCAGAACGAAGGGGATTAGGGTGATCCTATGTCAGGTGCCACCGACTGTCAATTGGAAACGGCTGTAAAACAGGCACCGAAGCGAAAAACGTTGCACTTTTGTGATATGACCTTAAGTCACTTTAAATCTCGGCGGCTGAGGTGGCACTTCGGTAATCTCCGTGTTGCTGGCGAGGTTTGGAACGATCCCGGGCCGGCTCGACTCCGCTCCGAAGTTTGGCCCCTGAGGTGCGGTCTGGGTGTTAATACCTCGTATAAGGTGGTGCAGACGCGTGTCTCGTAGGTTATCGAAGAAGGAAGAACGCAAGTGGGCACGGTTGCAGCTCGCCATTCCGGTCTTTATCCGCACTCGAGACGGCAGCGGCAAGGATTCTTTGGAGTTTGCCACGGCCATTAACATCTCTCCTGGGGGTGTTTTAGTGGCAGTGCGCCGTTCTTTGCCCAAGTCCGCACTGGTTTCGTTGGAGATTCCAAGCGCCCCGATCGGCCCCGCCAACGGTTTGAGGACCTCTTCGCAGATTATGCGAGCGAAAGCAGTATGGGTTACTCACCTCGACGACTACCATCTTCTAGGTCTGAGGTTCGCCCGTCCCTTGAACACTGACGCGGCGGCCGTTTCCGGCAAGCATTTGAGGAAAACGGGTTCTGCGGTGTGAACTATTTTTCCCTTCCATGGCCTGTCTCATAATGGCACTTTGGTGCCATGCCCGATCTTCCCACTCCCGGGATATGATCACTTCAAGCCGTTCATAAGTTGAGCATTTAGGGGATCTCTTCCAGGTCGATCTGCTCTCTTCCCTGGTTTGGTGCTTGGGATGCACTTTTAGTGCATGCGGATGAACACTCACCGCAATGGGGTATTCAGTCTTATGACGACACTTTCGGTAAGTTCTCTGGCGCAGTCGCTCGGCGAGCTTCCCCCTGACCAAATAATTTTTGGCCACTCTGAGGCCATGCAGGCGGTTCGTTCGCGGCTGGGAAAAGTAGCCGCCGCCAACGTTCCTGTCCTTATTACAGGTGAGAGCGGCACCGGGAAAGACATCATTGCCCGGCTCATCCACGGGCTGTCTCCGTGGAAAAGCGGCCCCTATGTAAAGGTAAACTGTCCGGCGATACCCGGGACGCTGCTCGAAAGCGAACTATTCGGCTACGAAAAAGGAGCCTTCACCGGCGCCTTCGGGTCGAAGCCTGGACGGGTCGAACTGGCTCATCGCGGGACATTGTTTCTCGACGAGATTTCCGAGCTTGACCCCTCGCTGCAATCGAAGCTTTTGCAACTTCTGCAGGATGGGCAGTTCTGCCGGATCGGCGCCCAGGAAGACAAGAAGGTCGAGGTGCGCGTGGTGTGCGCGACCAACCGCCGCTTGGAATCCGAGATCGAATCGGGAGCTTTCCGCCAGGATCTTTACTACCGCATCAACGTAGTGAATCTGCACATGCCCGCGCTGCGGGAACGCCGTGGCGACATTGAAGATCTGTGCACCTACTTCCTCGAATTCTACAACCGCAAATTCAATTGCCGGGCGCGGCCCCTGTCGAACGAAGTGCTGGCGGTGCTGCAGAAATATCACTGGCCGGGAAACATCCGCGAACTGGAAAACCTGATCAAGCGCTACGTAATCCTGGGCCATGAGGAAGTAATCACCAACGACCTGGTGGCGCGCGAGCCGGACTTTTTCAATCCCGAGATCTCTCTGGACGGGCCGATTTCCCTGAAGAAGCTTACGCGCCAGTGCGTGCGCGAACTGGAGCGCAAGGTCATCCTGAAGGTGCTGCAACAGCACCACTGGAATCGTAAGCAGTCAGCCCGCGCGCTGGGCATCAGCTATCGCGCCCTGCTTTACAAGATCCGCGATGCCGGCTTGCCCTCGAACCGTGCTTTGCGCCTGCGCCAGGCGGAGAAGAATGCCAGCGCCAGCGACAAGAGCGATTCCTCCACCGGGGTTGCGGCGGCGGACTGAGATGATTCATCCGGTGGAGCGACGGGCGTCTCGCCCGTCCAAACCGCGCACCGCACCGTAGATGCCGGACGATCGTATCGACACTGGATTCGACAGCGAGCGCTCAACAGCTGAGTCGTTCTTTCAACTCGCGCAGCGCGGCATTCCACTCGTTCAGCCCCTCCGCCTCGAGCCACAGATCTTTGAGTTCGGAGTTGGTTCGCACCTTCTCCACCGCCCGGTGGGCGACATCGACCAAATCGGGCGGGATACCGGCGTCGGTTTTGCGTATCCAATCCACAATTTGCGGCGGCGTGGCGGGCGATGACTTCTCAGCGCTCGCAGCAGCGACCAGCGCCGCTACAACTTCCGCGGCCGCGACCACTGCACCACTCTCGGGCGCTTCCAGATAGTCCTGATCGGCAGCATGCGTCAGCATCAGTCTTAGATCATCGAGCCCCAGGGAATTGAGACGGCCCAGAAAACTCTGCGCGTCCTCGTTTTCGAAGCTGCCTGTACCCCAGCCTGGCATGAAACCTCCGGCTGAATTATAGAATGCGCGGCGGGCCCTGCTTTCATCGAGGGCTCCGAGTAGCCAACCATCCATCCAGAGTAATTGGATCTCAATGCTCTTGCATGAGATTATAATGGCCCGACACCGATGGCCCTTTCCTCTGGCACGAGACTCGGCCCTTATGAAATCCAGTCTCCGCTGGGCGCCGGCGGAATGGGAGAAGTTTACCGTGCGCTGGATACCCGTCTCGACCGCAGGGTAGCGATTAAAGTTCTCGCTTCTCACCTTTCTTCTTCGCCGGAACTCAGGCAGCGCATGGAGCGCGAGGCCAGGGCCATTTCCTCGCTTAACCATCCGCACATTTGCCATCTCTATGACATCGGCTCGCAGGATGGCACCGATTACCTGGTCATGGAGTTCCTCGAAGGTGAGACTCTCGCCGAGCGCCTTCGTAAAGGTGCGATGCCGCTGAACGAAATTCTCAAGATTGGCATCGCTGTCGCTGAGTCGCTGGCGGTCGCGCACCGGCAAGGCATTGTCCACCGCGATCTGAAGCCGGGGAACATCATGCTGACCCAGGGCGGTGCCAAACTGATGGACTTTGGGCTGGCCAAACCGCTGGGACTGCAGACTACGGGCACGGGGTCAGGATCAGCGCCTTCGTTCACCGCCGCGGCCACGTTAAGTGGCCCAAGCCCGTTAAGCCCGCTGACCTCGGCGGGCAGCATCATCGGGACCATCCAGTACATGTCGCCGGAGCAGATCGAAGGAAAAGAAGCCGATGCCCGCTCGGACATTTTTGCGTTTGGCGCTGTGCTCTATGAGATGGTGACAGGAAAGCGGCCGTTTGCGGGTAAAAGTCAAATCTCGCTGGCATCCTCCATTCTGGAAAACGACCCGGAGCCGGTCAGCGCCACCAAGCCTCTTATACCAACTGCCTTTGAACATGTTGTGACCACTTGCTTGCAGAAGAATCCAGAAGAGCGTTTTCAGATGGCGCATGACATCAAACTGGAACTGCAGTGGATTGCAGCAGACCGATCACTACCAGCAGTTACCGCATTGCCCCTATCGCCCTCGCATGTTCGCGAACGGCTCAGTTGGGCAATGGCTGTAGTGGCTGCGATTATCCTGGGTGCGGTTGCCGGAATTTTCCTCTACCGTCCCGCCCCAACCGCGCGCGCCATCCGCACCGTCATCAATCCTCCCGAGAAGACCACGCTCAACCTGACCGGCGATGGTGCTGGACCGCCGGTGCTTTCGCCCGACGGTACGTCAATCGCCTTTGCGGCCACTCTTGCGGACGGCAAGACGGGACTGTGGGTTCGTCCAATGAACTCGTTGGATTCCCACGCGCTTCCTGATACCGATGGTGCGATTTTTCCTTTCTGGTCACCTGACAGCCGCTCGCTTGGATTTTTCGCCGATAGTAAGTTGAAGACCATCGACCTGAATGGTGGCGGGGTGCAGGCGATCTGCGACGCCCAGCTTGGGCGCGGGGGCGCCTGGGGACCGGGCGGCGTGATCCTTTTCTCTCCGAACCCGCAAGCGCCCCTGATGCGTGTCAGCGCCAGCGGAGGAACCCCGGCTCCCATCACCAAGCTCGATGCGGCTCAGTACACATCACATCGCTGGCCGTTTTTTCTTCCCGACGGTAAGCATTTCCTCTATCTCGCCCTTCACCACGATCCTTCGAGGTCGGCGAACAATGCGATCTATTACGCATCGCTCGATGGGACCGAAAATCGTCTGCTGTTCCGTTCTCAATCAAATGCCGTCTATGCGAATGGATTTATTTTGTTCGCGCGCGGCGACCAGTTGATGGCTCAAAGCTTCGATCCTGCGAAGGGAACACTAAGCGACGAGCCGCGGGGCGTGGCCAAAGGAGTGATGAACGACATCAGCACCTGGCACATGGACGCCTCGCCTTCCAGCGATGGATTGCTGGTCTTCGGCAGCGGCGGGAGTGGCGATTTGCAGTTGGTCTGGATAGATCGTGGCGGGAAACAGATCACCACCATCGCCGACAAGATCACAAATCTGCAATTCGCACGGCTTTCCCCTCAAGGAGATCGCGTCGCACTCCAGATAGACGCTGGCGTAAACGACATCTGGGTGCTGGATTTGGCGCGTGGGGTGCGCACGAGACTGACCTTTGGACCCATCGCCAACACCTTCCCAGTCTGGTCGCCCGACGGCAAGTGGATCGCTTACAGCTCCAATCGCACCGGTCACTTCGATCTCTACCGCAAGCCCTCCGACGGTAGCGGCGCGGAAGAGCTCCTGCTCACCGATGAGCAGCAGATCATCGCTGACGATTGGACGCGCGACGGCAAGTCCTTGATCTATACACGGCGCACTCCGGAAGGCCACGGGGAGATTTGGGTCTTGCCGCTCGAAGGAAAGCGCAAACCCTCGCTGGTCGTAGCGCGTGGTAGTCTGGGACAACTTTCCCCAGATGGCCATTGGCTGGCCTACGGTTCGAGTGAGTCCGGTGCGCTTGAAGTGTACGTGGTGGCCTTTGGCGGCGGGCAGGGCAAGTGGCAGGTCTCGGCCAGGGGAGGATTGCAGCCGCGGTGGAGCAAGGACGGCAAGGAGCTCTACTACATGGACCCGACTTACAATCTTTTCGCGGTGCCGGTCAAGGACGCCGGCGGCGCTCTGCAATTCGGTTCTCCTCAGAATCTCGTCAGCAACTGGTCCGCTCCGCAGGTCTTCTACGACGTGACTGGCGACGGCAAGAAAATCCTTTTAGACCGGGTTTCGCAGCAGGTCAGCCAATCGGTCACTGTCGTTACAAACTTTACGGCGGAACTGAAGAAGTAAGCGAACCCCGAGCGGGCGCGGTGAAGCGACGGGCGTCTTCGCCCGTCCAGAGCGCGCCAGCGCTCAGCTGTTCGCGAGGCGAAGAAGACGGGCCTGCTCTGGACGGGCGAAGACGCCCGTCGCTTCACCGCACTTCACGCCCAAAACGTCCGATCCGGCGTTCGCTACTGAATCGCTTCAGCATTGCGCCTCGGTTCAAGTTGCGGAACTCCGTCCAAGTCGGCGATCGTGCGTGCGACTCTCAGGATGCGGTCATGGGCGCGCGCGCTGAGCCATTGCTGCGCCATGGCGAGTTCCAGCAGGCGCTCACAATCGGCGGAAAGCTTACAGAATTTACGAATGGACTGCGGCGGCATTTGTGCGTTGCCGCAGAGTTTTTGGCGCGGCGCTCAGGGTTTTATCAAGCATAGGGAACACCAGCGGGCACACGAAGGGGCGAAACGCGGATGGGAGATTCCTGCCGACATCATCGCTGATGCAAAACCGCACCGATGTGACGGGCGTCACCCGGTTACCGTGATGGAACGGGATGGAACGTTCTGTCGTGAACAGCCGCTTTCGGTGCTACGCTAAAGGCAATCTGGCGGAAACGACGAAAACGAAGGACTGCTACTAAGAATTCCTTTTCGCGCCAGAGGAGTCCGCCAATGCCCGACCACGGTCCCACCTCAAACCGTCTGGAACGCGAAGAGAGCCAGTTGTGGCGATGGGCGCTCGGTCTGCTCGTTTTGCTTGCAGCGGCAGTGGCGGCATTGTCGTGGGAACAACTGAAAGACCTTCCTTACCGGCTGTGGGCAATTCCCGCCGGCCTTTTCTTGCTTGCCATCTTGTTTGCCACCTATGCCTTCGGGCGCAAACGTGAGGTTTCGGAGCTCAAGCAGATTCTTAAGGGCTTTCAGAATCAAGCCGGAGTCACTCCCTCGGAAGAGCAACTGGATCAGCTGGGCCAGTTGATCATGCGTTCCCAGCGCAACTTCAAAGAGCTGATCGATTCTCTGGATGACGCGGCGTTCGCTGTCTCACTCGATGGAACCCTGAAAACGGTAAACCGGCGAACCGCGGAGACTCTCGGCGCTCCCTATTCCGAGCTGGTTGGTCACAAACTTGAGGAATTCCTGGGCGCGCAGCTGCGTGCCGAGGCATCCGGGAGCATGGAACGGTTTCTGGAAAAACGGAACTGGTCGGGAGTAGTCGAGGTC
>Ga0210410_10004161_pt1 | contig 12711 bp, 9 predicted proteins | sample IncBWC4MmetaG_FD_161058 | JGI IMG/M metagenome (GOLD analysis project Ga0210410, IMG submission 161058) | Forest soil microbial communities from Barre Woods Harvard Forest LTER site, Petersham, Massachusetts, United States - Inc-BW-C-4-M | ecosystem: Environmental > Terrestrial > Soil >... | reverse complement strand
GAATCATTGCAGCGAAAATCGCGTCGACGGTCCACGACACGTTTCATGCCCTCATGCTCTCCGAACTCGATCATCGAGGGAAAACGACGCCGGAGTTATTCGAGAGGATGAACCTAAGGTTGGCGCAATCAGTCACCGCACGAAATGCTCTCGGCAGAAGCGAGCAAGAGAGCGCCCAGGAGATAGCTACCATGCTTTACGGCGAAGTGCACCCTTATGGCTACTTTCGATTCGTGAACTTCGGACATGTACCCCCACTGGTCTTCTCCGCCGAATTTCGCACGTTCATGGAGATTGACAAAAGCCGGATGGTGCAATTCCTACCGCTTGGCTTGCAGATCCCCGAAGATTCCCCTGATCGCAACAGGTATTTGTCACTGGAATTCCGGGAGAGGAGGGTGAATTCCTTCGATGTGGCCGAGCTCACGCTGATGAGTCCAGGGGACATTTTCTTCCTTTATACCGACGGAGTCTATGACGGCAGCGACAAAGAAGAACGTCAGCAACTTGAAGGGGTGATGCGTGAGCGCTATCGCCAACCGGCAAAGGAAATCTGCAACGCTCTGCTGGAATATGCGGTGAAAAAAGACCATCGTCTCCGCCAGATTGGCGAGGAAGATCGCATCGACGACAAAACGGTCTTCATCATCAAACGAAACTGAAGAATGACAAGTCAGCGTTGTCACCGACTCGGCGTCTCCGACGGCCGGAGCCGCAGCACAAGATGAATGATGGCAACCTTCACGGCTCCTAGCGCCATGCGAATCCCAAACGGTTCTTCCGAAGAAGAGTTGCGCGTCATCCACGAAGGATTATTCGTACCGCAGCGCGACCATGGGATCCACACGGGTGGCGCGGCGCGCGGGAATGTAGCAGGCCACCAATGCGGCAAGCGCCAGTACAACGGCGATGCCGATATAGGTGAGTGGATCGCTGGGACGTATGCCGAACAGCAATGTGGTCATCGCGCGGGCAGCGAAAAACGCGGCCACACTGCCGAGCAGCAGGCCGATGGCGGCGTGGCGCATGCCGTGGCCGACTACCAGGCGCAGCACGTCGCGGCGCTGCGCTCCGAGCGCCATGCGCACACCGATTTCGTGCACGCGTTCGGTGACGGCGTAGCTCATCACGCCGTAGATTCCGACCGAGGCGAGCACAAAGGCGAGCGCGGCAAAGGCGCCGACAAGCAGCAGCGTGAGGCGGCGCGAGGCCATCGTTTCGGCCACGACCTGCTCCATGGGGCGCATGTCGTGCACGGGCAGCTCGGGATCGATTTGCGCGACGAGGCCGCGCACGGCTCCGTACACGGCACCGGGATCGCCGTGCGTGCGCACGGCAAGCCCGACGTAGGACCAGGGATTCTGCGGAAACGCGAGGTAGCTTTCGAGCGAGACGGATTCTCCGAGGCCGTTATGAAGAACGTTGCCGACCACGCCGACCACTTCGGATTGCTTGTCGCCCATCAGATGGAAGTGCTTTCCGAGCGCGTCCTGACCAGGCCAGAGAGTTTCTGCGAGTTTCTGATTGATGATCACGACAGGAGTGGAATTGGCGTTGTCGCTTGCGGAAAATTCGCGGCCACGAAGCTGCGGGATGCCCATGGACCGAAAATATCCAGGATTGACGGCGTGCACGCCGACGAGCGGCTGCTGGCCACGGGGAAATGGGGGGCGCCCTTCGACATCGCTTAGACCGGTAGTGGTGTCGTCGCCTTGGAGTGGAAGGTCATTTGAAATGGCCACGCCTTCGACGCTGGGAAGCGCGGCAGCCCGGGGAAGAAGCTGCTCGAGAAATTGCGTGGGGCGGCCCTTGGGCGCGTAGTTCGCGCTCGTAAAATTCATCCACATCGTGACCATGTGATCGGGTCGGAAGCCGGGATTGACTTCAAACATTCGGACAAAGCTGCGGCCAAGCAGCCCGGCTGAAACAAGAAGAACCAACGAGAAAGCCACTTCCGTAACGACAAGAACGCCGCGCAGGCGATTGTGGGCGAGACCCTCGGCGCCGCCACGCCCGGCTTCCTTCAGGAAATGGCCGAGGCTGTGACGAGTGGCAGCGAGTGCGGGCGCGAGCCCGAAGAGCAGTCCTGTCAGGAGGGAAACGCCGAGCGTGAAGAGCAGGACACGCAAGTCCAGAGCGATTTCCTGTACCCGTGGCAGCTGCTCAGGGCTGGCCGCAACGAGCAAGCGCACCAGTCCCCAGGCCAGAGCCAGACCCAGCGCTCCGCCTACGAATGAGAGCAGCATGCTCTCGGTGAGAAGCTGCCGCACGATGCGCAGGCGCCCGGCGCCCAGCGCAGTGCGGATGGCGATTTCGCGGCGCCGCGTGACAGCGCGCGAAAGCAGAAGGTTGGCGACGTTGGCGCAGGCAATCAGGAGGACGAGGCCGACGACGCCGAGTAGTATGACGAGGGTTTGGCGCACTGGGCCGGCGGAGAGTTCGCGCAGCGGAATCAAGCGCACATTGTGACCGGTGGTGACGGGATATTGTTGGTGCAGGCGCGCAACGATGGTGTTGATATCGCTTTGAGCGTGCGAGAGTGCGACGCCTGGTTTGAGGCGGCCGACGATGGAGAGGTAGTGGGTTTCGCGGTTGTTGCGGATATTTCTCTCCCAGTCGGGAAAGGTGCTGAAGACTTCGGGAACGACGTTCACTGGATTGACCCAGAGCAAGACGTCGGTTCCGCCGTAGCGGAAGTTGGCTGGGAGAACGCCAATGATTTGCACGGGCTGGCTATCGAGAGTGAGGCGACGGCCAACCACGGCGCGGTCACCGGCAAAGTGGCTTTGCCAGAAACCGAAGGTGAGAAGCGCGCGACGCGGCCCGCCGAATGCGCCCTCCTCGAGTAGAAAGTCGCGGCCTAGTATGGGATGAACACCGAGAAGAGAAAAAACGTTGGGTGTGGCGACCATTCCGGGAATGCGCTCGGCGGCGCCCTGTCCGGTGAGATTGAAGCTGAGGCGGCGGATTGTGGCGACCTGCTGAAACGACTGGTTCTGCGCTTGGTAATCGAGGAAGTCGGCGGCGGAAAAGGGTGCCTGCTCCAGATTGGGTTGGGACTCCCAGAACCAGACGAGCTGGTCAGGCTGGGGATAGGGCAACGCGCGCAGGAGGACGGTGTTGACGACGCTGAAGATGGCGGTGTTCGCGCCGATACCGAGGGCTAGAGCGAAAATGGCAATCGCAGCAAGGCCACGGCTTTTGAGCAGCATGCGGAAGCCGAACGGAATGTCCTGGAGGAAGTTCGTCATGGCGCACTCCTATTTCCGGGATTAGACGGGGAGAAGGCGCAAAAGACAGGTGAGCCAGACGGCAAGAGATTGCGAACTGCTTAGCCCGCGTCTGCGCTCCCCGGTGGTCAAAGCACTGACATACACTGACAAGATGCGCGTTTATCGGGAGCAATCTGCCAACCCCGAGGCATTACTCCCGGTTTGTCCGTCACTCTCCGGCAAATCAGAGGCAAGCCCCAAACTGCGCAACCGAAGCCAACACTGGCAGGTAAGGTGTGCCGCGGATGAGGACGTTGAAATTGGTCGTAACCGCGACACGACGCACGTGGCTCGACCTTCAAACTAGACAGAGTTTTTCGTGGGCACAAACCTGTTCCGCGGCAAGAATCTCGCTTCACACTTGCTGCGATTCCATCGGGGTCGAGTACCTTAGAGAGGAGGGCTATTGCTTTTTCGCTGAGGCGGAAGCGGCGGCAGATGCGATTGAGGAGAGATTCTTGTATTCGGCTTTGGCTTGTCGGAGTATCGGGATATCCGGATCCGCGTCTTTCCACGTAGTGAAGAAACTATCGTAGGCTTTGCGGCTGTTGTCACGGTCGCCTTGCATGGCATAGGCGCGCGCAAGACCGAGCTGCGCCAGCGGAGCAAACACTTCCGCTTCGAACCATCCGCGATAACCGATGACCTCGTTGAATTCGGCGGCAGCTTTAGCGTGCTCTCCCGCAGCGATGTAAGCTCGCGCACGCTCATACGGAATATCCGTTGAGCTTTGCTCGTATTGCATGACTGGAGCGAGCAAATCTACGGCCTTAACTGCGTTTCCTCTCTCACGTTCGATGATAGAACGAATCAACGGCAGACACATCTTTTGGTTTCGTGTGTCTTCAGGAAGCAGCCGATCCCTTTTTGTTGCCAACTCTTCAGCCTGCGCCCCTTCGCCGGCATTTCCTAAAGCCTTGGCGCAATTGTCGAGCACAAAAGCATTGTCTTTACTCGCCTCTCCAGCTTGGTGGCAAAGCTTGCGCGCCAAGGTATAGTTTCCGACATAGGATTCCACCCGGCCATGCCAAGCAAGCTCGTTGGCAGCGTTTTCCATTCGGTTCGCGTGACTCTGTTGTTTTACTAGCGTTTCGCTCAGCGACCGCAGTTTGTTGAGGTCGCCGCGGAAGAACGCGAGCTGCATCTGTAAATGGAGCCAGGACACATCATCCACAGGTGTTTCGCGGGCAAGTCGTTCCATCGTTGCGGCATCGTTATCGAGAAAGGCAATTCGGTAGCGATTGGCCCTTTGCATAGGGTTCAGGGATCCTTTTTGTCGCCATTGGTCCAGTAGTTTCTTAGCCTCGTCAAAGCGGCCCAGGATCATGAGAGCTTGGCTTGCATTAGAATAGTGGGAAGCAGACGGTACTGGGGAATGGTCCATTGCCCAGTTGAACTCTTGTAGAGCCTCTTCCATTCGGCCAAGCAACGCGTAAGCCCTCCCAGACAGGTTGTAGGCTGACTCGCTGCGTGGATACGCTTGTTTGTACAAAACAAGGACCGCAATTTCCTTTTCCAGATTGCCGGTTATAGCCGAATGATAAAGGGCGATAGTTTTAAAATTCTCTTCTTGCGTGAGGCGGTGATCCTTTAGCTCAAAGGCTTTCGAAAAACTCTTTCGGGATGCTTGGTCATCACGAATGCTGGAATAGGCCATACCGAGCATACTGAAGGCAGAGCAGAATTGCGGGTCAAGTTCGACGGCTCTTTCAAGAAAAGGAATGGACTCACGCTGCTTTCCAGAACGATACAGCGTGTTCCCTGTTCTGTAGGCTTGCAATGCCTCAAGCGAGTTTGTGGTGGCAAGATCGAGGGGGGCATTGTACTTCTCGAGAGAGCCTAGACTTTCGCCCAATTGCCTTCGCAACTCCGAACCAGCTTTGCCCAGCGCAGCGATCACTTCATCCTTAGTCTTCGCTTCCTCTTGGCGTCGCGCGATGGGCTTTTGGTTCCGCGCGTCGATGGCTTCCACGGTGATCAGATATTTGCTTCCAAAGGCCGCAATCTCCGGCACGACCACGGCTTTGAGCCCCTGGCGTTTACAGATTTCGACACCCAGTTCCGGTGTCACTCTTTCGCTTGGATCGCGGCGCATCGTACGCATCGTCTCGCGGACGTCTGCTTCCGATAAGAGACTCAAAAAGGGAGACTCGGTGAGTTTGACTTCAAGAGCCTTGTCCAAAGAGTTGTCGAAGATCGGATCACCTGTCTTGTTAGCGAAGCTCGCTAGGAGAATTACGTCGCTCTGGGTCAACACCGGCCGAGTGAAAAACACGCGCCACGTAGCGAGTGCCGCGAGAATGAGGAAGGCCGCGACACCAGCAGCAACGACAATGCGGCGCTTGTACCAAAAAGCAGGCGCAGGCACTAAGGGGACAACTGGCGCGACATGTATTTTGACGGCGACCGATGCGGCGGAGTCGCCGTTTTCGACGTGAGCGATGAAGCGGTAGCCGCGCCGAGGCAGGGTCTCGATGTAGCGAGGTCCCTCGGCTGAATCGCCGAGCGCATCTCGCAGCTTCTTGATGGCGCTGTTCAGACCGGTATCGAAGCCAACAAAAGTGTCCGCAGGCCAGAGTTTCTGACGGAGTTCTTCGCGCGTAACCACGTCACCTGGATGCTCCAGCAAAAGCACAAGCACCTGGAAGGGTTGGTCCTGAAGCTTCAGGCGGATGCCGTGCTTGCGCACCTCGCCGGAACGCGAGTCCACCTCGAAGGCGCCGAAGCGCATCCTACGGGTTCGGGCTGTAGCTTCCATGCGAGGGTCTCGAAGTTGCCAGGAGTGTATCACCAATCGCCTAGAGCCGGAATATGTCCCGGACCGCATGCGTGTTTCCTGCAACTTCCCTGAATTCAAAGACCTGCACGATCAGAACCAGAACAGGCACAGGCCATACTCGCACCATTGCGCCTCAGACCGCTGCGTGCGAATGTCGGCGCGCTCGGGCGAGTCGACGATCAAGAAACGAGCGAATCGTTGCCGCCTCGCGGGAGGGTTTCATGTCCCAAAATCGAAATCTGTTGGGAGTCGTGTACGAGGTTCCAAAATCAACCCGGTTTGACGTAGGCCTTTTCCCATCGCTTTGCCGGCGAAGGTTCGGCGCGACTATTCGGAGCGCAGTGCTGATGCTGATTGTGGCGCTGCTCGCCGCCAATCCTCTACCGGTGTCGGCTGCTACGCCAGACCCGGTGCTGGAGTGGATCGACATCATGAACACCACGGTACTTACCGCCGGTACCGCCCCGAACGTAACCAGCCGCATAGTTGCACTCGTATCGGCCTCGGTATTCGACGCCGTCAACGGCATCGAGCCGCGCTTCCGCCCGTTGCAAGTGAGACCGGACGCGCCGCACAACGCATCGCAGCGCGCCGCGGCGATTCAGGCCGCCTACTGGATTCTCTTGCACCTATATCCGGCCCAGAGCGGCATGCTCACAATTCGGCTGAATGCGTCGCTCGCGGCGCTCGCGTCGACCGAAAAAGGGGAAGCCATCGCGGCGGGTGTCGCCTGGGGCCAAACGGTTGCCGATACCATCTGGACCTCGCGGCTGACCGACGGCTTCGCGCCCACGCCGCCGCCGTTCATCGGCGTGCAGGGTGTGGTCGGAACGCCGGCCGTCGGTGCTTGGCGCCCCACGCCGCCCGCCAATGCTTCAGGCGCAACACCGCAGATCGCCACCATGACGCCGTGGGTACTGAGGCGGCCATCGCAGTTTCGCTTGCCGCCGCCGCTAGCCCTCAACAGCCCGGAGTACGCCGCAGATCTCAACGAAGTGAAGGTTATGGGCACCCTCTCTGGCTCGATGCGCACGCAGGATCAATCGGAACTGGCGCTATTTTGGGCATTGAATACTCCCCTCGCCTGGAACCGCATTGCCGCGCAGATTTCGGCAGGGCGTGGGCTGACGTTGACCGAGAATGCGCACTTATTTGCGTTATTGAATCTCACGCTTTCCGATGCGCTTATCGCGTGCTGGGATACCAAGTACCGCTACGTTCTGTGGCGGCCAATCACCGCTATCCGAGCGGGTCTCACGCCTGCGGATGCCGAGCCGTTGTGGGAGCCATGGCTCGACTTCTTCCCGGCGGGTACTCCTGCGCATCCCGAGTACCCGTCTGCCCACTCCTCGATGAGTGGAGCAGCGGCTTTCATCCTTGCCGGCGCGTTTGGAGAGAACACAGACTTTAGCCTCACCTCGGAGGTACGCCCAGGCACTGCTCGCTCGTTTCATAGCTTCTCGGACGCGACAGCGGAGATCGCCGATGCGCGCGTCTTTGGCGGCATTCACTTCCGCACCAGCTGCGTGCGCGCAAATACACTGGGCAGAGCCGTGGCCGATTACGTGTCGAAACACGCGATGCGTTCGAGAGGCGACGACCGAGTCGATGACGAAGACTGAACTCAGGGGGTTTCGGCTATGGTCGGGGAGGTTGATCGCCGGCTGGCACCGGGACCTCGCCAATGCTGGGGACAAACGTCGTAGATATTTTCCACCGATTGGCGCTGCCCTGCGTATCGACCAGCCCCGGCCCGACAACTGTCCGACGTTCTAACGAACGCGCTAACTTTCGGTCAGCGGTGCATCGTGAAAAGGAGCCGACATGAAAAGGATATTGCTGTCCGCCTTACTCGCTGCTGGATGCGGAGCCATGAACACTCCTACTCCTACGACGCCAAGCATTAAGGACGCGAAGGTGAGTGGCCAATACAATCTAGTGCTGACTTCCGCGAAAGGAAACGGGACGACAAATATCTATACAGACTTTACGCAAACAGGAGCGACATTCACGGGAGCTGCAAATACGCTCGTCTGCCCATCGAATGATTCATCGCAATGCAAAGGCGATGATCATGTTATCTCTATCACTCCGAGCGGAACGGTAAGCGGCACGAATGTCACGATTGTGGTTTCCGTCCCGAGCACGGCGGGAGCTGATAGCGTCACGATGATTGGCCTCGCGACGGGAACAAGTCTTGCTGGTACCTACACTGATAATTTGGGCGACTCCGGGACATGGACCGCATTTACGGCGATCCATCCCTTCGGCCCTCCCCCGGGCGTCTATAACTACAGCGGGACCTTCAACTCGACTTCGAACCCACTGCTGATAGCCCCAACCATTTCTATTGAACTCGGACAAGACGCCAGTTCCTATATCGGTGCCAATCTCACTGGAAGGGCGACCATCATGAATTCGCCGTGTATCGGTTCCCTAACCTTATCAGGGCAAGCGATTGGTGACGCGTTCACCCTGACGGATGCGGCAAGCAAAGCAAGCATCATCGCCCTGCCGACCCTCCCGACCGGGGACAGTTTCACCTTCAGCTACAGATTTGAAACGACCGCGGCGCGCTGCGCCGGCGACTTTGGGCGCGGAGTGCTGACAATAAATCTGTCCCCGTGGGACTACTGAATAAGAGCTCCATGTTTACTGTTAACGGACAGGTAGGAATGAACTGTAAGTCTTGACCCTGACAGTACGTAAGGACTGGCGGAGAGGGGGGATTGAAACGCCGATTGGTGAGTGGGAGGTGAGGGGTTGGTGAGCGTTGGTATGCCTCTTGTTTTCAACGCGTCGATTCGATTTAAAAGAATCGCTAGTGTTTACGCGGGTGCCGGAAGGGCCAAATCGACCGAAAGTAGCAGCAAGAGTAGTGGCACGGAAGAAGCCTATAGCTGGCCCTCGCGTCGACCGCGTTTGTTGGGAGCAATCTGCCAACCCGGAGGCATTACTTCCGGCTGGCCCGTAATCCGCTCGGAAAGTGCGCGGATTCCCGCTACCGTGTCCGCCAACTTCTTCGCAAAAGTACAGTATCGTTCCCCTGCGACTCGGCGGAGTCGTCCCATCCCTTTACGCGGGCGGATTTGGCGAGTTTCGGAGCTAAATGATAGGATTGCTTTAGCGTAAAGGACGCGTCCTGCCCGCGGAAAGGGTAGAAGCCCACCTTTCAGTTTCAAGTCTCAGCAACCTTCTTTCAGCCCGATTGTGCGGATACCGGGCGCTTCGAAGAAAGGAGGTCGCAATGTCGACTGATCCACACGGGGCCCCAGGCCCTCTTCCGGACCGTCCCAATCTCCGTCATCTGAAGGACCAAGCCAAGGACCTGCTTAAGGCCGGCGCGGCGGCATCACTCGCCGATGCGCAGTTCCAGATCGCGCGTCTCTACGGGTTTGCGAGTTGGCCCAAGCTCAAGGCTCATGTCGAATCGTTCGAGGAGATCGGGCAGCTCAAGCAGGCCATCGACACCAACAACATGGTTCGCGTCAAGACCATGATGACGCGCAACCCGGCGCTGCACAGTGCCCCACTTGGCTACGGCAAGGATGGGCCGCTCACGTGGGTTGCCGAATGCCGCGTCCTTGGGAGCCACCGAGTCCTGTGGGACTGGCCATGGCGGAATGGATGATCACTCACGGATTGGACGTGCACCAGGGGGGCGACGGCCCCCTGATGCGAGCCGCGCTCAACGCATATCGCATCCCGATGATGGAGCTTCTGGTGTCGCACGGCGCGGATGTGAACGCCCTGTGGCACGGACACTTCCAATCATCTTTGCCCCGTGCGAGTCAATGGACCCAGCCGCTCTTAAATGGCTTCTCGATCACGGCGCAAATCCGAACTGTCGCGACCATGGGTGCGAAATAAGCGGCCATCCATATCCGGGCACGGCTCTCGACTACCTCATTGCGGGTTACGCGCGTTCCGTAGGACGACTGAGCGCCTGCATCGACATCCTTCTCGAGGCCGGTGGCGAGACCAAGTACGACCCGCCGGCTTTGCTGGCACTGCTCCGCGGCCGGCTCGATGTTCTGCCAGAACTGATTGACGCCGAGCCCGGCCTCGTGAATAAACGTTTCTCAGAACTCGATTGCGGCCAGACCGGCGGACGTCTCCTCTTGCTTCAAGGAGAAACGCTGTTGCATGTGGCTGGGGAATACGGCAACGTTGCAGCGATCGCTCTTCTCCTCGACCGTGGGGCCGACGTCAATGCCCGCACAACAGTCGATGAGGCCGGCATCGGCGGGCAAACTGCAATCTTCCATGCGGTGACGCAGTTCGATGATGGGGGCTTGCCGGTAACCCAGTTACTGGTTGAACGCGGTGCAGACCTCACCGTGCGCGTGAAGCTTCCCGGGGACTACGAGCGGCCGGGCGAGATCGTGGAGTGCACGCCCTTGGGATATGCGCTGCTGTTTGGCGGCGCGAATCATAGGAGAACGGTGACTCTGCTGCGGGAGCGAGGGGCGGTTGAGTAAGGGCAAACGGCAGATCCATGGAACCACTCGAAATCGCCACCCCGCGAGCGATTGGTTGGTCACTGCTGGGACGTTTATCAGACTCAGCACCGGCTGGGCTTCGGAACACCTGATATTCTGGCGCAAGAAATGAACCTGCCAAAAAATATCCCGCCCGATCTTGCAGAACTTCTTCAGGTGTTGGCCACGGACTTCCCTGCCATCCTAAGGGGCAATCTCGTTGGCATCTACCTTTGGGGCTCGTTGACCTACGAGGCCTTCGACGAAACTTGCAGTGACGTCGATTGCATTGGCGTCACGCGGCGAGACCTCGACGACCGTGAGTTTTCCGAACTGGACGAATGGTTCAAGAACAAAGGCGAGGACAACCGCTGGGTGAGACGAATCGACATGCGCTTCGTCGTTGACCATGAGTTGCTTGACAAGAGTTCGCGGTGCTGCGGCTTCTACCACTACACCGGTAAACTCGTCCGCCATGGATCGGATGGAAACCCCATCATTTGGATGAATATTGGGGAGTCAGGCGTCACGCTGTGGGGCCAGGACGCGAGGATGATCGCGCCGCAGGTGTCCCACCAATGCCTCGTTGAGGCGCTGCAATTGGAACTGAACTACCTGAAGGAAGACCTGGCTGCCAACGCTGGGGACCGGTCCGACAAAGCGTTCGTCCACAATGCCTACGCGGTCCTTACCGCGTGTCGCATCCTTTTCTCAGCGTCCCAGAAGGCACTTGCTTCTAAAGACCAAGCCTACGGCTGGGCCAGGGAAACTGTTCCACTCATGTGGCGGGCGGTAATCCGTGGCGCTAAGGAGAATCGATTGAAAAATCGCGGCTCCACAACGTTGCAGTTAGAACAGGATGCGATGCGCTTCGTAGAGTTTGTGACTCACGAAGTAAAGCGCGAGCCAAAGCATTTAATACCGACAGAGTAGTCTGCGCGAGCAAACCACCCCAAGTGCCTGTCACCCAGCCAGACGCCGCCTACGTTTTTGCTGCAGGCTGAGGATGACCACGTGGACAACGTAGACGACTCGCTCGCTTACTACATTGCGCTGAACAAGGCCGACGTTCCAGCGGAGATGCCTTTGTATGCGCAGGGCGGGCATGCGTTTGGGCTACGGCGAACAAAGTTTCCGATAACGGGATGGCCTCAGTTGGTGGAGAGATGGCTGGGGACGATTGAGATGATTTCGGAGTACGTGAGCTGGGATCGCACACGACAAACGGGACTTGCCGCTCTAGCAGTAGCCGTTCCTCCGAGAACTGGAGGTGGCTGCAGCCCTGGCCTGATCGCGCGTCTACTTCCATCCGAGCAGACTCTACCTGGAGCACGGAAACTTACTTGGGATTTGAGTATGCTGTGCTGCTGGTCGATCCTGAGTACCATCCCTTGCCAACCTTGGATGTAGCGCCCACGCAAGGCGGTCTCGTAGCTCTCGCAAAGATTGTAAAACCGGAACGCCGCAATTCTCCCCAACAGTATCCCTCAGCTCAGGGGGTACGACCGCGTGCCCCTGCTCGAAGCTGGCAAATGGAAGGCTTGGGGTTGTAGGATGTCTTGGGTCAAAAAAACAACGTCTGCGTTTCGTATAATCGTAAGGCCGTACATGCCGCAACATCGAGGTTCGACTTGGCCTGCTTCGCTCCCAGCCGCCAGCGGAATCGCTATCGTCGCTCGAATGAATGTGGCGCGAGGGCGCCGACAAGGTGTTCTTCGGTAGTAGCTGCTCTGGTCTTGCCCTGTTTATCGCTGCTCGCCAGTTGTCATTGCCAACTCAGTGTGCCGGAACCCAGCATCGAATTCACCAGGATTCCCCCCGCCACCGAAAGTGGTGTAGATAAGCTGGATGTGATCGAAGGGCGAGTCATTGGCGGAAATCCCAAGCTCAGGCTGGTGTTGTATGCGAAAAATGGCAAGTGGTGGGTGCAGCCGATTAGGAACGAACCATACACCAGTATTCGTCCTGACGCGACGTGGACGAATTTCACGCATGTGGGCACCGAGTATGCCGCGGTGCTTGTGAAGTCGGGATTTCACCCCGAAAGCTCACTGAATGAGATGCCCAGCCGCCGGGGGGAACGTGGTGGCGGTAGCCACGGCCAAGGGCTCGGACCCTGGGTCACAAATCTCCAAGACTCTTTGGTTCAGCGGACACGAATGGAGAATTCGAGGCGCTC
>Ga0210410_10004159_pt1 | contig 12712 bp, 6 predicted proteins | sample IncBWC4MmetaG_FD_161058 | JGI IMG/M metagenome (GOLD analysis project Ga0210410, IMG submission 161058) | Forest soil microbial communities from Barre Woods Harvard Forest LTER site, Petersham, Massachusetts, United States - Inc-BW-C-4-M | ecosystem: Environmental > Terrestrial > Soil >... | reverse complement strand
CGGGACCCCGCGGCGACCTGGGCTTCACCGGAGTGTTCACAACCTGCCACGCCAGCGCGACTGTAGTCTGCCCTCCGTCGTCCACGAAGACCGGCCTCTCCTACGCCGATGGCTTGCTCGGTCTCACGCAGAGCACGCAGCTCACCAACGTCTTCTTCGTCGACCAACGTCTGTGGATGCTCGCGGGCTTCGCCGAAGACGACTGGAAAATCACCCGCAAACTCACCTTGAATCTCGGCCTACGATACGATTTCGCAAGTCCCGCGCTCGAAGGCCAGAATCGCATGGCGAACTTCGACGCCACTTCGGGTTCGCTGGTCTTCGCGAAGTCGGGGTCACTCCAGAATCGCGGCTTGGTTCAACCAAATGAGAAGAATTTCGCCCCGCGTGTGGGCTTTGCCTATTCAATCGATTCCAAAACGGTGATCCGCGGTGGCTACGGAATCTACTACTCCCTCTTCGAGCGTATCGGCAGCGAGGATCAGCTGGCGCTCAATCCACCATTCCTGATCAACAAGACGCTCGCGAGCAATACGACGCCGGTTCTGACTCCCGCAATCGGCTTCCCGTCTAATTTTTTGGATCCGACCACGGTCGACTTTGGCAACCTTAAGTCCTTCCATATTCGGGCTGTAAATCCGAACGACCCCACGCCGATGATTCAACAATGGAGCCTCGGTTTCCAGCATCAACTGGGCAATGCCTGGCTGGCTGAGGTGAACTACGTGGGAACCCGCTCAACCCACCTCGATACGCTCTCGGACTTCAACCAGCCACTGATCGTGAATAACGTGAGCACCGGCGCAGCCGGCATACCTTTCACCAATTTTGGGTACATCGAGTACACCAACTCCATCGGAGTAGGGAAGTACAACGGCCTGGAAGCAACACTCACGCGCCAGTTCAGAAATGGCCTGAACCTTCGCGCGGCGTATACCTACTCGCGTAGCCTCGACAACACGCCGGAGGAACTCGAATCCAACTCGGGTGCGCCGCCGAACGGCCGCAATTTTTCTGCTTGGTACGGCGCGAGCGACTTCGACATACCGCACCGCGTGGCGGTCAGCTATCTGTACCATCTGCCTCTCGGTTCCGGGCGTGCCTATCTGAATTCCGGCATTCTCTCGAAGGTTGTCGGTGGCTTTGAAACCTCCGGCGTTTACACCTACTACAGCGGCCATCCCTTCACCGTGAACGAGGGCGGCGGGTTAGGAACTTCCCTGGACGCGTTCGGTCAAGCCACGGCCGTACCCAATGTCGTCGGCAAACCCGTGATCGTAGGTGATCCGACTTGTTGGTTCTACGCCTCCGCGAACAAAGCGTGCAGGACGTTGGAGCCCCAACTCACGGACGCCTACCAGGTCACGACTCCCGGCGTTGTGGGTAACAGCGGCCGCAATACGTTGCGCGGTCCTCACACCAACGTCTTCGACTTTTCGCTCACACGAGATTTCCCAATCCGCGAGTCGCTCAAGCTGCAATTCCGCTGGGAAGTCTTCAACCTGTTCAACACGGTTCTGTTCGGGCAGCCAAATGGAAACGTCACCAGCGGGGCGGCCGGGCAAATCACGACACTGTCCGGCGATCCGCGCGTTATGCAATTCGCTCTGCGTCTTTCCTTCTGACGCGATGGCGATCATCGAGTCGAACATTCGACATCGATATTCTCGCAGCCGCGCGAGCGCTTCCGACCGGGAGCGTTCGCGTAGCTGGCTTATCTGCTTCGCGGCGGTCATTTCGGTTTTGCTGTTGCTACCGTTCGTGGGGCACACCGAAACTACACCGGACTTGGTCCTTCGCGGCACCGTGGAAGGCAAAGACAATCACACCTACCGTCTCATCTCTTTCACCGTGCCACCGGGAACCGCGCGAATCACACTCGAAGTCAACTATTCCGGCAAAGAACAACACACCGTGCTGGATTGGGGACTTTTCGACCCGAGCGGATTTCGCGGTTGGAGCGGAGGAAACAAGAGTCTGTTTACCGTCTCCGCCTCCGACGCCACTCCCTCTTACCTGCCGGGCGAAATTGTACCGGGACTATGGAAGCTGTTGATCGCAGTCCCCAACATTCGGCCCAATACCACGTCGGAATTCAGTGCGAACGTTTATTTTTCCAGGTCCGGCGTTGTTGCCGCGGAGCCTGGCATCCTCCCAGCGGTGCTCAAATCCGCTGCGGGCTGGTACCGTGGCGACTTGCACTCGCACACCGCACACAGCGACGGCAGCTGCGAGAGTCAGTCCGGCAAGAAAGTTCCTTGCCCTCTCTTCCTGACCGCGCAAACCGCGGCGCGCCGCGGCCTCGATTTCCTGGCCATCACAGACCACAACACAACTTCACACTTCAGCGAAGTACGGGAACTCCAGCCCTTCTTCGACAAACTCCTGCTGATACCGGGACGCGAAATTACTACCTTTCAGGGCCACGCCAATCTATTCGGCACCACCGATTTCGTGGATTTCCGCGTTACCAGCGACTCCGTGCCTGCTTGGAATGATTTGCTTCGAAGGCTGCCGAGCGACGGAGTGGTCTTGTCCGTCAATCACCCGTCTCGACCCACGGGCGAAGTGTGTATGGGTTGCGGCTGGCATCCGGATCCGGAAGTCGATTGGCGCTTGATCCACGTCATGGAAGCAGTCAATTCCTACGACTCCGCCACTTCCAGTTCGGGCATCGGCTTCTGGCAATCGAAGCTGAACGAAGGGTTCCGCATCACCGGCATCGGTGGCGGCGACAACCACAATGCTCTTGCGTCTATACCCGGTCCCGGCTCGGTCGGATATCCTACGACTGTCGTGTGGGCCAATACGCTGTCCATGCGCGCGATTCTTGAGGGCATTCTCACAGGACACGCCTTTATCGACGTCACGGGTTCCACCAACCGCGTACTGGAGTTCACGGCCAGTTCTTCAGCACGGCGAGCCGCGATGGGAGATACGTTGCGGCTCGCTGCCAGCACTCCCGCAATGTTCCAAGTTCGCGTGCAGGCCGCAGCAGGTGGAAACATAGAGGTAATCGAGGATGGTGGGACCATTCGCCCCCTGCAAGACCCTAATGTCACGCAACCCGATCAGTCATTTTCTTTCCATTGGACCAGCGATCCCGGTCGTCACTGGTTTCGCATCAACGTCCGCGATAACGACGGTAAACTCTGGCTCGTTGGCAATCCCATCTACATCAATTTCGATTGAGTCAAGACGATGACACATAGACTTCGATGGTTATCCGGCGCTGACCTGCGAATCGCAGCCAGTGCCGCTGCAATTCTGGCCTGCGCCGCTCTCAGCGTAACCGCTGTTTGGTCACGCCCGCCGGGACTCACATCCGCCCGACCCGGCGCGCGTGTCCTGATGGACGCCCACAATTGCTACCCGTATTTTGGATGGTGGACCGACAGGGTCGACCGCGCGCTCTCTGCTGGTACGCCGCTCGCCATCGAGCAAGATCTGTACTGGTATACCGATCCGCGAACCGGACAAGCGCGCTCCATCGTGACACACGGTGCGCCATCCACGGGTCACGAGCCCAATATGCGTGACTATTTTTTCGAACGTGTGCGTCCCATCGTGGAAAGCGCCCTACGGGATGGCCATCGCGAAAACTGGCCGCTCATCACTTTGAATCTCGATCTGAAGTCCGAGGAACCTGCGCACCTCGCGGCCATTTGGCAACTGCTGACCGAATATCGCGATTGGATCACAACCGCGCGCCGCGAGTCGGAGATCACCGATATCGCGCCCCTCGACGCCAAGCCTATACTCGTTTTCACCGGCGAATCGGACGCACAGAAAGCGGTCTTCTACGACCGCGTGCCCGTAGGTTCTTCTCTCCTGGTGTTTGGCGCCACTCCTACCAATAGCACCGATCCCAGCGCTCCGCCGTCCACCATCGCTGCGAATCCCGCCGACAACTACCACCGGTGGTGGAACAATTCCTGGCACGTCGTCGAACCCGCGGGCCAACCCAACGCCGGAGAATGGACGTTGGAAAAAGAGGCTCGGCTGAACGATCTCGTTCGATTCGCCCATCAGCGCGGGTTCTGGATCCGCTTCTATACTCTGGACGGGGTTTCCCCGGCCGATGAAAGTTGTCGCGGCATCTTTCATGGTTACAATTTCGGCAGCCAGATTGCGGTCCAGGCACGTTGGCAAGCCGCCGCCCGTGCCGGCGCAGACTACATAGCCACCGATCAATACGAAGATCTTGGCCGCGAACTGCGAATTTTGCACTAGATCTTACGTGATTTGCGCAGAGCCGGGGTCCGCTGCACTCATTCCCAGTGTCGACGCCCAGAGGTTTGGGTTGCTGGGGCTTGGCTTGTAACCAGGACTGGGCAAAGCGCGTCTATTTCATAGGTGGGTTTATAATCCAACCAGTAAAGTTTCTCACGGGGGCGGGCCAGCTTTCTCAGACTGGAGGAGCTCATGTTTATCGGCAACCGAGTCGCCTTTCTTCTTCTACTCGTGGCCTTGCTTTACAATCCCGCAACTTCGGCGCAGCAGAGCAACTCTGCAAGCCAGTATCACCCGAATGACATCTATCTGGACGTCGTCGTTACACAGAAGTCCGGATCACCTGTAACCGGTCTTTCGCAGCAAGACTTTACTCTCCTCGACAACAAAGCCCCTCAGACAATTACGTCTTTCCAGGCGCTGGGTGGCGGCGAGGCCCCCGCCGAAGTCATGGTGGTCATCGATGCGGTCAACGCCATGCCCGAAACGATCGCTTACGAGCGCAATCAGATCGAGAAATTCTTCAGCGCCAACGGAGGTCGCCTTCCGCACCCCACCACGTTCGCCATCTTCACGGATGCAGATACTCACATCCATCCAGGGTACACAACCGACGGCAACGCACTGAGCGCCTCGCTGAATGATGCCATCGTCAGCATCAACAGGGTAAGTCCATCGGCCGGTTTCGAGGGCTCGACGGATCGCGTTCAACTGTCCCTAAAGGCAATGGAAACGATCGCGGCATATGAGGCCCCCCGACCGGGACGCAAGCTGGTGCTCTGGATTTCTCCCGGCTGGCCCCTTCTCTCACGCGCGGTGATCCAGTTCACCTCTCTGCAACGGCAGCAGATGTTTGCAAATATTGTCAGTCTCTCGACGCAGCTCCGGCAGGCGCGCATAACGTTATACAGCATCGATCCTTTAGGTATCCGGGATATCGGTCTTCGCACTTCTGCTTATGCGGCTTACCTGAAGGGTGTCAGCAAACCTAAGGATGTTGAAGCAGGGAATATGGCGCTTCAGGTGTTCGCGGCTCACAGCGGCGGCCTGGTTCTAAACTCTGGGAATGACCTTGCCGAACTCCTGCAGAAATGCCTCACCGATACCGAGGCCTACTACGTGATCTCCTTCGAGATACCGGCAGCCGGCCAGCGCGACGAATATCATCACTTGGAAATCCGGCTCGCAAAACCTGGGCTAAGCGCCCGCACCCGCCAGAATTATTACGCTCAGCCTGCTAAAGCGACAAACACGACAACGAATGGCGGACCTCAAACGTACGACGGCGGAAACGCGCGCTAGCTCGTGGTGCGTCTCGTCGCCTCGGCCCGAAAGGGAACGAGGCCTGTTTGCGCAGGTGCAAAGCCACAAGGCCGACTCGCACGCTCTGCAGGAGTCGGACCGCGCATACCCAGACGAACAAACAGGAGCGAAAGACCGCGGGCACTCGCCTCCCGCGTGTGCACCAAGCAGTCGCGAACTCTCACTTCGATGGGGTGCAGAACGGGGCGGTTATGCGTGCGCCGCCATCGTGGCGGGCAGCGCGAACTGAAAAGTTGCACCCTGCCCAGAGTTGCTGATGAACCACAAGCGGCCGCCGTGCGACTCAATGATCGAGCGACTGATGGACAGTCCCATACCAGTCCCGTTGTCCTTGGTCGTAAAGAATGCCTTGAAGATCTGGTCCGCCTGCTCGGGAGGTAGTCCCACACCCGTATCGCTGACCGAGATCCTGAGTTCACCCTCATCGGCTTCCGATTTGATGGAGAGTTCGCTCCCGCCGCTCATTTCCTTCATGGCATCGATGCCATTGAGCATGAGATTCAGGAAAACCTGCTGCAATTGCAGGGGGTCGGCCGTGATCTTGGGAAGATGCTCAGCAAGCTCGGTGCGGATGGAGATCGAGTAGCGATTCGCCTCGCTGTGCAGCAAGGCAATCATTTCTCGAATCAGTTCATTTACATCGACCAGCTCTCGCTGCGGCGGGCCCTTCTTGAACAGCGAGCTAATTCTGCCGATGATGTCAGCCGCGCGCGTTACGTCGTTAACAAGTCTCGATGCGGCTTCGCGTGCCTGTGCGATGGCGGGTTCATCGCGACCAAGCCATCGCAAACAGGCTTTTGCGTTTGTTACTGCTGCGGAAATCGGCTGCCTGATCTCGTGCGCTAGGGAAGCGGTCAGCTCGCCCATCGTGTTCACCCTGTTTATGCGCGCGAGATCCGCCTGCGCCTGACGCAATCGTTCGCGCTCTTCACGCGCCAGCTTGCGTTCAATGGCAATGCCGGCGAGGTGGGTGGCCATTTTCAGAGCTTGGGTCTCAGCCGAGCTCGGACTGCGCGGTTCGCGGTAATACATGGCAAACGAGCCCAATACCGTGGCCGAATGCGCAAGTATAGGGGTCGACCAACAGGCCCGGAATCCATGGGGTTCGGCCAAGCTTCTGTACGGCTCCCACAGCGGATCCTGGAGAATGTCGGTGACAATAACAGGTTCTCTGCGGTACATGGCCGTCCCGCATGAGCCGGCCTTCGGTCCGATGCGAAGGCCGTCGATGGCGTTGGCGTAAGAATCGGGAAGGCTGGGGGCGGCCCCGTGCCGGGCGTGCTGTCCGTCCGCTTCAAGGAGCAGGACCGAGCAAAGCAAGCCGGCAAATTGGGCTTCCACAACTCGCACCAGGTTCTCCAGTATCTCCTCCAGCCGAGCCTCGCGCGCTATCATCTCCAAGATACGACTCTCTCCGTCACGCAGTGCTTCTGCCCGCTGGCGTTCGGTCACGTCCATCAGGATTCCGGCGTATTCGACGAGGTCGCCGGACGCATTGAAAAAAGGATGGCCTATACCATGCACGTATTTCGTCGTACCGTCTGGAAGAGCGATTCGAAAATGCACCTCGAAGTCCTTCCCCTCGCGACTCGAACTCTCAGCGATTTCAACGAGGCGAGCTCGATCTTCGGGATGGACACGCTGTACCATTTCTCCGAAAGAAGGTATCCCCTTCTCGGGATCGAAGCCATACAAACGGGAGTGTTGCTCGGATGAGTGAAGGATCTCTCGAGTAGCGATATTACATGCCCAACTACCTGTATGGGTTAGCCTCTGCCCTTCCGCTAAGTAGGCTTCGCTGCGAAGCAGAGCCTCCTCGACGCGCTTGCGCTGGAGTACTTCCTTGGTCAGCTCGCTGTTGACGGCCGTTAGTTGGCTGGTCCGTTCTAGGACACGCTGTTCAAGTTCCTCATTCAGGCGCTTGATTTCAGCCTTAGCTTGTTTGTGCCCGGCGGTTTCGATAACGTCCCAACCCCCTCGCCGCTTGGTTACCGCAAACTGATGTGTCCGCACTACATCCAGAATTTCAGCAGCTCCGCATGCAGCGAGCGGGTAAGTACATAGCACCGCCAGGCGCTGACCGACGATAGCCTGATTCAGTGATTCTTCGTACTCACAAAAATCCTTCCAGTCCTTTTTTTCGAGCCAAGCAGTATCTCCAGTCACCCTCACGCCGGCGTAACCTCGGGCCGATGCGCTCGCGAGTTTTTCGCTCCAACTGCGAATCACTCTGTTGAGATCAAACGCACCATCCTGGAGATACCATTCGCGAGCCGTGACAATCTCTATGCTCTGGTGAGCGAGGTATTGATCGAAGCCAGGAACAGCTCGTTCTAATGCAAGCCTGGCGTCTTCCCCCGTGAGGGGTTCGGCAACCACCCAAAGGCAGAACTCCTGATTCTCCAATCCAACTTTGCAGTAGGAGACCAGTGTCTCGAGGAGATCCGTTCTTGTTTCATAGAAGAGACAAAAGTGCGTCCCCCAAGGTATGTCGCCGACGACGTCGACGCCGGTCTTCCGCATCTCGGTGACCATCGCGGCTACCTCCCAAACTTCATCTTTGGAAAACGGGTTAAAGCGGGTGCGATCGCGGACAAAATTGCGAGCCTGTAGCGTAGATTCAGCGGGAATAACGTCGGGGATGGAGCGTCCCACTGCGCCATGGCGTACCTCGCCTGGATCGCCTCAGAGCTGGGTTCCGCAAACAGCTTTCCGAAAAAAGTATCATACCGCAGAAGTCCCAGCGCGAGGAGTGTAACCTGCGGCTTGAGCAGATCCGCCAACCAGGCGGCATCGTGTTCCTTCCTCAGATCGAAGCGTTTTGCTGCGCCGGGCTAGCTAGGGACCCTCCGGAGAGCGTCCGGCGTTCCAAATGATCGGTAAGCGCGCGGTCTGGCACCTTTAAACAAAGGGCGACATCCGTTCTGGTTCCATATTGGGCCCGACTTCCCGTCCTGGCGTCCAACGAGGGCCCACAGCGAATGACGAACTTGCAGTGACACCAACATACCGCAGTAAAAAGGGCTATAAGCGTGCCTGTTTTTCGGTTTGGCCTTCCATATGCATCTCTCTGTCGGGGTCCCTTTTTCGTGGTGTGCAACGGGTTCGCCAATGAAACACATCGCCAGCCTATGGCTGTTAGCGGGAGCAGTCCTATCTTGTACGCAGATCCGTCCCTCTGCTCCAAAGGACTATGGGGTCGTCAACCAACAGATTATTGTGGGTGTTTCTAACGTCCAATCTGGACCCTCACGATCGCTTGGCCAGAACCTGCTTCGCGGTTCTGCGGCATATTTCGAATTGGTCAACGCGCGAGGTGGAGTCTATGGCCGGAAAATTTCCATCGTACTCAAAGACGACAAGTATGAACCCGATCCGGCCGTCCAAAACACCAACGAACTGATTGAAAAGGAAAAGTCTTTTTTCCTCTTCGATTACGTGGGCACACCCACGCTAACTCGTGTCCTGCCGCTGTTGAAGTACTACGAGAAGGAAAACATCGTAAACGTCGCACCTTTCACTGGAGCAGATCCTCAACGCAAACCCCCCTACGACAAGTTCGTGTTCAACATTCGGGCCTCGTATCGCGAAGAGACTCGCGCTCTGGTCCGCTACCTATATGACAAGGGCTACCAGCGCATTGGATTTCTCGGACAAGCGGATGCCTATGGGAAGAGTGGCGAGATCGGCGTCGAGGACGCACTGGCCGAACTAAACCTCAAGCCTGTCGAAACCGTGTCTTATAGACGAAACCAGCCGTTTGAAGCGGACATGACCGCACAAGTAAACATCCTCCGTCAGGCTGGCGCCGATGCGGTGATCGCCGTGGGTGTGTATGGGTCCTGTGGAGCATTTATCCGCGATGCTCGAATGGCCGGGTGGAATGTTACGGTGGCGAACGTCAGCTTCGTGGGTGCGGAGGTCCTGCTCGATAAATTGCGCGCGACTTCAAAGACAGCCGGGAAGGATTTGACAGCCAACCTCATCAACAGCCAAGTCGTGCCTTCGCCCGACGATGTGCGCTACCCACTTGTCGTTGACTACCGCGCTCATCTGGCACCTGAGAACTACGGCTTCGTGACTATGGAAGGGTGGCTAAATGCGGTCGTGGTCACTGAGGCGCTCCGCCGCGCAGGCCCTTCTCCATCGCGGGCAGACTTCATTCGTGCCATGGAATCCTTGCACGGCTGGGATCCGGGTTTGGGGGTAAATCTGGAGTTCTCTTCCACTAGCCATCAGGGATTGCACCGGGTCTGGTTGACCCGCACGGAGAAGGGACACTGGGTGCCGGAAGAGGTACCAGAAAAAGCAAGATGAAAACCATCTCTAGAAAACTGACAACCCTTCAGTTAGTCTGCGCCGTGCTCGTGGTGGCGGTGCTCTATACGCTGATGAACGGGCAGTTATCGCGACGTTTGACCGAGAACTTCATGACTCACGGCGACGTCGTCGCCGCAGCTCTGGCAAAATCAGTCGAACCTGCTTTGGTCAGCCGGGACCTCACTTCGGTGCAGTCTGTACTGGACGCAACCTTAAGCATTCCCGACGTTGCGTGGGCGTACGTGACCGCGCCGGACGGGCGCGTGCTTGCGCACACCTTTGTCCCGAAGTTTCCAGACGCCCTAAGACAGCAAATGCAGAGTTTGAAGGATCGATCTCTGATAACGCTGCCCGAAGACAGACAACCGATCGCCATCTTTGAAAAGCCGGTCCTCACCGGAATTGTGGGCACGGTTTACATTGGTTTTAATCGGACACGGCTAGTTTCCTCAACTCATACTATGGAGTTGGTGATCCTTTCGAGCACCGCTGCGGTGATGCTGGTTGTCACCATAGCGTTCTCCCTCTTGATCCGGCGAATCGTCGCACCAGTGCGAACACTAACAGAAGCGGCAGATAGTCTGCGCCGGGGAGGATATGGAGAATTCCAGGACCTACCAGTGGTGTCCACGGATGAAATAGGTGTTCTCACGCGTGCGTTCAACAGTATGGCCGGAGAGGTTCGGGGACAACATGAAATGCTGGAAGCTCGCGTTAGCGAGCGTACCCGGGAGCTTACGAGCGCGAATACCAAATTGGCGGATGAAGTTGCGGAACGCAAGCGCACGGAAGAGTCTCTGCGGCAGAGCGGTGAGCTAGTCATGCTGCTCCTGGATGCCACTCCGGAATCCATCTATGGCATCGACTCGCAAGGCAACTGTACCTTCTGCAACCCTTCGTTCCTCCGCTTGCTGGGTTACCAGAATTCCGAACAATTGCTTGGGAAAAATGTGCATGCCTTGATTCATCACACGCGGCCGGACGGCTCGCCTTATCCAGTGCAGGAATGCCACATCTATGAAGCTTTCCGAACGGGTCAAGGCACACATGTGGATGACGAGGTGTTCTGGCGAAAAGATGGAACAAGCTTTCCGGCGGAATATTGGTCCCGGCCACTGCATCGAGGGAACGAGCCGATCGGCACCGTGGTGACTTTTGTGGACGTTACGCAACGTAGGCAAGTCGAACAGGCCCTGCGAGACGCCAAAGAGGCAGCTGAAACTGCTAACCGTGCGAAGAGCACATTTTTAGCTACCATGAGCCATGAGATTCGCACGCCCATGAACGGCATCCTCGGCATGACGGAGCTTGTCTTGGATACCGACCTGACCGCCGAGCAGCGCGACTCCCTGGGTCTCGTAAGATTGTCGGCGGAATCTTTGTTGACGGTTATCAACGATGTCTTGGATTTTTCCAAGATAGAGGCCGGCAAGTTGGAGATTGAGTCCATTCCTTTCGATTTGCGCGAAAGTTTGGGCGAGACCATGAAGGCGCTGGGTTTCCGAGCGCACCAGAAGGGGCTCGAATTGATTTACGAGGTGCAGCCAGATGTCGCTGAGGCCGTCCTCGGTGACCCGGGGCGCATCCGCCAAATCGTCGTCAATCTGGTTGGCAACTCCATTAAGTTCACCGATCGCGGCGAGGTATTGCTGTCCGTCACACAGGAATCCGAATCCTCTGACGGCGTGTCACTGCACTTTGCCGTGAAAGATACGGGCGTGGGCATCCCCGCCGACAAACAACAACGAATCTTCGAAGCCTTTTCCCAGGCAGACGGTACGATGGCGCGCAAGTACGGCGGCACCGGTTTGGGGCTGACGATTTGCACGAGGCTCGTAGCGTTGATGGGCGGGCGTATTTGGGTCGATAGTCAGCCCGGTCAAGGCAGCACATTCCACTTTACGATCCGCTTGGTGATCCAGAACGGGCTTTTGGCACATCCGGCGCCTGTTGAACCGGGAGAGTTGCGGAATCTGCCAGTGCTTATCGTGGATGATAACTTTACGAACCGCCGCGTGCTCCAAGGGATGTTGAACCGGTGGGGTATGAGACCTACGGCTGTTGAAGGAGGCCGCGCAGCACTTCAAGCGCTCGAAATCGCAAAAAGCACCGGTCGTCCATTCCCTCTTATTTTGCTGGATGGGCAGATGCCAGAAATGGACGGATTCACCCTCGCCGAGCTCATTCATAAGGATCCGGAGCTAGTGGGGGCGGCAATTATGATGCTCACGTCGGCAGGACATGCGGGTGACGCCGCGCGCTGCCGGGAGCTCGGAATCTCGGGATACCTCGTCAAACCCATCCGCCAGGGAGAATTGTTGAGCTCGATTCGCCAGATATTACAAAAAACACCCGAGCTGAAGCCCGTTCCCCTCGTCACCCGGCACACGTTGCGCGAGAATCAAAATCGAGCGCGAATCTTGCTGGCAGAGGACAACGCTGTAAATCAGACGCTCGCTGTCCGGGTGCTCGAGAAAAGAGGTTATGTGGTGTTCGTCGCAGGAGACGGTCAGGCGGCACTTACGGCGCTGGAGAAGGATTGCTTTGATCTCGTGCTAATGGACATTCAGATGCCGGGTATGGATGGTTTCGAAGCTACTTCACGGATCCGCAAGAATGAAGAAGGCACCGGTAAACACATTCCGATTATTGCCATGACCGCGCATGCGCTAAAGGGCGATCAGGAACGCTGCATTGCCGCAGGGATGAACGGATATGTTTCCAAGCCGATCCGCACCAGCGAATTGTTTTCCGCGATCGAAGGATTGCTGGATAAAAAGAACACTGATTTGACTATCGAACCGGATAACGTTGCCGATCCAATTGTCAGCTAAAC
>Ga0210410_10004157_pt1 | contig 12716 bp, 20 predicted proteins | sample IncBWC4MmetaG_FD_161058 | JGI IMG/M metagenome (GOLD analysis project Ga0210410, IMG submission 161058) | Forest soil microbial communities from Barre Woods Harvard Forest LTER site, Petersham, Massachusetts, United States - Inc-BW-C-4-M | ecosystem: Environmental > Terrestrial > Soil >... | reverse complement strand
CCACCACCAGGGTGAGTCGGCTGTCGTCCTGCGACAGTTTTACCACGACATGGGAAGCCTTCGCATGCTTTTTTATGTTGTTAAGTGCTTCACGGTAAATCTGGAAAATCTCCCGGCAAACCCGGTCCGGGGCGTGCAGCTCCGCCGAATCCAGCAGCAAATCCAGCGCCAGCGTGGACTCGTTCCGGAAGCGCTCCGCGAACCCTCTCATCAAATCAACCATGTCCGCCGACTGCACCCGCAGCGGCCGCAGGTCCGTCACCAGGTGCCGCAGCTCCGCGCTTTCGTTTCGAACCGTCTGCTGCAGCGACGTCAACCCAGGTTCCACTTGCTCCACGTGCGTCGAAACCTTGCGCCGCAGCACGTCAATCTGGATTTCGATGCTCAACAGCGTCTGCAGAATCCCGTCGTGCAAATCCCGCGAGATCCGCGACCTCTCCGCCTCAATCGCTCTCGCCCGCAGGTGCCGCAGCATGAACACATTCTCCAGTGAAGCGCTGATATGCGCCGCGATCCGCTCAAACCACTCCAGGTGTTCCGCCGTGAACGGCTCCTGCCCCGGCCTTCGGTTGATCAAAAACAGGCGCCCCGCCGCGTGTCCCTCCTGGTCGAACGCCACCGAGGTGAAATTCTTTATTCCAAACTCCTGCTGCGTAGGCCCCGGTATCCGCGGCAGAGTTTTCAGCACCTGCTTGTTCCGCCGGTCCCAGCCAAACCCGTCGCCTCGCCCTTCCAGCGAATTCCAGCACAGTGACGCTTCCATGTCGTCCACCAGAAATCCATCCGCGCGCGTCAACGGCAAATTCTCCGGCACCAGCCGCTCGCCCTCTCCCGAGCTCATCCGCCACACAAATAAGCGCTCCAGGTCCGCATCACGGTACGCCAGCAGCGCTCCCTCGGTCTGAAACTCCGCGCAAAGCTCTTCCAGCAGCAGCCGCAGCGATTCCGCGAGACCCAGGTCCACGTGCATCGTGTTCGAAATGCGCGACAGAAAATCCTGTTGCGCCGCAAACAGCCGGTTGCGATCCCCCAGGAACGCCAAACCCACCGTCCCCAGAAACGCCGCCGTGAACAATGAAACCGAGTACGCCAAATCCCGCGAGCCCGGCGCAGGCAGCTTCCAATTCATCTGCAACGCGAATCCCAGCAGCAGCAACCCGAAGCACAACGAAACCGAGTAGCGCAGATTCCACCGGTAACCCGCCGCGAATGCCACAAAAAACATCAGGAACCACGTGGGAATTTGCTCCGGTGAAAGGTACAGAAAAATTCCCGCCGCCAGGATGTCGCACGCCAGCGGCAGCCGCCAGTGATACCTCCGCAGCGCCCGCTCCAGCACCAGGATCAGAATCGCCGCCATCACATAAGCGATTAGAAACGCCAGCGGCTTTTCCACTTCCCGCGCCGGGCGCAACTCCAGCAGACCCAGAACCGCCAGCGTCGCGATCACCGGTCGCGCGTAGGCGAGCTGCAAGTCAAAATGTAACCGATCTGCCGGCTGCGGATTCATGCGCGGGGACACACTTCCCACTGTAGTGGCCAGCCTTTAGGCTGGCTCTTTATCCCAGTCTAACAACGCACGTCATTCCGCCATCCGCAACGTATCCCGCAGTTTCCACCTAGCCAAGACCTAATCAAGCAAAACCGTAGCGGCCACTTTCAGAGCTTGCCCTGACGAAGGAAGGGTGGCCAACTCCAACTTTTGAGTGCGGGAGCGAAGCTCCCGCTTTTGCGAAGGTCGCCGCACCACCCAATCGACCCGCACTCCACCTAACCCGCCCACACCTCTGGCCTCGTGTTATCTGTTGTCTGCTAGCTGTTACCCTTCAATCCGCACTCCGTCCTGTCAACCCACCCCACACTTTTCCCCCACCGAATTTGCATGTTAAACTATACCCAGTGGTGGGAGTAGCTCAGCTGGTAGAGCGTCGGTCTGTGGCTTGTAAGTTGTACACACCTAACCCGCTGATTCGGCACCGCTTGTTTTATTTTTGAATTTCTTAAATCAACCCCTGAAATTGCCCCATTTAGTGCGATACCCAGAACAGAATGGCGAAGGCTATGAATGCTCCAATGAGGACGGCAACAGCGGCTTTCCTAATAAGAAGCGCCAGAACACCGTTGCCTGACTTAGTTGTCCAACCAACGAGTGCCGCTTCTGCTCTTGGCGTGTGATTTTTCACTCCGAAGACATTCAAACGGTAGAACACGAAACCGACAATCCATGCAATCGCAAGGCAGCCGAACATGCCTTCGACATCCGATAACGAAGACTTCGATTGTGCAAACCCGAAAGCATAGATTGCCAACGTTCCCGCGACCGATACGAGAAATATCAGGCTCAACATGGTTTTCGACCTGTCGCTCACAAGCCCCCCCGTCACTGCTTCTTAAACTTCGCAATGTGCGCTGCGGTCTTCACAAAGTCGTTCAGCGTTTCCTGCTCCCATCCCGCTTCCGCGTCTGTCACGCCCTCCATCGCAAGTAGGAAACACGTATTCAGTTGCTCCTGAGTCGCTTTGTGTGCGCCTTTCCGCATCGTCTCCAAGTTCTCCCTCATAAGTCTGTTCCTCAAGTCGGGCGGTGCATCGTATACGCTGCCACGGCGGTACTTCACCAGACGCAGGAACATCAAGACGCGAATCGTCACGACAACGCCGAGTACCAGCCCGACCGCGACCTCGAATCCGAACCTGATTCCGCTCATCGTCATCTCGGCGTTTGGCGGGAGTCCATTTTAGCTACGCTCCGTCCCGTTCCTTCGCTTGCTCAATCAGGGTTTTGTATTCAGCAGCATTTTCCCTGTATCGCGCTGCCCTACCTTTCCACTCTTCAACTTGTGAAGGATGCAGGTGAGGCAGAAGCTCTTCAACGCTCAAGGCAGCCTTTTCCCATTTGACCACATCCTCTGTAAGCACTTCGATGAACCTCTTTGTTGCTGGGTGCATGTTCAAGCCTCCGTAGTCTATGTCCCGCCCAACGCGCTATTAATCCAGTAGGCTGCCGTTTCGCGGTCAACATCGTGTATCTGCATGTGAGCCTTGATTGCGGTGTCCACCAGCAGCTTTGCCGTTTCCCACATCGCTTCTTCCTTCTTGCAACGTTCGATGTCCTGCCGCGCTGCGTCTTCCGTGGGATACGTATGCACCAACTGCTCGCCCCAAGGGTCAATCACAATGTAGGCAGGGCCAGCAGGTTCAATGCGGTATTCAGTGCTCATGATAGTTACTCCAACGCCACTATACCCTGCTTTCCGGGAAATGTCTCAGTTGTGATATTAAGGTAATGCCATGTCACAAGCGGCTCAAGTTCCAGTGTGGGTTACCATCACGGCGTCTTTCGGTGTGGGCGGGTTTGTTGGGAATCTCATCTCTACTTGGCTCACGTCACGCGCACAACGGAAAAATTGGCTAAGAGATAACAAGAAGCAGGAATGGCGAGAGTTGATTGCCGTGCTCAGTCAGAGTGTCCACCGCATTCTGCAAAACACTGAAGACTTTAGATTTGAAGGAATAGTTACAATCAGCGGTGAACAAGAAAAAGAACAAGCAAAACACCTTCTTGAAGCAGACCTTGAAGCGCGGAGAGTCATCGAAGACAGAATTTTCATTTCCAGCCGAGTCCAAAGCGAAAATGTGCTTGAACGCTGGCGATTGATTGCAGCCGAAAAGGACATAGGCAGGATTTTGGAATACTGGAACCATCTACATACTGCACTGGTGGATTTTGCACACAAAGACTTGGGCATTAAGAGTTGAGTGGCAACAAACCAAAGCAAGCCTCACAAAGAAAAAGGCCCGGCCACTCGAATGAGCAGCCGGGGCATCCTCGGTTGGCCCGCTGACTCACAGTCGTTGGCCTATGATTGGCAGATAGTACCGGTCTAGAAATTCTTCTTCTGCACCTCTGGTGGAAAAGAAGCTTTGTGTAAGCCCTTTGGCGTAAGGAATCTCAATCTTTCCGGCTGCTTTCACCCATACAGAAACGTCTTTGCCCTCGGCTGCCTCCAGCCATTTCTTGCGGGCAATCTCTTCAGTGGGCTTAAGCCGCTTATCAAGCTCGAAAATGCGGCGGATGCCATCCCAACGTTCCATCAGGGTTTTTCCGGTCTGCCCTATTTTAAGGACATCCCCCTTTTTGAAAGGTGGTCTGCTGTCCTCGGCGAGCAGGGCCACATAGACAACGTCGCTGAACGCCGAGGCAGGCGCGGATTCTGTTATATAAGCAGGTTGGCTAATGCGAATTGTCAGACCGAACTCGAAACCCAACTGCTTCGGATGTTTGGGCTTCTCAGCGTCCAAGGCGAGTTTACTCTTGTCCATTTGTGCTGAGCATACACCTAGCTGGAATCTGAATGGTCAAACAAAACGGCCCGGCCCATCCCACGAAGGGACAAGCCGGGCCAGATTGTTTTTAACGTCCGTTTCTGGAAACGCCGCATGTGCGTGCAGTGGTGGACAAGGCATTCAGCTTCTAAGCTCTGTGAAGGGTTAGGAGGAAGGGGAAAAATGCCGACTTACGATATAGACGATGTTTGCGATAGGCTAGACCGCCTTGAAAAAGCCGTGGAATCAAACACGGAGGGTCGAAAATGGGTCATATTCTGGTGGTTTGCTTTTGTGTTCGGCTGGGCCATTGTTTCAGGTGCTTTTTCGAGTATGTGGCACAGCAAAACAAGGTACGTCATCCAGTATGGGGTTGGCTATGACCAAGTGCTCAAAGAGGACGCAATTGGAAAACACGACTGCCGTTTTATAACAGCGCCAATCGGGGAAAAGTGGTGCCACTACGACGTTGAAGTAAGCACAGTCCGCACAAACATTTCTAGTGAGGGAAAGCCAATTGTTTCCTACGATGAGGGGAAGACATGGACTCTGGATTCAACTACTAGCCCCACCAAGCCATCAGTTCATATCTCTTGGGTACGTGTAAAGGAATGAGCAGGAGCTTGCACCGGGCTGCCCAACTAGGTGGCGTTATTGAGCGGATTGGAACGCGGAGACAGTAACCTATTCCGTAACTTCGGTAATGATGTCTACGGCTTTTTGCAGTTCTTCCTTAACAGCGATGGCTGTCTCTTTCGACTCGAAGGCCAATAGCTTTTCTGGGCCGAACTGAAACCCCCGTTTCCCGCCCTCCGCTGTCCACTGCTGTAACCACCAACCGGGTTTAAACGCTTCAGTTGATGGCGGCCCAGATACAAATTTCAACGAAAATCCAGAAGGCCCTGCGAAGTCGCCCAGCGGGTAGGTATAGAAAACAATTCTGTTGTCTGTTTTGGTTGTGACTTCGAGTTTGCGTTCAGCCATTGTGGTCACCCCACAGCGAGTTGATGCAGCCTCATTGCCCCTTCCGATTGGCTTCAATCTTTGGCCGGTTCGCGGTACTTATCTAGTGCCCCGGTTTGTTTCCCCTGCATATATTCTTCGTAGGCACCATACACATCGCTTTCCTTTGGTGGTGGTTGATTTTCCTTAAGCACGTAGGCTTCCTGTGGGTAACTCATCAAATCGAGTGGGTTTCCGCTAAACAGAGTGACTGAACCGCGCTGAATTTTCACAACGCCGCCCGAAAAATGCAAATCAATGAACTCGGTTTCCCCGGAAGCGTTGCAGACGTAAATCTCATCTACCTCACACTTGGTACATTTGATGTCAACATGCATTTGCCGATAGAACTCAATCATTTGAAACCAAGGCCCTGCCCCAGTCGCGGAACGCAGAAATGAAGGGACGTGGAATCGTGCTCTGTAGAATACTTGGCGCGTTTGCTCTTTCCCCTTTCCGCTCTCATTTGCAATCCAAACGATAAGAGCCAAGACGAGGACAATAACGAGCATTGCACCTACTTCACCCATTTCCCTTCTCCTACTTCACTGTTCCAGTGACGCCTCGAAATTCCAGAACCAAACAGCCCCAAAGTGCGAGTTCAGCGTATTCTACTTATCTCATCCCTTACCGGCAAAGGAAAAAGGCCCGGCCACTCCGAAGAGCAGCCGGGCCGTCTTGTGCCAATTTTTCTGCTAAGGAATGCGAGAGATGTGGTCTGCGCTTTTGTCTACTTGCTGCACGCGATGTGCATTCAAGAAATGACCCTCCTGTCTTGTCAGGGCACGTAGGTATCGCGGAAGAAGTTTCAGAACAAGCACTTCGATGTCGTGCATCATCTTCGGGTCTTTCAAAGCGTACCAACTGAATCTATCCCACAGTTGGCCTCTTCTCTTGCTGCGTCTGGCATCAGTGATTCTATGCCGAATGTTTCCCTTGCCCACATACACAGGCATGGAGCCATCGAAGAGGATGTACACACCCTTGCCGCCTTCTCTGCTACCCGGAATCCGCCTGATATTGTTCGTGTTTCTCGCCCACATCGTTCCGTAGCTGCTGACGATTTGCATGGCTCCCCTCTGATTCAATCCACCGTGTCCATTGCGCTGCTGTCAACCCCAAGCCGATTTTATTCCCAGCTTGCCTTAGGATTACTGATAAATTCCCAAGCTTTGGCGGGGAGCCAACCTTGTCTGTCCGTCTTTACGTCCAACACGATGAAGTGGGCGTTTTTCCCAGCATTAAATTGTGAGATAGCCTTCTGAAGCGTTGCTGCCGTTTTGTCGGATACAATGAAAATTGCATTGGACATGGAGGCATACCAATTCAGAACTTCAGGCCTAGTGTCCAAATAATCCTGAATCTCCTTGCGCGTTCCCAACGCGTCATCAAACACCAAAATGTAGGCCCATCTATTCATCTTGTTGTTCTTGCTCTCCCTGCTGGGGTAATAATTTCTGCGGCGCGTAAGGGTCTGTGGTTAAATCAAGCGGCAAAAGTGGAACGGTTCCCCCTTTCCTCTCTACGATGCTCAGAGAACGCCTTTTCAACTGAAAATCCTCAGAGTGAAGGCGGTCAGGGTCTTTGAACATGAAGTAGATATATGAAAAGACGAAAAGCAAAATCGGAACAACCCCAGCCCCAAATAGAGCGCGCTGCAACCAAATGTCTTTAACCATCGCTGCGATAATAAAACAGCCCAAACTGAACGTGCCACAGAGCCAAAGCAAAGGTTGCACCACCGTTCGGTGTTTAACGGATGCCAAACCTTCTCGCAGTACTCTCAGTGCGTCTATACCGAACTTGTGGACTTCGGATGTCAAAGTGATGCTTCCTTCTCTTGGGTTGGCTGAGCATATCACTTGACTGACTAATTCACGTACACAGAAAAACGGCCCGGCCATCCGAAGACAGCCGGGCATCTACCTGCTTGAATCTGTGGTTTGCTCAATCGAATAAAGACGAAGGCGGTGGTTGTTCTTGGTGTCCAACAACACTTTTGCCGGTGCCACATCCGAAAGAACTTTGCGCCCGCGTTCAGCCCATTGTGCGCGGGTACGAAACTGTGAAGAAATTGGACGCGGCTTGATTTTGTACTCACCTACCCGTGATGGTTCGTTCCTGAGAAAGCGGTCACTGGCGAATCCGTTTTGAATCTCGAAAGGTGCGTATGCTTCTTTTTCCACTGCGAATCTCCGAAGGAAAATTTAACTCCAATACCTATTTGCCGGGTGCATCCCAGCACGGATGAACCACCAGCCAACACGATGCTCGATTTGCACACGAACATCAGCGGGCACGCCTTCCCAAAACTCAAAGTCACTCTGCAAGTGATGCAGAAAGCTTCTTAGCAGTTTCGGTTCGTCTTTCAGCGCACGCCTCGCAACGTTCTCTGCGTCCACGATGAAATCAACCCTATTCGGTGCGCTCGCCTTGCGTTTTGCAGAGCCTTTATTTTCGTACTGTTGAACTTTCAGAGTTGAACGGTGGATAAGGTTGTTCCGCTGTCCAATGACTTTGTGAAACGCAATGCGGTGCCGGTCAAGGTAGCGAACGTTGCCGGATGCAAGCTCTTCATCCATCGCACGGTCTTGCCGTGCCCAACTGCGAAGCTGGTTGTCATACGTTGTGCGGTCAAAGCAACGCTCTGCAAATTTTATGCGCTGCTCACGCTCTGCTGCTTCCTTAGCCGGGTCTACGGGTTCCGGTTCAGGTTCTGGTTGCTGCGTCTCGGAAACTTTCTCAGGCTCATCATCTTTTGCTGCTAGGTTTTCAGCGTCATGCCAACTCAACTCTGGCAGTTCGACGGCCTGAGCATCACTGTAGAAGCTGGAAAACAGTTCTTGGTGCATCGTGCTCATTTCGTCTCCCACAAGATGAAATAGAACAGGCCGGTAAGAGCACGAAGCCCCTACCGGCCACTGGTTTTTGTTAGAAGGTCGCCAGTAATGCGCGAACCCAAGTGTTCACAGCAACGCACACATAAATGTGCGTAGCATCGTAAGCAATCTGATTGGGCTTGCCGGTGGATGTTGCAGTTGCCGGTGCCGCAACGATGATGGCCGCGCTGTCCAAAATGTCAGCGTTCGCATTCACCGCGTCCGTAGTCGGCTCTTCAACGCGCACTGCAACCTTGGTCAGTCCGAGCTTTGCGGTCTGCGTTTGCACACCACTATTGATGTAGGCCTGAATCATTGTTCTAAGTTTTCCTTTTGTCCGAAGATTTATACGTGTTGCTGAAGCACAGCAAGCGCATTCGGGTCAGTGACCTTCACATCCTGCCTGTGAATCAAAGCGAAGAAGGTGAGGTACTGCTCCGCATAACGCTCTTTCTTCACAATCAGGGTTGGCTTCACTTCTCGGATAGTTACCCCAAGCTGAAACGACCCGAAGACAACGCTTGGCGTATTCGCGGTTGGTGCGGACATCGCAACGTTGCGCACATAGGGATAACCGAGAAGCTTTCCCTTGTTCATTTCTGGATACAACCTGCGTCCGTTCGCATCCACAACCTTTTTCAGAAATTGTTCAGTCGCGGGAGCCATCATGTACACCGCTGTTGGAAGGTAGCCCGCGTCTATGCCTTGCAACGCTACCAAGTCTGCCAGTCCAATCAGCCCGGCTGCTGCGCCCGGAATAATGTTCGTGATGCTGGGAAGCACACCCGTGAGGCCGCCAGTACCCAGCGTCATCGCTGAGTTGGCTGCCCTGCCGATTCTCTTGGCAAAGATGTTTTGGAGGTATCCATCAATGTCGAATACGCTGTCATTCAGCAACTGATTGGAAACCTGAACTCCCTGTGAGACAAAGTTGAAGGCACCCATTGCGTTGGTGCTGAACGTGGGGTTTGCCAGAGGCATAGCTGTATCTTCTGGGAGTATCACGCCGTCAGTTGCCGTGTCATCGGAGAATGGCACGCGGTACGGGTCACCGTTCGTGGTACTGATAATCGTTGCGCCCGCTTCTCTCAAGCCAACAAATGCTTTGAGGCGTTCTGAATACGCCGCTGACCAAGTTTGCGGAATGAGTGCAGCGCCTGCGACCGTATCATCAGGGCTGTATGTTCTCAGTTCGGACACATCTCCGGTGCGGAGGTAACGGCGAAAAGCTGCATCAATCTTTGCTTGCCGATGCTCTGGCAAAGCTTCTTCGCGCTCATTGCGCGTTTCATCCAACACAGCGGCAAGCCGCGTCTGCCGGTCTTCCTGACCACGAATGTCAGCAACTTTACTGAGCAGCGCGTCACACTGTTTACGTTCACTTGCCGTCATGGACGGCTTGGCGAGTAGCGCATCAATTTGACGCTGGTACTCGCGCTTTTCAACTACAAGATTCATGTTGTTTCTTTTTCCTTTGACTGTCTGAGTTTTTCTGAGCAGACTTCCACGGCAACGCAGACTGCTCGCTGCGCTTTTCACCGCAACGTCACGGGAAAACTTTTAGCTGGCTAGGTTGTTGTGCCGTTCGTGCAAACGCTTCGTGTCTGTCGCCGCTTCTTCCTGTGCAATCTCATTGAGCACAGCTTCGGCTTTCTTTCTGCGCATCTCCGTCTCTGCCGCTTGGTTCACCGCTGCCATGCGTGCTTCAACGTGGTCAGCCACAATATTTCTGGCTGCTGCGTTTGTGTTGTCATACGCCGGAAACGTCACCACGCTGACATCAAACAGCCGCACGTTGGTCAGGGTGCGTAGCATTCTGCCGTCAGGTTGTGTTGCCCACTGCTCGCCGTCTTCGTCATCAACGAAGAAACCGAAGGAGCACTCACGCAAATTGCCAGCTTTCAGATTCGCGTATGCGTCACGCGCCACGGTGGTGTCAGGAAGTACGCACGAAAACCTTAGACCAATGGAATCTTCTTCCAGCATGAGGGTGCCCGCGCTTCGACGGCCAAGAATCATACTCGGATTGTGGTCTACCAAGGCCACTACATCATCACCATCAGCAAGCGTGCGTTTGAACGCGCCGCGCTGAATCACTTCATTGAAACTTCCGATGTTCGCAACGGTGCCGAACGTGGCCGCATAGCCTTCAATTTTCGGCTGCTTATCGCTGCCGGTCGCACGCAACTCGCTTGCGACAAATGTGCGTAGTTCCTTCTTCACTTCTGTTTTCTCGCTTTCTTTTCCTCTTCTCGAATCTGGTCAAGCACGTCGCGGAAATCATCTTCCGAGTTGCCGATGCGCTCACGCAGACTCTCAACTCTGGTCACAAGCGGTGCCAGTTCGTTGCGCAGAGAATCAAGGCGTGACTTTATGTCAGCCTTTCGTTGCTCTAGTTCTTTCACTTCTATTTCTCCTTTTGATTTTGTACCAGCGCCTAGAAGCGCCATCGGTATAGAGCACACTGCGCACCGCAATGATTTGCTGACCGCGTGTTGGTGTCTCTGTCCATTCAGCGTGGTCAAGCGGCTGCTTGTTCAACCATACTGGTGTTGGCGGCAGGTGCTTAGAGACGAACACGGCTCAACTGCTTGCGGATGCGCTGTATCGTTCGTGGGCTGAGATGCTGCAAAATGTATCCAACGGTATGACCTGAAGCGCGTTGCTTCGCAATCACAGGGATGCGGATTAATCGCTCCGTCAAACGCTTGACCGTCGCCGGGTCAGTGCGTTCAGCGCACAGCCCGTTCATGTAAAGCAATCGGTGACAGTAGACCAACTCAATGTCACCTAACAGCGAACTCGGATATTTCGTCGGCTTGCTGCTTTTTCTTTTTCCGTTCATTAATTTCTTCTTCCAATTGTAAGATTTGTCGCTTCAGCGAAGAGATGGCACGCAACGCTTCGCGTTGTACTTTCACTGCCGGGTTGATTCGCTGCACGTCAGTGAACTTTCCATGCGAATCAGATATTTGCGTTGTGACCATCAGACCCTTGGCAGATATTTCTTGCGTGGCCTGCCTCATGTTCTGTTTCATCGCTTCAAGAGCTTCGCGTGCATCCCCCAACTCTCTTCTTGGGTTGGAAGGCTTTTTGCGGGCCGCTTCACGCGATTCGCGGAGCGTTCCTGCAATTTCATGTTCTCTTTTTGTCTTCCGATGTGCGGGCATGAATCTACTCCGAACTCTCTTAAAGTGGCCGGTAAGTGGCGTGGTGGTGGTGATTTTTGTTTCTGAACTGGCTGTGAATGATTTTTGGGAGCGCGCCGGTCTTTTCGCGGCAGGCAAAAAGGATTTGACTACCCCCTACCCCTTTGCCATCAACGACATACAATGTGAATGCATAGTCACCCAGCGTCACACACAAGCACACGGCATCGCATCGAAACAGCAGCGAATCACCGATGCCGCTTGGGTTTGTCAGGGGTTTCTAAGTGAGTTGGTCGCCGTGCGACTGGCCCATTCAACTTGACCGCCCGCTGAGCGGGTAATCAAGACAGCCTATGCTTTCGGTAGCCGAAACTTCTTGCCGTGCAGCCGGTACCACGTACGTGCGCGATGCAGTGCTGTGCGCAGTTGCTGCTGAATCTCTTGCTCAGGTATCGCACGCACCATGTCATGGTGTGCAGCCGTCGCCGCGTCAATCGGTTTCATCTTGCTCACCGTCGAATCTTCCGCTTCGCCCTATCGCACAAGCAGCCTTCAGTGCATCCGTAGCAGCGTGGTTCGTCGCACGCAGCACACTGCAACCAGCCGGTGCCATCACTGGGCAAGTCAATGAGACATACAGCGCAGTAGTGCAGCAGGCGTTCAACGACACATTCAGCGTCAAGGCTCAGTGGTGCGTCTTCGTTCGGTTCTTCGTTGTATTCCACGTGCATCACTCCAACAAACAAAATGGCCGGGTTTCACGCTCACGGGGAACGCAGGCGTGAACCCGGCAGGCCCAGCGTTCTTCCAAATCACAGAAAGAAGTCGCTGGGGAACTCAAAAAGTTGGACTGGCGTCCACGGTTCTAGCGCACCGCCAAACGCAGCCCGCTCCACGTGTGCACCAGAGAGGGGTAGGACATGGAGAAAATTATCGCGGCACAACCACGAAGGAAGTACCGCGCCCTTGTCTGTACAATACAGACTCGAAGGGAAGCTTAATCAGCAGACTTTTCGTAACTGCTTAGGCCCTTCTTCGGTGCAACCCGCCGATTGCCACGATTGTCGCCTTCTATGTAAGTCGCTGGGTTGAATTTCTCAACGAAACCCTTTCGTTCGAGCGTGCCCGGCAGAACGTTGCTGCCGCGAAGCCCGTGCGTTGCACGCCGTGCGTGCCTGCCCACAATCGTCAAAACGTAATCCTTCAATTTCTTCTGCGTCACCGCTTCGCACTGGCCGCCGCGAATCTGCGTCAGAATCTCAATCGAAGACTGGTTTACGATGTCTTCCGCTACGCTTGAGTTTGTGAAATGCGCGGCCCACTTGACGGCTTCCAAATGCAGCGCCGGTTCTTCAAACCAA
>Ga0210410_10004155_pt1 | contig 12720 bp, 12 predicted proteins | sample IncBWC4MmetaG_FD_161058 | JGI IMG/M metagenome (GOLD analysis project Ga0210410, IMG submission 161058) | Forest soil microbial communities from Barre Woods Harvard Forest LTER site, Petersham, Massachusetts, United States - Inc-BW-C-4-M | ecosystem: Environmental > Terrestrial > Soil >... | reverse complement strand
AGCAGCGCCGGCACATAAGGACCGATATGCGCCGCAATAGTTCTCCAGGTGGGAATCAAAAAGTCGAATGACGCTTTGATTCTCGCTCCAAAAAGCGCTCGTAAGAAAGCGCCGGCAAAGACGCCGCCGACGAGTACGCCAACGGTGCCAAAACGCGTGGTGATCACCAGCGCGCCTGTCGGTCCCTGATCTGTCTTGATGCCGACCATCAGCACGAACAGGCCGAACGCGATGGCGGCCGCGATGGCGGCTTCTTTCAGCGCGGCAGCAAGGGCGGGTGGCTTGAAGGGCTCGCTTTCGCGCGGCACGCGGTCCCCGCTTCTCTCACACCTTCTCGACTTCCGGCCGGCCTAGAATTCCGGTCGGCAGGAAAATGAGCACGATGATGAGGATGGAGAAGGCCGCAACGTCTTTGTACTCGATCGAGAAATAGGCCGACCACATGGTTTCGATCAGGCCGATCAGAATGCCGCCGAGCATGGCGCCGGGCAGCGAGCCGATGCCGCCGAGAACGGCGGCGGTAAACGCTTTCACGCCGGCCAGAAAGCCGATGAAGAAATCGATCACGCCGTAATAGAGAAGAAACATCAGGCCGGCGACGGCGGCGAGCGCAGCCCCGATGACGAAGGTGAGTGAGATGGTGCGGTCGACGTCGATGCCGGAGAGCGCAGCCATTTTCAGGTCCTGCTCGCAGGCGCGCATGTTGCGCCCGAGCCGGGTGCGCGCCACGAGATACGAGAAGCCGGCCATCACGATGAGCGTCGCCACCACGACGATGATCTGGATATTGGAGAGCCGTACCGCAAAATCGTTGCCTTCGAATACGGTGTAGCCGCCGCGGATCAGTGGTGGCAGCGGCTTGACGCGCGCGCCCTGTGCGACCTGCACATAGTTTTGCAGCACGATCGACATACCGATTGCGGAGATCAGCGGCGCGAGCCGGAACGACTGCCGCAGCGGCCGGTAGGCGATGCGCTCGACCGTCCAGCCGTAAAGCGCGGTGAGCGCCATGGATACCAGGAGCACCAGCAGGAGCGCGAGCGGCACGGCGGTGATACCGATGGCCACAAGCACCAGAAAGGCGATCAGGGCCAAAAACGCGCCGACCATGAAGACGTCGCCGTGGGCGAAATTGATCATGCCGATGATGCCGTAGACCATCGTATAGCCGATCGCGATCAGGCCATAAATGGAACCGAGCGTGATGCCGTTGATGAGCTGCTGGACGAAATATTCCATGCGTCCGCGCCTTCCGAATCCCCGTCGAAGTCTTAACAGGCTGATCCCGCGCGGCAAAGCGGCGCCGGCTTGGTGCGGAGCGAGCGTTGACGGAACTGTGGAACCGCTGTCTTGCCTATCGTTTGAGCCGCATTTTCTTTTGATTTTCCAATTCGTTGCCGAAAGTCCGAGCAACGCCGGTAGGAACCACGCCACGCCTCAAGGGTTATCGTCTTGTCGTACGGGGGGCTTCCCAAACTTATGGAGCACGTCGACATGGCGAACGAACAACAGGATCCGCGCAAGCAGCAGCAGCAGGGTAATCCGCAGCAGGGTGGGCAGGGCAAGCCCGGCCAGCAGCAGCAAGGCGGACAAGGAAAGCCCGGTGAGCAGCATCAGGGCGGCCAGCAGAAACCCGGACAGGGCGGACAGGGCGGCCAGCACGGCGGCATGAACCGCTAAATCCATTTCTTAACAGAGCGGCAGCCCGCCCGACCGGCGAGCTGCCGTTTTTTGTTCAAAAATCTGTCCGCTTGCCGCCCGGCGGCTTCTTCTTGCGCGCGATCCGCTTATGCTTGGGGCATGGCCAACGCGCTGCCCCTGTTTCATCTCTACGGCGATCCGCCGGACGACCAGGCATTCGATTTCATCCACGTCGAGACGATTCCCTCGCGCTCTTCAGTGCACGATTGGACCATTCGCGCGCACCGGCATCGCAATCTGTTTCAGATTCTTCTGATCGAGCGCGGCGGCGGCGAGATGATCTACGAAGCCGCCAAACTGCCTTTTGCCGCACCGGCCGCTATTCTCGTGCCGGCCGCCGTGGCGCACGGTTTCCGCTTCGAGCCGGGCTCCGAAGGCTGGGTCATGAGCTTCACCGAAGACGCAGCTTTCGCGCTCGCCGATCGCTCGGGCGAGGCGTTGTCGCGGCTGCGCGCGCTCGCCGCGCATCCGATCATCCCGATAGGCGGCGACGCCGAGCGCACGCGGCTTTCAGCTTTGTGCGCGGAATTGTTCGAGGAAGGCAGCCTGGCGCGCGAAGGCTATCGCATGGCGATGCGCAGCCTCCTGGCGCTGATCGCGGTCACCGTGGCGCGGCTTGCGGCAAGCCGCGCGCGCACCGGCACCATCACATTGCAGCCGGCCGACGCGACGGTCGCGCAGCTTCGCACGCTGGTTGACGAGTATTTCCGCCGCGAGCATCAGCTCGGCTTCTATGCCGAAAAGCTCGGCATGACCGTCGACCGGCTCAACGATCACGTCAAACGCGCAACCGGCGTCACCGCCGGCCATCTGATCCGCCAGCGCCTGCTCACCGAAGCCAAGCGCCAGCTCGTCTTCACCACGCAACCGATCCAGGACATTGCCGAGGAGCTGTCCTTTTCCGATCCCTCGCATTTCGCGCGCTTTTTCCGCAAGCAGACCGGCACCACGCCGCACGAGTTTCGCGATCGGCGGGGTTAATTTTCATTCCGGGGCGCGCACAGCGCGAGCCCGGAATCCGTAACCCCAGGTCACGCGGGTGGCACTCGGCGCCTATTCCGAGAGTCCAGCGAATATGGATTCCGGGCCCCTCGCTTGCGCTCGGCCCCGGAATGACAAGGGTCATTTCCCCAGCAAAAACTCCAGCACCGTATCCGTGTAAAGCTTCGGCTGCTCCATATTGGCGATGTGGGCCGCCTCGAGAACCGCAAGCTGCGCATTCGGCATGTGCTGGGCGATGAACTCGCCGGCTTCGAGCGGCGTGCCCAAATCGTGCCGGCCGGCGATCACCAGTGTCGGCGTATTGATCTTGGCAAGCAGCGGCCGATGGTCCATGTCGCGGATCGCTTGGCCGCAGCCGATATAGCCTTCCGTATTCGTCGCCAGGAACATCGCGCGGATGCGCTCCATCGCTTCCGGCGAGCCGTCGCGGAACGGCTTGGTGAACCACCGCTCCATGGTGCCGTCGACGACCGCGGCCAAGCCCTTTTCGCGCACGAGCTTGATGCGGCCGTCCCAAATCGTCTTGTCGGGAAAGTAGGCCGCCGTGTTGGAGAGGATGAGCTTGTCGATGCGCGACGGCGCGTTGGCGCCGAGCCACATGCCCACCATGCCGCCGATCGATAGTCCGCACCAATGCATCTTGGCGATGCCGAGGCCGTCGAGAATGGCGAGCACGTCGCGCCCGAGCCGCTCCATGGAATAGGGGCCCTTGGGCACGTCCGATTGGCCATGGCCGCGGCGGTCGTAACGCACCAAGCGGAAGTGGCGCGCGAATGCCGCGACCTGGTCATCCCACATATGCAAATTGGTGCCGAGCGAGTTCGACAGCATCAGCAGCGGGGCCCGCTCGGGCCCTTCGACCTCCACGTGAATACGGCAGCCGTCGGCATTGATTTCCGGCATGAAAGTCTCCTCCCTGCGCTTTCTGTTGATCTTGATCCGTCGGCGCGCGCCGCGCAATCGCCGTGCGGTCCGGCCGACAATAGACTTTCCAGCGCGCGCGCAAGACGCTAAGCGATAATCTTGAACCGATCGGCTCAGGAGTGCTGCACGATGGCCATGACGATGAACGGCGAGTACCAGCTTCCCGTCGCGCGGGAAACCGTATGGGAAAAGCTTAACGACGCCGAGACACTGAAGGCCTGCATTCCCGGCTGTGAGTCGCTCGACAAATTGTCGGATACCGAATTTCAGGCGGTGGCCGTGACCAAGATCGGCCCGGTGAAGGCGAAGTTCAAAGGCAAGGTCACGCTGTCCGATCTCGATCCGCCGAACGGCTACAAGATCAGCGGCCAGGGCGACGGCGGCGTCGCGGGCTTCGCCACCGGCGGCGCGACCGTCAAGCTCGAACCGAAGGACGGCGGCACCTTGCTCATCTACACGGTCGAGGCGCAGATCGGCGGCAAGCTCGCGCAGCTTGGTCAACGCCTGGTCAACGGCGCCGCAAAGAAGCTTGCCGACGATTTTTTCCAAAAATTTGCTGCCACGGTCAGCGCTGCCGGCGCTTAGCGAGCGAGCAATAAACGCGGCCGTGCACGGCTTCGTGACGCTCCTTGCCGCCCGCTCGGTTGCAAATCCCTTGACCGAGGGGTGGGCCGCAGTTCAGACTAATTCTGGTTCCAAAGTTGAAAACCGGCGAAAATCGTCGCGTTTTCGCCTTTGGGGAGCGAGAAACGGCCGCGAGCCGTCCGCAATAGCAACGTTTTTGGGGAATCCGAGGAGGCGCATATGGCAGCCGTTTCCCTCACTGTGAACGGCAAATCCGTCACCGCCGATGTCGATCCGCGCACGCTTCTGGTGCAGTTGCTGCGCGAGAATCTGCGGCTGACCGGCACGCATGTCGGCTGCGACACCTCGCAATGCGGCGCCTGCGTCGTCCATATCAACGGCAAGGCCGTGAAATCCTGCACCGTGTTGGCGTTGCAGCTCGATGGCGCCGACGTGCTCACCATCGAGGGGCTGGCGCCCGCCGACGGCCCTCTGCATCCGATGCAGGAGGCGTTCCGCGAGAATCACGGACTGCAATGCGGCTATTGCACGCCGGGCATGATCATGACCGCCGTGGACATGGTGCGCCGCAAGGGCCACGAACTCGACGATCACACCATTCGCGAAGAGCTCGAGGGCAACCTGTGCCGCTGCACCGGCTACCACAACATCGTCAAAGCGATCGCCGCCGGTGCACGCGCCATGAAGGGCACCGGTACGGCGAAGGCGGCCGAGTAGGGCGCCGCCAACGGAGGTTCGTCACGTAACTAAAACAAAAAATAGCCGGAGGAGACTGCCATGAGTGCGACCGGGATCGGCGCCGCAGTGCGCCGCAAGGAGGACCACCGCTTCATCACCGGCAAGGGCCACTACACGGACGATATCAACCGGCCCGGCCAGACGTACGCCTTTTTCGTCCGTTCGCCGCACGCCCACGCGACCATCAAATCGATCGACAGCAAGGCGGCGGCCGCCTCGCCGGGCGTTGTCGCGGTGCTGACCGGCGCGGAGCTCGCGGCCGACAAGATCGGCAATCTCATCTGCGGCTGGATGATTCATTCCAAGGACGGCTCGCGGATGAAAATGACGCCGCATCCGGCGCTCGCCCACGGCAAAGCCTGCCACGTCGGCGATGCGGTCGCGGTTGTCATTGCGGAGACGTTGGCGCAAGCGCGCGACGCCGCCGAAAAGCTCAAGATCGACTACGCCGTGCTGCCTGCGGTCGCCGACCTGGCCACGGCGCAAAAGCCGGGCACCGCGCAAATCCACGAAGTCGCGCCGAATAACACGATCTATCAGTGGCACATCGGCGATCCGAAAGGGGCTGAGGCCGCGTTCAAATCGGCCAAGCACATCACCAAGCTCGATATCGTCAACAATCGGCTGGTACCGAACCCGATGGAGCCACGCTCGGCACTCGCCGAATATGACGCCGGCAGCGATCAGCTGACATTGTGGAACACGTCGCAGAATCCGCACGTCGCGCGCCTCGTCATCTCCGCGTTTGTCGGTATGACGCCCGAACACAAATTGCGGGTCATCGCGCCCGATGTCGGCGGCGGCTTCGGCTCGAAGATCTTTATCTATCCCGAAGAGGTCGTGGCGTTGTGGGCCTCCCGGCGCGTCGGCCGGCCGGTGAAGTGGACCTCGGACCGTTCCGAGGCGTTCCTTGCCGACGCTCACGGCCGCGATCACATCACGCACGCTGAAATGGCGTTCGATGCTGACGGCAAGATCCTCGGCCTGCGCGCCAAGACGATCGCCAATATCGGCGCCTACATGTCGACCTTCTCGTCGGCGATCCCGACCTACATGTACGCCACGCTGCTGTCGGGGCAGTACGCGATCCCGCAAATCTATTCCGAGGTCGACGCGGTTTACACCAACACGGTGCCGGTTGACGCCTATCGCGGGGCAGGGCGCCCGGAAGCGAGCTTCGTGGTCGAGCGTCTGATCGAGGTCGGCGCGCGCGAACTCGGTCAGGATCCGGCGGATCTGCGGCGCAAGAACTTCGTGCGGGCGTTCCCGCATCAGACGCCGGTGATCATGGCGTATGACGCAGGCGACTACGACGCGTCGCTCAAGAAGGCGATGGAGCTTGCCGACTATAAAGGTATCGCCAAGCGCAAGCGTGAGGCGGCGCGGCGCGGCAAGCTGCGCGGCATCGGCATTTCCGCTTATATCGAAGCGTGCGGCATTGCGCCCTCGCAGGCGGTTGGCTCGCTCGGCGGTGGCGTCGGCCTGTGGGAATCGGCGGAAGTCCGCGTCAACCCAACAGGATCGGTCGAAATCCTCACCGGCTCTCATTCTCACGGCCAAGGCCACGAGACGACCTTCGCCCAGCTCGTATCGGACCGGCTCGGTCTGCCGATCGAAAACATTTCGATCGTGCATGGCGACACCGACAAGGTCCAATTCGGCATGGGCACCTATGGCTCGCGCTCCGGCCCGGTCGGCATGTCGGCCATCGTCAAGGCGCTGGATAAGATCGAAGCCAAGGCCAAGAAGGTGGCGGCATTTGTGCTCGAGGCGGCTGAAGGCGACATCGAGTTCAAGGATGGCAAGTTCACCGTCGCCGGCACTGACGAATCGGCGGCTTGGGGCGACATCGCGCTCAACGCTTATATCGCGCACAAATTCACCGGTCAGCAATTGGAGCCGGGACTGAAAGAGGGCGCGTTCTACGATCCGACCAACTTTACGTTCCCTTCCGGCGTCCATATCTGCGAGCTCGAAGTTGATCCGGAAACCGGCAACACCGAGATCGTCGCCTGGACGGCGGTGGACGATTTCGGTGTCCTGATCAACCCGATGATCGTCGAGGGGCAGGTGCACGGCGGCATCGCGCAGGGCGTCGGCCAGGCGCTGTGCGAGGGAGCGGTCTACGACAAGGACGGCCAACTCGTGACCGGCTCGTTCATGGACTACGCCATGCCGCGGGCGGACTACTTCCCGACCATCAAGGTCGACACGACCATGACCAAATGCCCGTCCAATCCGCTCGGCATCAAAGGCTGCGGCGAGGCGGGCGCGATCGCGGCGCCGTCGGCCGTCATCAACGCCATCACCGACGCCATCGGCACGGAAGCGGTGGCGATGCCGGCGACGCCGCAGGCCGTGTGGGCCGCTTTGCAGAGATCGGGCCGGGCCACGCCGCACGCGGCGTGAACCCCAAAGAGACAACGGCCTGAAGAGATAACGGAGAACTGCGATGTACAGCTTCACCTTCCATCGTCCGGAGACGCTGCGGCAGGCGGTCAACATGCTCAGCAAGAACCCCGACGCCAAGCTCCTGGCCGGCGGTCATACGCTGTTGCCGACCATGAAGCTCCGCCTCGCCGGGCCGCCGGAACTGATCGACCTGTCGCGGGTCCAGGGGCTCGCCGGGATCGAGCTTGCCGGCCGCTCGATCACCATCGGCGCGATGACACGCCATGTCGACGTGCACACCTCGCCGGTGGTGCAGGAGCATGCACCGGTCATCGCGAAGCTCGCCGGCATGATCGGCGACCCTGCCGTGCGCCACATGGGCACGATCGGCGGCTCGATCGCCAACAACGATCCGACCGCCGACTATCCGGCCGCTTGTCTCGGGCTTGGCGCCACCATCATCACCAACAAGCGCCGCATCAAGGCCGACGATTACTTCACCGGCATGTTCTCGACAGTGCTCGAGCCGTCAGAGATCATCACCAAGATCAGCTTCCCGCTGCCCAAGAAGGCGGCCTATCAGAAGTTCCGCAACCAAGCCTCGCGTTACGCGCTGGTCGGCGTCTTTGTCGGCAAGCGCGGCAGCGAGATCCGGGTCGCGGTGACCGGCGCCGGCGCAAACGGCGTGTTCCGCGTCCCGTCCTTCGAAGAGGCGCTGAAAAAGCGGTTTTCGCCGAAATCGCTCGAGGGGCTGACGGTCTCGGCCGACGGCCTCAACAGCGACATCCACGGCAGCGCCGAATACCGCGCGCATCTGATCGGCGTGCTCGCCCGCCGCGCGGTCGCGGAGGCGGTCGGGAAGTAAGGATCAAAGCCGAACTTTCCCAATTGTCAGCCCGGCCGCCGGCCGGCCTGAAGGCCGGCCCGACTGTGAGCTTGTTGCCGGGCGTCAGCGTCTTTACATGCAGGCATGCCAGGACCGAAGACGTGGATTGCCGGGACAAGCTCGGCAATGGCGGGTTAGATTGGACTGATGAACAAGATAACGCCCCGGCCGCTACCGGCCTCCATTGACGCGACCGTCGCGCTTTTGGCGGAAGCCGAATATCTCACCGACCGCTCGCTCGGAACCGTGCTCTACCTCGCGCTCAAAATGGGCCGGCCGCTGTTCCTGGAAGGCGAGGCCGGCGTCGGCAAGACCGAGATCGCCAAGGTATTGTCGCAGACCCTGGGCCGCAGGCTCATCCGGCTGCAATGCTACGAAGGGCTCGATGTCGCGGCCGCGGTCTATGAATGGAATTATGCCGCGCAGATGATCGCGATCCGCGCCGCCGAGGCCGAAGGCGAGCGCGATCGCGCGCGGATCGAGAGCGACGTGTTTTCCGAGCGCTTTCTGATCAAGCGGCCGCTCCTGCAGGCGCTCGAGCCGGACACCGCCGGCGCTCCGGTTTTGCTCATCGACGAACTCGACCGTACCGACGAAGCCTTCGAGGCGTTTCTCCTCGAAGTCTTGAGCGACTTTCAGATCACGATTCCGGAAATGGGCACGGTGAAAGCCGAGCATCCGCCGATCGTGATCATTACCTCCAACCGCACCCGCGAGGTGCACGACGCGCTCAAGCGCCGCTGTCTGTATCACTGGGTGGGCTATCCGAGCGCCGCGCGCGAATTGAACATCGTGCGCGCCAAGGTGCCGGGCATCGGCAAGAAGCTGTCCGAGCAGGTCGTGGCGTTCGTGCAGGCTTTGCGCAAGCAGGAATTGTTCAAGGCGCCGGGCGTGGCCGAATCGCTCGACTGGGCGAGCGCGCTCACCGAGCTCGACGTGGTGGCGCTCGATCCGGCGACCGTCTCCGATACGCTCGGCGTGCTGCTCAAATATCAGGACGATATCGCCCGGCTCGAAGGCTCGAAGGTCAAAGAAATGCTCGACGAAGTGAAGTCGGAGCTGCGCGCGGCGGAGTGAGTGATGGGCATGCGGCTCACCCTGCCTTTGTCTCGTGCAAGACCGCGGGTCCTCGCTCGCTCGCAGCGCGTCGGTGAGGGTAAGTCAGGCGGCCTCACTCTTTCCAATCGCTTCCGCTTGCGGGGGAGGGAAACGAGAGGGAAAGCGCCGACAAGGCTTACAGATGCGTGAAGCACAGACCCCCTCCCGTCCCGGCTTGGTCGGGCCGACCTCCCCCGCGAGCGGGGGAGGAGAAGCAACCGGCCGCTTAGCCGAAAACATCGTCTACTTCGCCCGCGCGCTGCGCGCAGCCGGCATTCCGGTCGGTCCCGGCGCGGTGCTCGATGCGCTCGAAGCGGTGAAGGCTGCCGGCGTCGGCACGCGTGAGGATTTCTACTGGACCCTGCATGCGGTGTTCGTGAAGCGCCACGAGCACTCGATCATTTTCGACCAGGCGTTTCGCATCTTTTTCCGCCGCCGCGGCTATATCGATCAGCTCATGGCGATGATGCTGCCGCAGGCGCCGAACGCGCCGCGCCCGCCGGAGGCCGGCGCCACCCGCGTGCACGACGCGCTGTTCTCCGGCATGGAGGACAAGCTCAAGAAGGAGCAGGAGATCGAGCTCGACACGCGCATGACCGTGTCCGAACGCGAGGTGCTGCAGAAAAAAGACTTCGCGCAGATGACTGCGGCCGAGATTACCGCCGCCAAGGAGGCGATGAAGAAGCTCGTGCTGCCGCTCGCCGAGGTGCGTACCCGGCGGCTCGCGCCGCATCCGCACGGTCATGTGCTCGACATGCGCCGCACACTGCGCGCCAGCATGAAGGGCGGCGGCGGTTTCATCGACCTGCGCTTCATCGGCCCGAAGACCAAGCCGCCGCCGATCGTGGCACTGCTCGATATCTCGGGCTCGATGAGCCAGTACAGCCGCGTCTTTTTGCATTTCCTTCATGCGCTCACCGATGCGCGCAAGCGTGTGAGCACCTTCCTGTTCGGCACGCGCCTCTCCAACGTGACGCGCGCCTTGCGTGAGCGCGATCCGGACGATGCGCTCGCCGCCTGTTCGGCCAGCGTCCCCGACTGGTCGGGCGGCACCCGCATCGCCTCGTCGTTGCATGCCTTCAACAAATTGTGGGCGCGGCGGGTGCTCGGTCAGGGCGCGATCGTGCTCCTGATCACCGACGGGCTCGACCGCGACGTCGACGATACGCTCGCCTTCGATATGGACCGGCTGCACCGTTCCTGCCGGCGGCTCGTCTGGCTCAATCCGCTGCTGCGCTTCGATGGCTTCGAGGCGCGCGCCCGCGGCATCAAGACCATGCTGCCGCATGTCGACGAATTTCGTCCGATCCACAATCTCGACTCGATCGCCGATCTGGTCGCCTCGCTGCGGGTGGGCGGCGGGCGGGCAGGGGACCCGAAAGCCTGGATGCAAAAGGTCGCCTGATTGCTTATATTCCGCACGACATAGCGAACGGGCAGTCGCGAGAAAATATGCGAGTAGGGAGTGGCGAATAGGCGAATAGGGAAGGCGAACCATGCAGCCCGCCCACCCAGCAGTTCGCCATTCGCGCACATGACGGAGGCACCATGCTTTCAACCGATAGCGATATCCTCAAGGCCGCCGAAGACTGGCGCAAGGAAGGCCGGGCCGTGGCGCTTGCCACCGTGGTCGAGACCTGGGGCTCGGCGCCGCGGCCGGTCGGCGCCAATCTGGTGATCGATCAGGACGGCAATTTTCTCGGCTCGGTTTCCGGCGGCTGCGTCGAGGGCGCCGTTGTTACCGAAGCGCTCGATGTGATCGATTCAGGCAAGCCAAAGATGCTGGAATTCGGCGTCGCCGATGAGACCGCCTGGAAGGTCGGGCTCTCCTGCGGCGGCAAGATCCGCGTGCTGGTGGAGAAGGTGGATTAGTTTACGGTCATACTGAGGTGGCCGCGAAGCGGCCCTCTCGAAGGATGAATCGGCCAATCGAAATCGGCTTGTCCGATTTCGGAATGTTAGTTGCCCAAGTCGGCAACAGCCGGCTTGGGGGTGCCGTCACCCTTCGAGGCTCGCTTCGCTCGCACCTCAGGCTAACGGAACAAGCGCTGCACAAGGTTTATTCATGAAACTCACACTCCTCACCACCCTCAATGCCGAACGTGCCGCGCGGCGTGCCGCCATCGTCGTCACCGGCGTGGAAAGTGGCGAGCAGCGGCTGGTCAAATCGGCCGACATCGCCAAGGATCCGTTGCGGGCCGTGCTGTCCGAGCATCTGCGCAGCGGCAAGAGCGGCATGGAAGAGACGCCGCAGGGCCGCGTCTTCCTCACGGTTTATGTGCCGGCCGCACAGGTCGTCGTCATTGGCGCCGTCCACATCAGCCAGGCGCTGGCGCCGATCGCCAAGCTCCTCGGCTACGACGTAATTATCGTCGATCCGCGTACCGCCTTCGCGACGCCCGAGCGTTTTCCGGACGTGAAAGTGATCGCCGAATGGCCGGACAAGGCGCTGCCGCCGCTCAATGTCGACCACTACACGGCGTTTGTCGCGCTCACTCACGATCCGAAGATCGACGACCCGGCGCTGCTGCATGCGCTCGCGCGCGACTGCTTCTATATCGGCGCGCTCGGCTCGCGAAAGACCCACGCGCGCCGCCTCGAGCGGCTCAAGCAGGAGGGCCTGAGCGACGCCGACCTGACGCGCATCCACGCGCCTATCGGCCTCGACATCGGCGCGGTCTCGCCGGCCGAGATCGCGGTCGCGATCATGGCGCAGATCACCGAGCGGCTGCGCGAGGAGCCGGAAGCCGAGCGTCCGCTGGTCAAGGCTGCGTCATGAAATTCGGAGCGGTCGCGCCCAAGGAGGCCATCGGCGGCACAGCGGTGCACACCATCCGCCAGGGCGCGATGGTGCTCAAGAAGGGCACGCTGATCGGCCCGGTCGAGGCGGCCGCGCTCGAAGCGGCGGGCATCAAAGATATCGTGGTGGCGCGGCTCGAACCCGATGACGTCTCGGAAGACGTCGCAGCCGCCGGCATTGCCGAAGCGATTGCCGGCGACGGCGTGCATGTCGACCGCGCCTTCACCGGTCGCGCCAATTTGTTCGCGCAGGGCGCGGGCGTGCTGGTCGTCGACAAGGAGGCGATCGATCGCCTCAACCGCGTCGACGAAGCGATCACGGTCGCGACGCTCTCGGCCTTTAAGCCGGTGGTGGCGGGCGAAATGATCGCCACCGTGAAGATCATTCCGTTCGCGGTCGCCGCGGCCGCGCGCGACAGGGCGCTGGCTGCGGCGAAAAAGCCGGCGGTGCGGGTTGCGCCCTATCGCGTGCGCAAGGTCGGCGTCGTCTCGACCGTGCTGCCCGGCCTCTCGTCCAAAGTGATCGACAAGACGCTCAAGATCACCGCCGAGCGGCTTGCACCCGCCAACGCCGGCATCGTCGCCGAGCGCCGCGT
>Ga0210410_10004151_pt1 | contig 12723 bp, 7 predicted proteins | sample IncBWC4MmetaG_FD_161058 | JGI IMG/M metagenome (GOLD analysis project Ga0210410, IMG submission 161058) | Forest soil microbial communities from Barre Woods Harvard Forest LTER site, Petersham, Massachusetts, United States - Inc-BW-C-4-M | ecosystem: Environmental > Terrestrial > Soil >... | reverse complement strand
TAAACGAAGCCAGTATCGGTTGCACCTGCTCACGCGTCTGATCTAGCCGGCAAGCCTGTGCCGCCTCCACAAGTTGTTTTTCTTCTCTGGAAAGTTCCGTCCCGCTTCTCCGCAGCCGCTCCGCCAGAACGATATCCCTTAACTGGTCGGCCGATTGCTCAAGCAGGTTGTTTACTAATATATAGTCGTATTTCTCGTAATTCTCAATCTCACGCCGGGCGGTGTCCAACCGGCGCCGGATAACTTCCTCGGAATCGAGGCCCCGGCTCCGCAACCGCCATTCCAACTTCTCCCGGTCGGGCGGAAGAATGAAGATGCTCACCGCGTCCGGAATCTTCTCCTTGATTTTACTCGCTCCCTGCACATCGATGTCCAGTAACAGGTCGTTACTTCGGTTTTCCGCTTCGTGCAAAAACCGTCGCGCCGTGCCGTAATAGTTGCCATCGTAGATCGCGTACTCCAGAAACTCATCGGCCGCGATCATGGCTTCAAATTCTGGCCTGGAGACGAAGAAATATTCCTTGCCACTCTGTTCGCTTCCGCGGGGCGGACGCGTGGTGTAGGAGATCGAGAACTCCAGGTTACGAACCATCTTGAACAGTTCGTTCACAAGCGTGGATTTACCCGAACCCGATGGCGCGGAAACAATGTAGACGATGCTCATTTAGACGTGCTCATTCCAGATTCTGTACCTGCTCCCGCGATTTCTCGATCTCCGACTTCATCAGCAGGCCCATCTCCGTAATCTTCAAGGCTTCGCCGGCCAGGCCCGAGGTCTTCGAAAGCAAGGTGTTCGCCTCGCGGTTCATTTCCTGCAGCAGGAAGTCCATTTTCTTGCCCACCTCGGCACCCTGGTCGAGCAAGCCGAGGAAATGCTTCACGTGCGCATTCAGCCGGACCAGTTCTTCCTGGATGTCGCTGCGATCGACCAGCACCGCCACTTCCTGCAGGATCCGTTCTTTGTCCACCTGTGCGCCGAGCATCTCCGCCATGCGCGACTGCAGGCGTTCCGAGTAGCTGCGCAGGATGGTGCCGCGATGGGTTTCCACGCCTGCGGCCGCTTTTTCCAGATTCGCCATACGAGCGCGCAACTCCGTACTGATGCTCCGGCCTTCTTCTTCGCGCATCTCATTCAGTTTGGAAAGCGCTTCTTCCACGCGCGCCATTACCGCGCTCTCCAGTTCGTCGCCCGATTTCTCGGCTCCCGAATCCATCGCGCCCGGCATCCTCAGAACCACGTTCAGATCGGGCTCACCTTCCACCTCAAATTCCTCGGCTGCGGCGCGGAACGCTGCCACGTAGCCAGCAATCAGTTGGCGGTTGAGTGCGACCCCGTTTGTGCCCGAGCGATCCAGGTTCAGCATGACTTCCACATGGCCGCGAGCCAGTTTCTCTTTCAGGATCCGGCGCAGCTTCATCTCCAAGACGTCGGTATCGGAGGGCAAGCGGAAGTGGAGATCCAGAAAACGATGATTCACCGATTTCAGTGACAGCATGAACGCCATCTGGGCATTGACCTGCCCTTTGACCTGCGCGAATCCCGTCATGGAACGAAGTGCCATAGTTCGCCTCAAACCACGCAGGGACAGCCGCCCTCGCCTGTGCGCCGCCGGCTGTAATTCCCGCCCCTAAAACCTTGCGGAGCTTCGCTCCGCCGGACAGCCGAGGCGGCTGTCCCTACGTGGAAACCTCCGCAAACTGCAGTTCGTAAAGGCGCCGGTACGTGCCCAACTTTTGCATTAGCTCTTCATGAGCGCCAATGTCGGCGATCGTGCCATTTTCTAGCACCACGATACGATCCGCTCGCCGCACGGTCGAGAGCCGGTGCGCGATTACAAACACGGTACGACCGCTTATGAGATTCTGCAGCGCCGATTGCACCAGCGATTCGGACTCGCTGTCCAGCGCCGAAGTCGCTTCATCCAGAATCAGAATCGGCGCATTCTTCAGAATCGCCCGCGCAATTGCGATCCGCTGCCGCTCTCCTCCAGAAAGCCGCACCCCGCGCTCCCCAATCATCGTGTTGTACCCTTCCGGAAGCCCGCGAATGAATTCATAGGCTCGCGCCGCCCGGGCCGCTTCTTCCACCTGCTTCTGCGACACATGCGGCTGGCCGTAGGCGATATTGTTCCTCACCGTATCGTTGAACAATACCGTTTCCTGCGTGACAATTCCGATCTGCGATCGCAGCGACTCCAGCGTCACATCCCGGACATCGCTGTCGTCAATCAGAATCCGCCCACTGCTGACGTCAAAGAAGCGCGGAATCAGGTGTACCAGCGTGCTTTTACCGGCGCCGCTTGATCCCACCACCGCCAGCACCTCGCCCGCCCTCACTTCCAGATTGACGTCATGCAGCACCAGCGGCGCATGCCCGACGCTTTCATTGGAATTGGAATAGGAGAACGACACATCCACAAACCGGATCGCCCGCGTAAACTTCGGCATCCGCCTGGCTCCCGGCTTCTCCCGCACTTCGTCTTCCATATCCATGAAACGGAAAATTTCCGACGAGGCTCCCACCGCCTGCTGGAAATTATTGTTGAACAGCGCGAACTTGCGCACCGGATCGTAGAGCTTGAACACCGCGACGATGAAGGCCAGAAATGTTCCGGCCGTAAAGACATGCTTGTTGATCGCGTCCCGGCCCATGAGCAGCAACAGCGCGATGGCGATCGCGCCCAGAATATCCATGAGCGGAGAGCTGATCGCGAACGCCGCCACCAGGCGAAGATTCGCGCGGAACAGCCGTCGCGCGGCGGCGCGGAAGCGTTCCACTTCCCAGTTCTCCATGCCAAACGCCTTGACGATCCGGTTTCCCGTAATCGTTTCGTGCAGAATGTTCTGGATCTCGGCCAGCTTGTCCTGTCCCCCGCGTGTCGTGCTGCGAACTTGACGGCCGATTTTTCTCGACGAGTACAGAATCACGGGAACGAACAGCAACAGCACCCACGCCAGCCTTCCTCCCAGCAGAACCACCACTGCCGCCGTGAAGATTAGCGTGAAAAACTGCTGCAGGAATTCCGCCAGCACTCCCGACATCGCATATTGCACTCTCTCGATATCGTTGACCATCGTCGACAGCAACGTGCCCGTCGTGTGTTTCGTGAAAAACGCCGCCGAACTCCGCAGGATCGCGTTATACAAATCGTCCCGCAGGTCCGTGATCATTCCAAACCCCGCGTAGTTCACCAGATAGGTTCCGGCGTAGTCAAAGATCCCCTTCAATACCGTGGCGGCCACCAGCGCAAAGGCGACCACCGTCCACGGATTTTGAAAGTGCGACGGAACCAGTTGTTGGAGGTTCAGAAAGCGCTCGGTGCCCGGCAGCTTGAACAGCTGGATGGTTCTTCCCTGGGAACCGGGATTCAATACGCGATCAAAAATCGGGCCGATGAGGAGAACCCGGCCTGCATCCAACAGGCCCACCAGCGCCATCAGCGCCACCGAAACGAGAAACTGCCACCAGTAAGGAAGAACGTAGCCCAAGAGCCGGGCGATTGGACGGGGCTTTGCCGGCGTTTCTGCACTCTTCGGGCCCGCCACTGTGGAGGTTGCCATGCGTGTAAGGCTCAATTCTACAGTGATTCCCTACTTCGGACTGTCTCGATGCGCAACCTTCACTTTGTAACCCGCTTTTCGCAGTCGCTTGCTGACATCTTCGGCGATCATTACCGAGCGATGCTGTCCGCCGGTGCATCCGAAGCTGATCGTCAGGTAGCTCTTGCCCTCGCGAATGTAGTGCGGGAGCAGGTAGACCAGCAGGTCTGAGATGCGGTTGATGAACTCCTGCGTCTGCGGAAACGATCGAATATATTTCGCGACCCGGGGATCGCGTCCGGTCAGCGCACGAAACTCCGGCACGAAATGAGGGTTGGGCAGAAAGCGCACATCAAAGACCAGGTCGGCATCGTCGGGCAAGCCGTGTTTGTATCCGAAACTGACGCACGAGACCAGAATCGTCTGCTGGCTTCCAGAGTGCTGCTTGAACCGGTCGGTCAAGTGCGCCCGCAGTTCATGAACGTTAAATTTGGAAGTGTCAATGACCAGGTCGGCAAGCGCGCGAAGCGCACGCAGATGCCGCCGTTCGGCCCCGAGCGATGCCCGCACCGTCGTGCCTTTTCCCAGCGGATGCGGCCGCCGCGTCTCGCTGTAGCGCCGGAGCAATGCGGCATCACTCGCTTCCAGATAAATCACCCGCGTCGGTATCGTCAGTTTCACCGACTTCAGGATCGCCGGCAGTTTCTCCAGCTGCGAACCCTCGCGCACGTCGACCACCAGCGCCGTGCGCGGTATCTCTCCCGACCGTAACGCCAGCTCGGCAAACCGCGGAATCAACTCTACGGGCAGATTGTCCACGCAGTAGTAACCAAGATCTTCGAAGGCCTTCAGCGCCGAAGCCTTCCCTGATCCGCTCATGCCGGTAATGATGACCAGTTCCCCGGCGTGTGGCTGGCCCTTGCGCCCGCGAGCTTTTCCCACTGCGAGTTTCCCCGCCGCGTGCGTGGCCTTCTTGAGTTTGCTGCGCAGTGGCATGCCGGAATCTTAGCATTGCAGAGGGAGTGAAGGTCGCCCGGCTGCAAAATCTCGCGCTCGAATGATTGCCTTTCGACAGCGTGTCTTCTTCAACTTGGAAGCGGAGCAGGAAAGTTGGTAGCGCTACCGGGAATCGAACCCGGGTTTGAAGATTGAGAATCTTCCGTCCTAACCCCTAGACGATAGCGCCACTCGGGTGGATTGCAACGAAGTCCGATTATAACAAAAGCTGGTTCTCACCAAACCGGGTGCCTCGGGTCGCACGGGTTTCGAGACTTGGGGAAGTGGCCGCAGCCGATTTCGGTCGTGAAAATTTTCTCCGTAAGGCATTATGAATCTTCAAGTTGCAGCCCTGGCTCATGATTGGGACTGATGATTTAAGCCGGACCGCCTTGACAACGACAGAACGGAGAGCGATACTCTGTTAGGCGAATAAAAAGCGAAATTTACACCTCGCCCGGGCGCTGATTCCTGCCCTCTGCGTTCCCTGACAATTGCAAGCTGACAATAGCGAGAAAGTATGTCTGCCTCTCCGATTTTTTCATCGGCGGCCATGGGCCGCTCTTTTATTTTTTCTCCGCGATCTTCTCCGCCGCGCTCGAACGCAGATTCGATCGCAGAAAAGACCGTGGAGAAAACCGCAAAGAAGACCGCGGAGATTTTGGCCCACGTGGGCGCAATCTCCAGGTTGGCGGCGGTCGTTCCCGCTTCACGCCTCGATTTGCGCCTGGCGCCGGAAATGGTTTCGAGCGGCATTCCGCAACTGGACTTGCTGACCGGCGGCATCGCTCGCGGTTGCCTCACGGAAATCTGCGGCACGGCCTCATCGGGAAGGACCAGCGTGTTGCTCTTCGCGCTGGCCCGCGCCACCCAACGCGGAGAAGTTTGCGCGCTGGTGGATGCAAGCGATGCGTTCGATCCGGCGTCTGCGGCCGCTGCGGGCATGGAGATGAGCCGTTTGCTGTGGGTGCGATGCGGAGAAAAATATCCCTCGCGTAAACATTCTTCGGCTGTGCGCAGAGCAGGCTGCGCAAAAACAAGCGATTCGTGTCAGGGTACGCCTTCAGGCATACCGCAAGTCGCCGAAAAAAAATTCGGCTTTAGCCGCTGGGAATCGCAACTCGGGCAAATGCTGAAAGTCACCGACCTCCTGTTGCAAAGCAATGGTTTCGGAATGATCGCTCTCGATCTCGGCGATGTTCCGGTACCGAGCGCGCGGCGAATTCCTTTGGCATCGTGGTTCCGCTTCCGCCGCGCCATTGAGCACACGCCGACGGCGCTCCTGGTTTTGGAACAGCAGCCGATTGCCGGCAGTTGCTCGTCGGTGCTGGTGAAGGTGTCAGGTGCCAGGTCTCAGGTCGCAGGAAAAGGGCTGTCAGCTGTCAGCTCTCAGCTCTCAGGAAACCGGGCGTCATATTTGGAATTACCACATTCAGAATTACTGGACCAATTCGAAATCACCGCCGAATTGTTGCGCTCGCGCTTGGAACGAAATTCGGAACGCAAGCCGGTGCAATCGACAGCAAGTTTTAAGAGTCGAGCCGCTTGGACGGGATAGTCGTGATTCGCTTTAGGATGCCGAAAGTTCGAAATCAGTCAGATCTCAAGTCCGAGACCTGAGACCTGAGACTGCTCTATGTATGCCTGCATCTTCATCCCCGATTTCCCCGTGCAAGCGATTATTCGCTTCGAGCAGGAGTTGCGGGCCCGCCCAGTCGCGGTGCTCACCGGCCGGCCTCCGCTGGAGAAGGTAGTGGCGCTCAACGAAAGAGCGCGGCAAACGGGCGTCGAAGTAGGCACGACCAAATCGCAACTGGAAGCATGGGACGACCTGGTATTGCGTGCGCGCTCGGAGTCGCAGGAGACGTCGGCGCACGCGGCGCTGCTGGATTGCGCGCAATCGTTTTCTCCGGAAGTGGAAGACACGTCGCCCGGCACCGTGCTTCTGAACCTTGCCGGGCTCGAGCCGTTGCTCGGTCCGCTGCCGAAGATTGCCCGCGATTTGACGCAGCGTGTCTCGCGGATGGGGCTGGAAGCGAACATTGCCGTGGCCGCGAATCCGGATGCTGCTTTGCTCGCCGTCCGCGGTTTTCCCGGCGTGACTTTGATTCCCGAAGGCCGCGAAGCCGAGCGGCTGGGAGATCTGCCGGTGGAAGTGTTGCTGGAAAGTTTTTCTTCCAGCTTTTCTTTCGACGTTGAGCAAGCCGCACGTTGGGTTGAAACGTTTGATCGCTGGGGCATTCGCACGCTGCGGGCGCTGGCGGCACTTCCCGAAGTTCCGGTCAGCGAGCGCCTGGGGCAGCCGGGAATCCGTCTGCAAAAGCTGGCGCGGGGCGCGGCGTCGCGCAACTTGCGTGTACTGGAACCGCGGCTGATTTTTGCCGAGAGTGTGGAACTGGAATCTCCCATTGTGCTGCTGGAGCCGCTCGCGTTTTTGCTGAACCGCATGCTGGAGCAAGTGTGCGCGCGATTGCGAGCGCGGGCACTGGCGGCGCAGGAGTTGCATCTGAATCTGGAACTTGCAGCTGCACAGCCGAATGATCGTGAATCCTTCATCCGCACTTTCACTCGCACCCGAAAGTTCACTCGCACGCTGCGATTGCCTACGCCCATGCTGGACGCGAAAGTGTTTCTTAAATTGTTGCAGCTTGATTTGCAGGCGCATCCACCGGGAGCGCCCATCGTGAAGATTCATTTGTCGGCCGATCCGGCGCGCCCGCGGGCCCTGCAGAGTGGATTGTTTCAGCCGGTTTTTCCTGAGCCCGAAAAACTGGAGCTTACGCTGGCGCGCATCGCAGGAATTGTCGGCGAGGGAAGAGTGGGATCAGTGGAATTACTGGATGCACATCGCGAAGGCGCGTTTGCGGTGCGGCACTTTGCGCCCGCTGAGTCCGCGCCCGTAGAGCCCGAAGTTAAGCACGAAGCAAAGCAGTCTGGAAATCGAAAGAAGAATATCTCCATGCAAGAAAACGACAGTGTCAGCTCCCTCGAAGAAAAACTCGATGAAGACGCAAAAGAAAACGCGAAAGAACAAATGAGCGCAGTGATCGCCTTGCGCCTGTTTCGTCCGCCGCTCGGCGCAAGCGTTACTTTGCGCGAAGCCAAGCCGGTGCGGATGCGATGCCTCGAGCGCGAGGACCTTGCCGGCGAAATCGTCTGGACCGCCGGCCCCTGGCGTTCTTCCGGCGACTGGTCGGAACAGGAGGGCTGGTCGCGCGAGGAGTGGGACATAGCCCTGCCCGCTGAAACTGGGCTCGTGTTGTATCGCTTAGTGCAAGACAAGCTAAGTGGAGACTGGTTTATAGAAGGAACGTATGACTAGGAACTGATGTACACCGAACTCCATTCCCGCTCTGCGTTCAGCTTCCTCGAAGGGGTGTCTAATCCCGAGGAGTTGATCGCGGTGTGCGCGAACCTGGGCATGCCGGCAATGGCATTGCTCGATCGAGATGGAGTATACGGCTCGCCGCGCTTCCATCTCGCCGCAAAAAAGGCGGAGATCAAGGCGCATATCGGGGCCGAAGTAACGTGTGCCGCGTTTTCACTGTCGAAGCATGAGTGTCTCCTTGGTGGATTCCGTCTTCCGCTTCTGGTTGCTTCGCGCGCTGGATATCAAAATCTCTGCCGCCTGATTACGAAAATGAAGCTGCGCGCTGGGCGAAAAGAAGGAGCCTCCGCGGCCAGTTCGGATTTCATTGAGCACGCCGACGGTTTGATCTGCCTGACCGGTGGAGAAGAAGGTCCGTTGGCTGCGGCGCTAACGCAAGGTGGACCGGAAGCAGCCTTCGAAGCGGTGAAGCAACTAACGGAGATTTTCGGCCAGCCGAATGTTTACGTCGAATTGCAACGTCATTTTCATCGCGAGGAAGAGTATAGAAACCGGGTTGCGATCGAGATCGCGGAAGCATTGCGCCTGCCGCTACTCGCGACCAATGGCGTGAACTATGCCACGCCCCGGGAGCGTGAGTTGGCGGATGCGTTTACCGCGCTGCAGCATCATCGCACGCTGGCCACTGCCGGACGTCTGCTGGCGCGCAATGCCGAGAGCCATCTTAAATCTCCCGCGGCAATGCGAGCGCTCTTTGCGGATTTTCCGAATGCCATCGCAAACACAGTTGAACTTTCCTCACGGCTTGAGTTCACGCTGAACGATCTTGGATACGAGTTTCCGCATTATCCCGTGCCGGACGGGGAAACCATGATGTCGTTTCTGCGGGAGCGCACGCGGGAAGGAATGCAGAGCCGATATGGCCGAGCGGCTCCAGAGCTGAAGAAGCGCGCGCGACGGCAGATCGAGCGTGAGCTGAGCTTAATCGAACATCTGAAACTTGCCGGCTACTTTCTGATCGTCTGGGACCTGGTGCGCTACTGCCGCAAACAGAACATTCTGGTTCAGGGCCGTGGATCGGCCGCCAACAGCGCGGTTTGCTACTCGCTCGGCATCACGGCAGTGGATCCGATCGGCATGGAATTATTGTTTGAACGGTTTCTTTCCGAGGAACGCGGCGAGTGGCCCGATATCGATCTAGACCTGCCGAGCGGCGACGAGCGCGAACGGGTTATCCAATACGTCTATCAACGTTACGGGCAGCGTGGAGCGGCCATGACCGCCAACGTGATCACGTATCGCAATCGCATGGCCGCGCGTGAAATGGGAAAGGCGCTGGGATTCGACTCGGACACGCTAAAGCGAATTTCAGCGGCGGTTGCGACCTGGGAATTTAAAGACGAGAATGACGCGCTCGACTGTCGTCTGCGCGATGCCGGACTCGATCTTACGCATCCGCGGATTCGCAAATATTTCGAATTGTGTCTCGCCGCCCAGGATCTGCCGCGGCATTTAGGGCAGCACTCGGGCGGCATGGTCATCTGCGAGGGACGTCTGGATTCCGTCGTCCCGCTGGAGCCCGCTTCCATGCCGGGCCGTGTGGTCGTGCAATGGGATAAAGAAGACTGCGCGGACATGGGCCTCATTAAAGTCGATCTGCTGGGGCTGGGGATGATGGCGGCGCTGAAAGATTCTCTCGAACTGATTCACGATCACTACAACGAAGAAGTGGATCTGGCGCACCTTCCAGCCAATGACCCCGTCGTATATTCCACGCTACAAAAAGCCGATACGGTCGGAATGTTCCAGGTCGAGAGCCGGGCGCAGATGGCGTGCCTGCCGCGTCTGAAGCCGAAGAAATTTTATGACATCGTCGTGCAAGTGGCGATCATACGGCCGGGGCCGATTGTGGGGAATATGGTCAATCCATTTCTCAAGCGGCGGCAGGGCAGAGAGGCGGTTACGTATCCGCATCCGTCGCTCGAAACGGTGCTGGGCCGGACGCTCGGCGTGCCGCTGTTTCAGGAGCAGTTGCTGCGCATGGCCATGATCACTGCCAACTTTACGGGCGGGGAAGCGGAGGAGTTGCGCCGCGCCATGGGCTTCAAACGTTCCGAGGCAAGAATGAAACCGATCGAAGAAAAGCTGCGCGCCGGCATGACGCGCAACGGAATCCTCGGTGAAACGCAGGAGCAAATCATCCAGTCGATTACTTCATTCGCTCTTTATGGATTTCCGGAATCGCATGCCGCCAGCTTTGCCTTGATTGCCTACGCCAGCGCTTATTTGAAATGCCATTATCTGGCGGCGTTCACGGCGGCCCTGCTGAATAATCAGCCGATGGGTTTTTACCATCCATCGACGATCGTGAAAGATGCGCAGCGGCACGGATTGAAGATGCTGCCGATGGATGTGACGCGGTCGGATTGGAAGTGCACGTTGGAGCCGTCAGCCATCAGCCGTCAGCCGTCAGTTCGTCTCGGCCTGAAATACGCGCACGGGTTGCGCGAGCCGGCGGGGCAGGCGCTGGTTCGGGAGCGCAGTCTGGCGCCATTCGCTTCGATTCAGGATCTGGCGTGTCGCGTGCCCGAGCTGCGCAAGGATGAGTTGACGACACTGGCGGAGATCGGGGCGTTGAATGCAGTGGCCAGTGAAATTCGTCGTGCTGATGCTGCCCATCGCCGCGATGCGCTGTGGCAGGTGGAGCGTGCGGTACGCTGGTCGGGGCCGTTGCTGGATGAGCTTCCGGAAATTGATGAGGAATCTCCGCTCGCGGCCATGACGGACGAAGAGCGATTGGTGGCGGATTTTCGCGCTACCGGGCTGACGGTCGGCCCTCATCCCATGCAGTACCGCCGGGCGGAGATGAAGAGGATGGGGATTTATCGCGCCTCCGATCTGGCGCACCTGCCGAATGGAAGGCGATTGCGAATTGGGGGATGCGTGATTGCGCGCCAGCGCCCGGGGACGGCCAAGGGAATGATGTTCCTGAGCCTGGAAGATGAAACGGGGATCGCCAATGCGATTGTCGCTCCCGATCTTCTGCAGAAGAACCGAGTTTTGCTGATTTCCGAACGCTTCCTGATGATCGAGGGAATTTTGCAGAATCAGGACAACGTGATCCATATTCGGGCGGAAAAAGTTGCGCCGCTCCGAGTGACGCGGGCGGAGACGGTGTCGCACGATTTTCATTGATCGGGGCGGCGTGGCAGTTGCCGAGCGTAGCTCGGCCTCGCCTCAAGAACCGGCACGACTAGGCGGACGAAAGCTTTCTGGCATTGTGCCGTAACGACCGGCCTTCGGCCAAACTATAGAGTTCCTCAGCCAGATTTTTGGCGTGATCGCCGATGCGTTCCAGCGCCTGGGCGGCCAGAAGCACATCGAAATTCTGCTGTCCGCTCGGAATGTTCGGCTCGGCCAGATGTCTCTGAAACAAGGAATGACACAAGCGATCCACTTCCGGATCGGATTTCAGAACAATCTGCGCATGCGACACGTCACGTTTGAGGAAGCCCTGGTGAATCTGTTCCAGCATTTCATAAAGCAGAGAAGCCATCTCGACGAGCTGGCGGGAGTCCGCCGCCGGCAATTTTTCGCGGCGTGATTGCAATTGCATGACCGAGTTGTAAGAAAGATCCCCGATACGTTCCAGGTCGGTGATGAACTTCAGACAGGCCAGCAACTCGCGCGCCTTGGCTTCGGTTACGCGCGTGATTGCTTCGGGCAGTTGCTCATCGATCTTGCGCTCGATCTGGTCGAGTTCTTTTTCGCAATCCTTGATGGCGAGAAAAGCCAGGCGCGAACCGTCCGCCAGAAAGTCCCTGACATTGAAGACCGAGTCGCGGGCGATCAGGCAGCCCCGGACGACCAGGGCCGTCAGTTCATCTCCCGAAAAATCTTCATTATGATTGCGGGTCTCCGCCGGACGTGTGCGAGCTTCCGCCGGGCGGGATCGTGTCGCAGTCGAGCGCCGCTTCGTTCGTGCGGGCGGAGGCGGTCGTTTTCGTGCCATGGGAAATTCGCGGACGCAAGGCGGCCAGGTAACTATAACGAAGCTAGCATAAAGCCGGAATGTGAAGGGAATGTAAATGAGCCGCGGCGCCGCCGAGAGGTGCGGTCACTTCTTTTATTATTTCTTTTCCAGTGCCGCGGCCCGCTCCTCAGCGCGCTTGGCGTCTTGCTCTCTGCCAAGCCCGCGATAGGTGCGCGCGAGCAAGCGCAGAGCTGCGGCGTTTTGCGGATCAGATTTGGTAAACGCTTCGAGATCTGGCAAGGCGCCCGCAAAATCGGATTGCTCAATTTGCGCCTCCGCCAGTCCCAGTCTTCCCTCGCTGTTGTTCGAATCCACCAGCAGCGCGGCCTCGAACTGGTCCGCCCCGTTCTTCGCGTCTTTGAGTTGCAGGTAAACGCGGCCCAGCAGCAGGCGCGCGGCAATTTGGCCCGGCGCAAGCTTCAAGCTTGATTCGAGCGCATCCCGCGCCCCGGGCCAATCGCCGGACTTGTTCAGCGCCTCGCCCAATTCGAAAGCGGCGGTGGAATCATCGGGACGCAGTTCACAAGCGCGCTTCAAGTGGACAGCGGCTTTGGCGAAATCTCCGGCAGCAAGTTCAAGCTCGCCCAACTGGCGGAGCGCGGTCGGCGAGCTTGGATCAAGCTGCAGTGCCTTTTCCAGAAACTGGCGCGCGTCACTCGATCGATTGTCGTCGCTGGCCAGCATGGCGTTGTGCAGCAGGTTCTGCACCTCGATTTTGTCTTTCGGATCCGGCAAAGGTTCCCCGGGCTTGGCGGAGTTCGCCTGCTGCGGGAGTTTCGCCTTCCACTTCGCCATTTCAGCCTGCACGGCCTGCGCTCTAGAATTG
>Ga0210410_10004149_pt1 | contig 12728 bp, 11 predicted proteins | sample IncBWC4MmetaG_FD_161058 | JGI IMG/M metagenome (GOLD analysis project Ga0210410, IMG submission 161058) | Forest soil microbial communities from Barre Woods Harvard Forest LTER site, Petersham, Massachusetts, United States - Inc-BW-C-4-M | ecosystem: Environmental > Terrestrial > Soil >... | reverse complement strand
CGGCTTGTGCGGGAAGGAGTAGTTCGTCGGAGCTGGAGTCCTGATAGCCCCTGGCCTGAACTACAACATGGCCCGGTCCGAACCGCACTCCGTCCGCAATAGTTTGTTCGTGGCCACCATCGAGCAGGCCAAGAGAGATGAGCAGCAATGCCAGCCCGAGACCCAGCGCCAGGGCTGTCAGGAGTGTCCCCCTGGGATTTCGCCAGAGGTTGCGCCAGCTGATCTTTACGAGAAGGAGCAGACTTGTCATGGTCAGACCTTACGCATCGCTTCCGTCGGCCGAAGCTGAGCGGCTCGCCATGCGGGATAAAGCGCAGACACCAGGGCCGTAGCCGCCAGTCCGGCGGCCGCCTGGCTGTAGGCGCGAAAATCTTGCCGGCCGTACCACAGGTGGCCCACTACCACTCCCGCGACGGAAACCACTTCGCCGGTAGCGCCACCCAAGTCGAGCCCATGCACCTGCAGGTACCAGAGGAGGGGAACTCCGAGCGTTGCGCCCAGGACCAGACTGGCGACCGCGAGGCCGGCAGCCTCTGTCAGGATTAGGCCAATCACTTGTGCGGGCCGCATACCGACGGCCATAAGCATGCCGAATTCGCGAGTGCGTTCGAAAACCGCCATGAGCATTGTGTTCATGACGCCGATGACCGCGACCAGGAAGAAAATAAAAAAGAGGACAACCGTGACGCCATGATTGAACTGAACGTAGTTGGCCAGTTCAGGAGCCAGCTCCGGCCATGCCATCACCTGTATGTGGAGAGTCTTACCCAGCCGGACTTGAAGCGCAGCCGCCGCGGTGCTAGCGGTGGTTATGTGGTTCAGCTTGATGCCCACTTCGTGGATTCTTGCAGGTGCAAGGTGCAGAAGGTCCTGTAGCGCAGACAAAGACATGAGAACCAAGCCTCGGTCCACGGCATCAAGTCCGGTGTGAAGAATCCCGACCACGGTGTAAACATCGTTGCCCATCGAACCGTCGGCCGCCTGCGTCAGCAGGACGATTTCCGCACCCAGGTCGATGCCGATCGTGCTGGCGAGCTTGTCACCTATCACCACTCCCTTAGGCACTTGCGCGGTCAGGTAGCGACCTTGCGTTATCTGGGTATTGAGAGTGGTAATCTTAGGTTCCTGATCGGGGACGACTCCCATAAGCGCCACTCCAGCGGAGCGATGGGCCGCGCTCAGCAAGCCGTATCCGTACACCCGCGGCGCCACAGCGTTGACGCGGCGATCCGAGGCGATCGAGGCGAGAAGTGCGCTCACATCCGTCCCTTGCCTTCCGCCGATCGTCTTCTGAAGCGAGCGATTTGGATAATAGCCGAACGCGTGTACCTGAATCTGAGACATGACCAGGCAGGTGCCATTCTGGATCATCTGCCATCGCAGGCCCGCCATAAGGCAGGCGACGAACAGCAGCATCGCATAGCCGAACGCGATCGCTGCCATAGTAATGAAAGTGCGCCGGCGATTGCGCCAGAGATTACGCCACGCAAGCTGTAGCAGTCGTCCGTTCATTGTTTAAGATTCGACAACGAAAATGTTTCCGCGCCAATAGGCACGTCGAATGCAATATCCTCGTAGTCAATAGTCGTGTGGGCGCCCGCTTTGTCGGCGGATTGCATAACAAGGTGCGTCGGAATGAGCTTGCCGCTCTTGGTCTTGTATTCGGAAAAGGTCAAATCGCGAGCAAGCTTGCCATCGTCGCCGTAGTAACCCTGCCAGGTGGGAACTCCGTCGGCCTGGCGAAATTGCAAGACGATCTTCCCCCACACGACGGCCGCGTCAGTCTTGGGGGTCAGGGTATATTCATAAACCGCGACGCCGCCGCGATTTCCTTCGAACGAGGTACTGATAGAGTAGTCGCGCGTGAGGAAAGGTTCCTTAACGAGATCGTCGATGGTGAAATCGCTTCCCATCCACGAAGTCATCGCCATCGATGCGGGAATTTTGACCGTCCGATTCGATTTCGGCAGGTAGTACCGGATGTCGCTTCCTTGCTTCAGAATAGCGGTGCCTGCATCATCTTGAGGACTGATGATACGTACGAGAACCTTGTCGCCCAGGGACCAGATTTTCATTGATAGGTCACGTTGTCCGTCTTCATTCGAGATCTGCATCTTCACGGTAGCGATACTGGACTTGCTGCTGAAAAGGCTGGCTATCCGTTCCACTGTCTCGCGCGCCTTTTGATCGTCGGCCGAATAAGACGCGTGAGCGAGGCTCAGCAATGCCAGACCTAGAAGTAAAGCAACGCTTGTCTTCAGCCATCGCGTAACAATCATTGCACTAACCAATCCTATATTTAGGCGTAAGTCCGGTTTCGATCTCGACCGCTTCTTCCGCGAGCGGCGCTCTCATAGCCAGTCCCATAGGTATTCGCACGACGAAATTGAAAACAGTTACAGCTAGTGACAAAGCAAACAAAGCGTCCTTGGACGCAAACCGGGCAAAGGCCAGCGTAAATACCAACTGGGTTGTTCCAACTCCTCCCGGTGAGAGGGCCGAATTTCCGATCGCCACTATAAATGGCGTCAATGCCAGCGTCTGAGCCAACGATATTCGGATGTGAAAGCTGGCGAACTGGCCATAGAGCGCGAATCCAGCGCTTAGCACGATTAAAAGCCTGATGCCGAAGAGTTCCAAATATTCGGACGTGCGCGCCGTCCGGAAACTCTCCAACGAAGGCAGATCGTAAATCCATCGGAGCCAATTGCCGACGGGGAGCCGCCGGCCCCATAGAAGAAAAAACGACGCGATAAGACAGCCTGCACCGAGCGCGCAGACCGCGTAGCCGAGACCCAGCCGAATCGGTGAGGTCGGCACGAGAACCATCGCGATGAGCGCCAAGGCGCTCAGCAACATCGCGTCGAGAAGAGCCTGGAACAGCAGGGTGCATCCGGCCATGACCCAGGGCGCGCGTTTGCGTACGTGCAGAAAAAGCACGAACGCGCCACTGGCGACGTAGGAGTTTACAATTTGAAGGAAATAGACCGCGGCCATGGTCGGCAGGAGTTCGGTCACGCCGGTCTCGCCGTGAAAGTAACTGAATAAGCGGGAATACAAGACCGACTCGCCGATAAACCAGCAAACAAAGCCGCCTAGACTGGCAATCATAAAGATCCAGAGCGTGGCGTGGCTGGTGGCATCGATCACTTGCGTCAATGAGACGCCGCGAGCGGCATACCATACGATCGCGATTGAGATCGTGTAGGCCACGAGGTTTTGGATTGAGGTCTTGCGCGTGGCGTCGCTTTGGGTCTTCGGATCGACTCGGGGCGTCAACCTCGGCGTCCCGGTTCGCTGCTTGGTAATCAATGTTGGTTGGGTACGGCAGCTCTGCGCGACGCTGATTTACGTCGAGCAGCTCTGCCGCTCCTCAGGCGCGAAACCTTCTAGTAGGTGGTGGTTGAACTCGAGGAATGCTCATGTTCGCTGGAGCCTCCACTGGGTGAGCTGTCGCTCGATGACGATGAGTGGTGTTCGCTGGTTGAGGTCGGCTCCTCGGCTACGGCAGGTGCCGCGACCACCACCGCAGGTGCAGCAACCACCACCGGAGGAGCAGGTGCAATCACTACCGGGGCCGCTATGACGACGGGCGGTGCGGGCGCCACATTAGTAGTCTCGCTTGACGAGCTCGAAGTGTCAGTGGTTTCGGCGAGGCCGACAGCTACGCTGCCAAACAAGGCTACCGCGCTCAGAGCAATAGTCGCCATTTTCAATAGAGTTTCCATAGTGATGTCTCCGATAGGTTTTCTGATGAGGGACTCCATTGAGACTAAGATTGCATTGACATGCGCCGCAAGGACTTCTGATGTGTTGACTGCACTTTGAGTGCTTCGGAGAACTCCAAGGGCGGTTAGCGTCTTCAATCTGTCAGTGATCAATAGATGTCGGTTGTCCGGTACTGGCCGGTCCGGCCACCAGCCTAGCCCTCGACGGTTCCACCGTTGACGGGTTTTCAGAGGATTTCATCGAGTGCCGAGCGCCATTTGGGCATCCGGAGCGTATCGGGTACAAACCCGGCCAACTCGGCCGCGTTGCGACACTCGCAATCCGAGTCGGCGCCGGTATTCAGGAGGTCGCGCGTTCGAACCGCGTCAGCTCCACCAATAACTTTCTGTGGTTCGTCAATTCAACCGCGCCAACCCGGTGACATCGCAGAATAGTTCATGCAAACTAGCAGGCTGGTGATTTACCAGGTGCTAAGTTCCTTCCTCGATCGCCAGACCACCCTACTCAAGATCGTAACTACGGCCTGTATCATCAATGTCCTTGTGTTGATCTGGGCACATCGCTTTCTTCCGCTTTCCGACTATCCCGACTGGGTCTTCGAAGGTTCCGTCGTTGCAGCGCTCCTTCAAGGCAAGGCTTTGGCCTCCTACACATTCAACCACTATCCAGTACCCAACGCCGCAGCGGTGGCGCTGATCGGAGTCCTGGACTTGGCGCTTTCGCCGGAAGTTTCAGGAAAGGTCGTACTAAGTCTTTGCGCCCTGCTACTGGCTCTTAGTTCAGTCTACTTCCTGAAGTCATTGCGACTCGAGGCCACGAACCCGCTTTTGCTAGTCCCGCTGCTGTTCTTACCCAACACCTTTTTCTTCTGGGGAGAGCTGTCCTATATTCTCGGTTTGTCACTTTTTTTGTTCTACGGCGGATACCTATTTCGGCGAATCTACCGGAAAGAGTCTGTCAATTGGTGGCTGGTAAACGGTGTGTCAGTCGGTCTGTTCTTCTGTCACTTCCTGTCCTACGCGACTGCCATACTCGTGACGCTGATGTTGTTCATTTCCGAATCGCGGATCGATATGTTGCGTCCCTTCGTCGTTTCGTTTTCGCCATCGGTAGGATTGGCAGTCTGGTACGCAGTTGAACGCTTGTCACAAAAGCAGCCCGGGAATGGTTGGCAGTTTTGGACACCCCATCAGTTGGCAGGTCGCTTACTTGCGGTCTTCTCTCCGTTTCCCGAATTTCTTCCTTGGCTCGGTATCGACACGTCCGGAATGAAGGTGTTTGCCCTACTCAATTTGTTCGTGACGATCGCGATGACCTTGATACTGCCGTTTTGCGCGTTCGAATGGGCTAGAGCGCGAAAGCGATACACTGGAGTACTGGCCTGCGCCATCGTTTGCGCGAGCGCTGCAGTCGCCGCCGGGTACGCTTTCGGAGGAATAATCAGTCCCGGAGAACGGTTTCTTTATCCCGCAGTATGGATAGGACTGTGCTGGCTGATTGGGATTGGCTCGCCGCGTGAAAATTCTGCGCTCAGTCGAGGCCTGGCGATTGTGGTGGTGGCCTTACTGGCCTGCCAGATAATTTTCCTGCAATTCAGTGTTGCGAAAGCATCGAATGAGATCGACGCGCTATATGCGAAACTGCGGTCAGCCAAATCGCAGACGGAATTCTGCGAGGTCTACGAACTTTATATGCGCCAGAGCTTTGAGAAGCCGCATCGAACTGGCCTGGATCGATTTCTCACGAGTCACTCCAGCATTCCGCGCTTGCCCTACTACCTTTACCTCGAGAAGAAGCTGGAACCTCCGATTTTTCCGACCGGGATCCTTAACTACAGCGATCAAGGCAGTACTCAATACTTTTGCGAGCCGCCGTGACGAGTTCCAGCCGCATTTTGTTACGAGGACTGGCTTTCGAGCGTCGGATCGCGAACTAGAATTCTTTCCGCATATAGGTTGCGGATCTTCTCTGGCGGCATCTTAAGGAGTTCTCCTAGCACTCGCTCGTTGTCCTCGCCCAATCGCGCGGAACGAACGTCGGTCTTGTCCGGCCACGCCGAGAACTTCACTGGAACTCCCGGAATCGCGACGGTGCCGAGCAACGGATCTTCTATCCACCGCACCGTCTTGCGTTCGTTGTGATGCGGATGCTTCACAGCTTCGTTGACTGTTAGCACTGGCGCGCACGGCACCCGTTCTGCGTCGAGCCTCGCTAACGCTTCGTCGCGGCTCGGGAGCTTCGAGAGCCATTCTTCGATCACGTCTCGAAGCTGCTCCTTGTTGTCGCGACGTCCGCGCGCATCCTTGAAACGCGGGTCGGTCGCGAGCTCTGGCATCCCGAGCGCACGCACGAATTGCGGCCATTGATGCGGCGTCGAGGTAATCTGGATGTACTCGTTGCCGCGGAAATGAAAAATGCCGGTAGTGCCGCCGTCAGGATGCAGCGAGCCGCTCCGCGTAGGACGAAACTTATCGCCGCGCAGCGATACGATCGGTACAGTTTTCTCGTGCATGTGGAAGTAGGTGTCCAATAGCGACGCGTCAAGGTACTGGCCCTCTCCAGTGCGCTCGCGATGCAACAGCGCGAAGCCGACAGCCATCGCCGCCGCAACGCCAGTGGATACGTCACCTATAGCCATCGTGGTCAGCGAGGGAGGACCATCTACCTGCCCTATGCCATCGGTAATACCGGCATAGGCTTGACCTATGAAATCGTAACCGGCCTTGTTCGATAGCGGCCCCGTCTGTCCCGCCATTGAGATAGAGCACATGATGATCTTCGGATTGACCTTCTTCACGTCCTTATAGGCAAATCCCAGTCGGTCGATCACGCGCGGCGCGAAGTTCTCGACCACTACGTCGACCTGCGGAATCATCGCCATCACGATCTCCCGCGCGCCGGGTTTCTTAAGGTCGATCGCGAAGCTCAGCTTCGAGTGGTTATGCTGCATGTAATAAGTGCTATGACTCGATCCTTGATACTCGGGCTTGAGCGATTTGAGACCGTCAGCGCGGACGCGATCGCCAGAGGGCGCGAGTTCGAGCTTGATAACTTCAGCGCCCATCTCGGCCAGTAGCCGTGTACATGTCGGCCCTGCGACAAACTGTGTGAAATCGAGCACCCGGTACCCTTCCAGCATTCGTGGCTTGTTCGCCATTGCACTGACCTCGTCCAGTCTCTATACCACTTGAGTCCCCTAAGTGGTAATCGTCAGCGCCGCAACAATTTGCGCGCGTTCTCGCTCAATATTTTGATCTCGTCGCCCGCCTCGAGGCCAAGGGCTTTGACCTCTTCCACTGGATGCGCAAGACCGGCTTGTAGGGGGTAATCGGTTCCTACAACGAATCTGTCCGCCCCGTAGGTTTTCACGAGATGGCTCAGCATTCCGTGACTGTGCGCGATTATGTCGAAGTAGAACTGATTTGCGTAGCTCGACGGCGGTCGCGGAATTGCGCTGCGACATTCCGGAACGATCCTGTAGCCCATGTCGAGTCGCCCCACCAGCGCCGGCAGCGCGCCGCCGGCGTGATACAGAACCACGCGCAGATTCGGATGACGCTCGAGCACGCCGCCGTAGATCAACAGCGCGGCAGCCAGCCCAGTGTCGTAAAGATTGCCGACCAGGTTGCCGAGAAAAAACCGCGAGAGCGCTCCAACCGGCGCGGCTTCAAACGGATGGATGCACACGACCATCTGCAGCGCCTCGGCTCCTTCCCAGAAAATTTCGAAGTCGGGTTCGTCGAGCTGACGTTCGACGACCTTCGGTGGAATCTCAACGCCGCGAAGTCCCAGCTTCGCCGCGCGCTCGAGTTCCTTTGCAGCCGCGCTAGGATCCTGCATAGGAACGCTCGCCAACGGCACGAAGTGAGCGGCATCGCTCGCGTTCAGAGCGGCCATCGCGTCATTGTTGACTTGCGCGACCGCGAGCCCGAGCGCGGCATCGACGTCCGGATACATCAGGAACGGCACGCAAGACACCGCCTGCGCAGTGATGCCTTCGCGATCCATGTCTGCGATGCGCGCTCGCGCGTCTGAGATCGGACCGTCGATTGGTCGCATCGCTTTTTCCTGGATCAGGAAAAAGCGGCGACCGTCCCGCTCAACGATCTTTGTCGCGAAATGCTTTCCTTCGCGCCCCAAAAAATCGATTACCTCGGGCGCGATGAAGTGGTTGTGCATGTCGATGACATCCATCGCGCCCTCCGACGTGTCGCGAACCGCTGTCGTTAAAGGATGAAGCTGATCTTGCCGTGCGGACGGAGCGCCTCGTTGTCGAGGATAGCTCTTCTTTCGCGGATTCTAAGCTCGTTGCCCCGTCGAACCAGCTTGTAGTCGTAGTGTCCTATATAGGTGTCGACCGATTCGTAGCGCATCCTATACACGGCGAAGTTAGCGCTAGCGAGAATGCTATCACCGTCGGCGCCGACGACGCGCACATTAGCTATCATCCGCCGCGTGCGTGACCGGGGGTTTTCGGCCCATGCCGCCTTGCCGAGTAACTGCTTGACGCGCGATCGGATTCGCACCACGTCGTCCGCAATGATGAACAGAGTATTTCGCGAGTCACCTTCTGGGACGTCTGTAGGTGGGACTTCGTAGACCGCGTCTTCGGTGAGCAACTCGAGCCACTCATCCAGCCGCCATTCGTCGAGCAGCGCCGCCTCCTTATATAGGAGGTCTTCCACTTCCTGACGGCTGGGCTGTTCGATACTCATGCCGCCTTCCGTGCGCGCTTAAGCTGTGGTTCGGTCATAAGCTGATTCCATCGACGCCAGAACGCGCGCATCTGCAGTTCGTCCGTGATCGACGGATGCTCGCGCTTCATTCCCCGCGAGATATCAGACCAGCCGACTTCACGATTGGCAAAGCCGCGCTGACACGACTCGAGCATCTCGACGTCGTCCGGCGTGGCGAATCCGCCGGGTCCTAGAAAGGTTAGAAAATTGTCCAGGCGCAGCGCCGAGTCCTCCGCGCTCTCGTCCGCCGGCGCCAACGCCCACGCGTTAACCTCCATGTAGTCCGGTGAAACGGGAAAGAACGTGCGCACCGTGATTGCCATGATATCGTTGATCACCAGGTTTGGAAAAATGCCGAGGTTTCGGCTGGTCTCGCATATCCGCCGAGATCGCTCGGGTCCGAATCGCTCATCGAAACGCCGCCGCACTTCCTCGAAGTGCTGCTTGCGATGCTCCCCGAACGGCGCGACCCAATGCGCGATAGGCCTTCCCCACGCGCTCTGGTACTCGACCACCGCATGACCATTACCAAGGTCGACCGCCTTCTGATAGGTCGGCGCCGCCACGTCGCGACCCTTCATGTCGACACCTATATCACTCAGAAAGCTGAAGTAGCGCTGATGCGTCGGCAGGCCGTGATAACCGTCATAACTGTTCTCGACCAAGAGCTTCCAGTTAGCGCGCGCGCTATAGGACTGCTGTCCCGCAACAATCTTCATTCCGAGCTCCGACTGATCGGCTACCAGGTCCAGATATTCGCGTGCGCCGGCCAGGTAGTCATACAGGCTATCTGCCGCGGAATCGAAGCACGCAAAAATAAATCCGCGATAGCTATCTACCTGCGGCGGAGTTGCCAGCCCCATGTCGTCGCGCTTGAACGCATCGCTGTAGGAGTCCTCGCCGGGAACTCCTACCAATTGTCCGCGCGAGTTATAGGTCCACGCGTGGTATGGACACTGGAAAGTCTTGGCGTTGCCGGATTTCTGGCGGCATACGAGCGATCCACGATGCGTGCACGTGTTAAGGAGCACTCGCACCACGCTGTCGTCGCCGCGCACTAGGATCATCGGCCGGCCCGCGACATTGCGCGATCGATAGTCGCCGGCGTGCGAGACCTCGGACTCGTGGCCTACATATATCCAGCACTTGTCGAAAACTCGCCGCCGCTCATCTGCCAGGCATTCCAGATCGGTAAACGCCCGCCGATTGACACGGAACAGTCCTTTGTCTTGATCATCCACGATGTAGCTATCGGCTGAGTTATCCATAGTTGCGTCTCCCTAAGCGCTACCTCTCCGACGGATTCCAGGCCCAATAACGCGCAATCGCTCCCGCATCGACGCGCAAGTCTGTCCCCGTGATCATCGCCGCGTCGTCCGACGCCAGAAAAACCGCGGCGCGTCCGTAGTCACTCGGACTCGGCAGCTTGAGCATCGGCACGCCTTTGCGGAACGGCTCGAAAGCATTCTTGAGTTGATCGCCACTGCGCGCCGGACGACCCCATCGCGCAGCGCGTTCGAGCGACTCCATCGGATCGGTTGCGGTCGGCGTGAGGCTGTTGACGCGAATCCCATGCGCGACCAGTTCCATCGCCGCCGACCGCGTAAAGTTCAACAGACCGGCCTTGGCGGTGCAGTATGCGATGTTATTCGGCTCGCCCTGATGCCCCGCAGTCGAGATGATATTGATGACAGCGCCTTTGCGACGCTGCTCGATCATCGACTTGGCGACATGCTTGGTGAACAGGAACGCGCCGCCGAGAATGATTTCGAGCTGCCGCCGCCATTCGTCGATCGGCATGTCGATAACGCCCTTCTTGTTGAAGATGGCGGCGTTGTTCACGAGGATATCTATTCCGCCGAAATGTTCGCGTGCCGCGGTCACTGTCGCGGTCACCTGTGCCTCGTCGGTGACGTCGCACGTTATTCCGACGGCGCGACCGCCCGTGCTCTCGATGTAGCGCGCACAGTCTTGCGAATTTTCCGCACGCGCGTCGAGGCACACCAGCGCGGCGCCCTCGGCCGCGAGGCCTTCCGCGATGCCGCCGCCGATATTCGGACTGGTTCCCGTGACCAGCGCTACTTTTCCATTAAGTTTCATTTGATCAGCGAGGCGGCGGCGCCATCAAAAAACACTTCGACGAATTGAAAATCCAGGTGTCGATGAACTCGGTCTCCGCTGGCTTGCGTTTCAGTTCCGCGAGCACACCCACGAGACACATCCAGTTCAAGATTTCCTGCTGGCCGCTCGCTTCGACTGACGCCGCCGGATAATTCCGCCATGTGTCGAAGTTGCCGGCGCGCAACGCCTCGAACAGCGCGCGATCGGCAGGCGTATCCGGATACAAAAAATTATTTTTCGCCGTGAGAAACGCGTGCGACCATCCCGACGACGCCATCAGCGCCACTCGCCATGGGCTGTCTGCAAAGATGCGCGCGGTGGCGGCACCGAGGTCGAATAGGCGCCGCGGTGTCGGCGCCGGTGGATCGAGCTGCGCTTCCGTCGGCGGACTTTCGAACGCCGGAAGTCCGCCATGTTGCGCGATCACCTTCCGCCCGTAGCAGTTTATCGCGAATGGAATGATCGGGTACGTGAACCCTTTGCGATCATAGTCGAGGTACAGCACCGCGTTCGCAAACGCATGCCCAAGCGGATGATGCAGCGGCTTGTACGAGTACGCAGTGTCGAAACCCGCTTCGATCAACCCGCCCGCCAGATGCTTCGCTGCCGCTACGTTGCCGGCCAGGCGAAACTTTCTGTCGCCCGGTTCCTTCCACACGTTATGCGCCGGCGGCGCGAACTCGAACGATTCGTGCGCGTAGATGCAGTACGGCGGGATCACGTCCTCGCGGAAATTTTCGTATTGATCGTCGCCCCACACGACGATGAAGTCGGGGCGGAACTCGTCGATTTGCGCGCGCGCCTTACGCAGCGCTCGCAGCAGGCGTTCGCGATGCGTCGCCGCCGCGCTGGTGCCCTCGTCGTTGCCCCATTCAGCGCGCATCGCCTCCGGCCATCCTTGTGCGCTGCGAAATTTTTCTGGCAGCCGTGGGTTCTGTAGCATCCGCTTCAAAATCCACGACATCGCTTCGTCGCTGCCGGCAAGAGGCGGGTAGTGAGTTATTCCAACTGCAAGAATCTCACCCATTTGCATGTCCTCCCGAAGCTCGACCGCGGTCGCCGTGAAGGATCTGCTTTTCGTATAGCGCGGCGATGCGATCCTCGGAATACCCCAGCACGCTCGAAAGCACCATCGCGTTGTCGGCGCCGAGCGCGGGCACATAGTTGCGCGCAGACGCCTTCGCGTTGCCGAATTTGAACGCGGGATTCGGCACCTTGAGCGGCCCCGCGCCGTCGTCGATCACCTCGAAGCTGCCGCGCTCCGCGAGATGCGGATGCGCGAGCGCCTCACGCACTGTGTAGTACCGCGAGCACGGCACGCTGCCCGCCGTCAGGATCTGTTCGCACTCCGCCATCGTTCGCGTCGACGCCCACTCGTCGAGCATCGACATGAACCACGCCCAATTCGCCGCCCGTCCCTTCGCCGTGGCGAAACGTGGATCGTTCATCCACTCCGGATGCCCGACCGCACGCGCCAACGCCTCAAAGTTGTTCGGCTTCACCGCCGCGATCATTATGAAGCCGTCTTTCGCCCGCGTCGGCTGAAACGTATTCGTCCGCTTCATCGGCGGAAGCTGCGCCTCCTGGAATTCATAGATGAGCATGCCGAGCAGGCCGTCCATCATCGCCAGGTCGATACGATCGCCGCGGCCCGTGCGTTCCCGGGCAAGCAGCGCCGATTGAATCGCGCCGAATGCGGTCGTCCCGCCCAGCACGTCGCCCACGTAGATGCCGGTGTTGAGAGGCCGCTCGAGCCCATTCTGGTACGCGAGATTTACCAGGTCGAAGCCGCTGGCCGCGTGCAGCATCGGCGCGTACGCGCTGCGCGTCGCCCACGGCCCGCTCTGGCCAAAGCCCGAAATCGAGCAATACACGATTCGCGGATTCAACGGTGCGATCGTCGCGTAGTCGAGCCCGAGCCGATGCATCACGCCCGGCCGCGAATTCTCGACGACCACGTCCGACTTCGCCGCAAGCTGCCGAACCAGTTCGCTCGCGCCGTCGCGCCGCAAATCGATCGCGAGACTCTTCTTGCCGCAATTCAGATGAGCGAAGTAGGCGCTCTTACCCGCGCGAATCGGCGGCTGCGTGCGAATGAAATCACCCTCGGGCGGCTCGATCTTGATCACCTCGGCGCCAAGG
>Ga0210410_10004148_pt1 | contig 12728 bp, 11 predicted proteins | sample IncBWC4MmetaG_FD_161058 | JGI IMG/M metagenome (GOLD analysis project Ga0210410, IMG submission 161058) | Forest soil microbial communities from Barre Woods Harvard Forest LTER site, Petersham, Massachusetts, United States - Inc-BW-C-4-M | ecosystem: Environmental > Terrestrial > Soil >... | reverse complement strand
AGTGGTCGGCGCGAGTGACGCGCCCTGGGGTGTGAAGGTCTCCGGTGACGCCAGGGGCGTGCTGGAACAATCCGCTGACGTAGTCATGCACACGACTTCCTCCTCTCTGCCCAAAGTGGTGGATCAGTTGCTTGCCTGTATGGACGTCGGCTCCTGCGTGGTCTCCACCTGCGAAGAGCTTTCTTACCCGTTCCGCACGCATCCGGAACTCGCCACGCAACTCGACAAATCCGCCAAAGATAACGGCGTCGCTCTGGTCGGCACTGGCGTAAACCCAGGCTTTGTGATGGACAAGCTGCTCATCACGCTGGCAGCCGTTTCGCAACGCATCGAACATGCCAAAGCGCTGCGCATCGTGGACGCCTCGAAGCGCCGTTTGCCCCTGCAAAAGAAAATTGGAGCGGGCCTGAGCGTGGAAGAATTCCGCGAACGGGTGAAAGCGGGAACCATCAAGCACGTCGGCCTTCCAGAATCCGTTGCAATGGTCGCCGACGGTCTCGGCTTGCGCGTGGACGAAATCACAGAAACTATCGAGCCGAAGGTAGCCACCGAACGCGTGCAGACCGAATTTCTCACTGTCGAGGCCGGCCAAGCCGCTGGCGTTCATCAAATCGTACGCGGCCTCTCCGATGGAAAAGAAGTCATCTACATGGAACTTCAGATGTACGTCGGGGCAAAAGATCCGGCAGATACGGTAGAACTGAAAGGGCATCCCAACATTAGCCTGATTATTCCGGGCGGCTCGCACGGAGACATTGCCACCGCTTCGGTGGCCGTCAATTCAATCCCGCCGATTTTGGAAGCCCCTGCAGGACTTCGCACTTCGCGTGATCTGGCGATCGGCTTTTTCCCGCCAAAGGGATACAAGTAGAGCGGACTACTTTTTCCAGAAGCGCATCACCCCGGAGTAGTCCAGGTCCTCTTTCGCTTCGCCTTTCACGTAGCTATAGACTTCCCGCGCCGCCGCAGTCGCCGGCAGAGCCACACCCAGTTGGTTGCCCAGATCGAGCAGCAGCCCCAGATCCTTGTGCATCAGGCGCAGCGGAAAACTCGGCTTGTAGTCGCCCTTTGCCATCAGTGGCGCCTTCACGTCCAGCACGCCAGAGCGCGCCATGCTGGACTGCATCACTTCAATCAGCTGTTCTTCGACGAGGCCCGCGCGTTTCACGATCGCCAGCGCTTCCGCCATCGCTCCTACCTGCAGCGCCAGAATTCCATTCATCGCCAGCTTGATGGTTTGCCCCGCACCGTTCGGCCCCAGGTGAAACCATTTCTTGCCCATCACCCCAAGAACCGGTTCGACTGACCGCAAGGCCTCGGCATCGCCGCCGATCATGAACACCAGATTCCCCTCGCGCGCTCCCCAATCACCTCCCGTCACCGGCGCGTCCAGGAATCGCACGTTGCGTTCGCTACACGCCGCGGAGATCCTGCGGGCCATCACCGGCGAAATCGTGCTGGAATCAACGTAAACGCTTCCGGCGCCCAGCCCGGCCAGCGCTCCATCCTCTTTTCCTTCATGGCCCCAGAGGATTTCTTCGAGCGCCGGGGGATCGCTCACGATTGTGAAAAGAATATCGGCAGCGGCAGCGGCTTCTCGCGGCGTCTTCGCCAGCTTCGCTCCCGCGGCTACCAGTTCCGACGCGCGCGATGCCGTGCGGTTCCAAACCGTGACGGAATGGCCCGCTTTGAGCAGGTTCAGGCTCATCGGCCGCCCCATCAGGCCGAGTCCGATGAAACCAATTTTTCGGGAAGTGGATGCGGTGCTCACAGAATTCCTCCTGACACCAACTTTCCGTTGGAGTCCGAACGACGCGCGAAGTATGCAGTTAAATTGTATCCGATTCGCGGGAGGGCAGGATTACAGCGGGGTGAGGTCAGACGGTTTTCGGACGCTGTGGGAGGACCAGGAGGGAGGCCGCCGAAGAAGCCAAGCCATGCCCGGCGCCTGCCGCGGAGACTTGGGAGTTCTCCGGCTCGGCCGGAAGGGCTTTTGGCGCGGCAGGCGGCTCCGGAGATTCCTCGGCCTCTTCGATTCGATGAATATATTGGTAGGGGATTTCCCAGCGGAAGTAACTCCGCTTGCCCCGCTGCTCCACGTGTTGTTCCAGGAAGATGGAGCGCCCGGAATCCGCCGCGAATGTGCCCGAAGCAGGCAAAAGGACATCGCCCACGCGATATTGCACGGTGACTTTGCGGCCCAAAAACTGAGCGTACGACGCCATTGATTCGAGTCTGCAAGGGGGGTCGCAAGAGGGTCAATAGTACCGATGGACTGTTACTTCGCCGGGTGTGGAAAACTCGCGGCGTCGGGCTTCGGCCGCACCACCAGGTCGCCTGCGATCAGCACAAACAGCGCCGAGACGAATGCAAACCCGAGAATTGCCGCCACAATCGGCATCGCCCAGAACCAACCGTGGAAAATTCCGTGACCCAGGTACAGCGCGACGAACGCGCCCGCAATTCCGCCAAATGCTCCAAAAATTCGCGTGAATCTCGAAAGTTCCAGCGGCGCATGACAGGCCGGGCAAGTAATTTCATAGGAGTAGGCGAGGGTTGCCGTCCACGGGATCCTCACAAAACATAAAGGACATTTTCGTTCCCACATCGATGTGGCTGCCTCCGTGTTCCCTTATCTCTGCAGATCGGAAAGCACAGCCTCCGCCGCTCTCCGGCCGCTGGCCATCGCGCCGTTGATCGAGGCGTTGTCGCGATGGTCTCCGCACGTATAAACGCCGGGCCGGATCCGCACCGGACGCTGCGGCGGCTCCAGCGCGCCGGGATATTGCTGAGGCTGCGCGTGCGTGATACGGTAACTCCGCAGCAGTTGCCAGCCGCTGGCCACTTTGCCGAACAGGTTTTTCATCTGCGCGATGATGAACCCACCGAGCTGCGCGTCCGTCAGTTGGTGAATGCCCAACACCGAAACCGAGACCAGGTGCTTGCCGGCCGGCGCATACGTTGGGGCAATGCGTGAGATCACGGCAAAATTGTTGATTGGACCAGCGCCGTCACCATTCAAAACTAGAATCGGTTCCGCGACCGGCGCTTCTTCGGCCGCAAAGTAAAAGCAGGTCACGCTGCGCGAGGCCGGTTCCACTTCCCCCACAAGATGCGCGGCCGATGGGCCCTCCGCGGCGATGACGGTTGCGCGGGCTCGAAGCGTTTCCCCGCCTGCCAGGGTCAGGTCGTTCTCGTGCAACGCCTCCACGCGCGTGTTCAATCGGACCGCCTCGCCTGGAAATTTTTCGGCGAGCTGCTTGGGAATCGCGCCCATGCCCCGCGCGGGAAGCGAGGTGTCTCCCTCCGACATCATCTTCAAAACAAATTCGAACATGCGGCTCGAGGATTTCAGTTCGCCGTCGAGCAGAATTCCGCCCAGGAATGGCCGAAAGAAGTGGTGAATCATTTCATTCGAAAAACCTTCGGCGGTTAGCGCCTCCTTGGTGCTGCGCTCCGGGCGACGGAAAATGTCTGCGATCGAAGTGCGCCGCAAGCGGCTTCGCAAGCGCGCGATGCGCAGCTTGTCGGCCAGCGTACCGAATTCCGATTTGAATGCTTCCTTCCAGGCTCCGGGAATCCGCCACGGATCCACCAGTTTGTTCATGTGGCCCGCGTACCAGGAAAGGACGCCGGGCAGAAATGACTTCAGTTCAAGGCGGGAGTAATCGAGGCTGCGCTTTGCTTCAGGATACGCGGTCAGCAGGACTTGAAAGCCGCGGTCGAGGAGAAATCCGTCCACTGCGTCCGTGCGTACGCGGCCGCCGATTCCATCGGACGCCTCAAGAATCTGAAAGCTGACTCCTTTTGCCTGCAATTCGCGCGCGCAGCACAAACCGGCTAAACCGGCGCCAACGATTAACACGTCCGGGCTGGGTGACATTTTTCTTTCTTCGAACGAACAGAAGAGAGGTCCCGCTACCACCGGGCCAATGCAATATCCTGCGTCATTCAGCGGATTTTGCGCAAGTAGAGCTTGAGGAAAAGGCGTGGGGCAAGGTAAAGTCGGCTGTTCTTTCGCGCGGAGATGGCTAAAGGAGTCTTACATGCGTTGCAAAGTGTTGTGCAGTATTCTCTGCAGCCTGATTTTGTGGGCGCCTGGATTCGGACAGGAACAAAAACCTGCCCCCAAAACCTATGTCTTGAAGGCAGCTAGACTGTTCGATGGCAAAAGCAACGCCGTCGTTACGCCCGGCCTGATTGTTGTGACGGGCGGCAAAATCACCGGCGTCGGCGCCTCCGCCAAAATTCCCCCCGACGCACAGGTCATCGATTTTGGCGACGCCACGCTCCTCCCCGGCTTCATCGACGCCCACACCCATCTGACATTTCCCTATTCCGACGATTACAAGCAGCAGCGGCTCGACTCGTTGCAGAAAACCGTCGCTGAGCGCGCGCTCGATGCCAGTGTGAATGCTCGCGTCACCTTGATGGCGGGCTTCACCACCGTCCGCGATGTCGGCTCCAGCGACTATCTCGATGTTGGCCTTCGCAACGGCATCCGCAGCGGCGATGTTCCGGGGCCGCGCATGCTTGTCACCGTGCACGCTCTCGGCGCCACCGGTGGGCACTGCGACCACGAGGACGGATACCGCGAGGGCATCTTTGGCCACGAATCAAGCCCGCTCGACGGTGTCATTAACGGCCCGGACCAGGCTCGCTATGCGGTCCGTCTCGACCACAAATACGGCGCCGACATGATTAAGGTTTGCGCTTCCGGCGGCGTTCTCTCTCCTACTGACGATGTGGATACGCCACAACTCACACAAGAAGAGTTGAACGCGATCGTGGACGAAGCTCACGCGCTGCGAAGAAAAACCGCCGCGCACGCCCACGGCGCGGAGGCAGCCAAGCGCGCCATCCGTGCCGGCATCGATTCGATCGAGCACGGCAGCTTTCTTGATGATGAAGCTTTGGACATGATGAAACAGCGCGGCACCTACCTGGTGCCCACGCTCATGGCCATCCAGGGCATCCAGGAGAAATTCGATCGCGGTGTTTACATGCCACCCGCCATCGAAGCCAAGGCTCGCGCCGCGATTGCCGCGATCCATATCACCTTCCAGCACGCGCTGGCCAAAGGCGTGAAAATCGGTCTGGGCACCGACGCCGGCGTTTATCCGCACGGGCGCAACGCCGAAGAATTTCACCAGATGGTGGACCTGGGCATGAAGCCCGTGGATGCCTTGAAAGCAGGCACATCCTCGGACGCGGAACTTCTGGGGCTTGCCGATAAAATTGGCGCGCTTGAAGCCGGCAAGCTTGCGGATATCGTCGCTGTCCCGGGCGATCCGACACAAAATATTCGCCAGGTGGAAAAAGTCTTCTTCGTGATGAAAGAAGGCGCGATTTTCCGCAACGATAACCCCGGCGCCACGCACTGATTTCGGGAGGAATCAATTTGAGCGAATTTTCCGAAAGTATTGGCGCCGCCTTTGCCAGCGAATACCGCCACCGCGCGACGGAGCTTCATGAGTGGGTGGACCCGCTTTCCGAGGAACAGTTCTGGCGCAACCCGTTCTCTCACGGCAACAGTGTCGGGCACCTGCTTCTTCATTTAACGGGAAATCTCAGCTACTACGTCGGAGCGCGAATCGCCGGCACCGGCTACGCCCGCAACCGGGATCTGGAATTTTCGGAGCCGCGAAAACTGCCCAAGGCCGAGGTTTTGCGTAAATTTGATGAAACGATTGCGGTGGTGATTGCCACCATCGAAAAACAGACCGAGGCCGACTGGACTGAACCCTACTCTGCCGAGCGGGAACCCGACTCAAAAAATCGCGTTACACTCATTCTCCGCTGCGCGAGCCATTTGTATCATCATGTCGGCCAGATCATCTATCTGAGCAGAGAACTCCGGAAGGCCTGAACGCTACGTTTCCAGCTTGAACCGCGTGGATGCCAGGCGGTAGAGCTTCCGCCATACCAGGCGGTTAATCAGCACCACGATCACCGCCATGATCAATGTCGATGCCAGCAGCAAATCAAAGCGTCCCGCGTCGCTGGCGCTGCTGATCGTGCTTCCCAGACCCGGCGCCTTCACGATTCTCCCCTGAAAATGAAAATATTCCGCCACGATGCTGGCATTCCACGCGCCGCCGGATGCCGTCACCATCCCCGTGACCAGGTACGGGAAAATTCCCGGCAGGATTAAATATCTCCAGCGGTCCAACGAGCCAAACTTAAAAATGTTCGCGGCTTCTTTCAGGTCCGTGGGAATGGCCATCGCTCCGGCAATCACATTGAACAGGATGTACCACTGCGTTCCCAGCAGCATCAGGGCCATCGCGGCAATCTCCACGCCGCCCCGCATGCGGATGAGGAAAAGCAGAATTACCGGAAACAGTGCCGTCGCCGGTATGGACGCGGCAAGCTGCACCAGCGGCTGCATCAGGCGCGCAAAGCGAGGGCTGAATCCTATCGCGACGCCTACGGGAACGGTCCACAGCGCCCCCAGAATCAGCGCCAGATTCACCCGCAAAAACGTCAACCCCGCGCTCCGAAAAAGCTCGAAATAATCCTCACGGTGAAGATGTGATAGTTCAGCCACCGCGCGTGACACCCCGTAAATCAGCGCGACCCCGGCCAACCCCGCAAATATCCACCCATACCAACCGCGCGGTTTCGTGGCGGGATGAGTCCTCATTTTTGCCGTGGCACGTTTCGCGCCGCTCGCAAATCGCAACGTCAGCCATTCCACTACCGGATGCAGAATCCTCCGGTAAAATCGGATCAAGAATGACTCCCGGCGAATGAAATTCAGGAGCGAGTTTTGCGCGGCGGCCGCGCTTTCCACCTGTTCAAATTTGAACTTGTCCGCCCACGTAATCACCGGCCGCCAGATGAACTGGTCCATCAGCACGATCACCGCGACCATCGCCCCCAGCCCCCACAACATCGCGCTCGTGTTCCCGTGCCCTGCCGCGGTCTGCAAATACGATCCGAGCCCCGGCAACCGGAAATCCTTGTCGCCCAACACGAACATCTCGCACGCCATCAGGAAAAACCATCCGCCCGCCACGGACATCATCGAATTCCATACCAACCCGATCGTGGAAAACGGAAGGTCCAGCTCCAGAAACCGCTGCCAGGCGCTGAACCGGTAAATGATCGCGGCTTCCCGCAGATCGCGTGGAATCGTCTTCAGCGAGGAGTAAAAGCTGAAAGCGATGTTCCAAACCTGCCCGGTGAAAATCAAAATGATGGAGCCGAGCTCCACTCCCAACTGCCGGCTGGGAAACAGAGCCACCATCGCCAGCATCACGCCTGGCAAAAAACTCAGCACGGGAATGGATTGCAGAATGTCCAGCAGCGGAATCAGGATGATTTCCGCGCGCCGCGATTTTGCCGCGGTGTATCCGTAGGCCAGCGCAAAAACCAGGCTGAGCGCATACGCAACGAGGATGCGCACCAGCGAATAAAGCGCGTACAGCGGCAAACTGCGCGGGTCCTGCGAAATTTCGGACTCGGCGCGCACCGGCCCGAGCCAAGACCTGCCGATCGAATACACTCCGTAAATCACCGCAAAAACGGAAATGAAGACGGCGATGTCGATCAGAAACGCATACGCCCAGCGCGAACCCGCGGGCCGCGCGGCCGCAGGCGGCAGCGGAGTCTGGTGCTGTGTGAGAGGGGCTGAAGAGGGCACGGGAAGATCAGGCCTCGGTGAGCGTCAGCTTCCCGCTCGCCGCGTCGTAATCGAAGAGTTCGGCGTAGCGGCCCCACTGGATGGCCGTCTCAAGCTGGCGCCGCGCTTCGTCTTCGCTGAAGTGTTCGTCCAGCAGGTCCTGGAAGAATTCCGCGGGCAGCGTGCGGTTGGTTTTCGATTTCAGCGCCTGTTGCATCTGCCGCAGCAGGGGAACATTCGCCAGCACGGATTTGCGGAAAATCGCTTTACGTTCCTGAATGTCCGCGTGCGCAAAGGCTTTGCCCTCGATGGTGAGAATGGCGTCGCCTTCTTCCAGCTTCAACAATCCAAGAAGAACCGCCGTATCTACCGTGGGAAGCAGAGCGTCCACTTCCAGACTCAGCTCCGCGGCAAGCACATGCAAGTCCGCTCGTCCATCGTGGTCTTCGAGGATCTCCAGCAAGCCAGCCATCCCGCCCGGCCGGGTGTGCGGCAACATCACAATCTCTTTGCCGCGGGCGGCTGCGGCGGCCCGGTGCTGTTCTGCCAGCGCATTCTCCGGGTGTTCCTGCTGTGTAAGTGCCTTGTAAATCAGGTCCACAAGTTCCGTGAAGCGCGCATCCTTGCGATCCCGTGGATACGGCATATTCACGCTGAACTCCGCGTGGATGTGCGCGGGATTTCGGCCCAGCACGATGATGCGGTCCGCCAGGATCACCGCTTCTTCAATGTTGTGGGTAACAATGAAAATCGCGCGCGTCGGAATTTTCTTCCCGAGCCACAGCTCCATCAACTCGCCGCGCAGCGTTTCCGCCGTCAACACGTCCAGCGCGGAGAACGGCTCGTCCATGAAGAGCACTTCCGGCTCAACCACCAGCGCGCGCGCGACGCCGACGCGTTGCTTCATCCCTCCGGACAATTCTTTCGGATACGCGGATTCAAATCCGTCGAGTCCCACCGAGTCAATAATCCGCAGCGCCCGTTTGTGGCGCTCCACATCTGGCACTCCCCGCGCCTCCAGCGGTGCTTCCACGTTTTCGAGAACCGTCAGCCACGGAAACAGCGCGAAGCTCTGGAACACGATGGACACATTCGGCGATTCGTCGCGCACCGGCTGCCCGTGCCAGAAAACCGTGCCGCCCGACGTCGGCGAAAGACCCGTCAGCATCCGCAGCATGGTGGACTTCCCGCAACCCGAAGGGCCCAGCAAGGCAATAATCTGACCGGGATAAATCGCGATGTCCGTCGGCGAAATTACCTGGATGCGGCTGCCGTCCGGCTGGGGATAGAATTTTTCCAGCTTGCTGGCCGCAATGATAGGTTCAACGCCTGCTGTTGTCGTGCTCATAATCGCGTTTATTATCGCTCAGATTCCCACCGCGAGACACCCAAATGAACGCAGTTCACGGAAATTTTTCAAAAACGGTTACAATTTCTTGACTCCCTGATGAACGAATCGTCGCCAACGGCAATTCCACACTCGCAAGCTCGTTTGCCCTCATGGCTTATCGCGCTGGGCGTGTCTATTCTTGCTTCACTGGCGTTGCTGCTCCCGTTTTTCTGGCTCGGCAGCGCCTCCGGCCACGATTTCGAGTTCCACGTCGCGTCCTGGCTCGACGTCGCCTACCAGTGGAAGCATGGCGTCCTTTTCCCGCGATGGACCGCGTGGACCAACTTCGGTTTTGGCGAGCCGCGCTTCATTTTCTATCCACCGCTCTCGTGGATCCTCGGAGCGGCACTCAGCCTCTCCTTACCGATTTCGTTGGTGCCCGCGGCCTACATTCTCCTCACGCAAACGCTGGCCGGTATGTCCGCCTTTTTTTTGCTGCGCAGACTGACTGGAAACACCCCGGCCTATCTGGGCGCTGCCTTCTATGCGGCGAATCCGTACGCCCTGCTCGTCAGCTACGTTCGCAGCGACTTTGCCGAACAGCTCGCCTGTGCCATTTTTCCGCTTCTTCTGTTGGCGGCATTGCGCCTCGCCGGCCTGCTGCAAAAGGAAAATTCCAAACTATCCGCTATCCCTGTATTTGCGCTCCCCTTCGCCGCCGTATGGCTCTGCAATGCGCCCGCCGGCGTCATTGCCACCTACTCCATGGCGCTAATCTTCGCATGGGCAACGCTTACCCAACGCTCGTGGAAAATCGCGCTGCGCGCCATCAGCGGCCTGGCGTTGGGCTTTGGGCTCTCGGCTTTCTACCTTATCCCCGCGGCCTATGAGCAGCGCTGGGTGAACATCGGTCAGGCATTGTCCAGCGGCCTGCTCCCCTCCGAGAATTTTCTTTTCACCCGAATTGCCGACGTGGAGCACACCTGGTTCAATTGGATCTCTTCCATCTGCGCCCTCGCACTTGTCTTGCTCTCTGCGCTGACCGCTCTTGCGTCACGCCGGTTCGTCGACAACACAACGCTTGCAAACGCCTCCAGGCACCTCTGGGGCGCCTTGCTCCTTCTCGGGTCGGTCGCCACGCTCATGATGCTCCGGATGACCGCAACCCTCTGGAACCTTCTGCCGGAGATGCGCTTCGTGCAATTTCCCTGGCGCTGGATGTCCATCCTCGCCGTGGTCTGCTCCTGTTTTCTGGCCGGCGCCATCGAGCGACGCCGCGGCTGGCTTTGGTTTGTGCTCGTTGCCGTTCTTTCCTTTCCCCTTGGCTACTTCCTGACGCAGAACACGTGGTGGGACCCCGATGAAATGTCCACTCAGCTGGCAGCTATTAAGAGTGATACGGGCTATGAAGGCGTGGACGAGTACGACCCTCTCGGCGACGATCACCTGGAACTTCCAAAGCACGCTCCCCTCGCCGCAATTTTCCCGGAGTCTTCCAAAAATGCACGTGGAAAGCCACCCAACGCCAAAATCCAGATCGAAATCTGGCGAACGGACAATCACAAAGTTTTCGTGGAGAGTTCTGCCCCGGCCCGCGTGGCGCTGCGCTTGCTCAGCTATCCCACGTGGCAAGTAACGGTAAACGGCAAAACCGTCAAACCCGAAAAGCCGGACGATCTGGGCCAGATGCTGGTGCCGATTGAAGCCGGCCGATCTGAAATTCAGGTCCGTTTTGTGCGCACCATGGATCAGGCGGTGGGAAATGTTCTTTCGTTGTTCAGTCTGCTGCTTGCCGCAGGCTTGCTGGCGTCGCGAAAACCGCTCAACACCTAGCGGCGGTCTACCGATGGATGGCGGATATCCTGCCCCTGCACAATGTAGATCACATCTTCCGCGATGTTCGTGGCGTGGTCGCCGATGCGTTCCAGGTTTTTGGCCACCAGGATCAGCTCAAACGCCGGGAAGACCACGCTGGAATCGCCCATCATGTAGGTCAGGAGCTCCCGGAAAATCTGGTCGCGGTAATGATCCACCTGGTCGTCATTGGCCATCACTTTTTGGGCCAACTCCACGTCGCGGCGCACCACGGCGTTCAGCGAATTGCGCACCTGCTCTTCCACCAGCTCGGACATCCGCGGTAAATCCACGTACGGCTTCACCCGGGGATGCCGCAGGATGCGCAACGCTCCCTGCGCGATGTTGACCGCCTGGTCGCCGATTCGCTCCAGGTCATTGTTGATGCGCGAAACCGCCAGCACCAGCCGCAGGTCCGCGGCCATCAACTGGTGCAGCGCCAGCAATTGCACGACGCGGTCGTCCACTTCCAGTTGCAATTCGTTGATGGCGTCTTCCTCGTCCAGAACCCGCTTCGCCAGCTGTTCGTCCGATTCGAGCACGGCGTGCACGGACTGGTGCACGGAGCGCTCCGCGAGGCTGCCCATCCAGAGCAGCCTCTCTTTCAGCTCGTTCAAATCTTTTTCGAAGTGACGTTCCATGCAACCCTTCCCGTTTCCAGTCTACTCACTGCCGCGCGCCGGCGAGGCGGAAAAACCTCTGCAACTCATCCGAAACGCCCGGTGATATACGCTTCCGTCCGTGGATCGCTGGGCGTGGTGAACAGGTGCGGCGTCGGACTGAACTCGATGATCTCCCCGATCAGCAGGAATGCCGTGAAATCACTGACGCGCGCCGCTTGTTGCATGTTGTGCGTCACAATCACGATCGTGGTCAGATTTTTCAATTCCACCATCAGCTCTTCGATTTTGGCCGTGCTGATCGGATCCAGCGCCGAGCATGGCTCGTCCATCAGCAACACTTCTGGTTCGACCGCCAGGGCCCGCGCGATGCACAGCCGCTGCTGTTGCCCGCCGGACAGTTCATACGCCGATTTGTGAAGGTGATCCTTCACCTCGTCCCACAATGCCGCGTGCCGCAGGCTTTTCTCTACCGTATCGGCCAGGGAACCTTTATACCCGTTGATCCGCAGGCCATAGGCCACATTGTCAAAAATGGATTTCGGGAAGGGATTCGGTCGCTGAAACACCATGCCGATTCTTCGACGAAGGGCAGTGACGTCCTGCGCAAGGATATTCTGGCCGTCCAGGAGGATCTCGCCTTCCAATCTCGAAGTATTGACCGTTTCGTGCATGCGGTTCAGGGTTCGCAGCAGCGTGGATTTCCCGCATCCCGAAGGCCCGATGAGTGCCGTAACTCTTTTGTCCGCAATTCCCATGCCGATGTCGAACAGGATCTGCTTCGGGCCGTAGAAAAAATTCACCTTCGAAATGGTCATCCGCAAGGGCAGCGCCGCGGCCGTTTCGCGGCCCGTGGGTGTGGTCAAATTGGTCACGATATTCACGGAAAACTCCGGCTTTGCAGACGCTTGCATTTAAGACCTCGGTATCGCGAATCCGCGGGACAATATCGTGCGCGCCAGAATGTTGATGATCAACACCAGTCCGAGCAGCACCAACCCTGCCGCCCAGGCCTGCCGATGCCAGTCATCGTAGGGCGAAACCGCGTACGTGTAAATCATCACCGGAAGCGTGGCTGTTGGCTGCGACCATCCGTGGCTCTCGAAGCGGTTCCCAAACGCGGTGAAGAGCAGCGGCGCGGTTTCTCCCGCCACGCGCGCCAGCGCCAAGAGAATCGCGGTCAGGATGCCGCGGTACGCCGCCGGCACAATCACGCTGGCGATCGTCTTCCACTTGCTGGCGCCCAGCGCCATGGCGCCTTCCCGCAGCATCCGCGGCACGCTTTTCAGAAATTCTT
>Ga0210410_10004146_pt1 | contig 12733 bp, 8 predicted proteins | sample IncBWC4MmetaG_FD_161058 | JGI IMG/M metagenome (GOLD analysis project Ga0210410, IMG submission 161058) | Forest soil microbial communities from Barre Woods Harvard Forest LTER site, Petersham, Massachusetts, United States - Inc-BW-C-4-M | ecosystem: Environmental > Terrestrial > Soil >... | reverse complement strand
CACTGCGCGCGGATTTCCGAGAAGCGGCCCTTGAGCGTGTGAGAATCCGTCAGCTGTAGCGTGAACGCCTGCCGCTGCACGAAGTCCCAGCGCAATCCCCCGAGGTGTTTGGTTCTGAAGAACGCGGGAAACAGCTGCAGGTACTCTGCATGACTGGTGTTCGCCGAGTCTTCCCAGCGCGCAAACGCGGTGAAATCGCCCGCGAAACGCCGCTCGAGCTCGACATAGCCCACCTCGAAGGTGGCGGCACTGGTGGTGGTCGGAGCGATCAGCCGCGTCGCGGCGTGATACACGGTGGCGAGCACCTTCCAGTCATTGGAGGCATAGGCGCCGAATATCCCGAGCAGCTTCAGGTCGGCGTGATCGAGGCCCGGAATGGGCGGCGTGGCCAGCCCGATCGCCGGCAATTCGTCGGAGGCGGCGAACCCGCCAAAGCCGGTTTCGGTGAACTCATTGGGGTGCAGCGAGGCGCGGGCCTGATACCCGAACTGGCGACGCCTGGATTCCGGGTGCACCAGGTCGAAGGGATCGAGGCCGTCCGCGGTGATGTGCGGAGCGATCCCGGCGCCGAGCGCCCAGCGCAGGCGCCAGCCGCGGAAGGCAGGATCGCTCGACTCGATCAGTGTGCCGGTGAAGTGCTGCGGCAGGATGCCGCCCAGGTCCTCCCATTCATCCATCGCCGGGCGCGTGATGCTGGTCGAGAGGTACTGGCCGTGATGGTGATCGTGATTCCAGACGCTGGTCGGCTGGTGATAGCGCCCGACCCAGATCACCGTGTCTTCCGACATCTGCCAGCCGAGCTGGAAGCGCTCGAGATCGCCCTCGTGGTCCGACACCAGGTATTCGCCGAACAGCCGTAACGGGCCCTTCTGCAGCGAGAACAGCATGTCGGCCTGCACCACCTCGTCGACCACCTCGGTGACCGGAGCCTGGCGATCGAAGGTGCCGACAGCCTGCGCGCTCGGCATCAGCAGGAATTCGTGTTGCAACGGATCGCCCCGCGCGAGCGGTGAGCACAATGCCAGCACTGCAAAACCCAGCAGAGTGATGCGCATAGACTTGATTCCCGAGTTCAGACTCGTCGTGTAGGAGGGCAAACGGCCCCGGGCGGTAGGGGCGGCTGGATCGGGTTCCGTCCCCACTGCTGGCCCTGCCGGGCCCATGGGTTGTTCTTTTTTTCTCACCCAAGGAGTAGTACAGCACTCCCCCCAGCAGAAGTACATGGGCTGGCAGCGCGGCCGCGGCGGTCGATTAAGTGAAACTGGTGCCGGGGCGCCAAGGGCGGGTGGCGGCAGGTCTAGGCACGTGTAGCTCGGATTTAGATTGGATTCAGAAACCGATGCTAGTGTTCCGCTGCAGGTCTTTGAGCTACGCGGACCCGAAGAGGTTTTGTCGAGGGGGCGACGCATGAACGACCGCAAGCACCTCTGGCCGCAGCTCTGGTGGCGGTTCATGGAGCTGCGCATCGGGGTGATCCCGCTGCCGGTCCACCTGACGCTGCTCGGGGTGCTGGGCTACTTCGTCGCCACCGGCAAGGTGCCGGGCGAGATCAACATGATGATCGCGGTGCTGGCCGTGCTCGGCTTCAGCTGCGCGGAGATCGGACACCGCATTCCGGTCTTGAACCAGATCGGCGGCGCGGCGATCTTCGCGACCTTCGTGCCGTCCTTCCTCAACTACCGGCACCTGATTCCGGCCGAGGTCGTGCGGACGGTCACGGACTTCACCAAAGCGACCAACTTTCTCTACCTCTTCATCGCGGCGGTGATCGTCGGCAGCATCCTCAGCATGGACCGCGGCGTGCTGCTGCGTGGCTTCGTGAGGATCTTCGTGCCGATGGCCGCGGGTTCCGTGGCCGCACTCCTGGTCGGTACCACGGTCGGCGCCTCGCTCGGGCTCGGTGCGCGGCACACGCTCCTCATGATCGTGATCCCGGTGATGGCCGGCGGTGTAGGCGAGGGCGCGATACCGCTCTCGATCGGCTACGGCGAGCTCTGGCACCAGCCGCAGGGGGAGGTATTCGCGCAGGTGCTGCCGCCGGTGATGTTCGGGAGCCTGACGGCGATCCTGCTCGCCGGGACCTTGAGCTTCCTCGGCCGCCGCTTTCCCCACCTGACGGGTGAGGGGCGCCTGCAGCCCGGGGAGAGCGAGCAGCTCGCGACCCGTGAGCAGGATGCGCCGGTCGGGTCCGACGTCACGCACATTGCGGCGGCGGGGCTCCTCGCCATCACGCTCTATCTGCTCGGCCTGATCTGCTTTCAGACGTTCCGCCTGCCCGCGCCGGTGGCGATGCTGCTGCTCGCGGTGCTCCTCAAGCTCATTCAGGCGGTGCCTCCCTCGCTCGAGCAGGGCGCCTACGTCGTCTATCAGTTCTTCCGTCGCGCCGTGACTTATCCGCTGCTGTTTGCGATCGGGGTCGCGCTGACACCGTGGGACCGTCTGATGGCGGCCTTTGCGCCGCGCAATCTCCTCACCATCGTGGCCACGGTGCTGACGCTCGTGGTCACGGGATTCTTCGTCGGACGCTGGGTGCGGCTCTTTCCCATCGACACCGCCATCGTGGTCGCCTGCCGCGCCGGTCAGGGCGGCACGGGCGATGTCGCGATCCTCACGGCCGCCAACCGCATGCAACTCATGCCCTTTGCGCAGATCGCCACGCGCATCGGTGGCGCGATCACGATCACCTTGACGTTGCTGGTGCTAGCCCATCAGGGCTGACGCTCGAGGTCCGCGCCAGTGGGCTGCGCGCCGGGACCTCGAACACCACCCGCAGTCCGCCCGCGGCGCCGCTCTCGGCCAGGATGCGCCCGTGGTGCAGCTCGATGATGCCGCGGCAGATGGCGAGCCCGAGGCCGCTCCCCTCGATTCCGGCGCGTCCGGCGGACTTAAGGCGCACGAAGCGGTCAAAGATGTGCTGGCGCTCGGACTCCGGCACGCCACAGCCTTCATCCTCCATCTCGACGCGCCACAGCTCGCCGCTCAGCAGCGAGCGCAAGCGGATCTCACCTCCCGCCGGCGAGGCATTGATGGCGTTGCTCAAGAGGTTCAGCAGCACCCGGCGTAGCCAGCGCGGCTCGCACAGCGCGCTGCCACTGCCCTCGTGGCTATAGGAGAAGCGCACCCCGTGGTGCTCGCACAGCACCTGGGCGTCGACGTTGAAGTTGGCGAGCAGGCTTGGCGGGTCGTGAGGCGCGAGCTCGAGCGTGATGCTGCGCGATTCGGCGCGCGACAGGAACAAGAGCTCATCGATCGTGGCGTTGAGGCGCGTCAACTCCTCGAGGAGTGTCTGCACTCCCTCCTCGCCCTCGTGGCCGAGCGTGCCGGACGCGAGCAGCTTCTCGGCGTGCAGCCGTACGAGCGACAGGGGCGTCTTGAGCTCGTGCGAGGCGTCGGCGCCGAAGCGTCGCACGTTCTTGAAGGAGGCTTCGAGGCGGTCGAACATCGCATTGAGGAGCCGTGCGAGGTCGGAGATCTCGTCCTTGACTTCCGGCACCACGATGCGCTCGCTCAGGTTCTCGGAGCTGATGCGGTTGGCGGTCGCGCGGATGAGGCGTACCGGGCGCAGCGCCAGGCGACTCAAGCCGAGGCCGATTGCGACGCTCATCGCGAGCATCAGGACAAGGAGCGCCGCACACACCTCGGCATAGCCCTCCATCACACCCTCGACCTGCGCCTCGGGCGTGGCGATCACCACGTCGTAGGGAGGAAGGATGAACTCCCCGACCCGCAGCGGTCCCACTTCCCAGTCGACGTCGAAGCGATGCTTGCCCTTGATGTCGGGCACCGCCCGGCCCTTGAGGTTGCTCGAGTAGAAGATGGTTCCGGTGGTGGGACTGTGGATGTCGATGTAGAAGAGCACCGCGGCGTATTCGGTCGTCTCGCGGATGCGCTGGTCGATGACCGCGGTGGTGAGGGAACTGTAGTCCCCGCCGAGGTGCGCCTTGATCTGCTCGAACTCGGACTGGTTGAGGAGATCGAGTCCGTGGATCAAGTAGCCGCGCAGCAGGTAGTAGCCGACGACGAAGAGACACGCGAGCGTCACGGTGCTGGCGGCCGCGTACCACAGGGCGAGTCGGGCGCTGATCGATTTCACTGTAGCTTGTAACCGACGCCGCGCACGGTCTTGAAGAGCGGCTTGTCGCTCCCGGTCTCGAGCCGCAGCCGCAGCTTGCTCATGTAGACGTCGAGGAGGTTGGCGTCCACATCGTAGGGCGAAGACCAGACCTTCTCGCAGATGAGAGTGCGCGGCAGGATACGGCCGGGGTTGAGCATGAAGATCTCGAGCAGGGCGAATTCCCGGTTGGTGAGATCCACGGGCTGCCCGTTGACGTGCAGCGTGCGCCCGACCAGATCGAGCCGCATGCCGCGGTGCTCGAGCACGGTGTCCTTGACGCTCGCCTGGCGCCGCAGCAGCGAGCGCAAGCGTGCGAGCAGCTCCTGAAGGCTGAAGGGCTTCGGTAAGTAATCATCGGCGCCGAAGTCGAGCCCCTTGATACGGTCCTCGACGGCATCGCGCGCGCTCAGGATGAGGACCGGCTCGTTGAAGCCGCTGCGCCGCCACTGGCGTAAGAGCTCGAGGCCATCCCCGTCGGGGAGCCCCAGATCGAGCACGATGGCATCGAAACTTGTTTCACAGAGGGCATCGCGCGCCGCGGCGCAGCTCGCGGCGACGGTCACTCCGTAGCCGCCCTCCGAAAGTCCCTGCTTCAGAAGGAGTCCGAGCTTGCGTTGATCCTCGACGACCAGGACTTTCATCTTCGCTTCAGGTTGTGACGGGAGACTAGCGCGGCCTCATCAGGCAGGAGGATCGATGGGACATCTCAAGCGGCTGTGCGTGACTGTCATTATGGCCGGCGCCATGGCGGTGGCCGCCGCCCAGACCGCGGCACCGCCGACGGCGGGACCGTACCGCATGATTGCGCAATATCCCATCGGCGGCAACGAGACGGGCTATGACTACCTGCAGGTCGACTCCCCGCTCCGGCGGGTGTTCGTCGCCCACGCCAACCGCGTCGAGGTCCTCGACGCCGACAGCGGCGCGCAGCTCGGCGCCATCACCGATACCCACGGAGTGCATGGCATCGAGCTCATCCCCGAGCTCGGCAAGGGCTACACCACCAACGGCCTCGACCGTTCGGTCACGGTGTTCGATCGCGAGAGCTTGAAGCCCCGCAAGCTGATCCGCTACACGGGGATCAAACCGGACGCGCTCGCTTACGATGCCGAGAGCGGCCGCCTGTTCGTCGTGAACGGCGGCGCGACCGGCGATGTCACGGTCATCGACCCGAAGAGCGATGCGATCGTCGACACCGTCGAGCTCGGCGGCGCGAAGCTCGAGGCGATCGGCTTCGACGGGCGCGGGCACGCTTTTGTGAACGATGAGGGCAAGAGCGTGATGCACGTGTTCGCCACCCGCACGCTCGAGGTGCTCGCGCAGTGGCCGCTCGCTCCGTGCGAAGAGCCAACGGGACTCGCGGTCGATCGGGTGCATCACCGGGTATTCGCCGCCTGCGGCAACGAGAAACTGGCCGTGGTCGACGGCGACACCGGCCGCCTGGTGGCCGTGCCTGCGATCGGGCGCGACCCGGATGGCGCGCTGTTCGATGCGCGCACGCAGCGGATCTTCACTTCCAACCGGGACGGGACGCTCTCCGTGCTGCGGGAGGTTGCGCCAGACCGCTACGAGACGCTCCAGACCCTCACCACTCAGCCGGGCGCCCGGACACTGGCGATGGACGAGAAGACCGGCCGCATCTTCCTGCCCGCGGCGCGCACCGCAGCGGCACCGGCCGCGGGTGGTGCCGCCCCCATCCTGCCGCAGACCTTCACGCTCCTGGTGGTAGCGCCCTGAAGTCCGCGGCCTGAGCAAATTCAGGCTCGCTTCAGAGTCCTGGGTTACAACTCGCCGCACAGAGCACTGAAGAGGGGAGCCATGAGGCGCTGGAAATTCGCATGTGGCCTGTGGTTGGCGGCGTCGCTCGGCGTGGCGGCCCCGGTGGCAGCGGGGACCTATGCGGGACAATTGCTCGCCGGCGTGCAGCGCGCGAGTCCTGAAGTGCTGGCAGCGGCCATCATTGCGACGCCCCCCAAGGGCGATGCGGCCGTCGTAGTCGCCTCGACGGATCCCGGGGCGCCGGTCGGCGCCAAGGCCGACACCACGGACCTCGCGGCGAGTCGCAGCGCTACCACGGCGTCGGCCCCCAACGCGACCGGCGATCGGCTCGAGGTACGGCTGCCACTGCGCGATGTGTCGGGTGACACGGTGGGCGCTCTGCACTTGAGCTACGCGTACCACGCCGGCGCCGACCCGGCCGCGCTCGAGCGCGCCGCCGAGGCGATCCGCGACCACCTGCATCGCCGCATTTCGCACGCCGGAAACCTCTTCGATCCCTTTCCCTACGAGGCCGACGCGCCGAGCGCCACCTACGCTCAGCAGCTGGTCGATGAGTTCCTGGAGCGCCACCTCGAGATCGAGATCCTGGCGATCCACGCCACGCCTCCCGGCAGCGACTACAACGTAATCGCCGGCTCGAACATCGGCCGCCTCGGCAAGAAAGCCGACAATGACGACATGCGCTGCGTTTTCACCGGGAAGCCGAATCTCGAGATCAATTCCACCGGTAAGCGCTTCGAGAGCGAGCTGCAGCTGCACGATCGTCGCGGCCGCGTGATCGGCTCGGTCGGTATCGTTGTCGCCTACCGGGCGGGCGATGACAAAGAAGCGCTGCATGCCCGGGCGGAGAAGCTCCGGGCGGAGCTCGAGAAGCGGATCCCGGACGCGGCCAGCCTGTTCCGGCCGGCCGCCTGAGGAGGAGAGGTGAGCGTGTGAGGGAGCGGAATCTTCTAGTATGGGGCGCGGCGGCGCTGATCGCCGTGGCGGGCGGGGCTCGCGCGCAGGTGCCGGAGGGGCAGGGCGCGAGCGCCGACACGGTGCTCTCGCTCGAGGGCCGGACGGAGCTTCCTGGATACAGCGGGGACTTCGATCACTTCGCGGTCGATCTCCCCGGCAACCGCCTGTTTCTGGCCGCCGAGGATCACGGCACGCTCGAGGTGTTTGATCTCCGCAGCGGGAAGCATCTCAAGACCGTGACGGGCTTCGAGACCCCGCACAGCATCTGGCTCGTGCCGCAGACCCGCCGAATCCTCGTCACGGACGGCAGCGAGAGCATCAAAGTGCTCGATGACAAAACGCTCGCGTCGGCGGGCAGCATCACGCTGCATCCCGGGGCCGACTCGATCGGCTACGACAGCGCGAGCGGCCATCTCTACGTCGTGACCGGCGGCAAGGATGTAAAGCTCGCGGAGTCGTGGCTCGAGGAAATCGATCCGGTGTCGACCCGCAAGATCGGCGAGGTCCACCTCGACGCCGCGCACGTCGAGGCCATGGCGATCGAGCAGCACGGGCCGCACATCTATATCAATGTGACCGACAAGAACCACGTCGCCGTGATCGACAAGGCCACCCGGCGCATCGTGGCGCAATGGCCGATTCGCGAGGCGCGGCAGAACGCGTTGGCACAGCTCGACAACGCTGCCCGGCGGCTGTTCATCGTGACGCGCGACCCCGCCCGCTTCATCGTGCTCGACACCGGAAGCGGGGCGAGCGTCGCGAGTCTCCCGGCGCCGAAGCGCTGCGATGCCGAGATTTTCGATGGGGCCAACCGGCGTATTTATGTGCCCGGCGGCGAGGGATACATCGGGGTCTACGCGCAGGTCGACGCGGGCCACTACGCGGAGCTCGCGCCGATCAAGAGTGCCGCCGGCGCCAAGACCGCCGTCCTGGTCCCCGAGCTCGGTCGGCTCTACGTTGCCGTGTCGCCCGGGGAGGGCAAGACCGGCGGCGCGATCATCTGGTTTGCGGTGAAGTCGGCGCCGTCGTCCTGAGCGCGGCGCCGTCGATGGGCATTGCGGAGGGGAATCGTGAATCATCACAAGAGCGCATTTCTTAGCAGCGCGCTGCTCGCCACGTCGGCGGCGGCCGCGGCAGATCAGGCCACTGAGTCAAGCGCGGCGCCGCCGCCGCTGGCCGAGATCGTCATCACCGGCAGCAGCATCCCGACCACCCCGGACACGGTCGCGGTGCCCGTCGACACGCTGAGCGCTGCCCAGCTCGAGGCGAGCGGCGTCGATTCCAACGCGCTCGAGATCCTGCGCAAGGAAATTCCCGCCTTCCAGGGCCGCAGCAACGCCGGCACCAGCAACGCCAACAACAATAACCAGAATACGGCGGGCGGCTCCCAGGTGCAGCTGCGTAACCTCCCGACCCTGGTGCTGGTCGACGGCCGGCGCGTCGCCACCAGCGGCATCGGCGGCATCAACGGCAAGAATTTCGTCGACGTCAACCAGATTCCGGCCGCGGCGATCGATCACGTCGACGTGCTCACCGATGGCGCCTCCTCGATCTACGGCTCGGACGCGGTCGGCGGTGTCGTCAACTTCGTACTGAAGTCCGACTACAAGGACCTGACGGCCGGCGCCCGCGCGGCGAGCGGGGTCGATTACGGCGAGTGGTCGGCGTTCGTCACCGGGGGCCTGCCGGTCGGACCGGGGAACATCACCGCGACCGTGAACTTCACGCACACCGATCCCCTGTTCCAGTCCAACCGTTCCTTCAGCAGTCCGCTCTACGGCAAGACCTCGGGTCTTCCCGGGACGGTCAATGGCGCGAACGACATTCTGAGCCCGGGCCTCGACTCGCCGAGTGCCAGGAACCCGACCGGGGTCAACGCGACGGCGGGCTCGCTGGCGGCGCTCGTCGCCAACGGCACCTACCTGCCGACGTCCCCGTCCGCGGTCGCGGGCGCCTTCGACATCTCGCCTTACCAGACGCTGCTGCTGCGGCAGAATCTTGCTTCCTTCGTCAGCACCTTCAACTTTCCGGTCGCCGACCGCGACAAGCTCGCGCTGTTTGGCGATGTGATGGTATCGCAGGGTCGGGCCCGGACCCAGTGGGCTCCGGTGGCTGCCACCGGCAACACGGTACCCGCCGGCGCGCCCTTCAATCCGCTGACGACCGCCTTTCCCGGTGTGACCTTCACTTACCTGCCCGACGCCCACGACTTCTATGACACAACCACCGCAGCGCGCATCACCGCGGGCCTGCGCGGGGAGTTCACCCCCGCCTGGACTTGGGAAACGGCGTTCGTCTACAGCGAGAGTGATCTTGAGCAGGATCAGACCAATCTCATCTTCAAGCCCAACCTCTCCCTCGCGATCGCCGGCGGCTACAACGCCGCGGGCCAGCCGGTCGCCGGCGGCCCTTACAGCCTGGTGTACAGCGGCTACTCACTCAGCGGCCCGCAGGTGGTGGAGCCGGCACTCGATCCCTTCGCCACCGCGGCCGGCGTCAATCCCGGGTCGCTCGCCAACCTGTACGGCACCGAAGTGATCCGCGCAGTGAGCCGACTCGAATCCTGGGATGGGCAGATTGTCGGACGCCTGCCGGGACTGCCGGCGGGCGAAGTCGGCCTCGCGGTCGGGGCTACCGTGCGGCGCGAGGCGCTCTCGGGGCACGCCGACCCGAATGGTCGCGTCACCGATCCCGTGACCGGCGCCTACGGGGTCAATTCGCAGCTGTGGATCGGCGGCACTTTTGCCGATCCGTTCTCCGCGGCCCGTACCATCAGCGGAGGTTTCGCTGAGGTGCGCGTGCCGCTCACCAGCGAGCAGTGGAGCGTGCCGGCGTTGCGCGCCTTCGATCTGACCGGCGCCGTCCGCTCCGAGCACTACAGCGACGCGGGCAGCTCCACGGTGCCCAAGTTCGGCTTCCGCTGGGAGCCGTTCGATCGGCAACTCGTCTTCCGCGGCGACTATGCGAAGTCTTTCCTCGCGCCGAACTTGTTCTCGGAAGTTGGCCCGACCGACACGCGCCAGGTCGCTGGGACGGTAATCGCCGGTGTCTTCGGCCCGAACTACAGCGCCTTGCCCTTCAACGGTGAGGACGGCAACAACCCGGACCTCAAGCCCGCCACCTCCAGCTCGAAGACCGTCGGCTTCGTGCTGAAGCCCAGCATCGTCAAGGGCCTGAGCGTGACCGCCGACTATTCGTACATCGTGCTAAAGGGCTTCCAGGCGGGCATCGGCTTCAACAACATCCTCTCGAGCATCAATACGCTGGGCTCTGCCTCGCCGTACTTCGTCAATCTCGCGATCGGCAACTTTCCAGGGCTTTCAGGGGCGAGCAATCCGTTCGCGGCGCCCGGTGCGCTGCTCACCTACCTGACCAATCCCGCGACCGGCCACGGCGATCCTACCAAGGCGGCCAACCTCTACGTGATCGATCGCTTCGAGAACAACGCGGAGCTTCTCGAGGAGTCCTGGAACCTGGGCGCCCTGTACTCGATACCGACCGACCGTCACGGCACCTTCACCGTGGGGACCGCCGGGTCGATCTTCGATTCCTTCAACTTCCAGGGCCTGCCGGGGCAGGCGTACATCCAGTATGCCGGTCACGCGACCAACGCCGGAGTCTTCGGTGGCACTTTGCCCAAGTACCACTTCTATACGACTCTCGACTGGGCCTATGGAGACTTCGACTTCGGCGTGGCGAACACCTACCTGTCGGCGGTGACTGATACCGGACCGAACGGGAATCTCGCGCCGCTGCCGGTGAGCCGCTACTCCGCGTGGGATGTGCGCGCCGCGTACAGCTGGCAGAAGTTCAAGGCGGCGGTGGGCGTCAACAACCTCACAAACCGCATGCCGCCGCTCGCGCCGCGGACCTTCACCGACAACAACGCCGACGTCGCGACCTATTCGCCGATCGGCCGGCTGGTCTACGCTACGGTGTCGGTCTCACTTTAGAGGTGCGCAGGGGCAGTCATCGACTCGGACCCCGGCAGGATGGCGGGCGCTGGGCTGGCCTGAGCCCTTCGCCGTTGGTGCACGTCCAGACGATTCGGCCGTGAGCCTCCGAGGGCACGAAAATGATTTCACCGCGCCTGGTTTTCACGGTGAGTGACATTCCCTTGGGGTTGAGGGAAAGCGCTGATCCATCCGGCAGTTGCCCTGCGAGGCCCGCGGTTGCGAGACTGTCGGGGACCCTGCCGTTCGACAGGTAATAGGCTGCGAGCTTCTCCCGGGTCGGCTGTGATTCGGTCACCACGGTGGTCAGCTGGGCTCTGACCGTGTAGTCCTGATAGGCCGGAATCGTAACGGCAGCGAGGACGCCGACGATATAAACCAGTATCAGGAAGGAGAAGCCGCCACCCAGGCGGCCTCCAAAGGGCACGAATAGCGCAAACAGGTAAGCAAACGGATTGCGCGGCGGGGCCGCACTCCGCTCGTTCGTCATTCGTGCCGCGCGCTTCGTCAACCACGGGTATCCGGAGATCAGCTCGTGAAAGGACATCCAGAAACCGCTGGCATGCTCCGTCTGGCGAACATAGTGCGCGACATTCAGGTTTCTCCACCGCGCCCGACCCGCGGCCAAGACGCTGAGAGCCAGCACGGCGGCGCTCCCCGAGCCGCTGCAGGCCAGTCCGTGCCGATCACACGTGCTCTCGCGCGCGCGGGAATAGGCGGCTCCGAGCAACGGCAGCCACAGGACCGGCCAGCGGGGTAGTTGCTTGCTGATGTGCTTCATCCGCAAGTGGCCGAGCTCGTGCCCCATGTAGAAGCGCAGGCCGTCCGGATTTCCCTGCATGGCGTCGACGATGTCTGATGTCAGTACGATGTACCGATCGCGAAGAAATTTGGTCGCGAACGCGTTGAGCACGCCGTTGCCGTTGAGGATGTAGGCCTGCGGGGGGTTGGCGATATCGAGGCGTTTACAACATTCGAGGAGTTGCGCGTGGATGTCGGGAAACTGCTCCGTCGAGAGCTCGATCCCGTTGCCCTTCACGTGCGCGATGAGTGCGGAGTGAGCGAAGAGGTAGGCGATCGCGCCGATACCGATCACTACGAGCGCGACGCCAATGGTGCCCACGATGAGCGCCACCCAGATCAGGAGTCCGAGGACGAGAGTAACCGCCGAGAGTACGCGCTCGCCGGGGTAGACCAGATCCTCCGGCGCGATCTCACTTGTCGTGACGGCATTCATGGCAACCTTCCTGTCAGGCGAAGCTGAGTAGCGTGTTGGGCGGGGATTTCACACAACCCGACACCGGGGTGCAAGAGCGTCGGGCGGTCCTTTGGAGCTGATTCGCGAGTCTGCGAACCAACGCACAGTTCCGCCGCTGGTAGTGACGCGCCCGGCTCGGACGGGGCAGTGCCGCCCTCAGAATTCCTTGGCCCGGGCGGCGCTGATTCGCTCGTTCAGTTCGCGGAAGACTGCTGCGTACTTCTCCGGCCCCTCGCTCGCGGCGAAGCGCAGCGGATGAACTCTCTTCACCAGGATCTCCGCTACCTTCGGCTGTGTTCTCAGAATGGCCATGACCTCGGTGACGAATTCGCGCAGCGGCATTGCGCCGGGATCATTGGCTTGCCGGTCTCCCATCAGTTCCGTCTGCACGTAGGGGGGCACGAGCTCGATGACACCAATGTGCGTGTCGCGCAGCTGGTATCGCAGACTCTGTGTGTAGGCATGGATTGCCGCTTTGGTCGCCGAGTAGGTGGGCGTCATCGCAAGCGGGACGAAGGCAAGACCCGAGGAGACGGTCATGATGGTCGCGTCGGGCTGCTTCAGGAGATGTGGCAGCAGAGCGGTGGTGAGCAGCATCGGGCCGCTCAAATTGGTCGCGATTGTTTCGAGGGCGATTTCCGCCGTATTTGTGGTCAGCAGATTCTCATTCTT
>Ga0210410_10004144_pt1 | contig 12739 bp, 13 predicted proteins | sample IncBWC4MmetaG_FD_161058 | JGI IMG/M metagenome (GOLD analysis project Ga0210410, IMG submission 161058) | Forest soil microbial communities from Barre Woods Harvard Forest LTER site, Petersham, Massachusetts, United States - Inc-BW-C-4-M | ecosystem: Environmental > Terrestrial > Soil >... | reverse complement strand
GATCGAAGTCGGCGTGGATGTGCCCAACGCCACGGTGATGGTGATCGAGCATGCGGAACGATTCGGCCTGGCGCAATTGCACCAGCTTCGCGGGCGCATCGGCCGTGGCGCTCAGAAATCCCACTGCATCCTGGTGGCACCCGGACGCATGACCGACGACGGCCGCGCGCGCTTGGAAACAATGGTTCGCACCACGAACGGTTTTGAAATTGCCGAGACCGACCTTCTGATCCGCGGCCCGGGCGAATTCTTCGGCACGCGGCAATCCGGGGAGCTTGGTTTTCACGTGGCCAATCCCCTGCGCGACCGCGAACTGCTGGAGCGCGCACGGAAAGAGGCATTTCTTCTTATCGAGGATCCTGCGCAGAAAGAATCCCTGCAACGGATGCTCCGCCTTCTGCCGCCGCAGTGGCAGCGACGCTATCATCTGGCGCGGATTGGATGAGCCTGCATTCCATGCGCATCATTGCCGGAACATTCCGCAGCCGCCAGTTGAAAAGCCTGAAGGGCATGGCGTTGCGCCCCACCAGCGACAAGTTGCGTGAAACGCTCTTCAACGTTCTCGGCGACCTGGTCGTTGATTCGCGTTTCGTGGATTTGTTCGCTGGCACAGGAGCGGTGGGCATCGAAGCGCTCAGCCGCGGCGCGCGCGAAGCGATTTTCGTGGAGAAGCATCCGCCCACGGCTGCGCTCATTAAGAAAAACCTGGAATCGCTGGAGATTCGCGACGGGACGCGCCTGTTGAAGTCGGATGCGTTGCAAGCGCTAAAGCGGCTTGACGAAGGGCCCGCCGCCACAAGCGCACGGATTGATATCCTTTTTCTCGATCCGCCCTACGCCGAAAAGGAGCAGTACCTGAGCGTACTCTCATTTTTGGGAAACGCGAATCTACTCGCTGAAAACGCAGTAGTTATCGCCGAGCACCAGCGCTCGCTTGACCTTCCCGAATCCTTTGGTAAGCTCGAACGAGTCCGCGTGCTTCGTCAGGGCGACGCGGCGCTGAGTTTTTTCAGGTTTCGTCCCCCCAGTCTGCCGGAGACACCCGCTCCGGGTAAACCTTAGCTCGGCCCTGTTCATCTATCTCAGAGTCCTTTCATGGACCGGAAGAAAAAGGCGCGGCTCCGCGAGGCGCGATACAATTAGAGGTTTATGGGCAAGCGGTTCAAGGTCAATCGATATGATTTGCTCGGCCAGGCGGAGTTGTATCCTCCGCATATCGTTTTGCCCGGCATGATGGAGCCCAAGCTGGACATCGCCTGGGACAGTTTTCACCAGAATTTTTTGAGCAACATCCCGGTATTATTTCAGCGCACGCCCCTGCCCGGCGCGGTGCCGCTCCTCTACGTTCTTCGCGATTGCCGCGTGGAACATCCCGCGCCGCGCCGCGCAATCCTGCTTGCCGCCCTGGTGCAAATCCTGTTGCTGCTGATTCCCTGGCCCGATCTGCCGGTGTCGGCAAAACGCAATCCCGCTTTCGACAACACGCAATTGACATGGTCCGGGCCGATTGACGATCTTCCGCTTCTCAACATGCCGCGCGAAAAGAAAGCCGCGCCGCGTGCCAAAAAGCCAGCAGAACCTCCGCCCGCTGAAGGCGCGGACGCATTTCATCCACGCCAGCGCATCTTCACCGACCCTTCCCGCCCGACACATCCGCGGCAAACACTCGTCAATCCCGCGGCGCCGCTCAATGCGCCGAAAATTTTGCCGGACATGCCCAATGTGGTGCATCTCGCTTCGGTGGCGGCTCCTCCGCGCCCGCGCCTTGAAATCAGCGAGCAGACGCTGAGGAAGCTTCGCCCGAAGACAAAAAAGACCGTCGCGACAAGAGATGTGCCTTCGCCGGATTTGCCGAATCTGGAGCAGAAGCCCGCGGAAGTCAGCCTCACGGCCCAACAGACGGGCCCCGCAAAACCAAAACTCGAAATTAGTGCGGGCTCCGCGCCGCGGCTTGGCGCCCGCAAGCAGGACGGCGAACTTGCCGCCGCACCCGAAGTTGCACCATCGGCGTCGAATGCCCCTGCAGGCTCGACCGGAACACTGATCGCTCTTTCCGCTTCGCCGGCGCCGCCCGCTCCCGTGGTTCCCGTGCCGGATGGAAATTTATCGGCACGCGTGGCGATTTCTCCCGAAGGCAAAAAGCCGGGAGTGCCGGGGGGCGCGCTCGCGCCTTCTGCCTCCAACGGAGGAACTGCCGAGCCGGCGAGCAACAGCGCCGGCGGGGCCAACGCCACCGGCATCATCATCAGCGGTGGAAATCCGAAGCCGAACGCAAGCGTCTCGGGTCTCGGCGGCATCGGGAAATTCAGCATGGCGAAGCCGCAAGCCTACATCAAGCGTCCCGACCCGAACGCGCCCGTGGAAGACGATTCGGTGCGCACTGGCTCGCCGAATTTCGCTCTTCTGCCGCCTGGGTCGCCGCCGGAGCAGATTTTCTCCCGGAGGCGTGTGTACTCGATGAATGTCAACATGCCGAATTTCAACAGCGCCACTGGCAGCTGGATCATTCATTTTTCGGAGTTGCATCTTTCCGGAGCGGCCAGCCATGCGGGCAACGTTGCCGCTCCCGTGTCGGTGCACAAAGTGGACCCGAAGTATCCGTCAACAATGATTGAAGAGCGTATCGAAGGGGAAGTGATTCTGTACGGTGTGATCCGGCAGAACGGAACCGTGGACAGCATTCAGCTGGTGCGCGGCATTGATGACCGCCTCAACGCCAACGCCATGAACGCCTTCAAAGAGTGGAAATTCGAGCCGGCCACGCGCGACGGTCAGCCAGTCGACCTGGAGGCCATCGTGCACATCCCATTCCACGCACCGCCGCGCCAGTAAGGGCAAAGCGTTTCTTTAGAAATTTGCTTCCTGCAATTTCACCAGCGTGTACAAGGTGTGATTCACGGGTACCGGCACGCCCAATTCCGCGCCGAGGCGCGCGATGTACCCGTTGAGCGAATCGATCTCCGTACGCTTCCCGCGGGCCATGTCCTGCGCCGTGGAAGAGCGTGTTCCGCTCATCTGCTGGCCAATCAGAAAAGCGCCCGCGATTGCCGCTTTCGGGTCTTCCAGTCCCGGTGGTTGAATTCCTTTTTTCTTCGCGACTGCCAGCACTTCATACACCACGGCTTCCACGACGCGCTTGGCATCTTCGCTCGCGATGATTTCGCCGTATGTTACTCGCCCTAGTCCAGAGATGGCGTTCAGCGCGCAGTTCCACACCAGCTTGGTCCACAGTTCGCCTTCGATGTTGTCCGAAACCCGGCACGGCAGTTTGGCGCGCGAAAAGAATTCCGCGGTCCTGTCCACTTTCGGCGAATGCGGCCCAATCACCAAGTCGCCGCGGCCGAGATGCTTCACCGTTCCGGGCGACGGAGCTGACGCTGCAACGTAGACGACCGTCGAGACCGCTTCGATGTCGGAAGCCTTGCGAATCTCCTCCGCATTGTTTACGCCATTCTGCAGGCTCAGCACAACGGTGGAGGAGGAAATATGCTTGGCTAACTCCTCCGAAACGGATGCCGTGTCCGTTGTCTTCACGCAGAACAGCACATAGTCCGCTCCCGCGGTGGCGGAGATTTCCGTGGATGCAACGGGATGCACCGTCTCCTGAAACTGCTTCGTGTCCAGGCGCAAGCCGGTCTTCCGAACAGCCTCCACAAACGCAGGCCGGCCGATCATGGTCACGGGGACGCCCGAGCGCGCCAGCAGTCCGCCGAAATATCCGCCAACCGCGCCTGCGCCTACGACCGCGACCTTCGGCCAATTTTTCTCAGCTGTCATTTTGAGTTTGTCCTGCAGTAGGGATTCATCCGATTCTGAAAAAGTTACATCAAAAGTGGTTGCGCAATTCGCGGAACGCCGGCAGGATCACCAGCTTTCCCGTGCCCGCCACAACCGGCTCGTGCTCAAGCTGCCAGGTGTTCACATGGGGGATGTAGACCGCGTTCAGGCCCGCCTGCATCGCCGGGTTGATGTCGCTGCGCGGGCTGTTGCCTATCATCCAGCCCTGCGTCTTCACGATTTTGTGTTTGTTCACCAGCACATGGTACGTTTTGGCGTCTTTTTCGCCGACGATTTCGATGGCCTCGAAAAATCCCTGCAAGCCAGAGCGTTCCACCTTGGCCGCCTGTTCCGCCGGCTCGCCCTTCGTGAAGAGAATCAACCGGTGGCGCGCCGTCAGGTACGCCAGCGTCTCCGGCACGCCATCTAGAATTTTCGGCGGCGTACGCTCCAGTTCCACCACGCGCACGTGAATCTGCGCCAGCGTCTCCCGCTTGGCCATCTGGTCGGCCAGCTTCAGATAGGTTTCTTCCAGCGAGCGCCCGAAGCTCCGCACGCCGTAGCCATACTGGCGGATATTCTTGCGTTCCGTTTCGTTCAGGATGTGGCGTATGTAGGCGCGACTATAGCCGCAGGGCTCCACCAGGGTGATGAAATCCTCGATGAGCTTTTCGAAGAAAACATTGTTTTCCCACAGCGTGTCGTCGGCATCAATCAGCAGTGTGTTGCGTTTCATAAGCTCGAAGGATCGGCTTGTTTCGCGATTCCACAAACAATGCGAAATTCTAGTGTAACAGCCCCAGCGCATCCAGCGCGATCACGCGCGCGGCGCCGGGGTGGGCCATGGCTCGCGCGGCTTGTTTCATTGCGCGGAGCTTTTCCGGCTGGTCCACCAGCGTCGCGATTTTCCACGCTGCCGCGGGAAGATTGTTGCAGCGGATCGCGGCACCGGCCTCCAGCAGGTGATCGGCGTTGCGCTCCTCCTGGCCGGGGATCGGCTCGACGAGAGCCATCGGCAATTCGCGCGCCAGGGCTTCCGAAGTGGTCAAGCCGCCGGCCTTGCCGATCAGCAGATCCGCGGCGGCCATGTACTGGTCCATCTCGGTTGTGAATCCCACAGACAGCAGACGCGGCTGGCCCGAAGGCAACTTGCCGGCGCCCTTGGCCAGTGCTTCGAGCCGCTTCCTCAACGGCTCCGATTTTCCTGCGATGGCCACGATCTGCCACGGCCGCTGCATCGCCAGCAGATCTTTCACAAGTTGCTCCTGCGGCCCGACACCGGACCCTCCCGCGGACAAAAGCAAAACCGGTTCGCTCGCCGCCAGCCCCAGTTTCTTCCGCGCTTCGCCGGCACTGAGGGATTTTTCGAAAAGCGGGTCGATGGGAATCCCCGTGACATGCAGCTTTTCCCTCGGCACGCCGATGTTGGCCAGGTACTCAAGCGATTCCTGCATTGCCACGTAGTAGCGGTCCACCGTGCGGCACAGCCACAGGGCGTGGACATCGTAATCCGTCACCACAATGGCGTGGCGCGCCTGCAATTTCTTTTTCGCGATCAGCCAGGCCAGGATTTCGGCGGGCAGAAAGTGCGTCGCCACGCACAAGTCCGGCTGGATTTTTTTTAACAGGCGGATCATCGGCTGGGTGTTCAGGCGGTCCATCGCCAGGCGTTCGCGCGGATGCTGCCAGGGCTTGTCGGTCTGTTCGTAGAGCAGTCCCATCAGGTCAGGCGCGCGGCGCACCATGCGGATGTAGGCCTTGTCGTAGAGGCGCTGGAAAAGCTTGCTGACGTGCTCGAGCGCGTCAATATGCTCCACTTCGCAATTGCCCTGCTCGCGGAACGCTTTTTCGAGCGCCTGCGCGGCTCGCACGTGGCCTGCCCCGGAGGAAGTGGAGAGGATTAGCACGCGCGGCTTCCGGTTCAGGAAAAGGGAAGGGTTCATCAAGCGGCGCCGTCAGGCCGTCTTCCGCTGCCCGTTTGCCAGCTTGTCCAGGATTTCGCGCGCGATTTTCTGCAACTCGCCGAAGCGCGTCAGATATTCCTGGAAGTCGTGGTTCAGGAGTTGCGCGTCCTGCGGCCCCAGTTGGTTGCGCAGAATCATGTCGCGCAGCTTCACGGGATGTGGCAGCACCGCCTCTTCCTGCAACTCTTCCAAAGCAATTTTTGGGTTGTAGTGATACATAACGCCCCCTGAAGGCTTCCTTCGCCCATCCATACAATACGCCAAGCCACAATTCTACGCGCAAAACGCGCGGCGAATCACGCCAGGAAATCTCACCTTGGGGAGTAGTCGATTCAATTGTTCAGGTGAAGGACAGCTGGGAATTTCGATCCACAGAGTTCGGAATGCGGCTGAAGGTGCGCCAGCAGGCAAAAGCGCCCTCAAGGACGGGGGATTCGAAAGCGGTCACCGGAGCATGGAAGTGGACCAGCCAACCGAATCGTCACAGGCTTAAAGCGGTTCTAAAGAAAGTACGTCGAACTCGCTTCCGCCTCAGTCACTTCCGTGCCAGAAGATGGGTCCAATCGGCGAGTTGATCGTCCAAGGCCTTGATTTCCACAGCGAGGCTAGTATACATGGGGTTCCTCAAAAACAGCTTAAAGAGGACCTTCCGCTTGTTTTTCAATTCTTCGCGATTCTTGATCGGATTGTTCTCGGCCGCTTTCATGCGAGTTACCTCTCTAATCGAAGCACAAAGTGCGCAAATTTCTGGAATCTGCGAACTGCGTGCCCGGGGCCAGTTTCTTGGAAACCGGAGTTTCAGCATGAAGGCTGTAACGGACGCACGCAGTTCACTATTAGACACTGTTGCAAATAGTTCGTCAGAAAGGGAAACGTCGGCTCGGGTCAACTGGAACACAAGCGTAAGCAGCTTTCGGTAAGCGACTCGCCGGAAAAAGATTCAATCCAAAAAAAAGGAAAACGGGGAACTACGCGGCGGAGGCGCGCGCGGGGATGAATTCGTATTTTTCGATTTTGGCGGCGATGCCGGTCTTTCCGTGATCGTCGGTTTCCACGCGCACCACGTGGCCATGGCAGCGGATGTTAACGTCACCTGCGGAAATAATCTGTTGGGGAAGCGTCAGGATAAAATCAATCTCGCTGCCTTTTTCAAACGGCGCCTCGGCAACAAAATAAAGGCCGCGATAGCTGACGTCGCGCGTGTTGGCTTTGAGTTCCGGGCCGTTCGCGTCGTTCACGAGCACGCGTACTGGCAAATTCATCGCGAAACGCCGGGCTTCGCGCCGGTCGGAAAGATCGCCCATTCAGCCCCCTGGATTGCCGAACGAGGCGAAATTAGCATTGGGAACAGCAAACTGCAATGTGAAATTGCCTCAATTTAGCACTAGTACGACAACAGGGCGTAGTGGGCGGTATAGAACTAGGGCCTTCCGGGATTCCGTGGAAAGTTTCATTTCGGGTACACTTTTGTTGACCAATTCTCAAATGCAGACCGTTCACGATTCGCAAAGCCTGTTCCTCGAAGGCCCTGCCGGACGACTGGAGGCGATTCTTTGGACCCCGGTTCGCTCGCAATCCCCCTTGCTGGCAGCGGTGGTTTGCCATCCTCACCCGCTCTTCGGCGGCACGATGCACAACAAAGTGGTTTATAACGCGGCGAAAACCATGGATGCCCTGGGCATCCCGGTGCTCCGTTTCAATTTTCGCGGAGCGGGCCTGAGCGCGGGCGAGCACGACAACGGACGCGGGGAGCAGGGAGATGTCCAGGCCGCGCTCGACTTTCTCGCTGCACAATTTCCGGACATTCCACTTTTGCTTGCAGGCTTCAGCTTTGGAAGCGTCGTAGGCCTTCGCGTGGGTTGCCGCGATGCGCGCGTCAGCGAACTAATCGGCATCGGCATTCCGGTAAACGGTAGTGATTTCTCTTTTCTTAGGGATTGCCCCAAACCGAAGCTGTTTGTTCACGGCTCCAACGACAAATTCGGGGCGCGAAAGAAAGTAGAGGAAGTCGTCGCGCCGCTTCCCGGAGAAAACCGATTGGTAGTCGTCGAAGACGCCGACCATTTTTTCGCGGGGCATCTCGACGAATTCAATGCCGCGATTGCCAACTGGCTGACGGAGCGCCATCCGGCACTGCCGTCCAGTTAAGCCGACTCTCCCCGTTCAAACAATTTGCTGAACTCGTCGATCCCCGCGGGCTTCACGCCGACGAGCTTCGCGTTTGCTTCCACATGCGAGGCCCGGGACATTCCCACCAGCGCCGTCGCAATCCCAGGCGAAGAACGCGCAAATTGCAGCGCCCGTTCGAGATCGCTGTGCAATCCCAGTGCTTCTGCAACGAACGCCGGTAGATTCTGCGACAGTTGCCCTTGCAACAGCGAAGCGCTCGCCACCAACGTGATTCCCAGTTCTCCAGCCGCCTCCATCATCGTGCGCGGCTGGCCGTTGATGGATTGATTGCCCAGGGTCAGGGCTTCGGTCATCGCCAGGTTGTAAGGCAACTGCACGAAACGAAAGTGGTGCGCATCCCCTGCAATGTCCCGCGCCACTTTCTGCAGTTCGCTCAGGAAAAGAGAATCTTTCGCCTTCGCATCCTGCCGGAAACCATTCCATGTGGCCATGCCGTAAAACTGAATTTTCCCTGCGGCCACCGCCGATTCCAGAAACTCAAACGCCTGACGCACGCGATTCAGAAATTCCGGCCGCGGCACTTCGCCAAGCTGCGTTTCCGGATTGTGCAGGTAGTAGACGTCAATGCAGCTTACGCCCAGATTTTTCAGGCTGCGGTTCAACTGGTTTTCAAGAAACCGCGTGGCCATGCAATGGCAACCGGCGGCCACTTCCTTCGCTGTAAACACGCCGCGCTGGATGTATTCGTCAAAAAAATAGCGGTTGGCATCGGCGGGCATGGCGCCGTCGGGCGTAAGATAGCCTCCCTTGGTGCAGACGACGAATTCGTCGCGGCCGAGGCCCTTGTTCGCCAGAACCTTGAGCGCGGTGCCGACGTTGCGCTCGCTGCGCTGAAAGCGGTAATTAATCGCCGTATCAAACACATTAATTCCCGCGAGCCCCGCCTCGACGAGCGCCGCCGCGTAGCTTGCGTCGGTGCTGTCGGTCGGCTGGCCGAGATACGTGCCGACACCAAGCGAAGAGACGGTGAGCCCCTGGGCCTTTCGAAAATGTCCTTCCGCGGCGATCTCCTTGAATTTTTGCGCGTAGCGCTCCGTGCCTTCCGGCGTTGCACCCTGGCTCATCGTGATTCCCTCACTCCTAAGATTGTCCCTCTATTTGCTCAATTCGTTGGCTTCTTCTTTCGGCGGAGCCAGCAAACGCGAACACGCCCGCAATATCCGGCGGTACGGCCAATCCTTTTCGCGAAAGAAAATTTCGCCTTCCCGCGGGTTGCTGTAAAACCACCGCGCCACCAGGCGCAGGTGCTCGCCCAGTTCCGTCGCGGATTGCTTGGGAGTTGCCGCGGCTGGGGGTGCGTTCATCATCCCTTCCAGGTAATCGCGCACTGCCTCCTCAGCGGAACGCGGCTGGCTGGTATCTCCGAATCGCAGAGCAGAAGGCCCCGCCAAACGGCCGCCACGCACGCCAAAAATGCCGATGGTCTGCTCTTCGGCCATCCGTTGCAGAATCACGGCGTCAAGGTCTTGCACTCGCCGCGCCACTTCCGGCCCTGCCCGCAGCGCATCATCCAATTTTTCGAGCTTCTTGTGAATCGCCGCGGCACGCTCGAAATCGAGATCCTCGCTGGCGCGCTCTCGCTCCTGTTCGAAAGTGGCGCGCAGCGATCCGCCGCCGGTTTCCAGAAATCCCACCAGGCGGTTCACTTCCACGTCGTACTCTTCCTTGCTGCAGCCCGCAAAGCACGGTGCCAGGCACATTTTCATTTCGGAGTAGAGGCATCCGGGAAACGTGGGGTCGCGGCGAATCTTGATCTGGCAGCGGCGCACCTTGAAAAAATCCAGAACGCTGTCGGCATACAGCTGCGCGGCGCGGCGCGAAGCGAACGGGCCGTAATAAATTCCCCCGGTGGGCACGCCATGCTCGTTCACCGCGATGTGCCGCGTGACGTAGCATCGCGGGTAAGCGTTCTTGAGGTTGATCTTCAGCACCGGCGACGGACGCAGCCGCATCAGGTCGCGGTAGCGCTTCGGAAAACGTTGCCGCGCGACCTGGTAATAGGTGAGCGACTGTTCGAACGCGGAGTTTGTGACGCGATACCGCACCAGCCGGGCGAATTCTCTCAGGTTCAGCCGTTTGCTTGTTGGATCGAGAGGGCCGAGCAGACGCTGCAAGCGGCGTCGCAGATTGGCGGTGCGAATCAGGTGCGGTTCGGCCTTTTCTTCATGCGCTTCAATCAGGCAAACCGCGGGGCGCTCCGGCAGCAGAGCGAAAAATTCCTCGTCGTCCTCAGGATTGAATTCGAGCCCCGCGTCAAGTTCCAGCACCTCGTCAGGATACTACGGAGCATTTTCCGCCGCTTCGTCCGGGGAACGATTGTAGGGGCCGGGCTTGCTTGCCCTGAGTCCGACCGAAGGGCCCGGCCCGCTCCTCGATTGTTAAGGGAGGCAGCACTCTTTGTCTCCCAGAGCGGGCGGAGCAAGCTCCGCCCCTGCAAACTGCAGGGGTGAAATCGTCAAAAAGGTGTTCGTTACGATTTCAGCAGCCAGCCCGCAATCACCAAGCGCTGAATTTCACTGGTACCTTCGTAAATTTCCGTGATCCGCGCATCGCGGTAGGCCCGCTCGACCGGATATTCCTTGCTGTAGCCGTATCCGCCGTGAATCTGAATCGCCTTGTGCGCCACCCGCGTGGACATTTCACTGGCAAAAAGTTTCGCGGTCGCGGCTTCCTGGCTGAAGCGTCCGCCCGAATCCTGTTTCCACGCGGCCTTGCGCACCAGCAGGCGCGCGGCGTCAATTTCCGTCGCCATGTCGGCCAGCATGAACTGGATGGCTTGAAACTGCGCGATCGGATGCCCGAATGCCATGCGCTCCTGCGACCACTTCAGTGCCGCCTCAAACGCGCCTTGCGCAATACCCACAGCCTGGGATGCGATCCCGATGCGGCCGCCATCGAGCGTCGAAAGCGCCACTTTGTACCCTTCGCCTTTGTTGCCGATGCGGTTCCCGGCGGGCACCACGCAATCTGTAAAGACGAGTTCGCTGCAGGCGGTGGCGTTGATGCCGAGCTTCTTTTCTTCCTTGCCGACCTTGAATCCGGGCGTGCCCTTTTCCACCAAGACGGCGGTAATTCCTTTTTCACCCTTCGCGGGATCGGTGTTCGTGTAGACGATCGCCGCATCGGCGACACCACCGTTCGTGATCCAGGCTTTCGTCCCGTTGATCAGGTATGTGTCGCCCTTTTTCACAGCTTTCGTCTGCAACGCCGCGGCATTCGACCCCGCCTGAGGCTCCGTCAACGCATAGCAGCCGATTTTTTCACCGCGTGTGAAGGGGAGCAGGAATTTCTTTTTCTGCTCCTCGGTGCCATAGCGGTGGATCGGATCGCAGAAGAGAGAATTCTGCACGCTGAGGATGACGCCGGTCGAGGCGCAACAACGGGAAATTTCTTCGATGACGATAGTGTAAGCAACGTGGTCGAAGCCCGCGCCGCCTTCGGCTTCCGGAAACGCCACCCCAGTCAGCCCCAACTCCGCCGCCTTGCGGAAAAGCTCTCGCGGAAAATGGCCGGCTTCGTCGTTCTCTTTCGCCAGCGGTCGCACCTCGGACTCCGCGAATTCCCGCACGCTCTTCTGCAGCAGTTTCTGCTCTTCGGTAAGTTCCAGGTTCAAGGAGATTCTCCGGCGAGGTTCGAATGCAATGTGAATTACGATTCTAGTCCTAGCCGAGCGCCGTTGTCACATTTTGAGTGCGGGAGCGAAGCTCCCGATTTTACTGCGTCAGACACATCGCCCAAACATTACTTTGTTTTCGAGGTTTAGTCCGCTAAAGCGGGAGCTTCGCTCCCGCACTCAAAAATTACGCCTTCAAGGCTTTGCTCAGGCGATTGTAAGTGGTCTTCAACTCTTCCGGATGCACGCGGGTCTCGCCGGTCACCGTCATGAAATTCGAATCCCCAATCCACCGCGGCAGCATGTGCAGGTGCAGATGTCCGGTGACGCCGGCGCCCGCGGCGCGCCCCAGATTCATCCCAAGGTTCATCCCATCAGGCTTGTAATTTGCGCTGAAGATCGTTTCAACGCCCTGCGCCAGTTCCATCATTTCGGCAAGCGTTCCCGGTTCGCACAATTGGAGTTCGGCCACGTGTGCGTAAGGAACGATCATGACGTGGCCGGAGGTGTACGGGAATCGGTTGAGGATGATGAACGATTTTTTCGCGCGATGCACGATCAGCGTCTCGGCATCCTGGTTCCGCTTCACCGCGTCGCAGAAGATGCATTCCGGCTGCTGGCCCGCGGCCGCTTGCGCCATGTACTGGTAACGCCAGGGAGTCCAGAGATAGTCCATCGAGTGGCACCGCCGTGTATTTGATGTGCATGTCAGGATAGCCTAGTTGAGGAAATGACGGTTATCAGTAATCGGTAATCCGTAATCAGTCGGAAGGATGGCCCGCAATTCTGGCGTTGGTTTGCGATCCATCGTCAAACACTGACGGCGACAGCCAACGGGAAACCAAGTGCGAACTCCCGCTTGCTGATTACTGATATCTGATTACTGATTACCCTTTCCCCAACAAAAACGCCCCGTGAATCCGGGGCGTCGGCACTCTCTCAGAATGAATGTACTTTAGCTCATGACGGCGCGGCTTCGCTCTGCGCGGCGCCTGCCGAAGTGTTTACAAAGTCCTTCAGTTCCTTGCTGGGCTTGAAGAACGGAATCTTCTTTGCCGGCACATCCACCTTTTCCCCGGTTTTCGGATTCCGCCCGATGCGACCGCGGCGCTGCCGGGTGCGAAAGCTGCCGAACCCGCGAATTTCGATTTTGTCGCCCTTCTGCAGCGCGTCAATGATGCTCTCGAAAATCGTT
>Ga0210410_10004143_pt1 | contig 12739 bp, 9 predicted proteins | sample IncBWC4MmetaG_FD_161058 | JGI IMG/M metagenome (GOLD analysis project Ga0210410, IMG submission 161058) | Forest soil microbial communities from Barre Woods Harvard Forest LTER site, Petersham, Massachusetts, United States - Inc-BW-C-4-M | ecosystem: Environmental > Terrestrial > Soil >... | reverse complement strand
GCGGGTTGGTCCATCGCCGATTTCACCGCGTTTTCGCTCAGTGCCGCGCGCCCCGCTGTTGATAAAATCCTGTCGCATTTGACGGAACGCCAAAAAGAGATCGCCGCTCGACCGCTCGAAGAAGTCGCCGAGCGCATCGATTTCCTTCTCGCCGTCGGCCTCGGTTATCTCAGCCTGGACCGCTCCGCCGCAACGCTATCCGGCGGCGAAGCACAGCGCATCCGCCTGGCCACGCAAATCGGTTCGCGTCTGCGCGGCGTTCTTTATGTTCTCGACGAGCCCAGCATCGGCCTGCACGCTCGCGATAATGCGCGCCTGCTCGGCTCTCTCGAACATCTGCGCAATCTCGGCAACACCGTTCTCGTTGTCGAACACGACGAAGACACCATCCGCCGCGCCGATTTCGTCGTGGACCTCGGCCCCGGCGCAGGCAACGCCGGCGGATACCTCGTCGCGCAGGGCAAGCCCGCGCAAATCGAAGCCACGCCGGAATCGCTCACCGGCCAATATCTCAGTGGCGCGGCGAAAATCGCCGTCCCGGAAAAACGGCGCAGCCCGAACGGAAAAGTCATCCAGATTCTCGGCGCCAGCGCGAACAATCTCAAGGACGTGGACATCACGCTTCCGCTTGGTTTGCTAACTGTGGTCACCGGCGTTTCCGGCTCCGGCAAATCCACGCTCGTCAACGACATTCTCTACCGCGCGCTCGCGCAGAAACTTTATCGCTCTTCGGAAGCGCCCGCCGCGCACCGCGAAATTCTCGGCGCCGATCAAATCGACAAAGTCATCGAGATCGATCAAGCGCCCATCGGCCGCACGCCGCGCTCGAATCCCGCCACCTACACCGGTGTTTTCGCGCCGATCCGCGATCTCTTCGCCATGCTTCCGGAATCGCGCGAGCGCGGCTACCGCCCCGGCCGCTTCAGCTTCAACGTCAAAGGCGGCCGCTGCGAAGCCTGCCAGGGCGATGGCCTGCGCCGCATCGAGATGAATTTTCTTCCCGACGTGTACGTGATGTGCGAAGTATGCCGCGGCCGCCGCTACAATTCGGAAACGCTCGCCGTCCGTTACAAGGGCCACTCCATCAGCGATGTTCTAAATTTGCCTTCGTCCGACGCGCTAAAGCTTCTCGAAAATATTCCGCAAATTCAGCAGAAGCTCGCCACGCTCGTCGAAGTTGGCCTCGGCTACGTTACGCTTGGCCAATCCGCCACCACGCTCTCCGGCGGCGAAGCCCAGCGCATCAAGCTGGCCCGCGAACTTTCCAAACGGCAGACCGGCCGCACGCTCTACATCCTCGACGAGCCCACCACCGGCTTGCACTTCGACGACGTTCGCAAACTGCTCGACGTCTTGCAACGCCTCGTCGGTCTCGGCAACACCGTGCTGATCATCGAGCACCATCTCGACGTCATCAAGCAAGCCGACTGGATCATTGACCTCGGCCCCGAAGGAGGCGAAGGCGGCGGCCGCATCGTCGCCCAAGGTCCCCCCGAGCTCGTCGCCCGCACCAAAAAATCCTACACCGGCCAAGCCCTCGCCCGCGTCCTCGGCATCTCCACCAACGGCCACCACAATGGCAACGCGAAGTAGCCGCCACACCGCAATCTCAAGTAGTGGGTTCGTTTCCGATTATTTGACCTATTTCGCGGAAGACAGCAGATTGCGCGCTGCTTGTAAGATCTGCAGTTTTGCTTTCTCGGTTTTCCCAGTCGCTGCTTCAACTTCGTAGTTGATTGCGAGATTGGACCAGTGCGCCAATTCAGGCGCTTCGGAAGAGTAGGAGAGCCAAATGCGGCACGCACCTCCGTATGGGTCGATAAGCCCCTCGACAATCTCATCCGCTAGTCGTCTAGCCATCCACAGAGCGGCGTCGTGCAAAGTGACGGGCGCTTGTACTCCCAATTCTTGCATCGCGCCGTCGACAATTTTGTGAATATCGCGCCTCACCGGACTCAGAAGCCCCGCAAGGAGGCGCAGATTCTTTCCCTCATGTCCCTCTTCTAAAGCCTGGCACGCGATTCCCGGCATGTCCTCACCGGAAAGCTCGCCAAGATACCATTTCGCGGCGATTAATTTGCCATCGATTAAGGCTGACTTGTTTTTATCGTTCACTGAGACATTATAGGCCAACCTCAAGCACAGTCTCCCCATCCGCTTGGTATTGCGGTCTGTGCGGGTTAGAGTATCCACTGTTCCATGAGCATCTATTCCATTCAACCCATCACGTTTGGTGCGGTTCACACGTATCCGCTTGCTTCGCGAAAGAGCAAGGTGAGTGTCCGCGAGTTTGCGAAGCCGCCTGCTGTAAACATTTCGTTTACGAAATTTCTTGATTCGCTTCCGAAGATTCTCGCCGCCGAAGACCTTCGCCAACTTCTTGGAGCGATCCATGCTGCGCGTAAGAAGCGCACAGCAATTCTTTGGGGGATCGGCGGACACGTCATCAAGGTTGGGCTCGGTCCGCTACTGGTCGATCTGATGAAGCGCGGATTCGTCTCTGGAATTGCGATGAACGGCGCTGCGCTCATCCACGATTTCGAGATTGCGCTGGCCGGCAACACTTCCGAAGATGTGGAAGCGGGCCTCGGGAAAGGCCAATTCGGCATGGCGGAGGAAACTGGAAAATACCTCAACGAAATCGCGAAGCTGGCACACCGCCTGCGCATCGGATACGGCGAAGCCGCCGGACAATTTCTGAACAGCGGCATCCTCGAGGTCAAGCACGCAAATTCCAGCGTGCTCTTTGCCGCGTACAAGCAGCGCATCCCAGTGACGATTCACCTCGCCATTGGCACGGATATCCCGCACATGCATCCGGCCGCGTACGGGGCTGCGCTTGGCGATGCTACACATCACGATTTTCGTCTGTTCTGTGCGCTGGTGCAGCAGATGCATCCCGGCGGCGTTTATCTTAATTGGGGTTCCGCTGTTTTGTTGCCGGAAGTTTTTCTGAAAGCCGTTTCCGTGGTGCGCAATCTCGGCGTCCCGCTCCGCCCCATTACTACGGCGAACTTCGACTTTATCCAGCACTACCGTCCGTTGCAGAATGTAGTGAGGCGCCCCACCGCTTCCGTTCGTGGCCGCGGCGGAGCTGAGTCGCACGGCTACGCGATTACCGGCCACCACGAGCTGCTTTTGCCGCTCGTCGCCGCTGCGCTGGTTGCCGGCTGGCCAAAGAAATCGAAGTCTGGTAAACGATGAGCCTGTTCGATGACAATCCGCTGAACCAGCCCGAACCAAATCTGGACGCATCGCCGTCGTCTGCGCAGCCGAGCGAAACTCCGTCCGCCGAGATTATCGCCGGCGACCCCTTCACCTACGCGGCGGCCGCTCCCGCCGCCAAATCCCGATCGTATCTTCCCGAAGACCTGCGCATCTCCTGGTCCTGGGCGCACCTCGTGACCTTTCTCGTTTTTGGTTTCGGGAGTCTGCTGATCGTGCAACTTGGCGGCGTGCTGCTGCTTTCTGCCAACAAGCACCTTAGCCAGAAGCAGCTGCAGCAAATGATCGAATCCAAGCCGCAATTTCTGGTGGGCACCAATGTCTTGTGGTACGCGCTGCTTTTTCTGTTTCTCTACATGACGCTGGCGGTTCTGCGCGGCTCCCCTTTCTGGCGCTCGCTCGGCTGGAAAAAACTGAATGCCGACCCGGCAGCCGGGAAGGGCCATCCCTGGATGTATTTTTTGTCGGGCTGCGGTCTGGCGGTTTTTGTAGCCATCGCCAGTTCGGGCGTGAAGGATGCGGAGCACACGCCAATTCAGGAACTCTTCAAGAATCGCACCGGCGCGATGCTGCTGATGGCCATGGCGGTATTCGTCGCGCCGCTCGTGGAAGAAACGGTTTTTCGCGGGTATCTTTATCCACTTTTTGCCAGCAAGATTTCCGGTCTCGCGGAGAAGTTTGGAATCGATCCGCTGGCCGCGATCCGGGTCGGTACCGCCGCCGGGATTTTCATCACCGGCGTGTTGTTCGGCTTGATGCACGCGCCGCAACTTGGGTGGACCTGGGGCCTCGTCAGCTTGCTCATTCTCGTCGGCGTGATTTTCACGTTTGCGCGCGCGCGCACCGGGACGGTTGTCGCCAGTTTTCTTCTCCACCTGGGATACAACTCCATGATTGCCGTGACTTCGATCATTGCCACCAAGGGTTTCACGCACATGCCTATCGGCAAATGAGCGATTCGTTTTCTTCGCGCGCTCCCGTTACAATGGAAGATTGCGGTTTGGATTCGCGAGGACTGTGAACGCATGTATGTAGCTCAACCGATCGAATGGACTGACCGCGGCGTAGTCATTCTCGACCAGCGGCTGCTTCCCGCCGAGGAAGTCTCGTATACGTATACGGATTATCGCGACGTTGCTAAGGCCATCCGCGAGATGGTGATTCGTGGAGCGCCGGCGATTGGCGTTGCCGCTGCGATGGGTGCGGCTCTCGGAGTTCTCCATTCGCCGGCGAAATCCGTGGAAGCTCTTCGTGCAGAATTTACGGAGATTTGTAACACGCTCGCAAAAACCCGGCCGACCGCCGTAGATCTCTTCTGGGCCCTTGAGCGCATGAAAAAGCGCTTCGCAGAATTGACGGCGCGAAACTCGGACCTTGTCAAAATCAAGCAAGGCATGGTGGAAGAGGCGCGGCAGGTGCATCTTGAAAAACGCGCCACCGACGAAGCCATCGGGCGCTTTGGCGCGGAATTCATGCCACGCGAGGGGCACGTCATGACGCAATGCAACGCCGGCGCTCTGGCCACGGGCGGCATCGGCTCGGCGCTGGGCGTCATCCGCGTGGCGTTTGAACAGGGGAAAAAACTTCACGTGTTCGTGCCTGAAACGCGGCCCTATCTCCAGGGCGCGCGCCTGACCGCGTGGGAGCTGCACAAGGGTGGCATCCCGCTCACGCTCATTACCGACAATATGGTGGGCCACTTCTTGAAGACGGCCAACGTCGGGGCCATCGTCACCGGCGCGGACCGCATTGCTGCCAACGGCGACACCGCGAACAAAATCGGCACGTATCAGATCGCCGTTCTCGCGAAGGAAAACAACGTGCCCTTCTACATCGCTGCTCCGATTTCCACGTTCGATCTTTCCATTCCGGACGGCGAGCACATTCCTATTGAAGAACGATCGGCTGCGGAAGTCACCCATCTGCAAGGCGTGCGCATCGCCCCCGACGTGCACGCCGCGCATCCGGCTTTCGACGTAACCCCCGCGCGCTACATCACCGCCATCTTCACCGAACGTGGCGTCGCGCGCGCGCCGTACACGCAATCGCTTTCCGCCCTGGCCTCCTCCGTCCAGCCAGTGGCAACCACAACATAGTTCTTCGTTGTTTATTCTTCAGTGTCGAGCGCTAGTTCCCTGAAGCGGGGCGGAGGACGAAGACGGTGCGGCCGCGGCGGCTGAACCAGGCGAAGAACGCAAGAATTTGTTTCCATGGGAAGTATTTTTTGTTGAGCAACTGCGTTCCGTAGCTGGCGTCGGCGCCGGTGACGATTTCGGCGCGCGCGTCCATCCATTCGCCGAGGACGCGGCCGCGCATGTCGCAGGGAGCTATTCTCACGCGGGGATTGTTGCGGATGCGCTTTACTTTTCCGGAAACGCCGATGGTGTAGACATACAGTTTGGCATCGTTCGAATCGAGATTCACGGAAGGTTCTTCCGCAAACCATACGGGTGTTTTCACGCCCTCGCCGCTCTTTTTGAACGTTTCGAGGCTGAGATACTTATGTCCTGCAAAGGCCGCAAATCCCATGGCATCGCTCCTGCCGTCGCTTGGTTCACGACAGCCATTCTACCTACCGAGTAGCCTCTGCCTTGGCCAGCATCACAGCCGACGTCCGGGCCGCCGCCTCATAATAACGCACCATTCGTTGCGGTTCTTCCGCCTTGTAAGGCGCGAGATTGTGCGCCCACCGAAACCCGATGGGTTGAAACCAAAGTTCCGCGTCCACTGTGAACGGTCCCGTTGCATTCCCGGTCGAGACCATATACCGCACCGAGCTTCCGCGGTCTGTGAATCCCGGATCGTTAACCGCGTCGCCTGTCACCGCGATATCCTTGTTTGCTGTGGCCTTATCGAAGCCATGCGGCAACAACCGATTGTCTTTCAAGTACCCGACAGCATGGAGCAGACCGGTCGTAACCTTGCCCTCCGAATCCTTCAAGATCGGTTCGTAAATTTCCACTTCCTGTGAACTGGTAATCTCGCGATAATGCGGCTCGAACTTCAGAGGGTCTTCGTCGTTGTCGTTACCCACAATCGACCCGTCCGGATTGAGCGCACCCGACTCAAACACCACACGCCCATTGGGGTCCGTCACCACAAAATGTAGCCACGCCCGCCGCGAAGGATAGGCTGTAGGCAGCTTATGCCCGCCCAGATTCTCCACATGCACATCTACGGCAAGCCCATTCGGCGTCGCATCCACCCGGGTAATGGTCACTTTCGCCGCTTGCGTCTTCAAAAACTCGGCCGTACGCTTCATCGCCGCGTCCATCTCCTCGGGCTGCGCCTCCGTCGCCAATTCATCGCGATGATCTTGCAGCATCCCTTCTATGACGAAATTCGATCCGACAAACACGTGGCGATGCATGCCCTCGCGTGGCGGGCCGTACAGCGCCGTCACCGCTACAGCCTCGGTCACCGCCGGCATATGGCAGTCCTGGCAGGTCTGCGTGGTCGCGTAGTCGCTATGCTGCCACTCCTGGAACGGCATCTGCTCCGGGAACTTCGCCAGCTTCTCACCCTTCGGCCCAAGCGCCGCAGTGAATAGCGTATGGCAGCTCCCGCAAAGACCTGCATCTCGCATATGGTCGCCCCTGGCCGGAAAGTACGTCGCCGTCGAGGAGTGCATCACGGTCTGGTGCCCTTTGTCGATGTCGAAGGGTCCATACTCGGGCCGCAGGTCGTTCTGGATGGGTTTCGCGATGACCACGTTCCCAACGAAGGTCGCGTCCGTCCCCAGCCCCGTCTTTTCAATCTGGTGGCAAACCGAGCAGGTTACCCCATCTGCTGCCGCGCGGTCCCCATGGGGGAACTTCTGCAACGGAAGGCGCGAAAAGACTTGAGTGTGCCTTCCCGCATCCCGGTCCGCCAACCGGACGGCCGGCATATGGCAGATCGAGCACTCGTCTTCGATCGCCTGCTTCGACTCTGGATGATCCATGGACTCGCGCCGCACACTTCCTTGCCAATAAGGATCGCGCGACGCGTTAGCCATAATGCTCGCGCTCCACTCGAATCCGATCGAGACATCCTCGCCCGAACTCGTCTTGAGCCCGTTATGACAAGCCACACACCGTTCCGATGTGCGAAAAAAAGTCCCCGGAGGCGTCTTGTCGCCCTTCGCGTTCTCCGTTTGCGACTGGCCGAGCAGCATTGCCGGAACCCCGATCGCTGCGAGCCCTAAAACAATCGCACCGCCCCAACGGCGTATCATCGCCAACCTCTCCATAACTTCCCATCCGCCCGGTCCCAGAGCAGATAGAAAAGCACCTGCGGCGTTCGCCCCTGTGTATTCGTGAACGGCTCCCTTACGCCAAAGCCTATCCGGACGTGTTGTCGCCGGCTTACGGTGATCTGCATCTCCGGCAGAACATCCCAGTTGGTGCTCGCCCCCGGCTTGAAATCACGTACCGCCAAAAACTCGACCATAGGCGAAAACAGCCGTCCCAGCATGTGGTCCTGAGCCATCGCCTGTCCTACCGCCACCCGCCAGAACATGCTGCGCGGAGCAACGCTTGTATCCACCGGCAGGTCCGCTCCCAACTGGGTTTGCAAAAACGTGTTCTCCTTGAACAGCTGATCGAACGCCGCGAAGGGCTCGAACTGCGTCGTCCCCGCACCGAACCCTCGCTTGCTGTCCCCGGTCGGCAGCAAGATACCGCCCTGTAGACTCAGGATCGAACCCGTCCGCAGGCTGGAAAACATCTCCCGCTTGACCGCCAGCGTAATGTCCCCAAAACCCGCCGTCCAGTTGTGCGCCTGGTCCGCGTAGTTCACCGGGACGTCGGTTTCAAGCTGGGTCCGGGCGTCAATGATCGTCCGTTCATCAATGATGTCTGTAGTCCACGCCGGCGCGCCCGAAGCACTCGCCGCCGTAGAAATCACGGTCTCGTTCTCGGGAAATGCTTTCTCCGTTACCAATGCCCGTGGCAGATTTAGCTCGCCCAGCGGATCGTGGTGGACATTCTTGCAGAATCCCCGCATGTACGCGATCACATCGTTGATCTCCTCGTCCGTCAGCAGATCCCCAAACGCAGGCATAATCTGCGAGAGTCCACGCGATGGCCCGCCATGCACGATCACTGCCTTCCAATTACCGTTCGGCTCGGGCGTCGTCCCCGCGCAGTCCGTAAAGTCCGGAAATGTATCTAGCCGCCTGAAAACCGTACTCGCCATGGGAGCACCCTTCCCCTCGCTCCCGTGACACGCGATGCAGCCACCCTTGTAGACTTTCTCTCCATTCCTCACATCGGGACTTTTCGCATAGTGGAGCGTCTGCGCGGAAAGAAGCAAAGGGCGACCAAGAAGCACGACAAGCCACACGATAACTGCGCCCGCCGATCCCGTCAGAAACCCAAGGGGGAATCTGCGCACTCGTGATTCGGGGACGGCGTTCAAGTGCCCGGCCTCCTTCCGTGCCATAACTCTGTCGCCAACCACGGTCGCCTCGTATCTCATTCGCCCTCCGCCTTCCTACTCTTCGATGATCAGAAAGGATATAAAGACCGAAAATTCCTCGCCCTGCCCACTATCCATCAGACACCGGCCTGTTCCTAGGCACCTGAGATTGCGGCTCTTTGAACGAACGGAGGTGTTTCGTTTGCTAAACCAATCCATAAATGGATTTGAGGGACTTCCTCATTTCTGCCGTCGCTTTTCGGCGGCTATGACAGATGGAATAGTCGCACGCGGCTTTCCAAACGTCGCCTTGGCGCTAAGCCGAGGTTTCAAAGATTGTTAGGATAGCTATGGAGGGAAAACCAACCGTCCGAGTGTAGATAGGCTGATGGCGGTGTCAGTATATTGGACTGCTTGCCTCGCGCCTCCGGACGCCCCTGCCAAGGATTTTAGCTAACGGGTCTTCACCTTCCCTTGAGACCTGAACCATTCAAATGTTCTTCGAATGGCTTCGTCCACAGAGACTTCGGGGCGATATCCCAGTTCACGGGCCGCCTTGGAGCCGTCCAGGTATTGACCAGAAGACATTACCGCAATGGCACTGGACGATACTTTCGGAGCCGGGCCGCGCAAATGCTTGTACTTAAAAATCTGCCATGCCGAAACCAGCTTGGCTGCGGCCAGAGGAATCTCCTTGGGTTCGGGAGCCCCTGTAACCGCAGCGATTTTTGCCATGAGCTGTTGCATGGTCAGATTCTCTCCACAAATAAGATAGCGCTCACCAGGATGTCCATCCTCACAGACACGTACAAGCCCGCGTCCAGCATCCCCCGCATAGACGACGTTCCGCTTTCCGGCAACGTAACCCGGAAGCGTACGATTAGCCATCTCGATGACGAAACTCCCGGTAGTGTTGCCGGGGTCGTACTCGCCGAACGTCATCGATGGGATACCGACGACCACCGGCATTCCTTCCGCCGCTTTTTGTCGGGCCAGGGTGTCCTGTGCCCATTTCACCTGCAAATAGGCGTTCTGATTGTGCGGTCTTTCTGGGTAACTTTGTGACCCGTCACTGGGCTTTCCATCGGAGCTCCGAGGCAGCGCGATAGCGGCTCCCACGTACACAACTTTCTTCAACTCCTGCCCAGCGCACGCACTATAGAAGTTGTTGCTCAGTCTCGCTGCTGTTGCCAACTCTTCCCTGATTGATTTTGGAGCACCAGGATAGTATGCCGCGCAGTGGATCACCGCATCGGCCCCCCGAAGTCCGCGACGGAGAGAATCGACATCATCTAGATCGGCCTGGCGAGCTTCGCAGCGCAGGTCCGCCAGTGAGCTCAGTAATCGGGGATTTCGGCACAGCGCGATCAAGTCGTGCCCTGCGCGAAGCGTATGCCGCGCTACATGCTGCCCCAGCATCCCTGTGGCTCCGACGACGGCAATTCTCATGAAGTCCTCCAGAACATAAGCTAAAGCTCTTAAGTTATATTGAAGGTCAACATATACATGAGAATTGGGGGCTGGTGAAACAATTAGACATTGCAACTTCAAAGATACGTTTCCTCGGATCGCGGGATCTCGTAACCATTGATCCTGAGAGCAGAAAGGCGAGCGACGATGAGAACGGAATTGCTGCGATTCAACGGCGCTGTCGAGCGGGATCCCGCCATCGATGCGTGGATGAAAGAGCATGCAGGTGAATTGGGAGCCATCGCGCATCAGTGGTTTGAGGTGATGCGAAAGTGCGGGGACGAAGTCCGGGAGCTTTTGCATGATGGCTGTCCGGTTGCATGTTTGGGAGATGCGCCCTTCGGTTATGTGAATGTATTCACTTCGTCCGTAAACGTGGGGTTCTTTCACGGGGCAGCATTGCCGGATCCGGCTGGCTTGTTGCAAGGCACCGGCAAGTTCATGCGCCATGTGAAGCTGAGGCCAGGAACGGCCACAAACGCTGCGGCGCTAAGCAGGCTCATCGATGCAGCGTACTCGGATATAAAGGCGCGCGTCGAAAACGGCTAGCTACCTAAGGTTGCTGTATATTGTTCGTTACGCGAAAGATTAGGGACGGGCGGGGAGGAGATTGGTCCAGTTTTGGAGAACGGTAAGGGGACGATTGTTTTCGTCGGCGGCGACAACGACGAGAAAGCGCTTGCCGTCGGGATTGACATCGTAGTTGATCATGCCCGAACGATAGATGCGAACCGACGGGCGGAACGAGAAGAGCCGGACAGGATGGCCGACTTCGATGCTGTCGCCCCTTTCGTGAATGTCCACGGTCATCATTTCGTTGCGCATGGAAATGAAATAGAGCTCCTTGCCATCGCGGCTCCAACGGGGCCAGCGTCCGCCATCGCTGGAAACCTGCCACATGCCATTTCCGGCGGAGAATGGAACGACAAAAATCTGAGGAGTTCCGTTCGCCAGCATGGTGAAAGCAATAAACTTTCCGTCCGGCGAGAATTGTCCGCTCGTCTGCGTGCCGGTGTTCGCGATGGGCAGCTGGCGCGGTTTTTCCTTGGGATCGAGCGGAACAACGCTGACTTCCGAATCTCCGCTCGTCAGATTGGCGCTTTCCGTAAGCAGATAGCGGCCATCGGGAGACCAATCCGTGGCACTGTCGGCCGAGGGGAGTTCTTGAAGCGTGGTGGATTCCCCTGCGCCGGAAGAGGAACGAGTCACGATGCGGAACATGCTGTTGGGCATACCGAGAGTGACAGTAAAGCGAGAACCGTCGGGAGACCATGTGGGTTCCCCCGCGATGAAACCGTCAAACGTGAGGCGGGTCTTTTGAGGCCCGGACGAATTGACGAGCCACACGTCGTGGGTCGGGTCGCCACTGGTGACCAGAAAGCGCTGGCCGTCTTTGGAGAGCCGGGGGCCGAGAAAAACGCCTTGCTCGCCTAGATAGCTCAGATGTTTGCCGCTGCGATCGACCCATTCAAGGCGGGACTGGGCCGTGGCGGCGCCAGTCTGAAAAATCAAAGTGTTCGAGAGTTGGGAAGCGGTAAAAGTGGAGTGCCAGACGCCGAGGTCCAAGACCACGCTGTCAGCGACCAGGTGCGGAGAGCCGGATAGCGAAAGAGAGTGGAGGTCGAACGGTTGCGCAAGGAGAGTGGACTCCCTGACGTAGAGGAGGTTTCCCTGGGCGTAAGCGGCGCCAGCAAGAGAGGTAACGAGAAAGCGATTGAGTTTGCCATCGAGCGAGGCGACGTAGATGCCGTTTTGCTCACTCTGCGGAGAAGAGTGATTGGAAGCGACGTAGAGGAAATGCTGACCGTCGGGGAGAAAGAAAGGCCAGCGATGTGTGGAGTGGAGTTTGGTATCGAGCTTGGTGATGGGAGTGGAAGCACCACCGGTGACAGGAACCTGATGGATAACGTCGCGGGGGCCCGGCGTGAAAAGAATGACGCCGCTGGAGCCCCAAGAGCCGCCGCGGGCCGCGGGCGCGTTACACAAACTGCGAACCACACCGGTGTTGACCTCGAGGGTTTTCAGTTTGCCGTCGGTGAAGAATCCGACACTTAAGCTGTCGGGAGACCAGAAAGGATTCATGGCGCCATGCACCCCGGGAAGTATGCGTTCCGATCCTGTGCGGAGAGAGCGGAGCCAGAGTTCGCCGCCCGCGCCGAAAAGGAGAGAGCCGCCGTCGGGAGAAAGAGCGGGCTGTGTGCCCATGTCGCCTTCGATCTCGAAGGAAGTTCCGGCGGGCGGGATGATGGACGAGAAGACCGGGAACGCGGGAGCGGCGGGATCGGGACGGCGCAAAAAGAAAACAGCGAGTGCGGCGATCGCAGCGAGAATGGCGAAGGACCAGGCAAGGAGCTCGCGCCGATTCTTTTTTCGGGTTAGTGGGAGCGCGGCGGCGGCGGATTGGGCCGAGGGATCGGCGCTGGAGATGGATTTTAGCTCGAGGGCGAGGTCGCGCGCGGATTGCCAGCGGTCATCCGGATCCTTGGCGAGGCACCGGCGCACGATGTGATCGAGCGAACGAGGCGTGAGCGGCTTGATGGTGGAGATGGGCGGCGGCTCCTTTTCGAGGATGGCGGACGCAACGCTAAGCTGGCTCTTGCCCTGGAAGGCACGCTGGCCGGTGAGCATTTCATAGAGAACGGCA
>Ga0210410_10004142_pt1 | contig 12740 bp, 9 predicted proteins | sample IncBWC4MmetaG_FD_161058 | JGI IMG/M metagenome (GOLD analysis project Ga0210410, IMG submission 161058) | Forest soil microbial communities from Barre Woods Harvard Forest LTER site, Petersham, Massachusetts, United States - Inc-BW-C-4-M | ecosystem: Environmental > Terrestrial > Soil >... | reverse complement strand
TTCTACGTAATGCGCGTCATGCCGCATCTTCAGCGTGACGGGCAACCCGGCTTTCTTCAACACGATGCAGTACCTCCGCTGCCAGCTTTTTGTATTCCACTGCCCCCGGTGATTTGGGAGCAAATGTCAAAATCGTTTCTTTGTACGCCGGGCTCTCTTCCAGGCGCACGTTTTTCCCGATCTTCGTCTTGAACAGCACTTCGCCGAAGACCGCGCGAATCTGCCCGTGCGTATCCTTGGAAATATTCGTCCGCTTGTCGTAGAGCGTGATCACCACGCCCAGCATCTTCAATTGCGGATTGGGCCGCGCGCGAATCCGCTCGTACGTCTCCAGCAAATCGTCCGTGCCCTCAATCGCAAAATACGCCGCCTGAATCGGCACCAGCAGATGTGTCGAAGCCACCAGCGCATTCACCGTCAAAATTCCCAGCGACGGCGGCGTGTCCACAATCACGTAATCGTAATCCTTCAGCACCGGCGCCAGCGCGTCCTTCAACCGGTACGGCGCGTCAAACTGGCCCGCCAGCACCGTCTCCAGTTTCGCCAGTGCCAGCCGCCCGCTGCCAACGTTCAGCATCGGGTCCTTCGTCGGCTTGATCACTTCCGCCATCGGCATGTGCGCATCGCCCAGCACGTCGAACATCGACGACGTCACTTCCCCCATGCTGAAAAACGCGATCGTCGTGTTCGCCTGCGGATCCAGGTCAATCAGCAGCGTCCGTCTTCCTTTATTCGCGATCGCCGCAGCCAGATTGATCGCCGTCGTCGTTTTGCCGACGCCGCCTTTCTGATTCGCTACCGTAATAATGGCAGTCATCGAATCTCTGCCTCCGCTCCTCGCCGCATTCTCTCCAACTCGCTCGGCCCTCTTCTCTTCCTCTTAGCTCTGTGAACTCTGCGCGCTTACCTCTGTGACCTCTGTGTTAAAGCTTTTTCTTAGCACTTTCTCAAGACGTTCGCCCACACCCCAACCGAGGCACCTCTACTTCGTTTAGTCTATTAGTTGTTATGCCGGCAGAAAGGCCACAAGGCATAGGCCCACTCTACGTTTCATGCCCACAATTCGCAAGCCAAAATTGCAATTTCTCGCTGCCCCAGTGGAAATCTCCCCCCTTGACTCCCCTCTTCTCAGCGACCTCTATGCTCTTAACTCTGTGTCCTCTGTGCTAAATCCTCTCTTTCCTGCCCCAAAAACAAAAACGGCACAGTCGAAACTGTGCCGCCACCATGCCTCCTGTTATCTGTTTGCTGCTATCCGTTATCCCTCTTCTAAAACTCCACGCCCCAAAAATCTCCCGCCGACCCCTCCAGCTCCAACCCAACCTCCCATCCCTTCCGTCCCTCATGTCCTCGCCAAATCAGAGTCGCCTCTGCGGTCTTCCCGCTCATCCCATTCACCACCCGTAATTTTTGCCCGACCGCCAACCCCTGCTCCACAATGGCCATGCATCCCTTCGGGCTGATATCCACCGTGTAGCCCTTCGCCCGCAGCGTCTTTCCGCCTTCTTCCCACTCCACGGTCAATTCCACTCGCGAGTTCAGCCGGACTCCCGCCCGAATATGCTCCCCGCTCGCCTTTGCCACCAATCCATCAAACCTGGCCACAGTCGTCTCCCTCTGCTCAACGCCCCTCGCACACCCGCAGCGAAGCAGCACGCACTCCCAATTTCAATCCAGTAAACACACCCTGTTTCACAATCCACCGTATCCACGCCCTCCACCTCCGTCAATGGAACTTCCTCGCCCTTTCTACCAACCAGTAACACTAACATTCCGTGCTAGACCGCATCTGCAACCGCCACATCGTGTCATCCCGACCGGAGAGCCGCGCAGTTTACGGCTCGGAGTGGAGGGACCGCGGCACGATTTAAACCAACAACCACTTTGGATGGGATCTCTCTCCTACACTCCTTCTTCCTTTACCTCCTCACTTCCTCCCCCGTAAACTGTCCTATTCCCCCATGCTCCCCTGGCCCACCCTACGGTCCGAACTCCGCCCCACTCTCCACCTGGCCCTCCCCCTCGTCCTAGCCGAAATAGGTTGGATCAGCATGGCCATCGTGGACACCATGATGGTCGGCCGCCTCCCCAACAGCGCCCAATCCATCGCCGCCGTCAGCATCAGCTCCAGCCTTTTTCTGGTCTTCGCCTTCTTCGGGGAGGGCGTCCTCATCGGCCTCGATACCCTCGTCTCCCAATCCTTCGGCGCCGGCCGCCGCGAAGACTGCTTCCACTCCTTAGTCAACGGCATCTACCTCAGCCTCGCCCTCGCGCCATTCCTCCTCACCGCTGTCTGGCTCCTCCCCTATTTCTTTGATCGACTCGGCGTCTCGCCAGACGTGGCCGAACTCGCGCGCCCCTACATGCATACGCTGGCCTTCGGCCTCGTCCCTCTTCTTCTCTATTTCACCTTCCGCCGCGCCCTCCAAGGTATGAACCTAGTCCGTCCGGTTGCGTTCGCGCTCATCACCGCCAACCTTATCAACCTCATCGGTAACTACGTCCTCGTTTTCGGCCACTGGGGTTTTCCCATGCTCGGCGTAGTCGGCTCGGGGATCGCCACGGCCATCTCGCGCGCCTACCTCGCCACTGTCCTCATCGTTTTTCTTTTCTGGCACGACGCGCACAACCACGCCTACATGCGTCAAACCTCGCTTCGTCCCGATCTCGCCCGCATCCGCCGCCTAATCTCTCTAGGGTTTCCCGCGGCCATGCAGATGACTGCCGAAATCACCGTCTTCGCCGCCGTCGCCTCTTTGATCGCTCGCCTCGGCGCCATTCCTCTCGCCAGCCACCAGATCGCTCTCAACACCGTCGCCTTCACCTACATGGTTCCGCTCGGCATCTCTTCCGCCGCTGCCGTCCGCGTAGGCCAGGCCATCGGACGCCGTGATCTCCCCGGCGCAAAACTCGCCGGCAACACCGCCATCCTCCTCGGCGCCGCGTTCATGTCCTGCATGAGCATCGTCCTTCTCGTCCTCCCGCAATATATCGCCCGCATCTACACCAACAACCCCGTCCTCATCCACAACGCCGTCGTCCTCCTCGCCGCCGGCGCCGCCTTCCAACTCTTCGACGGTATCCAAACCGTTGCCACCGGCGCTCTCCGCGGCACCGGCGACACGCGCACTCCGATGATCTGCCACTTCTGCGCCTACTGGCTCATCGGTCTCCCCTTCGGCGCGTGGCTCTGCTTCCGCCGGCATTGGGGAGTCCTCGGCCTCTGGATCGGCCTAAGCGCCTCCCTAATTCTGATCGGCATGCTCCTCCTAACCTTCTGGCGCCGTCGCCTCCGCCACCTTCCCGTGTAGTTGCCTCTTTGGCACAGCCATTCCTGGCTGTGCTCTTGGGTTTCTCTTCCTCCTCTCGGCGACCTCTGTGCGCTTCCTCTGCGAACTCTGTGTTAAATCTTTTTTCTTTTCTTCCCCAAAAAACAAAATCGGCGCGACAACCACTCGCACCTCAACGCTTCTCCTCCGAACTGTAAGCTGTAGGCTGTTAGCCACCCCCCACTACATCTCGTATCGCCCAAAGTCCTCCTCATCATCCCTACCCGGCAATAGTCCCTCCGTACGGTTTTGCCCTTTTCATACTTACCTTTCCCTTTTCGTCACGTATTCCGCGAATACAATTTCCTTCTTCCTCGGTCCCTGTACACTGTCCCCACGGCACGACTCGATCCTGATTCCACAGCGCTGTCATCCATAACCAGCGCAGAACAAGGGAACCCCCATGCGCCGCGGCCAGATTCTTATCCTCCAGCTTCTGCTGCTGCAGCTCTTTCTTTCCATTCCATCTTTGCTGAGGGCCCAAACTCTGCCCCCCGCCGCGCCTCAAACGAATGACGACGACCCCGACGATGCCGATGAGAAAACTCCTCCTCTTCTTTCCGTGAACGTCACTTTCGACACCTCCGGCAAACTGACCGTCATCGCAACTTCATTTGAGTCTCCACAACCCACTTTTTCTGATCTCAAAATGGCCATCCAGGAGTCGCTCGGCTGCCCCCTCACGGATCGCCCGCGCTCCAAGCTCTCCTCGAATTACTACACGGGCTCTTGCACTGGTTCGTCCGCACACAATCCACTCCTTCGCCAAGGCAGAGTCGACACCGCCCCCCTTCGCGCCTACTGCCAGAACCATGGCATCGAAAGACTGGCCCTTGGTCTGCAATTTCCGCAAGCTGACCTCATCGAATCCATTCCTCCCGCCCCATCCCCAGCAACCCCTGGCCTTACGGGGAAAAACGCTGAGTGGTTCAAGAAATTTACCCGCTTCAATGCTTCATACAGCTGGCCGGTCGACGGCGCCATCCCGTCGCAAATCCAATATCGCTTCGGCTTTGATTCCGCTTCCATCCGCCGAGGCGCCATCTACCTCGCGCTGGCCCTCTTCGCGCCGCTCCTCCTCTGCTTCTGGCTCGGCCGCAAAGCTCTCTCCGCCCAGACCGACGACAAAGCCGTCGTTTGGTTCAGTTACATGCGCTGCCTGCAATGGACCCTGAATGGCGCGCTGGTTGCCTGGTGGGTTGCCCTCGACGCGTCGAATTTGCAGAAGGTTCTGGAATTCGTGATGCGGAGCACTCGCTTCGCTCACATCTGGGACTTCCCCGGTACCTATGAAGTCGTTTCCTGGCTTCCCCCCTCTATCGTCTGGGTCCTTTGCCTTCACCTCTCTCATCCGGTCCAGCAGAAGCTTCGCGGTCTCCAGTGGACTCGCCGCGAACTCAGCCTGCAGTCTCTCTATTCTGTTCTCATTGGACTTTTTCCCTTCGCCCTCTTCCTAACCGGCCTCCGCGTCATGGGCACAGGCACGATCCGTGCCGGTCTCTACTGGTTTGTCGCCGCTGTTCTGCTTCGTGTCTTCGCCGCGAAGGGCCTGCTTAAAATCACCGGCATGCAGCCACAAGCGCTCACCAGCGGCACGCTCCGCGATCGCGCCTTCGAAATGGCGGAAAAGCTCGGGGTCAAACTCCAGCAGGTCTTCCTCATCCCCTCCGGCAAAGGCCAGATGGCCAACGCATTCGCCCGCACCGGCAACACCATCTCATTCACCGACTTTCTTCTCCAGCGCATGTCCGCTCGCGAAGTCGATTACGTCATGGCCCACGAGCTCACCCACCTCAAGCTCAAGCACCCAGCCAAGCTCGGCTACGCTTACCTCGGTGGCTATTTTCTCGGCACTTTTCTTATCCCCTTCCTGCCTTCCTTTTTCGCGGAGCAGCTGATTTTCCGCTACGCCGTCATCTTTGCCGGGCTCACCATTTTTCCCTATTTTTTCTCGCGCCGCTTCGAATACGCCGCCGATGCCGGCGCCGTCGCCCTGACCGGCGACCCTCGTGCCGCCATCGCTGCCCTCTTCAAACTCTCCGAACTCAACATGATGCCCACGCAATGGAGCCACTGGAGCGAAAAATGGCTCACGCATCCCTCCAGCATGCGCCGTGCCCGCGCCATCGCCCAAAAAGCAGGCATTGCGTTTGAAGAAATTCCCACGATCGTCCGCGAAGCCGCCGCCGATGCCCCCGCTTACGCTTCTCCCGCGGCCGTTGCTCCCTCCAACAAAATCCACTCCAGCCAATACAAACGCTCCGTCGTCTCCAAACTCACCTGGTCGCTCGTCGCCACACTCACAATCGTTCCCTGCCTCTTCGGCCTTCTCGCAATCCGGCTCGGCGCCTTCCACTCCCTGCAAATTGCCGTCCTCATCGCCGGCATCCCCGGCGCCTTCGCCGCCTTCTTCATCCTTCACAATTTTGTTCCCCGCATCACCCACGGGAATCTTGTCGCGCCTCTCAACAAAAAATTCTCGAACGACGGCGTCCTGGTCGGCGAATGGGGCGGCATCCACGTCGGTTTCGCTCCTTCCGCCGCTCCCCGCACCTTCGAAGGCACTTACAACTGGGACCTCGGCTATCTTTTCCTTCGTTCCGACCGCATCTGTTTCTGGGGAGAAGAAACGCAATTCGCCCTGCTTCGAGAGCAGATCACCGCCATCAAGCTCGCTCCCGGCGCCGCGGGATTCCGTCCCGTGAAGCGCATCTTCATCGCCTGGACCGATTCCGAGCGCTCCACCTGCGGCGTATTCAATATCGGCTGCCGCATGCCAGCGACCGTTACTCGCGCTAACGCAAAGACCACCGAACTCGCCCAGCGCATCCAGATCTGGTGGCAAACTCCCGCCTCTGTTCGCCCCTTGCCTCCCCTTCTTGCCGCTCTGCACTCTCCCGAGCCGCGCAGCGTCACCTCGGCCATTCCCGGCTCCGTCCTCAAAGGCGCCAAAATGCTCAAGGAGCTTTTCGTCATGGGTCTCCTCGCCGCGATCACAGCAGTCTTATTCGGATTGCCATTTCATCTCATAGCTTTCCTGACGTCCTCCACCTACTCCGGGTTGGGTTTGCCTGTGTTTCACTCACCCGGCGCCGGTTGGTACGCCGTCATCCTCGCCGTCCTGGTTCGATGGCTCATCGTCATCCCCGTTCTCCGCTACAAAGACCAACCCGTCCTCGTAGCCCAAGCCCCAACACCAAATCCAGTCCAAACCGCCGTCACCGTGCCATCCACAGCAAACCCCGTCACTGTTCCGTAGCGCCTGGCTGCGCTCTCTGTGTTAAGTCTTTTTCTTCCCCCAAAACAAAAACGGCGCGAATCCTCTCGCGCCGCCCAATTTCTATTTTCCAATTTCTATTTTCTAAATACTGCTACATCTTGTACCGCCCCAAATCCTCATCGCTCAACCCTTCCAGATAATTCCTCAACTGCTCATTCGAGCTTCTCTCCGCCAGCGCCGTAGCCACCTTCGAATTCTTCAGCACCGTCTCGTCCACAAAAATCGGGCAATCCACTCGCAACGCCAGCGCCAGCGCATCACTCGGCCGCGAATCGATGCTCATCAACTCCCCGTCCCGTTCCACCCAGATCAGCGCGAAAAACGTATCATCGCGCAAATCGTTCACCACAATCTTCTGCACGTGCACATCCAGCCCCAGCAGCACATTCTTCAGCAGGTCATGGGTCATCGGCCGCGGCGTCGACACCTTCTCAATCTCCAGCGCGATCGCATTCGCCTCGTACGCCCCCACCCAGATTGGCAGCACCGATTGCCCCTGCACATCCTTCAGCACCACAATCGGCATCTGCGTAACCGGATCCATCATCAGGCCGCGTATCTTCATTTCCACTTCCATCGCGTCCTCCCTATCCCCCGCCGAACTCTGTGCTCTCTGTGTCCTCTGTGGTGAACAATCTTCTCCGCCGGCCGATTCTCACTCCCTACCAACCATGTCACCCACCAAACTATTCGGCATGGCCGAAACCACCTTCACCTGCACGTAGTCTCCCAGAAGTTCGCGCTCCGGTGAAGTAAAATTCACCACCCGATTCGAACTAGTATGCCCCGACCACTGGCTCTCCCGCCGCGACTTCCCGTCCACCAGCACCTCAAACGTCTCTCCCACGAGCCTCTCATTCCGCACCCGCTGAATTTCCCTCTGCCGGTCCATCAAAATCGCAAGCCGCCGCCCCTTCTCCTCTTCAGGAATCGCATCCGCCATTTTCAACGAAGGCGTATTCGGCCTCGGCGAATACTTGAACGCGAACACCCCGTCATACTGCACTTCATCGAGCAGCGTAAGCGTTTCCTCAAAATCCTTTTCCGTCTCTCCGGGAAAGCCCACAATCATGTCGGTAGTAATACTGATCGGACGCCGCGCAGCCTTCATCAGCGCAATCTTCTCCAGATACTCCTCCCGCGAATATGTCCGCGCCATCGCCCGCAGCACCGCCGTCGATCCGCTCTGCACCGGCAGATGCACGTGATCGCAAATCGTTGGATGCGCCTCAATCGCCTCCACGATGTCCTTCCCGAAATCGCGCGGGTGCGAAGTCGTAAATCTCACGCGCCGGATCCCCCGCACTTCCGCCACCGCCGCCAGCAATTCCGAAAACCGCATCTTCCTCGCGCTCGGGTCCGCGTATGAATTCACCGTCTGCCCCAGCAGCTGCACTTCGCTGTACCCTGCCTCCGCCAGCCGTCGCACCTCTTCCAAAATCGACGCGCTCGTCCGGCTCCGCTCCGGCCCTCGCGTAAACGGCACCACGCAGTACGAACAAGCCTTGTCGCACCCCTCGATAATCGTCAGGTACGCCCGCCACGGATTGTCCCGCCGTGTAATCTCCGTCTCAAACGTCTCGTCCGTGTCCGTATCCAACCCTGTCACACGCCGGTTCCCCGCCTCCAGCTCCGCAATCAACTGCGGCAACTTCCGGTAACTAGCCGACCCGCAAACCAAACTAACCCACGGCGCCCGCTCAAAAATCCCCTCCCCCTCCTGCTGCGCCACGCACCCCAGCACCCCAATAATCTTCCCTCCACCCGCATTCACAATCTTCCTCTGGCTCGGGTGATTCTTCTCCAGTGCCCGGCCGTCTCTGTGAACTTTGTGTTCTTCCTCAGTGTCCTCTCTGTTAGAACTCTTTCCGTGCTGCTCGTCCGCCGGCCGCAACTCACCCAACCGCGAAAACACCTTCTGTGCCGCCTTCTCCCGAATCGAACAAGTGTTATACAAAATCACCTTAGCCGCTTCCGGCGTCTCCACCTGCCGGTATCCGCGCCCCAACAAAACCCCCGCCACCTTCTCCGAATCATGGTCATTCATCTGGCACCCAAACGTCTCCAGATAAAACGTCGACCCGGTAGCGCCGGCATCCTGCCGGCCAGCGTCGTGTAGGGGCGGCTTTACGCCGCCTTCTTGGGTTTCTCCGATTCCGGGCACACCAATCCCCATCAACCGTTCCAGCCCAATGTCAAAACTCTTCCCCATACTCCTCACTCTACCACACGCCTCATTCCGCTTCCCTCTCGCCTCCTCAAACTCCTGCACTTCCTTTGTCTCCTCTCCCTCCCGTCATCACATACGCCGCCACAAACAGCACCCCGAAGCTCAAATCCGTCGCCGCAAACACCAAATCCCCGGAATGCATCCTCCCCTGCATCACCAGCACCACCACAGCCACGCCAAACGTAAACTTCTCCACCATCGACGGAATCATCATCGGCCGCAACCTCACCGGGTTCGCTCCGATAACCAAAAACGCAATCTGCCACGCCAGCGCGCACCCCGCAAACCCATAGTAAAATCCCGGATGCGTAATCGCCGGCGGATCCTGCCGTCCAATCACATCAAACAGAAAATACAGTGGCGTAATCACCAGCACTCCCCAAACCCCCGCAACCCAAAACACTACCTTCGCAAATTTCATCTTTCCTCCCTCTGCGAATCTCAGCGTTCTCATCGTCTCTGCGTTATCCTTTTCTCCATTCTTATGGCTTACGGCTTACAGCTTCCAACTCTCTCTCCATGCAGCCCCATTCAACACATCCGCATCCTATTCCTTTTGACCATGCCCCACCCCTGTGCTACGTTGAAATTGCCCGGAAAAATTTCTCTCTCAAGGAGACAGACATCCTTTTTCTCCTGAACGCCATTCTCGTCGGCAACATCTTTGATATTCTCGCGCAAACTGGCTTGGTCGCTCGCGGCGTCCTGGCCATTCTTCTGTTTGCTTCGCTCATCTCCTGGGCTCTGATTCTCCAGAAGAGTGGCCTCTTCAGCCGCATCCGCCGCCAAAGCGATCAATTCCTCAAAATTTTCCGCGCCACAAAAGGCGTCGCCAATCCGCAAGGACTCGTCTCCGCCGGCTCACCCTTCGCCAACGTCTACGCCGCCGGCTATCGTGAACTCCAATCCCAGGTCACCGGTACCGGCAACCCTACGCCCGTTAAACTCAAATCCATGCAAGCCGTCACCGTAAGCATGCAGCTCGCCGCCGCCGAAGAAGTTCGCCGCACCGAAAAAGGCATGTCCTGGCTCGCCACCACGGCTGGCGTAGCTCCCTTCATCGGCCTCTTCGGCACCGTCTGGGGCATCATCGACGCTTTCTCCGGTCTCGGCACCTCCGGCTCCGCCAGCCTGCGTGCCGTCGCACCCGGCATCGCCGAAGCCCTCGTCACCACGGCCGCCGGCCTCTTCGCCGCCATCCCCGCCCTCATCGCCTACAACTATTTCCTCCAGGACATCCGCGACCTAGCCCAGCGCCTCGACACCTTCGCCCTCGAATTCGCCGCCCAAATCGAAAAAACTTTCACCTGATCATGAGCACCATGACCCACCGCGCATCCAAACCTGATTCTCGGCCCGAACTCTGTGCCCTCCGTGTCCTCTGTGGTGAAAACTCTTCTCTGCTCCTGACTCGCCACTCGTCACTCGCCACTCGCCACTTCTCACGAGGCTTCTGACTCCCATGCCCACACTCCCGAAATCCACCCAATCCTCGCTCTCCGAAATCAACATGGTTCCCTTCATCGACGTCGTCCTCGTCCTCCTGATCATCTTCATGATCACCGCCCCCATCCTGCAATCCGGCATCGAAGTCGACGTCCCCAAAACCCACACCGTAAAAGAAATCACCCAACAACGCCTAGTCGTCACCATGGATAAGAACCAACTCATCTATCTCGGCAACGACCCCGTCAACATCCACCAACTCGCCGATAAAATAAAAAAACAATCCAAGTCTCAGAAAGACGTCATCTACCTCCGCGCCGACGAAACCGTTCCCTTCGGCGCCTTCTGCACTGTCATCGACACGCTCCGCCAGTCCGGCATCTCCAACATCAGCATCGTCACCCAACCCATCAACGACCGGAACCGCTGACCATGCGACGGACTCAACAATTTCGACTCCCGCGCGATTCGCACAAAATTGTCATCCCGACCGGAGCGGAGGGACCTGCTTTTTTCTTATCTGCGAATCTCAGCGCTCTCGGCGTCTCTGCGTTATCATTTCTCTTATCGCAAGTTTTCCCAATCCAGCCGTTCTAACCACATGGACTACGCCGCCAACCAATACGAAGCCCCCTTCAAACGCTTCCTCGGCTACTCTGCCTGGCTGCACATCGGCCTCATCGCGGCGGTCGCCCTCAGCGTCTGGATCCAGCGCTCCGGCAATCCCTGGGGAGGCGTAGGTGGCGGCGGCGACTCCAGCGTAAAAGTAAATCTCATCAGCAGCGCCGGTATTCCCATGCCCCATCCAGTCGTGCCCACGCCCAGTCAGGTCGTCGATCCCACCAAAGGCCTGGCTGAAGAAGAGCCCAAGATCGAACAGCCTAAGACCGACGCCACGCCCATTCTCAAGTTCAAAGAAAAACAACCGCCTCCACCACCTTCCAAGAAATCCAAAGTCTTCGAGCCAAAAATTAAGCCCCCCGACAACGCCACTCCCTTTGGCAAAGGGGGCGGCCAACTGGACGTCCCCACCGGCTACTCGCAGACGCCCGGCTCCCCCTCCAGCGGCCTCGCCGTCCAGGGCCAGGGCGGTGGCGATTTCGCCGCACGTTATCCTTGGTACGTCGAATCCATGAAGCGCGCCATCTCTCAAAACTGGATGCAGAACACAATCGATCCCGCCGTCCGTGCCGCACGCCGGGCGCATTCCGTTGTCACCTACCGCATCTATCGTGACGGCACCATCAAAAACATCCGCCTCGACACCTCCAGCGGCAATCGTTCCATGGACGACTCCTCCACTCGAGCCCTGCTCAGCATCGACAAGTTTCCCGCGCTCCCCGCCGACTACTCCGGCTCCTACGTCGACGTAACCTTCGACTTCGACCTCTCCTCAGCCCGCTAGGCCTCCCCTTTGGAGTGCGGTGACTCTGCCACCGCTTTTACGGTCCTTGCAACTCCTCACATTCGATCCATCAACACCCAACGCGCACCATTGTCATCCCGACCGGAGAGCCGGCGCAGTTTGCCGGCTCGGAGCGGAGGGACCGTGGCAAGGCTTCAACCCGACTTTCCACTCGATTCAAAAAGCAATTCTTTATTGCACTTTCCTGACTTTTCTTCTCCGTGCCCTCTGTGTTCCATCTCTGTGCTCTCTGTGTGAAATCTTTTCTCCTCTCATCCAATTTGTCCTAAACTATTTCTTCAGCCCAATCTCTTCCGGAGGAACTCTTGCTTCGAATCATCCGCAGCATTCCCATCTTTTTCCTTTACCTCCTCCCGTTCTCCTCACCTTCCTTCGCCCAGGACTGGATCCGCTCCGGCACAGGCCTCGGTGTCGACAAACCCCGCATCGCCGTAGCCGACTTCGCCCCTCGCGCCGACAACGCCAAACCCCACGCGACTCTCTTCACGCAAACCGTCCGCGACGACCTTTCCTTCTCCGGCATCATCGAACTCGTCTCACCCAGCTTCTATCCCACGCAAGTCCCCTCCGCACCCCAGGAACTCCAAAAGCTCACCTGGACCGATCCTCCCCTCAACGCCAACTTCGTCGCCTTCGGCAATCTCACCGAATCCTCGACCGAAGTCGCCATCCCCGCCTGGATGTACGACGTCCGCAGTCCCTCCAACGAACCCGTTGTCGGTAAAATTTATCGTGGCGCCCCCACCGACGCGCAAGTCCGCAAATTCGCCCACCAGTTCGCCGACGAAATCATTTCCAAGCTTTCCGGCGGCTTCCCCGGCGTCGGCGGCACACAAATCGCGTTCATCAGCTCGCGCACTGGCACTAAGGAACTCTGGGTCATGGATTACGACGGCGCCAACCAGCACCCGCTCACCTCTCTCCGTTCCATCTCGCTCACCCCGCGCTGGTCTCCGGACGCCTCCCGCATCGCGTTCACCTGTTTCGCTCCCGCCAACAGCGTCGTCAGCGGCCAAATCTGCATGTACT
>Ga0210410_10004141_pt1 | contig 12741 bp, 13 predicted proteins | sample IncBWC4MmetaG_FD_161058 | JGI IMG/M metagenome (GOLD analysis project Ga0210410, IMG submission 161058) | Forest soil microbial communities from Barre Woods Harvard Forest LTER site, Petersham, Massachusetts, United States - Inc-BW-C-4-M | ecosystem: Environmental > Terrestrial > Soil >... | reverse complement strand
GAAGGTTTCGCAGCCGTTGCCCGCTACACGATTCCCACTGAATTCGAAAAGACACGCCCGCAATTGAGTGTCGCGTTCAAAACTCTCGATATACGATGAGGCAGCGGGCACTCCGCCCCGTTCGAGTTCCGCTAGAGCAATCATCCCTGACGATCGCGCCGTATCTGTCAAGCTCGAATGCCACCGTGAAGGTACTCGGCCTGGCCCGAAAATAAACGTGATCACCAGTGCAATTCCCGTGACAAGCGCGGTCGCCCAGAACCAGAAAAATATCTTGAGGAAAAGGCTTTGCATCGTGAGCCTCATTTTGGCTTGGCCCTCACCACAAACAGATACCCACTACCGCGAATCGACTTGATTCGCTCAACTCCCTGGCTGGCCCCCAACTTCTTGCGAATATTGCTCATGTGCACGTCGATCACGCGATCGAAGGGGCCCAGCTTCCGGCCCAAAACTGTTTCCGTGAGCTCATCGCGGGTGACGATGCGGCCTGCTCGCTGCAACAGCATTTCCAGTAGGGCGAATTCTACACTGGTGAGCGAGATCAGCCGGCCGTGCATGCGCGCCTCGCGCGCGGCGGGATCAAGCCGCATGTCTCCGACAGTGAGAGGATGTGTCCCGGTGACAGCTGTGCGTCGCAATATGGCGCGAATCCTGGCAATCAGCTCCCGGGCATTAAACGGCTTGGGAAGATAATCGTCCGCCCCGATTTCGAGTCCCAGGATACGATCGACATCTTCGCCGCGGGCGGTCAGGACCAACACCGGAATCGGAGATTGCTGCCGAAGGCGGCGCAGCACCTCCAGGCCCGACATCCCGGGAAGCATCAAATCCAACACTACCAGCGAGTGCTTGCGAGAGAGCGCGCGCTCAAGTCCGTGAGTTCCTTCGTGCACTGCTTCGATCTCGAAACCTTCGCCACTCAAGCGCGCCGAGAGAAGCTCACAAAGTTCGGTGTCGTCGTCGATGATAAGTAATCGATCCATACAGATTCATTGCACTCTCAGATACTATTCTCATCGCTGTAACCGCGTAGACCCACATTTACAAAACTTTACCCTGCTTAACCAATCTTGACCGCACTGTCACCGCGCAGATGCTCGAATCAGACTGTAGCGAGGTGCTCTCCTGATGCGAAGGATGGTTTGGACAACGGTAGGAGCGGCGTTAATTTTCGTTGGCATCACCGCCGCATGGACGCAATCGCGGTTGTGGCGCGGATGGAACGGCCCGATGTGGTTCCATCACGGCCCCATCTGCTTCGTCGCTCGCGAACTGGACTTGAGCGATACACAGAAGTCGCAAATCAGATCTATCTGGGAAGGCGAACGCCCAAACGTTGTGGAGCTCGTCCATGAGTTCGCTTCCGAGCAGAGAGATATGGATGCCCTCACATTCCAGGACGGTGCCCCCGACGACGGCAGGATCCGGGATATCTCCGCGCGCCAGGGTGCCACACTCGCAAAACTGTTAGCTGAGAAGGAGAGACTCACGGGCAAGATCTACTTTCTGGTTCTCAACGCCGCACAGCGGGCGAAAGCGGATGAGCTCCGGAAACGCTGGAACACTCAGTTGGGCTACGTCGCAGACCGGATCGGCAACAAGACCGGAAGAAAGTGAGATTATCGTGCAGACCAGAGTGTATTTACTCCCCGCATTTCTGTTGTTAACCACTACAGTTGTCGGATGGGCGTCGCCAATCGACAGCAAGTTGATAGCGCTCGTTCCTGAAGGTGCTCAGATCGTGGCCGGCATTGAGGACCCGCACAATCCAGCGTCCACGGGCCGACTGCTTCTTGTTACTCACAGCAGCAATCTCGATTTCAACGACTGGATCGCTCTCACCGGTGTCGATCCTCACCGGGAAACAGACGAGGTCATCGAGGTGGCCGCTTCTTCTGCGCAGGGCGAGCTTCACGACCATCTCTTGCTCGTGGCCGGCCATCTCGATCGCGAATGTATCTTCCGCGCGGCTCTGCAGAACGGCGCTTCAACTTCCGGATACCGCGGGCAAGCCGTGCTGGTTGTGAATCCGTTTGCTCGCGAATGGGAAGAAATGAACTCTTCGCGCTGGATGGCCATCCTCGGTGACCGCACGACTATCTTTGGGACCCCAGAATTGGTGCGCCAAGCGTTGGATCGACATCTGGGCAAATCCGGCTCCGATCCATCGCTCGTGAACCACCTCCGCCAACTCCGCACTGACGTGAACTCCTGGAATGTGCTGGTTATGTCGGCGCCGATGCTTGCCCGTCACGTGGCGCCTGCTCAGTTGCATGCCCCTTGGACGCACATACTGGATGGTGCCGACGAGTTGACCATAGGGATTCACTATGGCTCAACCGATCGGATTGATTTTGCCGTTCACGTAGTGAACAGTCAGAACGCATCGTATCTGGCTGGATTGCTCGGCGAGCCGCGCGTCGTTCCTATCGACCTGTCCACAAACATGCGCCCGCGGCTCCAAAACCTGTCGGTTGAACAGGGCAGCGTGTGTGGCTCATTCCTCGTGCGAGGCAAGCAGTTCGACAGTTGGCTTGCATCTGTCTACACCCAGCGCTCTCCGATTCCAAACCCTCAACTGCGACCCTGATCTAACAAACACCAATCGTTGTCAGCGTTCTTGTGTTTCCCATGCGTGATGGTCGGCCGCTTGGCTGTCGGCGGGGTGTGTTCTGGGGCCATCGGGCGGTCAGTCTCGCTTCGGCCGCCGAACCACTCTAATTTTCCCACTCCCTTGTCCTCCGCAGAAAAACCGTTCGCCCCCGTCGGACTCGAGCCCCGAGATGTTCATTCCTGGAGGCATCTCCAGGCTCTCCAGAACCTTTCCTGTTCTCGTATCGACTCGCCTCAATTCGCTCTCATCACCTTCCGAGGTGGCGTGCCAAAGGTCTCCGTCGACCCAGGTGACCCCGGTTACGAAGCGGTTGGACTCGATCGTGCGTAGGACCGCTCCTGTGTCGGGGTCTATTTGGTGGATCCTCCGGTCACGATATTGCCCCACCCAAAGTGTTCCCTCGGCCCACGCAAGGCCCGAATCACGGCCGCCGCCAGGCGCCGGGATGGTGGCAAGCACTCGACCAGTCTTCAGATCGATCTTCTGGATGCGCTCCTCGGCGATTTGAAAGAGGTGCTCCCCGTCAAATGCTGTTCCGGCATGTGCGGCGACATTGATTGAACGCACGGCCCGTCCGCTCGCAGGGTCTAATGCATTCAATTTGTCTCCAGACGCGAACCAGATGCATTCGCCGTCATAGGTCACTCCATGCACCCGGTCAGCATTTGGGAACGGGCCATACTCGCGTACGATTTCGGCCGCTGATTTTTTCATGAATTCACCTTAATCAATTGGCAACGGAGCAGGGAGTAACAAAGTTGTCGTGAATCCAGGCACCGGCGGAGTGATCCAACGACGTGCCCGTGCCTGACCGAACGACTGCACTAATCCGGTTGCCGCTAGCGAATCCAGGGCTCTCTGCACCGAACGCTGGCTTTTCCCAAGCGCAATCGCCAGAGCTGAACTCGACCACGATTCGCCGTCGGCGAGGAAAGCGAGCACGGCGCCGTTCTCATCTTCGACCGGTCGCGCTAGCACAACCACCTTCGGCGTGCCGCGCGGTGCCAGAGTGAAACCACGCTTCGTGGCGCTGACATCGGCCAGTGGCCGAAGCATCTTCCGAAGCCGTCCGATTTCGACTCGCAATCGCATGCGATGCGATTCATCTACGAATCTCGCTCCAAATGCATGTGCAAGAAGCAGGTCCCTCGCAACGTCACCCGGCCAGGCCTCGGCCAGCGTTCGTGCAAGCGCGAACAATACCGGCCGGGTTACGAGCGAAACCATTGTGCTTGGATCACGCACTACATTTCGGCAAGCGTCCACGACGAGCGTCTGCGAATCCAGCAATGCTTCAACTTCTTCCAGCAGGATGGGTCGTTCTTCGCCACCGCCAATCAGACGCGCTGCCGGCATGTTCAGGACCTGGGATGCATTTTCAACTTCGGCCGTCAAAGCAGGGATGCCTGCTCGCCGCGCAGCAATTTCTGCTCGAGCGAGTGCGGCACGTGCCGCACTCGTGCGGATGCGGCGCATCGCAATCCCAGCCCTAACGAGTTCGTAGGCGGCCCTCGACGCGGGTGGGAAGGGCGTAGGGTCGAAATCGGCCAGCATGTGCTCAGCCTCCTCCAGGCGTCCGATAAGAACGAGGCGCCGCACCTCAAGATAGCGCGCATGCGCCGCGTTCAATCGGTCATCGTGTTCTTCAAGGGTGATTCGGGCTTCACTGAGCGCCTTTGCAGGCCAGCTCAAGTCGCGTGAAGCAAGCGCAACCTCGGCTTCGGCGATGATGCATCTGGCCCGCGCCACTGATTCTTTCGGACCAAAGGCGCGTGTGGCCCTTCGAAGGAGTTCTTTCGCCCGCACAAACTCTCCGAGTTGCGCCATTGCGATTCCGCGAAGCGCAAGCGCAGGCGCATCGTCCCGGAGCGCCACTCGTTTAAGCGCGCCCAGCGGATCACCGGCAGCCAGCGCACGTGCAGCAGCCGTGATCAGTGAATCCATCGGAATCCCGCCACACTTGTCACTCCCAGGTCGTTCGGTGCCTGCATCACTATTTGTACATGACCGCCATGCACGAGGTCATATCGAGGACGCAAGAACGAGCAACAAATACATTTCCCCAATTCACAAGGAGATCATCATGAACGTGGCAAAGAAGACAGTGCTTATCACTGGCGCAAACCGCGGTATCGGTCGCGCCCTCGTCGACGAAGCCCTCCGGCGCGGTGCGACAAGAGTCTATGCCGGAACCCGCAGCACAATGCAGCACCCCGACGACCGCGTCGTCCCCCTTATCCTTGACGTGACCAACGCCGCACAGATCCAGGAGGCCCTCCAACAGGTTGACAACCTGGACATCCTGATCAACAACGCCGGCGTCGCCATTTACGACGATCTGACCAACCTAAACGTCATCGAGCAACACCTGGCCGTCAACTTCCTCGGCATACTTAGAGTTACTGAAGCCTTCATGCCGAAGCTTAAGCAGTCCAAAGGGGCAATCCTCAACAACCTGTCCATGGTGGGACTCGCTCCTCTGCCGGTCGTCCCTGCTTACTCTGCATCGAAGGCGGCTGCCTTTAGCATGACGCAGTCTCTCCGCGCCATCCTGGCACGCGACGCCGTTACAGTCCATGCTGTTGTCCTCGGTCCCGTGGACACTGACATGAATCGCGGCTTCAATATTCCCAAAGCCTCCGCTGAAACTGCAGCAGCGGGCATTTTCAATGGTCTCGAGAATGGCGAAGAGGAAATCTTCCCCGATCCAGCCTCTCAGTCCATCGCCGAAGGGTGGCACAACAGCGTGGCCAAAGCTCTCGAGCGCCAGTTCGCGGCTTTCGTCCCGGACAGCGTCGCCTTCTGAAAGAGCCGCGCATCCACAGAACAGAGAAAGTGGAGGAACAACCTATGAAACAGCAGGACTTCGCAACTTCGATTGTCGTCGACCAAACCCCCGAAGAGGTCTTCAAAGCCATCAACAACGTGCGCGGTTGGTGGTCAGGGGAGATCGAGGGCAATGCTGAAAAACTAGGCGAGGAGTTCACGTACCGTTACAAGGATATGCATCGTTCGAAACAGAAAGTCACGGAATTCATTCCCGGAAAGAGAATCGTGGGGCGCGTAACAGACGCCGAACTGGGATTCGTCACAAACAAGACCGAATGGAAAGGAACCGACATCATCTTTGAAATAGCTAAGAAAGTTGACAAGACCGAGCTTCGATTCACGCATGCCGGTCTGGTCCCTGCTTTCGAGTGTTACGGAGGCTGCTCAGGTGCATGGGGTGCCTTGATTGAAGGCAATCTGCGCAAGTTGATCTCCACAGGCAAAAATCAGCCGAATCCCTTCGAGTAGGCGGCCATCTCAAAGCACTTTGAGGTCATCGGAAGCATGTGCACGTGATCGAGGAGAGCAAAGAAATCGCGCCACACTTATAACCCTGATTTCGTTCGAAAGCCGCATCAAGTATGTGTACAAGGGCACCGCAACAAAGCGGAAGACCAAAATCTGAGATGGGAGAAAATGACGATGACAACACTGAAGGCAACAATCGAAGAGAGAGACAAGGCTCACGAGAGAGGGCGTCAGGCGATGAAGAAACCCCCGATCGTCTCGCAACAGGAGTGGAGCGCGGCGCACCAGCAGCTCCTCGTCAAGGAGAAGGCCTTCACCCGTTCCCGTGACTCGCTGGCCGCCGAACGCAGGCGGATGCCGTGGGTAGCGGTCGAGAAGAAGTACGAATTCAACGCACCCAAGGGCAAAGTTAGCCTACTTGACCTTTTTGAGGGCCGCCGGCAGCTGATCGTTTATCGCGCCTTCTTCGAGCCAGGCGTATTTGGCTGGCCCGAACATGCCTGCCGCGGTTGCTCGCTTGGCGCCGATCAGGTCGCTCAACTGTCCCATTTGAACGTCCGCGACACCACGCTTGCGTATGCCTCGCGCGCGCCGCAGGAGGATATCGCGCGCCTGAAGGCACGTATGGGCTGGGAGGTGCCGTGGTACACAATCACCGACAGCTTCGATGTGGACTTCGGAGTTGATCAGTGGCACGGCCACAACGTGTTCTTCCGCGATGGCGACAAGGTATTCCGCACTTACTTCATCAACAACCGCGGCGATGAAGCGATGGGGACCACCTGGAGCTACCTCGATTTGACGCCACTTGGCCGTCAAGAAACTTGGGAGGACTCGCCAGAGGGTTATCCCCAGACGCCGCCGTACAAATGGTGGAACTGGCACGACAACTACGGCATCGAGGCCTCGCCTGATCCAAAGTGGGTCGATATCCTAACCGATCCTCAAGGAGCCGCGTCCCGAAGGCGCGATGCAGAGCAGAAAGCATGACCGTGGTTTCCCATGGAGCGGGTACGTCAGCATCACCAATGCTGACGCACCTGCGATCGCCGCTGGAAACGGAGACAGCACTGTGACTCACACAACTTCCCTTGCAAACAATTTTGAGGCGAGGATCTCAAGGCCAACTGACGCTCTCGACGCCGAGCAGGTTTCACTGCTCGCCTTCGTCGGCGTCTTGGCGCTGCCTTTCATTCTCTGCGCGGGGCTGACGCTCGCATGGTGCGGATCCATGTCAGCGACGGGCGGCATGCCAATGCCAGGCGGCTGGACATTGTCGATGGCGTGGATGCGGATGCCCGGACAAAGTTGGATCAATACCCTCGCCTCGTTTCTCGGCATGTGGATCGCAATGATGGCGGCTATGATGCTGCCGGCGATGGCGCCAATGATGTGGCGCTATCGCCAGTCGGCTGGAAGGGGACGCCCGTCTGGCCGGAACCGACTGACCATACTGGTCGGCCTCGGTTACCTCTTCGTTTGGACACTTGTTGGATTGGCCGTTTTCCTGATCGGCATTGCAGCTGCAGCAATCGAGATGGAGCAACCGGCTCTGTCGCGCGCCGTTCCCATGGCGTCCGGATTGGTCGTTCTGCTTGCAGGCGCTGTTCAGTTTACGGCGTGGAAGGGACGTCACCTTGCCAGCTGCAGGGAGTCGCCAGGACGCGACTGCATGCTGCCGGCTCGTGCCGGGACGGCGTGGAGGCAGGGCCTGCGTTTTGGACTTCACTGCGGTCTCAGTTGTGCCAACCTGACCGCGATTCTTTTGGTCGTCGGGGTGATGGATCTGCGCGCAATGCTCGCTGTAACGGCGGCAATCACCGCTGAACGTCTTGCACCCGCCCGCGAGCAGGTGGCGCGATCAATCGGATTGGTCATCATCGGGGCGGGGCTAACCCTGATCGCCAGGGCCGCCGGGTTCCGATAGGGGACTGTAAGTGAGCAGAGGGCGATTCGCGGTCGAAGAGTAGATTTATCTAGCGAGCCTGTTTTCAATTGCTTATTGCAAATGCGGGAGCGTGCCTGCGGCCAGACAAGGGCGGAGATTCAGTGATTGCTTTGATTTAAATGGTGGCCAGGGACGGGATTGAACCGCCGACGCCGGCCTTTTCAGGGCCCTACCAATGGACCTAAGTGGCTTAGAATCAGCGGACGCGATGGATACGAAAGACGTTAGAGTAGCACCGATTTAGGATCGTTTGGGATCATCTGGGATGGTTTCCTCCTCAGGTTGTTCCTGTATTGTTCCCGCGGTCCTGACCACTCGTATGAGCGGCGGAGTTTGAGGAAGTCCGTGCGTCAACTTTTCGAGTATGCCATGGGTTGCATCTTTCTTCGAGATGAAGGGGTCTCGACCTCTGTGAGGGACACGGTCGGCCGTGAGTTTTAGCCCAGCGAAGCGATCGATCTCCTCCCTCGAGACCCATCGGGAGCAGTGATCCAATATCCATGGGTAACCGTGATCGGGTGAACAAAGTAAAAGGGCAAGGATGAGGCGACGAGATCTGGATCTGAAGAGCCAAGAACCCGACAAATTGTTGATCGAGATCCGTACCTTGATCGAGGAGGCCCGCCGGCAAACTGCGGCTTCACTCCAAATCGCCAAGGCGCCCAAGGAAGCCAATTACTACCGAAGACCGACCCCTGAGTAGTTTAAAAGGTATTCGGGCTTTCGCGGATCGACTTTTAGTGCCCTGGACTCTAATGTGTATTTATGGCTCGCACCAAGGAATTCGATCCGGATAAGGCGCTTAAGATCGCGGTTAATGTCTTCTGGCGTCTCGGATATGAACATACCTCCTTGGTAACGCTCATGAGAGAGATGGGGATCTCCAAGCAAAGTCTCTACGACACATTTGGAGACAAGCGGTCGATCTACTTTCAGGCGATGAGCCGCTATAGCGACCACACAAATGCGTCGTTACGGAAGCTTTTCGCAACAGAGAAGTCGGTCAGGAAAGGGTTCGCAAAGCTTTTTCAAGACATGATACGCGAAAACAAGGCTCAGCATGAGCGGGGCTGTCTGCTAATGAACACCAATCTCAGCCGTGTTATCGACGACGTAGAGATTAGGGAATTCCTGCGCGACAACCAGAGACAGGTCGAGGAGATCTTCGTTGCGGCATTCGTGGATGCTCAGAAACGGGGCGAAATTGGAGCGGCAAAGGACCCTATCACCCTGGCGAAATTTTTCGTGGCAACCATCCAGGGTATGCGAGCCTTGGCTCGGCTGAACCATGATCGCGGAGAACTGGAAAGCATTTCCACCGTCGCCCTTGCATCGCTGGATTAGGAACTCTCGCCCGAGAGTGAAGCTACGGTTAAAATATTTCCCCGCATAATGGACTGCATGGTCTAGTATGGGTGAACCGGAAAGAGAACTGCTCCGTTTGGCCCGGACCGGCAATGTGCCGTTCTCTTCATGAGGATCCCATGATTCGACGCATTCTCGCTGTGTCCATCTTCGTCGTTCTAGCAATGTCCAGTTTTGCTCAACCATTACTCCCTTCGAGTTTTCAGGCCAGGACGATCCATAGTCCGGCGAATGCGGAGATCTTCGTGCGCTTTGGCGGCACCGGCCCCGCGGTTCTTCTTTTGCACGGATATGCGGAGAACAGTGACTCCTGGGCGCCGCTCGCAGCGGACCTGATGAAAGACCATACCGTGATTGTTCCCGACCTGCGAGGGATCGGACGCTCATCGAAGCCGGAGGGCGGCTACGACAAGAAGACCCAGGCCGCAGACATTCGCGCTGTCGTGACTGAACTAGGCCATGACAGGACGTTCGTGGTAGCGCACGACATCGGAAATATGGTGGCCTATGCGTATGCTGCATCCTATCCAGACATGGTTGAACGACTGGTGATGATGGATGCTCCAATTCCCGGGATTGAGCCGTGGAGCGAAATACTCCAGAATCCGGGCGTCTGGCACTTCAACTTTCACGGACCTGATGCGGAACGGCTCGTGCAGGGCCGCGAACGCATTTACTTCGACCGAATCTGGAACGATTTCACGGCCGATCCGGGAAAACCTGACGAAGCCACCCGAAACTTCTTCACAGCAACCTACGCACAGCCAGGCGGGATGAGAGCTGGTTTCGCGCAGTTTACCGCGTTTTCTCAGGACGCCAAGGATAATCAAATCTTCGAGCAGCAAAAGCTCACGATGCCGGTGCTTGCCGTGGGCGGAGAGAAGTCTTTCGGCGCTTTGCAAGCCGTGATTATGCGTCACCTAGCAACCAATGTTCGAGAAGCGGTGGTTGCAGGCTCGGGACACTGGTTGATGGAAGAACGCCCGGTTGAGACAGTAGCGTTAATCCGCGGATTCCTTGATGCCTCGCCGGAGGAACGGCTTTCTCCGGCGGAATATGATTTTCCGCAACACGGAAATCCTGGCACAGGAAGCTCCGGAGTGGCCGACATTCGTACGGTTCTTCTGAAGGGCGATCCGGATCAGGTTGGGGTCTATACGATCATGCTTCGCGTTCCCGCACACACGCGAATTGCAGCACACTCTCATCGCGACGACCGTGTTGCAACCGTGATCTCCGGCACGTGGCGAATCGGATACGGTGATCACTTCGACGAAACAAAACTGAAAGCTCTTCCTCCAGGAAGCTTTTATACGGAACCGCCAGGCAAGACTCATTTTGCGGAAACGGGGGACGAGCCCGTTGTAGTGCAGATCACTGGGTTCGGCCCGTCTTCAACAGATTATGTCGACGCCGACCGCGACCCGAGAAACTCTCAGTAGACTGAATAGGCCGCCGACGCGAATCGAAAGGCCCCCGGGGAGAGGTTGCAGCAAGCCCACGCAGTCGCATGTGCAAGCGGAAGGGCGAGTGTTCGATGTGTTGTGCCCTTTTCGTGTCTAGGCCGGAACCTTCGACGAGATTAAAAAAGCGGACAGGCTGGGCGGGACGGACGGAGAGCGCGGCTTCGGCATCGGTGATGCGCCGCTCTAGGATTTCGTGCAATGTGCTTGCGTATTCGTCGTCCAATCTCAAGTGCGAGTGCTCTTCCATGACGTACGCCGAGAGCATAGCGGAACTCGTTCACTAAGTCTTTGAGCTGTATCGGAAGTGTCAACCGCGCTGACAATCTCAGCCAAACCTTATTGCGTGGGCACTTCAGATACAGCCCAAAGACTTGTTGCTACTGAATCGGTCTGAATCGCAGATTTCCAGGTGCCCTGCGCGAAGCGCTATTGCCGTTTCGCAGTTACCGCTTGTTCCGATGGCAGTTGCGTAACGTCCCATCCACCGCCCAAAGACTGGATGAGTTGCACGCTGCTTGCCATTTGTTGTACGCGCAGCGTGATGACCGTCTGTTGATTTGTGAGCAGAGTCGACTGTGCCGTAAATACATTCAAGTACGGATCAAGCCCAGTTTTATAGCGGGCGGACGCAACATCAAAATTTCGTTGCGCCGATGTGACGGTCTCTTGTTGCAGCTCTATCTGCTGCGCGAGGAGGCGCAGGGAGACGAGGGCATCTTCGGTCTGTTGAAATGCTGTCAAAACCGTCTGTTTGTAACCTGCGACATCTGCATCATAGAGAGCCGCATACTGCGCCATTGTCGACTTCCTCAGTCCGCCATCGAATATCGTTTCTGACGCCGCCGGCCCGACCGACCAATATCGGCTTGGGCTTGTTAGCCATTTGGAGAATTGCGAAGCCTCAAATCCTACTGCGCCAGTGATGCTTAAAGTCGGATAATAAGCAGCTTTTTCCACGCCGATCAGCGCATTCGCCTCTGCCATTTTTCGCTCAGCGCCGGCGACGTCGGGACGTCTTTCGAGCAATTCAGAGGGAATGCCGACAGGAATATGCGGCACCTCAGTTGTCAGCGGCTTGACAGGAACTGAAAAGGTTGACGCAGGTTCTCCCACCAACAGCGCGATCGCATGTTCATCCTGCGCTCGAGCGATGCCGGCGTTCGTTGCGGCTGCTTCAGTACTCTTGAGCGCGATTTCAGCCTGGGCAACGGCCTCGTCGTTGTCCAAGCCAGTTTTAAATAGGACACGAGTCAGTTCAAGCGACTGGCGGTCCACCTCTACGGTCTTCCGATACAGATCCACCAAAGCATCCTGCCCACGCAACTCAAAATAGAAGGCAGCCAGATCTGCTTCTTCCGTCAGCCTTTGATTCTCCAGATCGGCCGCGCTCACCTGCGCTGCGTTGGCATTCTGACGCACCGTGTTGCGAATCCGCCCCCAAAGATCCGGCTCCCAGGAAACGTCTAACGGTAAATTAAATAGATTACTGTTCGGATTCGTATTTGAATGGCTGGAGTTGGATCCTGATGTTTGGCTCTGAGAAGATCGATTGCGTGCATAGGACGTTCCAACGCTGACTGTTGGATAGTAATTTGAGCGTGCCTGCTGGACCTGGGCACGCGCTGCCATGAAGTTGTCAAAAGCCTGTGCAATATTCTGGTTCGAGATGTTCAGCTTCTCTTCGAGAGCATTTAATTCAGGCTCTTGATAAATCTCCCACCATTTGCCCCGTCGCGCTGCATCCTGTGGCTGCGCAGGTTTCCATGTTGTTCCATCCGACGCATTCTGGGGGCCTAATTCCTTAAACGCGGGAGGAGCGAGAACTTCCGGACGCACGTACTTTGGCCCGACGTTGCATCCCAATAGTCCCAACAGGACAACCATACAAAGCAAGAAACCGGCAGTGCGGAACAAGCCATCCGCTCTCGGGTTGATGGAGCATAGGCGGAGATGGGTCTTCAGATATTTCAAATTGCGCCTCCCTGGGCGAGCAACCCAATGGCATTGCGGCTTCTGCTAAATCTGAGCCGCAGCCTATCGAGAAATAG
>Ga0210410_10004140_pt1 | contig 12742 bp, 10 predicted proteins | sample IncBWC4MmetaG_FD_161058 | JGI IMG/M metagenome (GOLD analysis project Ga0210410, IMG submission 161058) | Forest soil microbial communities from Barre Woods Harvard Forest LTER site, Petersham, Massachusetts, United States - Inc-BW-C-4-M | ecosystem: Environmental > Terrestrial > Soil >... | reverse complement strand
ATGTAAACGTGTACCGCCGAAGTCTTTCGTCCAGCCTCGAAAGATGAAAACCGAAGTTTTCAAGTATTCCGAGACTCGCAAGGACTCCGCCGTCCACGTTTCTCTTTCTTCATCTTCACTTGTCAAACAGCCCGGGGTCCGAAGACCCCTCTCCCATCGCCGGGAGCATCTCTGGCTTCCCCTCGGGGAGGCCTCGAAAGTCCTCATTCGACGGCAAATGACAACCGATTGGTATCGGCTGTTGATTCACTCATCTCAATGAGGAGCTTCACGGGCACGAAAACATGCCTTGGCCAAGAGCCAAGACAGTGCCGCGCTCAGTGGTCGGGTTATAAGCCCGCCCGATCGGCCTTGTCAACGGTTGTTGTCAACAAATCGTCGCATCATCGCGGAGAATCTTGGACCCCTAGGAAGTCCCTATATTTAGGGACTTTGCGCCGTACTTGAGCCACAATCCTGCGACGTTCTGGCGTTACGTATGCAATGAATCGCCGGGTGCCAGTGGGGGCTGCCGGCGTTTCTCTACCAGGGGATCGGCGATACCAATGAGACCCGTCGCCCTTTCCTTGTGGCCTGGAAACATCGAGAGATCTTAAAGAGCATTTTTGTTCGTGATCCCGGCCTCGCTTTGGCCATTGATTGCCGAACACCTCTGCGGCACGCCGTAATTCCGGGTTCCCCTTTCACAGGACGAACGCGGATCGGAACCGGGCAAAGATCTCGTCGAATGTTGATGGAATTTGGGGGGACGACGGGTTGAGCCACAGGACGTCACGCGGGGGCGGCTACGGACGCGAGACCGGGATCATTGATCTCGGCCATGAGCCGCCGCTTTCCGTTGACGGTTCCGAAGCCGCGGTGATTGATCGCCGCCGTGTCTCGGTACAATGGTTTAGCGGCACCATCCTCACCGGCCTGTGCGGCGCAGCCCTTATCGGCGGCGCCGTTTTCGCTTCCCTCGACGGCGAAATGACCTTTGCCAAGGTGCCGGAGCGGGTCGAGGGCGCGCTGCGCGGCGCGTTCGGCGCCAATGACAAGACGGCCAGTCTGCACAAGAGCGATCGCCTGCCGCCCCCCGGAGAATCGACCGCCGCGCGCAGCGTGGTGCGGGTCTCCACGGTCGCCCGTGTCGGCAACCGCGACGTGATGCGGGTGCGGCCGTATGTCCGCATCTCCGGCAATCTGTCGATGACCACCAGCGACCTCAGCACCAAGATCCCGCCTTTCAACGCCCAGCGCATGCTGAGCGACGTCGGCAGCCCTGCGCCGGCGGCCGCCGACGATCCCAATACTACCGCCAATGCGGCGGACGCGGCCGAGCCCGATGCCGAGGTTTCGTTCGTCACCAGGGACCTCGCGCCGGTTCTGCCGAAGGCGAAGATCGCCGCGGTGGTCGCCCTCGACGACATCGTGATGCGGGTACGCGACGCCTCGAACTGGCGCGGCAACAGCGGCGTGCGCTATGCGGCGCTCGCCAACGCCGCCGCCGACGTCACCGGCGCCCAGTCGGACATGAAATTGGCCTATGCCCCCGAGGGCACGGCCGCTGACCCTTATGCGGGCTTTGAAACCCGCGTGGTGCCGGAAAACGTCACGCTGCTGCCGAAGACAAAGGATCAAGTTACCGGCGGCAATCCAACCGGCGAACGCGTCCACGTCGTCAAGAAAGGCGATAGCGTCGCCTCGATCCTGCGCGACCAGGGCGCGACGCCCGAAGAGGCGAAAGCCATCGCCGCCACGCTCGGCCCGCGCGGCCGCGACGGTGGACTGAAGGAAGGCCAGAAGCTGCGGATCCTGATGGCGCCCGCGGGCCCCGGCCAGCGGCTGCAGCCTTGCCGGGTGATCGTCGCCAACGATTCCACTATCGAAGCCGTCGCCGCACTGTCCGACCTCGGCAAATATGTCGCTGTCGACGTGCAGAGCATGAACACCGTCGCCGAAGCTCCCGACAACAGCGACGACGAAGATGACGATGGCAGCGGGGTCCGGCTCTATCAGAGCATCTACGAGACCGCGCTGCGCAACAAGGTGCCGCCGAACGTCATCGAGGACATGGTCCGCATCTATTCCTATGACGTCGACTTCCAGCGCAAGGTGCAGCCGGGCGACTCCTTCGACGTGTTCTACGCCGGCGAAGACGAAGGCGCCAACGCCAGCGATAAGAGCGAGGTGCTGTACGCCTCGCTGACCGTCGGCGGCGAAACCAAGAAATACTACCGGTTCCAGACCCTCGACGACGCGGTCGTCGATTACTATGACGAGACCGGCAAGAGCGCGAAGAAGTTCCTGGTGCGCAAGCCGGTCGGCAGCGCGATCATGCGATCGGGATTCGGCGCGCGGCGCCATCCGATCCTCGGCTTCGTCAAGATGCACACCGGCGTCGACTGGGCCGCGCCCTATGGCACGCCGATCTTCGCCTCCGGCAACGGCGTCGTCGAGAAAGCCGAACGGGAAGGCGGCTACGGCAATTACGTCCGCCTGAAGCACGCCAATGGCTACGAGACCGCTTACGGACACATGTCGGCCTTCGCCAAGGGCATGGCGCCCGGCAAGCGGGTGCGCCAAGGCCAGGTGATCGGCTTCATCGGATCAACGGGCATGTCGACCGGCGCCCACGTCCATTACGAAATACTGGTCAATGGCCGCTTCGTCGATCCGATGCGTATCAAGCTGCCGCGTGGCCGCTCGCTCGACGGGCCGCTGCTGGCAAGCTTCGAGAAGGAACGCGATCGTCTCGACAGCATGATGAACAACCGCGGCACGGCACGGCTATCCGATGCCACCGGCTCAACCGGCGCGCGGCAGATCAGCAACCGCTGAAGTCCTCGCGCGCCCGCTTCCTGAAACCAGCCGGCCCCGCCGGCTATGAAGCCGTGCTGGCGCAGGCCAGGAAGACGATCCCGATAGCGACCGGACCAAATCCGGCAGGCGTAAGCGGCAGCAGATTCACCGCGTGCATGCTGTGAATCTTGAGACCAAGTCTGCCGCTCCCCGGCTTCCCCGCGGGAAGCCGCCGCTTGATGACCTTCCGTTCGCGGGTCATCTCGTATCCCGAAATACCGTCGACACAGGCTGCGGCGCCGGCCGACCTTGTAAACGGGCAACCCCGTAAACTGGCAACCGCCGCCGTCGCCAGCGGTTTCATTAAATTTGGTCAGGCGGCTGGAACCGCGGCGATCCTCCCCGGTTTTGCATGACGGTGGCAAACCTCTGGTTCTTCGAATGGAGGACGTCATGGAGAATTGGACAAACGCGAAATTATGCGACGTCGCCAACCTGATCCTCGGCGCGATCTTGTTCGTTTCGCCGTGGGTATTCGGCTTCGACGCCGGCAGGGCTTCCGAGAACGCCTATATCGCCGGTATCGTCATTGTGGTGCTTGCGATCGCGGCCTTGGCGGCTTTCGCGATCTGGGAGGAATGGCTGAACCTGATCGTGGGATTGTGGACGCTGGTTTCGCCCTGGCTATTGGGCTTCCAGCACACCGGCGCGATGCCAGTCCATGTGGCCATTGGCGCGGCAGTGGCTATCCTCGCCGCTATCGAAATCTGGATCACGTCGCAGCATCCGCCGCGGTTGACGGCGAACCGCTGAAGCCTTGGCGTTTGAGGCCCTGGCGTTGCCGCCCGCCGCGGGCGGGCGGCAGGTCATAGGAACCGATACCATGAGCCGCGTCACACGTGACGAAATCATCAGGGTTGTCGGCCAAGCCGACGATGTGACCGTCGCCGAAATCATCGGAACCGGAGCCACGGCTGAGGAACTGGCGGAAGCCCAGGCTTGGGCGGTCAATGACGATCCTTTGCTGAATGCCGGCAAGAAGCTGCCGACGGGGCGGGTCCGCGAACTGATTGACATCCTGGCCGAATTCGAGCCGGACGAAGAGGATGGCGAGGAAACCGGGCCGCTCGTGAGCGAAGGCTGAATACCCCGGACCCGTTGGCGGGTCCGGGGTACGCTTAAACTCAGTTCAGCTTGCGCTTCGGCGTCGAGGCTTCGAACGGCGTGATCTCGGCGGTCTGCGGCGCCTTGCCGTTAAAGGTCAGCACGTTGCCTTTCACCGAAATCTTGACGTGATCGCCGTCCTTGACGTCGCCGGCGAGGATCATCTCGGCCAGCGGGTCCTGCAGGTTGCGCTGGATCACCCGCTTCAGCGGCCTTGCACCATAGGCGGGATCCCAGCCCTTGGCGGCGAGCCAGTCGCGCGCCGCGCCATCGAGCGTAAGCGTGATCTTGCGCTCTTCCAGGAGCTTCTGCAGCCGTCCGAACTGGATCTCGACGATCCGGCCCATCTCGCTCTTTTGCAGGCGGTGGAACAGGATGATCTCGTCGACACGGTTGAGGAACTCGGGACGGAAATGCGCACGCACCATGCCCATCACCTGCTCGCGCACCGCCGAGGTATCCTCGCCCTCGGGCTGGTTGACCAGGAATTCGGAGCCGAGATTCGACGTCATGATGATCAGCGTGTTGCGGAAGTCCACGGTGCGGCCCTGACCGTCGGTGAGGCGTCCGTCATCGAGCACCTGCAGCAGCACGTTGAAGACATCGGGATGCGCCTTCTCGATCTCGTCGAACAGCACGACCTGATAGGGCCTGCGCCGCACGGCTTCGGTGAGCGCGCCGCCCTCGTCATAGCCGACGTAGCCGGGAGGTGCGCCGATCAGCCGCGATACCGAGTGCTTCTCCATGTATTCGGACATGTCGAGGCGGACCATCGCGGTCTCGTCGTTGAACAGATATTCGGCGAGCGCCTTGGTGAGTTCCGTCTTGCCGACGCCGGTGGGGCCTAAGAACATGAACGAGCCCATCGGACGGTTCGGATCCTGCAGGCCGGCCCGCGAACGGCGCACCGCGGTTGCGACGGCCCGCACCGCTTCGGCCTGGCCCACGACGCGCCGGCCGAGGCTGTCCTCCATCTTCAGGAGCTTGTCCTTCTCGCCTTCCAGCATCTTGTCGACGGGCACGCCGGTCCAGCGCGACACCACCTGCGCGATATGATTGGCGGTGACCGCCTCTTCCATCATCTCGCCGGCGTTTTCCTTGGCCTCGATGTCGGCAAGCCGCTTCTCGAGCTCCGGGATCCGGCCATAGGCCAGTTCGCCGGCCCGCTGATATTCGCCGCGGCGCTGGGCGTTGGCGAGTTCGATGCGGAGCGCGTCGAGTTCGCTCTTCAGTTTCTGCGCGTTCGACAGCTTGTTCTTCTCGGCGCTCCAGCGCGAGGTCAGTGCGGCCGACTTTTCCTCGAGCTCCGCGAGTTCCTTCTCAAGCGTCTTCAGGCGGGTTTTCGAGCCGGCATCGCTTTCCTTTTTCAGGGCTTCCTGCTCGATCTTGAGCCGGATGATTTCCCGGTCAAGCGAATCCAGTTCTTCCGGCTTGGAATCGACCTGCATCTTCAGCCGCGCCGCGGCTTCGTCCATCAGGTCGATCGCCTTGTCGGGCAGGAAGCGGTCGGTGATGTAGCGATTAGACAGCGTGGCCGCAGCGACCAGCGCGGAATCGGTAATGCGCACGCCGTGGTGCTGTTCGTATTTGTCCTTCAGGCCGCGCAGGATCGAGATGGTGTCCTCGACGGTTGGCTCGGAGACGAAGATCGGCTGGAAACGCCGCGCCAGCGCCGCGTCCTTTTCGACGTGCTTGCGGTACTCGTCCAGCGTGGTCGCGCCGATGCAGTGCAATTCGCCGCGCGCCAGCGCCGGCTTCAGCAGATTGGACGCATCCATGGCGCCGTCGGCTTTGCCGGCGCCGATCAGCGTGTGCATCTCGTCGATGAACAGGATGATGGAGCCCTCGGCCGCGGTGACTTCCTGCAGCACGGCTTTCAGCCGCTCCTCGAACTCGCCGCGGTATTTCGCGCCCGCGATCAGCGCGCCCAAGTCGAGCGACAGCAGTTTCTTGTCCTTGAGGCTCTCCGGCACGTCGCCATTGAGAATCCGCAACGCGAGGCCTTCGACGATCGCGGTCTTGCCGACGCCGGGCTCGCCGATCAGGACGGGATTGTTCTTGGTGCGGCGGGAGAGCACTTGAATCGTACGGCGGATTTCCTCGTCTCGCCCGATCACCGGATCGAGCTTGCCGTCGCGCGCGGCCTGGGTCAGGTCGCGCGCATATTTCTTCAGCGCGTCATAGGCGTTTTCGGCCGTCGCGCTGTCGGCGGTGCGGCCCTTGCGCAGGACTTCAATCGCCGCGTTCAAATTCTGCGGCGTGACGCCGCCCTTTCGCAGGATGCTGCCGGCTTCGCTGTTCTTGTCCAGCGTCAAGCCCAACAACAGCCGTTCGACCGTGACAAAACTGTCGCCGGCCTTCTCGGCGGCCTTTTCAGCGGCATCGAACGCGCGCGCCAATTCCGGCGCGAGATAGACCTGTCCTGCACCGCTTCCGGAAACCTTCGGCAGCTTGTTGAGCGCGTCTTCCGTGGCCTTCAGGATCGCGCGGGAATTGCCCCCGGACCGGTCGATCAGGCCGCCGGCGAGGCCCTCGCTGTCGTCCAACAGCACTTTCAGCATATGCAGCGACGAAAACTGCTGATGGCCTTCGCGCATCGCCAGTGACTGCGCCGACTGGATAAAACCGCGCGCACGCTCGGTGTATTTTTCAATATTCATTGTGTTTCCCTCAGCCTGCCGCTCCGCCCGAAGCGCGATCAGCAAAAGTGGCCGCCGGTTTTGCGTCCGATCGCGCTTCAAACATAGAAGGGCGCACGATCTAGTCGCCAAACCGCCTACACTTTGGCGGATCGTGCGCGTGGCACGGAAACAGCATCTTCATTGGGTTTCCGCGTGCCGCATTGACATTCCTCAACCGGCCGCGGTCGTCGCCGACGCTCGCGCCGGCTTGAGGCAAATGTGGGAAGGGGTTTCCCGAAACGGAAGAGGCGAATTCACAAATTCGTGTGCGGTAGCGCTTGGCTTCAGAATCTCTTAAGAAACCGGATGTCCTCCATCCCGCCCGCCCAGATCAAAGGCCTTTATCGCTATCCCGTCAAAGGCCTCTCCCCGGAACCACTGCCTTCCGTCACGCTGGAGGCCGGCCAGACGTTGCCGGCCGACCGCCGCTACGCCATCGAAAACGGCCCCAGCGGCTTCGATCCGGCCCGGCCCGCCTGGCTGCACAAGTCCTTCTACCTGATGCTGATGCGCAATGAGCGGCTGGCGGGATTGCAGACGCATTATGCGGATGAAAGCCATATCCTGACCATCCGCCGCGACGGCGAAGTGGCTGCGCGCGGAGACCTCGAAACGGCGGAGGGCCGCGCCGCTATCGAAACGTTTTTCGCAACGAATTTTACCAGCGAACTCAAGGGGCCCCCCAAAGTCCTTTCGGGGGGCGGCCACAGCTTTTCGGACGTCGCCAGGAAGGTCGTCTCCATCATCAATCTCGGCAGCATCAAAGCCATCGAGAACATGGTCGGTCTGCCTGTGCATCCCTTGCGCTTCCGCGCCAATCTATATGTCAGCGGCTGGCCGGCCTGGCAGGAGCTCGAACTCGTCGGCCAAACCCTGGCCGTCGGCAACACCCGTCTGAAGGTCGTGAAGCGGATCACCCGTTGCGCTGCCGTCAATGTCGACCCGGAAACCGCTGCGCGCGACCTAGACATCCCGCCCACGTTGATGCGCCGGCTCGGCCATAACGAGTGCGGCATCTATGCCGAGGTGATCGCCGGCGGCGCGATTGCCGTCGACGACGCAATCGCAATCGAACAGCCGGCGCTTTTGTAGGGTGGGCAAAGGCCTCCTGGCTGTGCCCACCCTGCGGCTGCTCCGAAGAGAGGTTACGAAGCCTCAGTTCGTCGGCATGACGTAGGCGTAGATCCGGCCCCGCAAGACGGGCGCTTCGCGGACCCGGTTGCCGTTATTGCCCGAGATCATGATCGGGTTGCCCTGCGCGTCGATGCCGCTGATGATCCCGACATGTCCGCCGCCGCGGCGGCTCATCACCGCGATGGCACCGATCTGCGGTCCGGAGACCCGCCGGCCATAGCTTGCGAACGAACGCGCCATGTCCGAACCGGTGCCGCGATAGCCCTCGTGCTGCAGGACCATGTTCATGAACCGCGCGCACCACAGACTGCCGCGCGCCGTCGGGTTGCCGCCGAGGTAGCGGCGCGCTTCGGCGACGAGGTTCGACGCACCGAATCCGCCCGACGTGGCCGTGCCGCCGGAGCCCGAATAAGTGTTCGACGCAAGGCTGGCATTGGTATTGGCAAATCCGCGCGCGAGGTGGCGATAGCGACTGTAAGCGTAGTGCCGCCTGAATGCCTGATGCCGCGTCAAGGCGTAGTGGCGGACAACGTGACGGCTGGCGTGGCGTACGTAGTCATGCCGACGAATGCCGTGGTGAGACCTTGCAGAAGCCTGTGAGACCGGACCGACGACCGCCGCCGAACACAATGCCAGCGCGACAACATGGGGAGAGACCCTTCGAAGCGACCGGCGGAACGCAACCAACTGAATCATACTCTATCCTCTGTGACACACCCCCATTCCCATCGGCCATGAGCGCCTCCGCCCCACGGCGCGCCAGTGGCCGACATCCGGGCTTCGTATGCGATTCCGGCTGTGGCGAGAGCAAGACGCGATGCGGCGGCGCAAGAACTGTTTCGGGGTCATTCCACGATGATTCCTTGACGGGGGAACCGGGTTTGCGCCTCATTGCGGCCGCGAGCATTAATTGCGACTAACGCTTCGGCTCAAGGAGCTCCCAACGAGAGGAATTTTCAAAATGCCCCACGCCGTCACCAGCGACAATGTCCGCCTCTATTTCGAAGAGGCCGGTCAGGGAACGCCGATCATCTTCCTGCACGAATTCGCGGCCGACCATACCAATTGGGAGCCGCAGATGCGCTACTTCTCGCGCGGGCACCGCTGCATCGCCTATTCCGCGCGCGGCTACACGCCGTCGGACGTGCCGCCCTCGGCCGACGTCTACACCTACAAATATTTTTACACCGACGCGTTGGCTGTGCTGGATCACTTGAAGATTGCAAAAGCGCATTTCGTCGGGCTGTCGATGGGCTCCTATTCGTCGCTGCAGATCGGCCTCAACGCGCCGGAACGCGCATTGTCGATGACGCTGGCCGCGGTCGGCTCTGGTTCGAGCCTGGAAAACCTCGAGACCTTCCGCAAGCAATGCCGCGCCAATGCCGAGCAGTATGAGACGATCGGCTCGGTGGAAGTGGCAAAAGCCACGCGCGAGGCCCCGAGCCGGATTCCTTTTCTGCTGAAGGACCCGCGCGGGCATGCGGATTTCTACGCCTCGCTGGCCCGCCACGACGCCAAAGGCTCCGCCAACACCATGCGCAGCTTCCAGGGCGGCCGGCCCTCGATCTATACCCTGACCGAGACAATCAGAAAGGTCCCGACACCGGCGCTGATCATCTGCGGCGACGAGGACGACAACTGCGTCGAGCCCAGCCTTTTCCTGAAAAAGCACCTGCCCGCGGCAGGGCTTGCGTTCTTTCCGAAGTCCGGCCACGTGCTCAATCTGGAAGAGCCGGCGCTATTCAACGAGATGGTCGAGCGCTTCATCGCGCTGGCCGAGGCCGGCCGCTGGCCGGTGCGCGATCCGAGGTCGATGATGCCCCAGATTTAATTGTCATTCCGGGGCGATGCGCAGCATCGAACTACGATGTGCAATCGCACATCGGAGAATCTCGAGATTCCCCGATGCGCAATTGCGCATCTGAGGTCTGGTCCTTCGGACCATCCCGGAATGACAGCCAACGGCTACCGCCCCTTCCCCGCCCGGCTCAGCAGAAACACGCCCTGCTCGCCGAACATGTTCCAGAACCACCAGGGCAAATTCACCCGCAACGGCCGGCCGTACATATCGAGCGCGACCGCGCGTTCCATCTTGACGTTGATCTCGTCGCAGAGCTGCACGAAATCCTTGATGGTGCAGAAATGGATGTTCGGCGTGTCGTACCAGGTCGCGGGAAGGTTCTCGGTGCGCGGCATATGCCCACCGACCAGCAACTGCAGCCGCATCTTCCAGAACCCGAAATTCGGGAATGACACGATGGCGCGCCGGCCGATCCGCAGCAAGTTCTCCAGCACCACGCGCGGCTGTCGCGTCGCCTGCAGGGTCTGCGACAGGATCACATAGTCGAAGGCGTCGTCGGGATAGTTGACGAGGTCGGTGTCGGCGTCGCCCTGCACCACCGCGAGGCCCTTGGCGACGCAGCGGTTGACGCCCTCGCGCGACAGTTCGATGCCGCGCCCGTCAATGCCTCGGCTTTCCAGCAGCTGCAACAGATCGCCGTCGCCGCAGCCGACGTCGAGCACCTTCGAGCCGCGCTCGACCATTTCGGCCACCAGGAGATGATCGCCGCGATAATGCCCGGTGTCGGGCTTCGCCATGCCGGTCAGCGGCAGGACCTGTTGTTGAATGCTCATGTCAGCCGCCTGTCCCGGCCAGGCCACGCGCCTTGCCCGCCGACTGCAGGAACGCACGCGAGATATCGAAGAATTCGGGAACATCGAGCAGGAAGGCGTCATGCCCGCGGTCGGTCTCGATCTCCGCGAACGACACCCGCGCGCTGGACGCGTTGAGCGCATGCACCAGCGCCCGCGATTCCGCGGTCGGAAACAGCCAGTCGCTGGTGAATGACACCACGCAAAAACGTGTCTGGATGCCGCGAAACGCCTGCGCCAGCACGCCATTGTGGTCGGCGGCAATGTCGAAATAATCCATCGCCCGCGTCAAATAGAGATAGCTGTTGGCGTCGAAGCGTTCGACAAAGGACGAGCCCTGGTAGCGCAAATAGCTCTCGACCTGGAAATCCGCGTCGAACGAAAACGTCGGCAGGTCGCGGTCCTGCATCCGCCGGCCGAACTTGCGATGCAAGGCCGCGTCCGAGAGATAAGTGATATGCGCGGCCATCCGCGCGACGCCGAGGCCGCGATGCGGATGGGTACCCTGCTCGAAGTAACGGCCGCCGTGCCAGTCCGGATCGGCCATCACGGCCTGCCGGCCGAGTTCGTGAAACGCGATGTTCTGCGCCGAATGCCGCGTGCTGCAGGCAATCGCCAGTGTCGAGAACACACGCTTCGGATAGGCGGCTGTCCACTGCAGTGCCTGCATGCCGCCCATCGAACCGCCGACCACGCAAAACAGCGTGTCGATCCCCAGGCGATCCATCAGCATGGCCTGCGCGCGCACCATGTCCGGAATGGTGATGATCGGAAAATCCAGTCCCCACAATTTGCCGGTAGCCGGATTGGTCGAGGCCGGCCCGGTCGAGCCCATGCAGCCGCCGATCACATTGGCGCAGATGATGAAGTAGCTGTCGGTATCGAGCGGGCGGCCGGGGCCAACCATGGTTTCCCACCAGCCGGGCTTGCCGGTGACCGGATGCACATTGTTGACGTGCTGGTCGCCCGTCAGCGCATGGCAGACCAGAATGGCGTTGGAGCGTTCGGCATTGAGTGCGCCATAGGTCTGGTAGGCGATCTGGAACGGGGCGAGTTCGATGCCGCAATCGAGCGGCAGCGGCTGGTCCGCGCCAAACAACGCGACCTGCGAACTCGGATGGTCCGCCTCCTGCGACCGCTCGTCGGGATGAATCGCCGGACTGGGTATCGACTGTACGTTTACCATCTTGATACCGACCTCCTCAGGAGGTTTTCGAGAAACCGCCACGGAAATCAGGCCATAAAAAACCCGGCCTGAACATAAGTTCGACCGGGATCACATTGTCCCCGGCCTGTTTAGCGAGTTGTTTAACGTGGCTGCAAGCCGGCCGGCTCAAATGACCACGGAATAGCTTAAATATTAGTCGCGCGGGGGCCATTCGTCAATGGCGAGCCGCTGGTTAACGCGGACCTTCATCGCCCGCACGCAAACGTTTTCTTTGCTTTTGGCGACCGTCTTTCCTAATCAATGTGGCATATCAATGGGCCTTGCCCGCCGGTTGGCCGCGCTTCTTTCAGGGTTTGAAGATGTCTCAATCGCCCCCCGCTCCGCCGTCACTCGAGGTGCTGCGCAAAGAGATCGACAGCATCGATGAGCAGGTCCACCGCCTGCTGATGGCGCGCGGCGACATCATCGACCGGCTGATCCAGGTGAAGCAGACCCAGGAGGTCGGCTCGGCGTTCCGCCCCGCCCGCGAGGCCGCGATGATGCGGCGTCTGGTCGAGCGCCACCGCGGCATTCTGCCGATCGACACCATCGAGAGCATCTGGCGCGTCATCATCTCGACCTTCACCTACGTGCAGGCGCCGTTTTCGGTGCATGCGGATGTTTCCGTCGGCGAATCCGCGATGCGGGATTCGGCGCGGTTTCATTTCGGATTCGTTGTGCCCTATGTCTCGCATTTCAGCGCGCAGGCGGCGGTCGAGGCGGTGGCAAAATCGAAGGGCGATCTGGCGCTGGTCCCGGCCGCGTCGAGCCACACGCCGTGGTGGATCGCGCTCGAGGCCGCCGGCGCCCCCAAGATCATCGCGCGACTGCCGTTCCTGGAGCGCGCCGACCATCCGGCGGCGCTGCCGGTGTTCGTGGTGTCGCGCGTCGCCGACAGCGCCATGGTGACCGAAGTCGAAATGTGGAGCGTGCGGGTGTCGGGCTGGAGCGCCGAAATCGCGCGCGCGCTGTCGCCGCTGGCCGAAATCGTCGCGGTGCCGGATACCGCCTTCGATGGTGCGGCGCTGCTGGTGTCGGTCGGCCCCGGCAGCCTCGACAAGATCAAAGCGGCCCTGATCGGGGCCGGCGCCTCGGTGCGCTCATCGGCCCTCGTCGGCAGCCA
>Ga0210410_10004137_pt1 | contig 12745 bp, 12 predicted proteins | sample IncBWC4MmetaG_FD_161058 | JGI IMG/M metagenome (GOLD analysis project Ga0210410, IMG submission 161058) | Forest soil microbial communities from Barre Woods Harvard Forest LTER site, Petersham, Massachusetts, United States - Inc-BW-C-4-M | ecosystem: Environmental > Terrestrial > Soil >... | reverse complement strand
TCCGACAACTTCGAGCCAGATTTCCGCCGCCCGCAGGTGCTCGCCTCTGCGCTTCGCCATCCATGCAAGTTCGCAGCGGGCTTTTGGCTGGAACTCCGCCGGGAGCCCGATCTCCAGCGCCTGAGCGCATGCCGAATGCGCGCGGCCGGCATCCCCGCGGCGTTGCAAGAATCGTGATAGGCCGAAAAGATCTAAGCTCTCGATTTCGTTCGCCGCGCCGCCCGATTCCGAAAGCATCGTATTGATTTTGCAGGAAAGCGCGGCGAGCCCGCGTAAATCCATCTGATTGTGCCGCACCACTCCCGTGACCGGCGCCGTCGGCCCGCCGCGCAGATAGTCAAAATAAAACTGGGGAATCATCGCGGACGCCACATCGTCTTCGCGGCGCCAGCCGAGCCGCGCTGCATCGAGGACATGCCGTTCAAGCTCCACGAGCCGCACGGAGCCGAGACGTAGCTTCCACAACGCGCGCGCAGGATGCAGCAAGTCCAGGTGCGCCGCCAGCTTTGGCGCCGCGATCGAGCGGGTCATCGTAAAGCGGCTCTCCAGCAGCGGCCAGTCGAACGATTTTCCATTGAAGGTGACGAGCACCGGCCGCTCCGCGATCCGCGCCGCCAGTTCATGGAGGAGAGAATGCTCCTCGGCGAAGTCGCGCATGAAGAGCTGCTCGACTTGCAATCCACCGGCGTCCCACCACGCGAGGCCAATAAGAAATGCATAAGTACCAGTGCCACCCGCGAGGCCGGTCGTTTCCGTATCCAGAAAGAGCCACTTTTCCGGATCTTCAAGCGCGGCGCGAGTTCCGCAGGAGAGCGATTCATCGCGGGTGCGCGATAGCAATTCAAGGGAGGCGGGAGAAGGCTCGGCAAATTCCGGCGTCGAATACCAGTTTCGAATGGCCAGGTGCTCACCGAAGCGATTCCGCGCGACGCCTGCCCCAAGGAGCTGTCCCAGCGCATCTTCTTCATCCGGTGCTCGCAGAGTTGTTGGCCGTGCCGAGGCAGAACGCGCTGGCCGCAGCGCCGCGAGTCGGGAGAATTTGTCTGCAGTTCCAGCCATCTCTAACCACACAACCTGTCGAGAATGGCGAGAGCCGCTTCTTTTGCACGCGGAGCGAGATCGCCAGCAGGGCCGACGCAGGACGGGCAGCCCTGCTCGCAGGTACACGCGGAAATCAGTTCCCGCGTTTTTTGCATCAGGAGTTCATGTGTTCGGAAGAGAGGCTCAGAGAACCCAATGCCGCCAGGATAAGCGTCGTAGAGATACAAATTGGGTTCGAAGAATTCTTTGGCGTTCGTGGAGATAGCATCCCGCATTCGCGTTGGGGCGAAATCGTTGCTCCCCGATGCTTCGATCGGTAGGACAGACATTCCTGTCTGTCCCGCCCCCGCCGCATCCGGTGGCCGCTCGCCGATGGCCGTTCCAAGGTCGCGGGAGTCGCACATCAGCAGCAGCGTAGCCACGGATTCAAGCGCATGCAGCAGCCCAAACATCCCACTTTGTCGCTCGCTCACGCGGAATGGCAGCGACTCAAGAAGTGGCCGATGCAGCGTAATCCAGTAGGAAGTCGTGTGCATCTCGTTCTCAGGCAGTTCGAGTCTGCCGTCACCGATATTTTCGTTCGTGAAGAATTTGATTTTCTTGAATCCCACGACCTGTGAGCGCACAAGTACATCGCCATGGAAAAAAGAGGATGCTTCAGCGCTTAGAGAACGAGCGGCGGCTTCGAGGACGCGTACCTGCGTGTAGCGCACGGCGTCCGTGTAATAGTCGACGTCGACTTTCTTGACATACGCTTTGCGTTCCTTGAAGTCGAGATGTTCGACGTGAAACTGCTGCCCGCCATGAAGGTAAATGGCTTTTTCGTGAACGAACGCCAGGGCGCTGGGAAAATTAATCTCGCCAATGACGTTTGGTTCGCCGGTCAGGTCAATAATCACGAAATTGTCGCTGGTGACGGATCGCAAGCTGATCGTATCGGCCGGATAGGCTTCGTGCGTCCAGTGATAGTTTTCTCCGGCGAGATGCAGAAAGCCAGCCTCGGCGAGGCGGGCGCACAGATCCGGGAGGTCAATGTCGCCGAATTTTTCGCCGGGGGCAATCGGCAGTTCGAACGCCGCGCATTTCAAATGATTGATTAAGATTTCCAGATTGTCCGGCTGGATGAAGGCATGCTCGGGCGTGTTGCCAAAAAAATAGTCGGGATGACGCACAATAAATTGGTCGAGCGGTGAAGACGAGGCCACAAGCACGGCGCAGGAACTTCCGCTGCGCCGGCCAGCGCGCCCCGCGCGCTGCCAGGTGGCGGCGATGGAGCCGGGATATCCGGCCATCACCACGGTGTCGAGCGAACCGACATCAATGCCGAGTTCGAGAGCGCTGGTCGAAACCACGCCGCGAATTTTTCCATCGCGCAGCCCGCGTTCGATTTCGCGCCGCTCATTCGGCAAGTAGCCGCCGCGGTAGCCATGAATCGATTGCGGAGTTCCTGCCAAGTGCGGATTTCCCTGCTGCAAGTAGGTAAGTAGAATTTCCGTATGCAGTCGCGAATTGGCGAACACTATCGTTTGCAAATCATGCTTCAGAAATTCCTGCGCCACGCGTGACGCTTCATTAATGTAGCTGCGGCGAATCCCCAGCGCGCGATTCACGACCGGTGGATTGTAAAAGACAAAAGTTTTCTCCGCGGCAGGCGCGCCATTCGAAGTAAGGACCTCGACGTCAGATTCGAGCAGCCGTGTAGCGAGCTCTCCTGGATTCGCGATTGTTGCCGAGCAACAGATGAATTGCGGGTCGCGCCCGTAGAAGCGCGCGATGCGCCGGAGCCGCCGCAACACGTTGCACAAGTGGCTGCCGAAAACACCGCGGTAAGTGTGCAGCTCATCAATCACGATGTACCGCAAATTTTCGAACAGCCGCGTCCACCGCGTGTGATGAGGCAGTATTCCGGTGTGCAGCATGTCCGGATTGCTAAGAATCACGTGACTTTTTTCGCGAATGGCTTTGCGGGCATCGGCCGGCGTGTCGCCGTCGTAAGTGAATACTCCGAAGCGATTGTCCAGGCGCTGATTCAGGTCATGCAGTTCCGCAAGCTGGTCTTGCGCAAGCGCTTTGGTAGGGAAGAGATACAGCGCGCGAGTATCAGAATTTTCAAGAACGCTGTTCAACACCGGCAAGTTGTAGCAAAGGGTTTTTCCAGAAGCGGTGGGCGTGACGATAACCACATTTTTCCCAGCATGAACGGCTTCCGCCGCCGCAGCTTGGTGCGTGTAAAGTCTGCGAATGCCTTTGCCTGCGTAAGCCTCAACGAGATTCGAGTGGACCCAGGCAGGAAAATCCGCCCACTGGGCCTCGCGAGCAGGAAAATGGCGCACAGCAGTGAGCAGTTCGCCGTTGTGGTCGCAAGCAGCGAACGCGTCCAGAACTTCGTGGACGCGCATTATGGACGTTGATGTGCCAGCCCTGCGAACAGTAAGCGATTCCGGCATGGAGAGCCCTCTTAGGAGGCCTCAGGCCTAAAGGCCTGAGCTACAGTTAATTCGCCTTTTATTCGCCAAAGCTAACATGAGGGTGAATACAGCGCAAGACGGAAAAGCGAGTCCCGTACCCACTACGAAGCAATTGTTGCACATAATAAGGGTTTCACGTATTATGGGTGCATGAATATCACGCTCTCTCTGCCGGAAGAGTTGGTGAAACGGGTCCGCAAGATTGCCGTAGAGCGCGATACCACACTGACCGGTCTCGTTCGCAGCTATCTGAATGATCTAGCCCAGCAAGAGGCCGCAGCGGGCCGGAAACGCCGAGAGCGGGACGCGTTAGAACGCAGCTTTGAAGAGTTCCAGTTGAAGATCGGTCAGAAAACGTGGAAGCGCGAAGATCTCTATGACCGCGCTTGAGTTCCTGGACACAAACATCCTGGTCTATGCGTACGATTCTAGCGCGCCGCGAAAGCAACAGATCGCACAGGGTCTGGTTCGCAGAGCAGTAGCTGGAGAGATTGCGGCGTCCAGCCAGGTGCTGGCCGAATTCGCGGCCACTCTCCTTCATAAGCTCAAGCCTGCAATAAAGCCCGAAGACTTAACGGTTCTTCTCGACACCTTGGGACCCATAAAATTAGTCCCGATCGATGGTGACGTGGTTCTCCGCGCAGTGCAGGCTCGGGCTCAGTATGGATTGCACTTTTACGATGGAATGATTGTTGCCGCTGCCGAACGCGGTGGCTGCACGAAAATCTGGTCGGAGGATTTGAACGCTGGCCAAGACTACTTCAATTGTGCGGTCGAGAACCCATTTATTTGAAAGGCGGATACAAGCTGAGCCGCCGTTACGCGCACGCCGGAAACCCCAAGATCCATCCTGGCGCTTGCCGGAGGCTCTACTTTGAGTTTTGACGAAGACGCAGAATAAGCACGGCACCCGTGACGAAAAGAATGGCCGATGCTGTGAAGGCGGTCTGGACGTTGAAGGCGCTCCAGAGGAAGCCGACCATGAGGCTGGAGAGGAAGTCGCCGACGGCGTTGACGGCGGCTAGCGTGCCGAAGGCCATGCCGTGCTGTTCCTTAGGGACCAGCTCGGCGGAGAGGGAATCCTCCAATGCTTCCTCGGTGCCGACGTAGAGACCAGCCAGGATGAAAATCAGGACGAGCAGTGGGAGCGAATGCGTTCCGGTACAGAGAAGAATCGCAGTGATTCCTGCGAGCGCGTAGCCTGCGGCGAGCACAGCTTTGCGGCTGGGGACATGGTCGCTGAGCCAGCCGCTCAGGTAGGCCGAACCCGCGTAGAAGACGTTATGGAGCGTGTAGAGGCCGACGGCGAAACTGGCTGCGCGGGCCGCGCCGTAGCCCGGAGTGAGCATTCGCGCGGCGTAGAGAATCAGCAGGGAGTGAGAAAAATCGCCGGCGCCGAAGACGCCTACGCCTACGAGCAGTTTGCGGAAGGAAATAGGCAGAGTCTTTAGGCCGATAAGAAAAGAACGCTGAGGGCGCGCGGCGACAGGGCGCTCGCGCACCAGCAGCCAGAAGAGCGCAACGGCGACGAGGCCGGGAACGAGTGTCCACAGAAAAACTTTGTGGTAGGAATGGCCGGTGGCTTCGAGGAGCCAGAGGGCCGTGAGCGGTCCGGCGATGGCGCCTACGGTGTCCATCAACCGTTCGAAGCCGAAGGCGCGGCCGTAAGCGTTTGGCGGGACGTCGGCGGCGAGCAGGGCTTTCTTTGCGGGTGAGCGGACTCCGCGGCCTAACCAAGCGGCCACGCGGCCGAAGAGCACATGGTAGGCATGGGTCGCGAAGGCGAAGGACGCCGTGGAAATAGCTGTGAACGCATAGCCAAAGACAGCGAGCGGCTTTCTGCGTTTCAAGCGATCGGTGTAGTGGCCGGCGGCAAGTTTTGTGAAGCTGGAGAGACCGTCTGCAATGCCTTCGATGGCGCCGAGCCAGGCCGGGCCTGCGCCGATGGCGGCCAGGAATGCTGGCAACACGGCAGTGGCGGTTTCGTGGCTCCAGTCGCTAAAAAGGCTGGTCAAGCCGACGCCCAGGACGGTGCGGTTGAGCCAGGAAGTCCGTTGAGAAGTGTCTGCCAAAGCAGCCGAGTTTAACTTGAACAGTGGCTGAGCTGGTTAGAAAATTAAAGACGTTGCGATTCCCGGAGTTGAGCCGGCATCGGCTGGGGATCCGGGGTCGACATCCAGAGTTGCAACTTATCTATATCCCGCGAAACCGTGCGTGAGGCACCGAGCAGAACGGCTGCCAAGAGGACGCTGCACACAGGAATTACGTACATGGCACTGTGCAGGCCGACGGCGCGGAAGTGCTCGTTCAAGGCAGTCGCGGCGGCTTCGGCCATGGCGCGGTGCGCATAATGATCACTGAGCCTTCCGGTGAGCACAGGACCGAAGCTCCCGCCGAGCAAGTACATGGCAAAAAAGTAGAGGGCCATGGCGGTGCCACGAAGGCTTGGGGGAACGATGTCGTGGATGGTGGCGTAGACGCAGGAATAGTAAAAATAACTGAGCAGGCAGCCCGCTCCCATCAGCACTCCGAAGAGGATGAACTGTCCTTGTGGCACGTTGAGAGCCGAGTAGAAGAATATTGCCGCGAGAAAAATGGCCGCGGAGGAAAGCAAAAGGCGGCCACCGGAGCGGACGGCAGCAGTGCGATCGGCGCCCCAACCGCCCAGCAAGAGTCCAGGGATGCCGACCGCGCCAAAGGCAATGGCAGCCAGCGTGTTCGCGCTCTTGAGACCGAGCCCGTGGTAGCGGCTGAGATACGCGGGCAAGAAAGTTGGAATCGCGTACATATTGAAATTGGACAAAGCGCCGGTGAGGATGATCCAGCGAATGGTTGGGATTTTCAGGACCGACCAGTAGGGCGAACCCTCGTGCGGCCGCCCCGCCAGCGGCGAGCTTTCCGCGGCGCCGCGCGGCGGGTCGATTAGGCGCGCGGCCAGCACAGCAAGGAGCAAGCCGGGAAGGCAGGCGACGTAGAATGCCATTCTCCAGCCGTAGGCAGCGGCGACGTGGCCGCTCACAAAAGAACCAAGAAAATTTCCGACAGGCAGCCCCATCATGAAGAGCGAAATGGCCTGCGCGCGGCGTCTCGCAGGATAAAGGTCGGCGATGAGGGAGTTTGCGGCTGGAGCGCAAGTGGCTTCTCCCACGCCGACGCCGAGGCGCGCGGCAAATAGCGAAGCGAAACCCCACGCGAATCCCGAGGCAGCAGTAAGCACGCTCCAAGCGGCAACGCCCCAGCTGAGCAAGTGAGGGCGGTTCCAGCGATCGGACAATCGTCCGAAGGGCACGCCAACTACGGCGTAGAGGAGAGTGAAGGCGGTCGCTAGCCAGCCGATCTGTGAGTCGGTCAAGGCCCATTGTTTGCGAATCGGTTCGACGAGAGCGCCCGGAATCTGGCGATCGTAGAAATTGAGAAGGTTGATGGCAAACAGAATGGCCAATGTGTAGCGGGCCCGGTCGCTGGATTGATTCACACCCACCTCGCCCGCGGAGTGTACGTGAAAAGTGCCGTGGATTCTACAGCCGGCCACCCGAACGCGCCTGCGCATGGCAGCAATGCTACTGCGGAACGAGGCTTCGCTATTTCTTGGCGGCGCGGTAGAGGATGACGCGGACTTTTTCGAGGGTGATGAGGCCGCCTTCGACCATTTCGTCGAGGCGGGGGAGAACTTTTTCGATGCGCTCCTGGGATTCGATGACTTCGAGGATGATGGGCAAGTCCTGCGAGAGGCGCAGGAGTTTGTCGGTGTGATAGACGCTCGAGCCGCCGTAGCCGCCGACGCCGCGGAGCACGGTGGCGCCGGAGAAGCCGTCTTTGCGCAGCATCGCGACGATGGCTTCGTGGAGGGGCCGACCGTGCCATTTGTCGGATTCGCCGATGTGGATGCGCATCAGGGTGCGTTCGCCTTCGAATTTTTCGTGGGTCATGGGTGAACCTCGTGACTGGTTGATGGGTGACTGGTGACTTGCGATCCATCGATCATGCTTCGCGACGGCTGACGTTGAGATCCTTCGCGCATCCTTGTCGGATGCGCTCAGGATGACACGTTTGAAAGTGTGCGAGCGCATTGTCAGAACTTGTTGGCAAGGCGGATGCCGGCGACGGTTAGGAGCAGGCCTACGAGGACGCTGGCTGCTACGTAGGCGGTGGCCCAGGTCCATTCGCCTTCTTCGAGCATCTTGGCGGTTTCCCAGCCGAAGCTGGAGAAGGTGGTGTATCCGCCGAAAAAGCCGACGGCGATGGCTACGCGCCAGTCGGGCGAAATGACCATGCGGTTGAGTGTGAATTGGCCGATCAGGCCGAGCAGGAAGCAGCCGGTCAAGTTTACGAGCAGCGTGCCGTAGGGAAAAGTGCTGCCGGCGCGGATTTGTACGACACCTTGTAGGCCATAGCGCGCCAGGGTGCCGGCGGCGCCGAAGATGGCGATCAACGCGAGACGCAAGGTTGCTCCAATCCGTGGCCCAGCGGGGCACACCAGAGAATCGTCGTCGGCCCGCTCAACAAAAAACTCCTGGAGCCGCCAGGCTGCCAGGAGTCATCAGGGCCGATAAGAACTTCGGCCCGGTTATGGCGAACTCCATCGCCATTCGAGATTTCGGTTTAGTTTAGCAAGTTCGTGGACCGCTGACCTGAAAAATTTGAGCCGGGTCCCTGCCGCGAAGCATAGAGGCCGCAGCCTGAGCGGAAAAACGAGCGGAAAGTTACCGGATGGATGCGCCCACCCCCTCCCCCGGTTTTTTGTAAGTGTTGATTCTAAACGCCTTAGGTTTCTTGTAAGTCCATTAGAATCAACACTTGCGGCGCTCGCGTAAGTGTTGATTCTAAAGAGTTTGAGCGGCGCGAGACTCGCGCGAAAAGCCTGTTAGACCGGGAGCTTAAATCTTAGGTAATCCTAGGGTCACGCCTCTGGCAGCGTTCCAATAAAAAAACGGCAGCAGGGCTGCCGTTTCTCAAACAGTTTTATCTAGAGACAAAATAATGGAAAAGAGGCTTGAGGTCAAGGAAAACATCAGCTTAGTGCTTTCCCGCATTGCTGGAAGGCCAACGCGACGGCTCGGTCCATCTCTGGAAGCGGCGATTCAATCGTCTTTCCATGGCCGACGGCGAGTCGCGTGGGTTTGAGGTTGAGGAGTTTCTTTGCGCTTTCGGCTGCGCGCTCCCGATTCCAGGAGAACAGTGCAGGAAATGGGAAGAAAATCTTGAAGACGCCCGCAGCGACGATCCCCGTTTGTGTCGTAAAGGCGTCTCCGGCGATTAGCGAGCCATCCCGGACGTCCAAATAGGCGACGTGTCCCGGGGTGTGCCCTGGGGAAAAGACGGCTTGAAGAGAGCCTACGCGGTCGCCATCCATGACGAGCCGAGTCGGACGGGATTTCGCGCCGGGGAACCCCATCAACTTCTTTCCGGTTTCGCCCGCATCGAGCGAAAAATCGCGAGTGAGAAGGCGGGATTCTCGATGTCCGATTACGAACTCGATTTTGGGAAATTGCTGAACGAGAGCGTCGAGAGATCCTACGTGATCGATGTGCGCGTGTGTAAGGGCGATATGCCGGATCGGGGCATCCAAATGTTGCGCAGCACTGAGTATCTCGGTCGCCGAGCTAGCGAGGTTGGTGTCAACAAGGGTGAACCCATCGTCTTCCCTGACCAGGAAGCAGTTAACCATTCCAAGGCGTGTCAGCCGAAACAGACTCTTGGTTTCTTGGGTGAGTTTCACACGGGCACCGGAGAGATTAGGGCTTGGCTGCCGGCGCGGACATGGGAACTGGCTCGGCTTTTTCGAGTAGGACGATTTTTTCGAGGCGGGCGAGACCGTCGGTGACGACCAAGTCGGCGCTGATTTTGTCGCCGAGTGCCAGGCCCTGGGCTTCCTTGGGTACGGCGAGGGTGTAGCCCATGGTCATGGCGGGCATCAGGCCAGGAATATCGCCGTGCTCGACGACGATTCGTTTGCTTGGTAGATCCACGCTGATGACTTTCGCCTGGATGGGATAGTGCTTCACGTCCTTGGGCGCGCAAGCGACAGCGAGGCAGCAGGCGAGCGACAGTCCCAGGAGAAACAGCTTCGATGATTTATGCATGAGCTCCCACTTTTTCGACGTGATGATACCGCGGGAAGCCGCGGGCACGAAAGCTTGCCGGAGGGGCTCGCCAACGCGTGTCACGGCTTCCTGCGAGGCCTCAGTAATGGAAGCGGTAGCGAACTTGCGCGTAGATTTCGCGCGGGTTCAGGTAATGGGTTCCGCCGAAGGTGAAGCTGTTGTCGAGCAGGACGCGGCGGTTGGCGACGTTGATGCCTTGCAAGTTGACGGAGAATCGTTCGCCGAAACTTTTGCCGAGAGAAAGGTCGAAAGTAGTGTGGGGTTGGAGATGATCGCCAGGGATATTCGGGTTGCTGTTGGAGAATCCCGAAGCGTAGTAGACGTCCGTTGAGAGATAGGCACGCCAAGGCAACGTGTACTGCCCGCCGAGATGCAGCGTGTTGCGCTGGTCGTGGTCGAGGGCGAAATATCCTGGCGGCGGCACGGGGCAAGGACCGATCAGGCCGCCTACGATGCAGCCGCGGCCGAGCGCGAATTGATTGGAATACGTGAGGTATAACTGGGCGCGATTGCGGAGGCGTGGGGAGCGAAGGGTCAGCTCCCAGCCATTGATTCGCGCGGCTTGTACGTCAACAGGGAAGAAGATGTTGGAGTTATTCAGGCTGTTGTGATCGAAGAAGTTGGTGGCGCGAGTCAGAAAATTATCGGCATCCAAGACCCAACCTTTGAAGGGAATAGTGACTCCGAATTGATGCTCCTCGTCCCGCTCGCCATGCAGGGGCACGAAATCAAGCCCCTGGTTGATTTGGATATCGTTTAGCGCGGGCCCGGATAGCGTGCCCAGGGGTGGCGCCTGGTAGAACTGGCCGTAAGAACCACGGAACACCCAATTCAGCTTGGGGATTCGTAAGGAAGCGCCAGCGCGCGGACTGGTGGCATTTTCAACCACACCGCCGGAAAAATGAGTCTGACGCAGCCCGGCGTTGAGCGTCAGCCACGAAGTGACTTTGAATTGGTCCTCAGCGTAAACAGCGATGAGGCTGCCGTCGGGATTCTGAGACAGTGGCGAGACTGTGCCGCTGCCGTCGTTGTAGACCACGTGGAAGAATTGAGCATCCTGTTGGGCGAAGCTGTAGAAACCAAGGCGCGCGTTATTGCGCCCTTTGATCCAGGACATGGTCGCCTGCCCGCCTTCGTATTTCGAGGAGCGATTTTGGGTCGCGGCGCTATGGAAATCGTTTGGATCACTCGCGTAGTCGGCGCTGTTGTAGTGGAAGAACGGTGAAACAGTCAGCACCAGCCCTGGGCTGAAAGTGCGCACCCAGGTGAAAGCGGCAAAGGAATCGCTTTCGCGGTTGACGTCTCGCAGTATCGTGCCCGGATCAATTAGCGGATTGGTTGGGTCAAACGGCACCTGGTAAAAATCACGCCGCGCTTGTGCAACGAAGCGTAACTGGTCCTGTGAATCCGCGTTGTAAATCAGCGAAACAAACCCGCCATAACCGTTCGCGGCGTCGTGGATCACCGAGGACGTGGGAGTCTGCAAGCCGAGATTCGTGCGATTGCCATTCACGCTGGCGTAGTAAGCGAATCGGTTGCTATGGCCTCCAAGATTCAGCTGATCGTCAGTTTGATAGAAATTGCCGGCACTGAGGACAAGCTCGGCTTCGTTGTTGCGTTCAAAGCCAGTGCGCGGCGCGACGTTGAAGACGCCGTAAGTGCGGTCGCCGTAGTCGGCGGAATAGCTGCCGCGTTGCATTTCAACTGTGTCGATGTCTTTGGGATCGACTTGCGGGCCGAGGTTGCTGGCGATGTTGGTGTTGGGGATTGGAACGCCATCAATCAACCAGCTCACTTGATGTCCGCCGCGGACATGGAGCTGGTCATGCGTGAAGTAGGAACCCGGCACGTAGTCGGTGATCATGGCCAGGCTGTTGGTGCGCGCGGCTCCCGGGGTTTCTTGAATCTCCAGCTGATTTACCAGGGTTGTGGGCGTGACGGATTCTCCTTGTGCAGGGGCGGCCGAGACCAAAATGGATTGATTTTGGGAAGCGAGCTGCAGTTCGAAATGGAGTACGGGCGCCGTTCCGGAAAGAACGGAAAGGGTTTGCTCGATGGTCGCGAATCCTTGTGGCGAAACCGTGACGGTGTACTCGGCAAGAGGAACGGCGTCGAAGTGAAACTCGCCATTCGCGTCGGTTTGAGCGGTTTGGGAAAATTCTGATGACTTTGCTTTCAGGACGACTTGGATTCCGGCTACCGGCCGGTGCTGCGGGTCGTGAACGATGCCGCGCACGGTGCCGAAGACAGTTGCCAAGGCAACGACACCGGCCAGATGCAATAACAGAAAAAACAATAAAGAGCGTCGCATGAAATCTTCTTCCTCCTCAAAGGAATGAGCCTCGCGCAGCAAATTGCCGCAGCTTTGGTTAATGGGATCTCGAGAGAGGTGCGAGACGGTCGTTAAGCAACCGCAGCTTCAAGGCGAGGAGGAGGGGAAAGAGGTTGAATGGAGCGCAGAAAATCGAGGGGCTTCGCCGATTGGAATGGCGCCTTGCGAACAGCGGGTCCGGTGAGCGAGAGAGCGGCCGGCAGCACGAAGGCCAGGGACGCCATTGCAGGACGCTCGGTATTCTGACAGCAGGACATACTGCACGCGCTCATTTCCGCCATGTCATGGCCGCAATCCATGTGATTCTCAGAGGAGGCCGGCGATTTTTGGTGGTGATGCGCTTTGATAGGACATTGAGACGTGTTGCAACACGCGGCGGAGTAGGACGACCAGGCAGCAGCGGCGATGGGCGCATAAAGCAAAATGACCGCGAGCAAACAGAGGCTTGCGGAGAAGAACCGCCGGCGATCGTGAGGCGCAGTTTGCATGTGTTGCTCGGGCTAAAGCCTGCTGGCGGACACTATATCGTGACGCGCCATAGTTTGCAAGCCGGAAAAAGTAATCGCTGCTTGCCGGGACAATTCACTATACGCCGAATCCGCCTGGTACTGCATTACCGTGTGACGCCACGCCGGTGGCCGCAGCAAACGATTGCAGTGGAGGCAATCTTGACTTAGAGTGCGGTGGGTCGCAGACTTACGTCATGTCCCACATATATATCAAGCTCGATTTTGGCATGGATGAGGAGAAGGCGCAGCAAGCGCGCCACAAGCTCGATGGCTGGAAGCAGGCGTTTCGCC
>Ga0210410_10004135_pt1 | contig 12748 bp, 11 predicted proteins | sample IncBWC4MmetaG_FD_161058 | JGI IMG/M metagenome (GOLD analysis project Ga0210410, IMG submission 161058) | Forest soil microbial communities from Barre Woods Harvard Forest LTER site, Petersham, Massachusetts, United States - Inc-BW-C-4-M | ecosystem: Environmental > Terrestrial > Soil >... | reverse complement strand
ATGGTGATGCCGAGCACGAGCGCCAGCACGAAGAAGCCGGTGACCACCGCGGGGCCCGCGTTCAGGTGCGCGGCGACCAGCGCTCCGAGAGTGAGCGCGGCGCCAAGCAGCAGCAGGTTCAGGATCTGCTGGCCGCCGAAGCGGATGCTGCGCGTGATGAGCCCCTGCAGCTTGCCGAAGGCGATGGCGCTGCCGGAGAAGGACACCGCGCCGATGATGCCGCCCGCCACCGCGAGCGACACGCTGACGTAGCCGGACGTCTCGCCGCGGTAGAGCTCGACCGCGGCGATCGCCGCCGCCGCCCCGCCGCCCATGCCGTTGTAGAGCGCGATCATCTGCGGCATGTTGGTCATGGCGACGCGCTTGCCGCTCCACCACGCGAGTCCCCCGCCGACGAGCATCGCCGGGAGGATCAGCCCGTAGTTCGACATCCCGGGATAGAGGAAGGTGACGAGCGTGGCTACGCCCATGCCGGCGCCCGCCCAGAGGATGCCGCTGCGCGCCGTCACCGGCGAGCTCATGCGCTTCAGCCCCATGATGAACAGCACCGCGGTGACGAAGTAACTCGCCTGGATCGCGAGGCTCGCAGAAAACCAGCCGGGCATCAGGGCGTCCCCTTCGCCTTAGGCCGACGCGCGCCGCTTGCCTTGAACATCTCGAGCATGCGCTCGGTGACGACGTAGCCGCCGACGGCATTGCCCGCCGCGAGCAGCACGCCGATGAAACCGATGATCTTCTCGAGCGGAGTAGCGGCGCTGCCGAGCGCGACCATGGCGCCCACCAGCACGATGCCGTGCACGAAGTTCGAGCCCGACATGAGCGGCGTGTGCAGGATCACCGGCACGCGCGCGATCACCTCGTAGCCGGTGAAGGCCGCCAGCATGAAGATATAGAGTGCCACCATTCCGGTCATGTCAGCCCCCGAGCGCCTTGGCCGTCGGCTCGTGTTTGATCGTGCCGTCGCGCGTCAGGCACGACTGCGCGAACACCTCGTCGTTCCAGTCGATCACCAGCTCCCCCTTGGAGATGGCGGGCTTGAGGAAATTGAACAAGTTGCGCGCGTACATCTCGCTGGCGTTGTAGGCGAGCTCGGCGGCGAGATTGACCGGCCCGACGATTTTCACTCCCTGGTGCTCGAGCACCTCCCCGGCGCGGGTGAGCTCGCAGTTGCCGCCCTGCTCGGCGGCGATGTCGACCACCACCGAGCCCGCGCGCATGCGCTCGACCGCCGCGCGCGAGATGATCTTCTGCGCCGGCCTGCCGGGAACGGCGGCGGTAGTGACCACGGCATCCGCTACGGCGATGCGCGCATCGAGCGCCTCCTGCTGCTTCGCCCGCTCTTCCGCGGTGAGCTCGCGCGCGTAGCCGCCGGCTCCTTCCGCGCTCACCCCGGTCTCGACGAACTTCGCGCCGAGCGACTTCACCTGCTCGCGCGTGGCGCTGCGCACGTCGTAGGCCTCGACCACGGCGCCGAGGCGCCGCGCGGTGGCGATCGCCTGCAGCCCCGCGACGCCGGCGCCGATGACGAGCAGCTGCGCCGGGCGGATGGTGCCGGCGGCGGTGGTGAGCATGGGGAGGAATTTCTGCAGGCGGCTCGCGGCAATCAGCACCGCCTTGTAGCCGGCGATGGCCGCCTGCGAGGAGAGCGCGTCCATCGACTGCGCGCGCGAGATGCGCGGCACCAGCTCCATGGCGAAGGAGGTCAGGCCGCGCTCCTTGAGCGCGCGCACCTCGGCGGCGCGCGCGTACGGCTGCATGAAGCCGACGACGACGGCGCCGCTCTTCAGCTGCCCGATCTGCTCGACCGTGAGGGGCTGGACCGTGAGAACGACGTCGGCACCGCCCAACACCGCGGCGGCGCTGTCCGCCCAGGTCACACTCTTGTAGAGGGCATCCGGAAAGCTCGCGCGCTCGCCTGCGCCGCGCTCCAGCGTGAGGCGTGCGCCCTCCTTCGCGAACTTGTCGGCAATCTCCGGCGTCAGACTGACGCGCGTTTCCTGCGGCGCGCTCTCTCTAAGCGCACCAATCGTCACTGGCATTCAGGGCCTCTCGTGCAGCCGTGGCCGGTCAGCCACGTGAATGGAAAATTTCAATTTAATTAAGACCTTGCGATGTTGAATTCTTGCACAAAAGTGCCGTATCTTACAGCGCCATGCTCGGGATCGACCTCGATCGCGCCGATTTCCTCCCCGACGACTTCGCGGTGATCGCCGTCCCCGCGACGCGCGGGCTCTCCCAGCTCGTGCTGCGCACGGACATCGCGGGCATGCCGCTCGAGTGGATCGATTACAAGGAAGCCGCGCGACTCTACACCCAGGAGCAGGTCGCATACACGTGCGGCTCGCTGCTTTACCAGCTGTATGGCGGCACCAATGCGCGCACCGGCCGGCGCACGGTGCTGGAAGTGAACTCCATCGTCGCCACGGTGGGCCATACCGGCAATCCCGGCAACACGCGCCACGACTACATCCCGCCGCTCAACAACCAGACCCTGTTCCGGCGTGACGCGTACCTGTGCATGTACTGCGGACTGCGTTTTCCCTCGCGCGACCTGTCGCGCGATCACATCCGTCCCTTCAGCCAGGGGGGCACGGACATCTGGACCAACGTCGTGGCCGCCTGCCGCCGCTGCAACAACCAGAAGGCCTCGCGCACCCCCGAGCAGGCGCGCATGCAGCTGATCGCGGTGCCGTTCACGCCGACCTACGCCGAGTACATCTTCCTCAAGGGGCGGCGCGTGCTGGCCGACCAGATGGAATATCTGGTGGCGCACTTTCCGCGCACCAGCCCGCTGCACGACCGCATCCGCGCCTACTTGTCCTGAAGCCACGTGACGTTCGGGGGCGGCACCTGCTAAGGTCGCCGCGCAGCCCTCACGGAGCGAAGCGCAGCGCGTGATTTTCCTCGTCGACGCCTCGGTCTACGTCTTCCGCGCCTACCACTCGATGCTGCCGGACATGCGCGATGCGGACGGCAATCCCACGCACGCGGTGTTCGGCTTCGCGCGCTTCCTCGGCGATCTCATCGAGCGGGTACGCCCCGCCCACATCGCCGTGGCCTTCGACCAGCGCGGCAAGCATTCCTACCGCCGCGGGATCTACCCGGCCTACAAAGCCAACCGCGAGCCGGCACCGGCGGCGCTGACGCAGCAGTTCGGGCGCTGCCGCGAGGTGTGCCGGCATCTGGGAGTCGCCGAGTTCGTGTACCCCGAGTACGAAGCCGACGACATCATCGGGACGCTCTCAGGACTGATGCGCGCGGGGGGCGTACGCGCGGCCTACATCACGCGCGACAAGGATCTCGCGCAGCTGATGCGCGACGGCGACGTGCTGTGGGACTTCGGCGCCCGCGGTCAGTTCGGCTATCACGACATCGAGCGCCATTTCGGCGTCGCACCTGAGCGCTTCGCCGATTACCTGGCGCTCGCCGGGGATGAGTCCGACAACATCCCGGGCGTCCCGGGCGTCGGGCATCGCACCGCGGCGTCCCTCATGAAGGCGTTCGCCTCGCTGGATGAGCTCTACGACGATCTCGAGCGCGTCGCGCTCCTCAAGATCCGCGGCGCGGGCACGCTCGCAGCGCGCCTCGCCGAGCATCGCGAGGCGGTGTATCTCGCACGGCGCCTCACCCGCATCAGCTGCGACCTGCCGCTCGGCGTCGCCGCGGACGGACTCAGGCGCCGTGCGCCCGACCTCCCGGCGCTGGCTCACCTCTACGACCGACTCGGCTTCGGGCCGTTTCTGCGCGCGCAGGGGGCGCGGCTGGCGCAGCTGCCGGCGGCGTACGCTTAGGTTTCGCGCCGCGGACGGCGTGCTTCCATGGAGTCCTGGGGGGCGGTCGCTGCGGAGCTGACACGACTTGCGGGCCGCCGCTTTGAACCCGAGCCCGGGCAGCGCGTCGCGGGTGGCAGCATCAACCGCTGCTACCGCTGGGCGACCGGCTCGGGTCCCGTTTTCGTCAAGGTGGGGGTTAGCGCCGCCGCCTCCATGCTCGAGGCCGAGGCCGCCGGGCTCGCCGAGCTCGCGCGCGCCGAGGCCCTGCGCGTGCCGCGCGTGCTGGCGTGCGGGCAGGCCGGCACGTCGGCCTTTCTCGCGCTCGAGTGGCTCGAGGCCGGCGCTGCTACCGAGGCCAGCGAGGAGCGCTTGGGCGCCGGGCTCGCCGCGCAGCACGCCGTCACTGCGCCGAAACACGGCTGGTGGCGCGACAACACGATCGGCAGCACGCCGCAGGCGAACGGCACGATGGCAACGTGGCCGGAGTTCTTTCGCGAGCGGCGGCTGCGCCCGCAGCTCGCTCTCGCCGTGGCCAACGGCTTCGGCCCGCTGCTCGAGGAGCCCGGCGAGCGGCTGCTCGCCGGCATCGCGGCGCTCCTTGAGACGCATCGCCCGCCGGCGTCGCTCCTGCACGGGGACCTGTGGGGCGGCAACTGGCTCGCCACTCTGGACGGCGCTCCCGTGATCTTCGACCCGGCGGTCTACTACGGGGACCGCGAGACGGACGTCGCCATGACGCAGCTCTTCGGGGGCTTCGGCCCGCGCTTTTATCGGGCCTACGCCGCGGCGGCACCGCTGCCGCCGGGAGTGGAGCTGCGCCGTGAGCTCTATAACCTTTACCACGTGCTGAACCACGCCAACCTCTTCGGCGGCGGCTACGCAGCGCGCGCACACGGCATGATCGGGCGGCTGCTCGCAGAGCTAAGCGTTTAGAGGCTATGCTGCGCACCCGGCCCCGTGCCGGTAAAGCAAGCGTCCCGAGGGGTAGTTATGGCGGTCGCGACGGCGGACAAGAACATCGAGTCGGCCCTCATCGAGCAACGCAGCTTCCCCCCGTCGCCGCAGTTCACGGCGCGTGCCCGCATCGGACCGAAGGACCTCGAGAACCTGCGCCGGCGCGCCGCCGACGATCATGTTGGATTCTGGGCGGACCTCGCCTCGCAGGAGCTCAGCTGGCACCGGCCGTTCACCGTGGCGCTCGATGAGGCGCGTGCGCCCAACTACCGCTGGTTCACCGACGGGCGCCTCAACGCCTCGTGGAACTGCCTCGACGTGCACCTGAACGAGCGCGGCCACAAGACCGCGGTCATCTTCGAGGGCGAGCCCGGGGATGTGCGGCGGCTCTCCTACCGCGAGCTGCACGCCGATGTCTGCCGCTTCGCCAACGCGCTCAGGGCCCAGGGTGTCGCCAAGGGCGACCGGGTGGTCATCTACATGCCGATGGTGCCCGAGGTGCTGGTGGCGATGCATGGCTGCAACCGCATCGGTGCCATCCACTCCGTGGTGTTCGGCGGCTTCTCGGCGCCCGCGCTCAGGGATCGCATCGAGGACACCGAGGCCAAGCTCGTCATCACCGCCGACGGCGGCTGGCGCGGCGGAGCTGCGGTGGAGCTCAAGGCCAACACCGATCAGGCGCTCGCCGGCGGCTGTGCGAGCGTCAAGCGCGTCATCGTGCTCAAGCGTACCGGCCGGCCGGTGCGCATGGACGCGAAGCGCGATGTGTGGTGGCACGAGGCCATCGAGGGGCAGCCGCCGTCCTGCGAGGCCGAGTGGGTCGATGCGGAGCATCCGCTCTTCATCCTCTATACCTCGGGCTCGACCGGCAAACCGAAGGGTATTCAGCACGCGACCGGCGGCTATCTGCTCGGCGCCAAGGTCACGACCCAGTGGGTGTTCGATCTGCGCGACGACGATGTGTTCTGGTGCACGGCCGATGTCGGCTGGGTCACCCGGCATACCTACATCGCCTACGGGCCGCTCGCCGCGGGCGCGACCGTCGTCATGTACGAGGGTGCGCCGACCGTGCCCGACGGCGGCCGCTTCTGGAAGAACTGCCAGGCGCACGGCGTCACGGTCTTCTACACCGCGCCGACCGCAATCCGCGCGCTGATGAAGCTCGGCGATGAGCTGCCGAACAAGTACGACCTGTCGAAACTGCGCCTGCTCGGCAGCGTCGGCGAGCCGATCAACCCCGAGGCGTGGATGTGGTATCACCGAGTGATCGGCAAGGAGCGCTGCCCGATCGTCGACACCTGGTGGCAGACCGAGACCGGCGCGATCCTGATCGCACCCCTCCCCGGCGTGACCGCCACCAAGCCCGGATCCTGCACGCAGCCCCTGCCCGGCATCGATGCCGACATCGTCAACGATCACGGCGAGTCGGTGAAGCGCCCCGACGCGGGCGGCTATCTCGTGATCCGCAAGCCCTGGCCGTCGATGCTGCGCACCATCTGGCGCAACAACCCGCGTTACGTCGAAGGCTACTGGTCGAAGTTCCACACCCGCTGCTACGTCGCGGGCGACAGCGCGCACCGCGACAAGGACGGCTATTTCTGGATCATGGGTCGCATCGACGACGTGCTCAAAGTGGCGGGACACCGACTCGGCACGATGGAGATCGAGTCGGCGCTGGTCGCGCATCCGCGCGTCGCCGAGGCCGCCGTGGTCGGCAAGCCGCACGAGATCAAGGGGGAGTCGGTGTTCGCCTACGTGGTGCTGCGCGGCCCGCGTCCCACCGGGGATACGGGCGCCCTCACCAAGGAGCTGCGCGACTGGGTGGGGCAGCAGTTGGGTCCGATCGCCAAGCCCGACGACATCCGCTTTGCCGACAACCTTCCCAAGACGCGCTCCGGCAAGATAATGCGCCGGCTGCTGCGTGCCGTGGCGAACGGCGAGGCGGTCACCCAGGACGTCTCGACGCTCGAGAATCCCGCGATTCTCGATCAGCTGCGGGGCACGGATCAGGGAGCCAAAGGCGCGGCCCCCAAGCCCAAAGCCGCAGCGAGGAAGCCCGGCAAGGCCAAGGCGCGCAAGGCCGCGAAGGCGCCTAAGGCGAAGCGGCCCGCGGCACCCAGGCGCAAGGCCGCGAAGGCGCGCAAGACGCCGAAACGCGCCGCGCGGCAGCGCTCGGCGCCGCGGCGCAAGCGCTAGAGCGCCGCGCGCGTCGCCTCGAGCGCGAACACCACCAGGCGCTGCTCGAGCCGCTCGCCGAAGCTTGCAGGCTGATCGAGCCCCATGCGCTTGAGCGCCGCCGCGTGCCGCGCGGCGGGGCGCCCACCGAACACCGCTGCGGCAGCCGTCGTGAGCTTCGCCCACGCGGTCCCGGTACGCGCTTCGAGAAGCTTTAGCGCCCGCGCGAGCGCGATCTCCTCGGCGGTGAGGTCGGTCCCGAAGGGGTATTCGCTGAAGAACCCCTGCCGGCGATGCTCCGCCAGGGCGCGCGCCAGGCGCTCCGGCGTGTTGTCGCGGCAGGTGTCCGGGATGCGGTAGTCGGCGCGGATCTTGCCGGCGGCCCGCGCCCGCGCCAGGAGCTCCTGCTGGAAGCGCGAGTCGGCGACGTTGAGCAGCGCCATGATGATCTCCTCGTCGCTGCGGCCGCGCAGGTCCGCGATCCCGTACTCGGTAATGACGATGTCGCGCAGGTGGCGCGGTATGGTCTCGTGGCCGTAGCTCCATACGATGTTGGAGGTGGTGCGGCCATGGCGCGTGCGCGTCGCGCGCACGCACAGGATCGAGCGCGCGTCCGGGAGCGCGTGCGCCATGGCGACGAAGTTGTATTGACCGCCGACGCCCGACACCACCTGGCCGCTCTCGAGCGCGTCCGACACGGCCGCCCCGAGCAGCGTCACCATCATCGTCGTGTTGACGAAGCGCCCCGCCCGGCGCTGCAGGCTGCGCAGCTCCTGGTCGGGCCCGTACAGCTGGTTGATGTAGGCGACGCCGCGCATGCCGAGCTGCGCGCGGTCGCTCTCGGGAAGCTCCCGCAGCGCCGCGTAGAAGCCGCGCGGCCCGAGGAAGAAGCCGGCGTGCAGTACCTGGCCGTTGCGCAGCTCGCGCCCCAGGCACTGCGCCGCGATGGCCGCGCAGGCGGCGGCGTCGCTCAGGTCCGCATGGATCCATTCGCCGCCGCGCGCGCGCATGCGCCCGTCGGCGAATTCCGCGTCCGCGCGGAATACCCCGTAGCGCTGCAGGTCGGCGAACTCGGCGTCGCTCAACAGCGGCCCCACGCCGACCGCGGCGAGGCGCTCGAGGATTCCGGCGTCGAAGCGCTCGGCCGCAGCCCCCGCCGCGAGCAGCCGCTCGAGGGGCAGGGAATCGTAGACGCGGCGGCGCACGACCCCGGCGCGATAGAGCTCGAGCAGCTGATCGACGAACATCTCGGTGGAGGCGAATAGGCCGGCGCCGAATGGCTCGAGCCCACCCTCGGCCCGAATGAGAGGCGCGGCGTTGCCCGTGCCGAGTGCGCCGAGGGCGCTCGCCCAGGCCGCGTTCTGCTGGTGCCGCAGGAGGAGGGCATAGGCGAGCGAGTCGCCGAGCTCGCCGATGCCGATCTGCAGCGTGCCGCCATCGCGCACCAGGCTGCTCGTGTACATGCCGATGGCGTGGTCGATGGTGCCGAGGGGCGGATTGGGCGGACCGTAGAGATCGAAGTCGTAGCGCGGATCGTCGATGAGGAAGTCGAAGCGCTCGGGCTCGACCTGCGCGTGCCCGGTCATGAAAGGCATCTGGGCGTGGATCTCCCCGACCAGCACGATGTCGCGGCCGGCGTGGCGCGCCGCCGCGATGGCCGGCAGGAGGTCGGGGGTCACGTCAGCATTGGAACCGAAGCTGAGCGCCGTCTGGCCGTTCACGGTGCGTCGCGCCACCAGCTGCGCGACCACGTTGACCCCGTGCGCCAGCACCTCGCGCGCCACGTGGGTGTAGTTGGCGCTGAGATAATTGCGCTGCGCGTGCTGCGCGCCGAGGAACGCGCCGGGAGTCAGAAAAAACTCGATGACGCGGATGTTGGCGGGCACCTGCCCGGCGCGCACCGCGCGCGCGTACTCGGGCTCGACGTAGCTGCCGAACACGCGCGCGGCGAGCGGCGTCAGCAGGCGCGCCTCGAGCGGGGAGCGCGCCACGGGCTTCAGCAGCGACAGCGCCGTGACGATCGTCAGGTCGATGGCGGGATCGCGTGCCGCGCGGCGGTAGAACTCGTTGGCGAGCGGGTTGGGCTTGCCGATGCCGAGCGGCAGGGCGAGCACGATGCGCGCTCCCACCCGGCGCAGCAGCGCGTCGACGCAGTGTCCGACGTCGTCGAATATTTCAGGCATGCGACTTGTGGCATGCTCCCCGAAGCAGCCGACGCGCGTCAACCGCGCGCGGGTGCTCAAGGAGCACGACATGGCAGCGCACCGGCCGGCAATCGAGGCACGCAGCGTCACGGCACTCAACCGCAGCGTCTATCCCGAGCCCTACCGCTCGCGCGTGTTGCCGCGCGAGAGGCGCCGCCTCGGCGATGCCTTCGACCTGTCGCGCATCGGCATCAACCAGACGACGCTTTTGCCGGGGAAGGAGTCCTCGATGCGTCACTGGCACACCCACGAGGACGAGTTCCTGTATGTGCTCGAGGGCGAAGTGGTGCTGCGCACCGGCGCGGGCGAGCAGCGGCTCACGGCCGGCATGTGCGCCGGGTTCGCCGCGGGCGTTGAGGACGGGCACCAGCTCATCAACCGCAGCGACCGCCCGGTGGTCTACCTCGAGATCAGCAACCGCGACCCCGAGGACTCGGCCTACTACCCCGATCCGGACGTCGACATGGTGTGGAACGCGCCGCAGGCGCGCGGCAGGATCAGTCGCCGCGACGGAACGCCGGTCTAGCGGTCCCGGTCAGTGCGCCGCGCGCGTCAGGCGCAACGCGAACGAAACGGTGACCTCGTTCCCCGCCTGGTCGGTGGCCTTCCACTCGCCCTGGCCGACACCGAAGTCGAGCCGGCGCACCAGCGCTTTGCCCGTCAGGTAGCCGACCGCGGCGCCGCCTTCCGTGGCCTCACGGAAGGTGAACGGCACTTTCGTCTCGCGCGTCACGCCGCGGATCGTGAGCGCGCCCTCGGCCTCGTAGCCGCCCGCGGTCTTCACGATCCGGGTAGCGAGGAAATGCGCCTGGGGAAATTTCGCCGCCGCGAACAGGTCATCGCTGCGCAACGTGTCGTCACGGTCCTTGTCGCCGGTATCGAGCGCCGCGACCTCCACCGTGACCTCGAGCCGCCCGCCGGCCGGGTCCGCGCCCGAGCAATCCAGAGTCACCGCGAAACGCGGGAAGCGCCCGGTGTTCTTCGCGCCCGCCTGGAGGAAGGTGAACTCGAGCGAGCTCCTGGCGGGGTCGAGCGCGTAGTGCGAAGCCACGGCCGCGGGGGCCGCGGGGGCGGCCGCCGGCGGAGCCGCGGCGTGGCCGCAATCGAGGGCGCCGCCGGCGAGCAGCGTCGCGGCGAGTGCCTGACAGAGCTTTGGGTAGCGCATCGACCGGTTCCTTTCGGTTGGGCCTTCGAACTAGTGCCGCGTGAACGGCAGCATGCGGCGCAGCACGTCGTCCTTGTGCACGAAGTGATGCTTGAGCGCGCCGGCCACGTGCAGCGCGACCACGCCGATCAGTGTCCAGGCCAGTGTGTGATGCGTCGTCACGAGGGCGTCATAGAGCGGGCGGCTCTTCGGCACCAGGTCAGGCAGCTGGAAGAACCCGAACCAGCTCACCGGAAACCCACGCGCCGAGGACATCATCCAGCCCGACAGCGGTAGGGCGAAGAGCAGGGTGTAGAGGGCGGCGTGGGTGAAGTGCGCCAGCTTGCGCTCGTAGGGCTTGAGGTTGTCGGGCAGGGGTGGATGCGGATTCAGCGCGCGCCACCCGAGGCGCAGGATCACGAGCATGAGGATCGTGATGCCGACCGACTTGTGTTGGGCGAGGAGCTTGAGCTTGCGCATCCCGTTCGGGAGGTCATCGGCCTTCTCCGCGAGCGTCACCTGCACGATGATCAGGGCCACGATGACCCAGTGGAAGGTTTGCGCGATCGCACCCCAGCGGCGGGTCGTGTTGCGGAGGGCCATGGAGCTTAAGCTTAAAGGGGTGAGCGGCGGTTGCAAGATCCGGGTATTGGGCGCGTTGTTCCTGGCTTGCGCGCTCAGCGCGTGCCCGACGCGCCCGCCGCCGTCTCCGGAGGCGGTTCGCGCCCCTCCGGCGCCAGCGCCGATCGCGCCGCACACGGGTAAGCCCTACGACATCCTCGCCGCGCAGTCGCTCCTCACCGTGCGGGTGTATCGCGGGGGAGCGCTCGCGTCCGCGGGCCACAATCACGTCATCGCTTCCCACACGCTCGTCGGCACCATCTATGTACCCGGCGACCTGCTGAAGAGCAGTTTCGAGGTGCGGGTTGCGGTGGCGGAGCTCACCGTGGATGAGCCGGAGCTGCGCGCCCAGGAGCCCGCCGGCGACTTCCCGCCCGACGTGCCGCAGGCGGCGCGCGACGGCACCCGGCGCAACATGCTCGGGCCCGCGTTGCTTGCCGCCGATGACTATCCGGAGGTGGTGCTGCGCGCCGTGCGGCTCGAGGCGGCAACGGCCGCGCCGGGCGGGCTCACCGCGTACCTGGACGCGCAGGTCCGCGACCAGCATCGCACGATCAGCGCTCCGCTCGCCTACGAGCTGGCGGGCGATACCCTCACCGTGACAGGCGAGACCGCGCTCAGGCAGAGCCAGCTCGGTCTCACTCCGTTCACGGCGCTCCTGGGCGCGCTCGCGGTGCAGGACGAGATGCGCGTCCGCTTCCGTATCGTGGCGCGGGCCGCGGGCGCCGGGCGCTGACGCGCGCTACTTCGTGCCCATCTCCGCCAGCAGCTCCTTCGCCTGGTAGACCTTGCGCAACGCCTCGAAAATGATCGAGGGATCCACCGCCACGGCGCGGTTGAGCTCCGCGTCGTACCAGTAGTCTCCGGAGATCGAGTGGATGTTGCCGTCGAAGATGAGGCCGACGACGCGGCTGTGCGCGTCGATCAGCGGACTGCCGGAGTTACCGCCGATGATGTCGCTGTTGCTCGAGAGGTTGAAGCGCGTCGCGAGATCGAGCTGATTCTTCACCGCGAGCCAGCTGTCGGGAATCCGGAAGGGATCTTCGCCGGTGGCGCGCTCGAACAGCCGTGCGGTGTGCGTGAACGGCTCGACCGTGCCGCTGCCCTCCTTCCATCCCTGCACCGTGCCGACGTTGAGGCGCAGCGTGAAGGTCGCATCCGGCGGCTCGCTGGTCCCGAACACCTTGAAGCGCACCCGTGCGATCTTCTCCGCTGCCGCATCGACCGGCGCCTCCACCTGGTCCTCGTAGCGCTTGCGCACCGCGCGCGCCTCCGGGTCGATGGCGCGGGCAAGCTCGATCAGCGGATCGTGGGCGGCGTCGACTGCCGCCGCGCCGCCCTCCCAGAGCTGCCTGCGCAGCGCGGGATCGGCGAGCTTCGAGCCGTCGACGAGGCGCGCGGCCAGCGTGTCGGGTGAGTCCCTGGCGAGCAGCGCCCGCACGATGGGCGCGTCCGGTCCGAGCCATTCGCGCATGCGCTCGAGAGAGAAGGACAGCGTGAGCTTCTCGAGCTGCGGGTAGACGGGTAGCGGAGCGCTCAGGCGCTGCGCGACGCGCGGCAGCGCCGCGTCGCGGTACTCGCGCAGCCGGTCGGTGTTGGGCTTGGCTCGCTCGGCAGCGCCGCGCACCAGCGTGCGCGCGTAGTTAAAGAGGGCGCTGTTGAAACCGGCACCGAGCTCGATCCAGGTATAGGGCAGCTCGAGCTCGCGATGGACAGCTTCGGCCCTGGCGATCTCCGCCCACGGATCGCCGCTCGCGGCCGCGAGCTGCGGGTCGGCCGCCACCTTGGCACGCAGCGCCGCCTCCTCGGCGCGCTTGGCCGTGAGCAGGCGGTCGTCGAGGAGGGCATCGAGCTGCCCGCGGCGTACCTTGATCGCG
>Ga0210410_10004134_pt1 | contig 12749 bp, 9 predicted proteins | sample IncBWC4MmetaG_FD_161058 | JGI IMG/M metagenome (GOLD analysis project Ga0210410, IMG submission 161058) | Forest soil microbial communities from Barre Woods Harvard Forest LTER site, Petersham, Massachusetts, United States - Inc-BW-C-4-M | ecosystem: Environmental > Terrestrial > Soil >... | reverse complement strand
GCTGGGGCAAATCCAGGTGCGCGAGATCATGATTCCGCGCCCGGACATGCACACGCTGGCGGTGGAATCGGACTTGAACGAAGTGATGCGCGCCTTTGCCACCACGCAGCGTTCGCGGATACCTGTTTATCGCGGGACCGAGGACCATATCCTCGGGTTCATCCATATTAAGGATATGCTGTGGATTCTGCTGGACCGCGAGCGGCGGCTGGAAGAAAACCTCGCACCGCCTCCCTTTGATTTGCGCCGCGTGCTGCGCGAAGTGCTGATCGTTCCGGAGACCAAGCCAGCCAGCGAGTTGCTCTTGGAGCTGCGCGCGCGCCACGTTGGCATGGCGTTGGTGGTGGATGAGTTCGGAAGCATCCTCGGACTGGTGACGCTTGAGGATATCCTCGAACAAATGGTTGGCGAGATTCATGACGAGTTCGATGTGGTGGAGCGGCCGCTCACGCTCGCCGACGGCGCGGTGATTTTTGACGCCGCGCTGAATGTGCGCGACTTGGACACGCAGTACAACATTACGCTGCCGGAAGATCCGGCCTACGCGACCGTGGGCGGATTCGTTCTGGATCAGCTTGGATTTATTCCCAAAGGCGGGGAAAGTTTTGAATACGGCAATTTTCGATTCACCGTGGTGGAGATGGACAAGAAACGCGTGGCGCGCGTAAAGATTCAGCGGTTGCACACTGCTCTCGAAGAAGCGAAGTTGGCCGAATCGGGTGCCACGGTGACGCAACCTGTGAAAGAATCAAAAGCCGCCGCGGCGGATTCCTAGGCCAGCGAACGGATGACGCGCCATCTTCTCCAACGATTCCTGCTAACGCTTCCCGCGCTCTGGCTGGTCCTGACGCTGGTTTTCCTGATGATTCATATCGTGCCGGGTGACCCCGTCGAGCAGATGCTCGGCGAAGGCGCCGCGCCGGGAGAATTGGTCCAACTTCGCCACACGCTGGGCCTCGATCTTCCGCTGCCCGTGCAATATGGCCACTATCTGGTACAGCTTGCGCATGGCGACCTTGGCCAGTCGTTTAAGTTTCAAGCGCCGGTTCGGCGGATTATTTTCGAGAGGTATCCGGCGACGCTTCAGCTTGCGTTTCTGGCATTGCTCGTCTGTGCGGCAGTCGCGATTCCTGCGGGCGTTCTCGCGGCTCATCGCAGGGGGCAAGCGCCGGATCGCGCTGTCGGCCTCTTCACCCTCTTCGGACTCGCGTTCCCGAATTTCGCGTTGGGGCCGGTGCTGATTCTTTTTTTCTCGATCGAATTGGGATGGCTGCCGGTTTCGGGGCGCGGCGGCGTGGCAAACTATATTCTGCCCGCCGCCACACTGGGCGCCGCGCTGGCGGCGATTCTTACGCGCATGGTGCGCGGCTCGATGCTGGAAGAACTATCGAGCGATTATGTGCGAACCGCGCGCGCGAAAGGACTCTCTACCCGCGCGGTGCTTTTCCGCCATGCGTTCCGCAATGCGCTGATACCCATCATCACAATTTTGGGATTGCAATTCGGTACGCTTCTCGCGGGCACGATTGTCACGGAGACGATTTTTTCCTGGCCGGGAATTGGCCGGCTGACCGTGCAGGCAATTTCCTCGCGTGATTATCCCCTGTTGCAGGGTTGCATTTTGGTGATCGCGCTCTCCTACGTTTTGGTTAATTTGCTCACCGACCTGCTCTACGCGGTGATCGATCCTCGGGTGCGCCTGTCATGAGAGCCTCCGCGACACTGCGCGCATTTCTCGGACAAAGCATTCTTGCCCAAGTCGGATTCGCCGCCGCAATTTTCTTGCTCCTCTGCGCATTGCTGGCGCCGTGGATTGCTCCTGCCAATCCGGCAGCGCAGGATTTGCCAGCGCGGTTGCAGGCTCCTACGCGTGCGCATTGGATGGGCACGGACGAACTGGGGCGCGACACGTTGTCGCGCACTCTTTACGGTGCGAGGATTTCGCTGCTCGTTGCCGTTTCCGTAGTGCTCGGATGCGGCTCAACCGGCCTGGCGATTGGAATGCTTGCGGGCTTCGCGGGCGGCTGGTTCGATCGCTTCGTAAATCTTCTGTTGATCAACGCGTTTTTATCCTTTCCGGGAATTCTCTTGGCCATTGCGTTTGCGGCGTTTCTCGGGCCGGGGATTGGCAAAGTGATTCTCGCTCTGGTGATCACCGGCTGGGCGGGGTATGCGCGGCTGGCGCGCGCGCAAGTTCTGAAAGTGAAAGAGCTGGAATTTATTCTCGCGGCGCGTTCGCTGGGCGCTTCCAATGCGCGTATTTTGCTGCGGCACCTGCTACCCAATATTCTTCAGCCGGTGCTGATACAAGCGACGATCGGCATGGCGGGAGCTATTCTTGCGGAATCGACGCTAAGTTTTCTTGGCCTCGGCGTGCTCGCTCCGGTGCCGAGCTGGGGCTCGATGTTGAATGATGCGCGCAGCCACCTCTTCGATGCTCCTCACATGGTGATTTTCCCCGCGCTCGCCGTGATGATGGCGGTTCTGGCTTTTAATCTGTTAGGCGATGCGTGGCGCGACTGGCTGGACCCGCGGACGCGCTCGCAAATGGCCGCGCTCGAACACTCGCGCTAAGCTTTTCCGGAGTGCGTCAAAAATATTAAAAGGGAATTACTCTTTGGAGAGAACGACCGGGGCGCCGCGTCCGAGGCCCAAAGTGCGCGAGGCGTTGGCTTTGTTCACCGCGATTTCCAGGTAACCGCTGGAGCCCAGGTACGCGACCGGTTCGCCAGCCGGGCCGAGAGCAAAGGTTTCCACCAGCTTGCCGACAGGATGCGTGCCGACTTGCAATTTGAGCGCACCGCCATTCAAAGCGGTCTCCGGCAAATCTTCCAATCGGAAATTCGTAATCAGATTGCCAAAGGAATCGACGCGCAAGACGACGCCCTTGGCAACACCGTTCTGCGCCTTGGGGCGCGGGAGCGCGAATCGTTTGTAGTCCTGAATTTCTTCGCCCATGCTGGGGGTCTGCCAGCCTTTGGTGAGCCACGCCGCCACGGGCGCAAAGATATCGCGTCCATGAAAAGTCTTGCTGACCGGTTGCAGGTAGTAATGCTCGGCGTTGGCGTGACGCACGACGAGATTTTGTTGTTCGCGTTCGAAGATCACGGAGAGCACGCCGTTGTCCGGCGCAATAAAATACTGGTTCTGCGCGCTGACGAGCAGCGGGCGGCGTTCCGTGCCCACGCCGGGATCGACAATCACGATATGCACCGTTTTCGGGGGGAAATATTCGTACGCCGCGCCGATGGCCAGCGCGCCGTCAAGCAAATCGTACGCCGTTACCTGGTGCGTGATGTCCACGATGGTGACGTCGGGATTAATTTTCAGGATGACGCCCTTGAGCGTGCCGACGAGATGGTCGTTGGTGCCGTAGTCGGTGGTAAGAGTGATGATCGCGTTGGCCACGGAGTTCTCCCGCCCCGGGTGCTGCGCGCGTGCGGCGCCGACGAAGTGGGGAGGCACTCCGTATCTCTTGACGCTAACGGAGGGAGGGCGCGCCGTCAAGAATTCGCGCGCGGCGTGCTGTCCAATTGTAAACCGCGGCGCTCACGATTATCGCTTGAGACCCGATCGGTTTCAGTTAGTGGGTGTTATTTCGCGCAAAAAAAGTACAACCAATTGTGCTGTTGCGCATCACATATAGCGCCGGAGAAGGTATGTCAGCTACAAACGTCCAATTTGCGGTTGCCGCGCACATCATGGCTGCCCTGGGTTACTTCCGCGGCGAGGAAATTTCCTCGGCGACCCTGGCCGAGAGTGTGAACGCGGACCCCACGTTCGTTCGAAAGTCGCTCTCGAAGCTTTCGAAAGCGGGCTTGGTCGTGACAAAACGGGGCAAGAGCGGAGCGAGCGTGCTTGCGCGTCCGCCGCGGCAGATCACGCTGTTGGACATATACCGTGCCAGTACCGCACCACCGCCGTTTGCGATTCACTCGTATCCGGTCAACAAGCGATGTCTGGTCAGCTGCCAGCTCAAGGAGTGCATGTCAGCGGTTCTTTCTCGAGCCCAGTACAGCTTCGAGAGATCGCTCGCGAAAATAACCCTGGCCAATCTGGTTCGTCAGATCCAGAAAGATACGCATTGAGTTATTTAATTTAAATTGGGCAGATAATAAGAACAATATATCGGGGGAACTAAGGGAATGGTAACGGAAACGGAACTGACGACCGGCGAGCGCTTGGAGAACAATGGACCGCGAACCAATGGACGAGCGTCGCCCAAGCTGTGGATTGCCGCTGCCCTGGCTGGGATAGCCCTTGTGGGTGCGTGGCTCAGATATTCGCCTGGCGCGAGCCGAAGTTCTGCCGATACCCGGCCCGCGGCACTTCCGCAAGTCGTGGTGAGCAAACCGCTGGTGCAAGACCTTGAGACACGGCTGGGCTTCCTTGGTCAATTTTCGGCCGTCTCGCAAGTTGAGCTACGCGGGCAGGTAGGCGGCGCGCTCACCGGAATATTTTTCAAGGACGGGGACATCGTGCGGAAGGGTGACCTCCTTTTCACCATTGATCCCCGTCCCTACGAGATTACCCTCGACGAGGCGACTGCCCAGCTCGATGTTGCGTCGGCTCGTTTGGAACTGGCTGACCGGCAACTTGACCGCGCCAAGGATCTGGAGCAGAGCAACGCTGGCAGCGTGGAAAACGTAGACCAGCGCACATCCGATCAACGTGCAGCTCGGGCCGCGGTCGAAGACGCGCAGGCCCGCATCCGGGATGCGCAGTTCGATCTTGATCATTGCAGGATTACGGCGCCGTTCACAGGGCGCATAGGCACGCATCTCGTTTCCGTGGGCAATCTGATTGCCGGCAGTCGCACGGCGACGAGTCCGACGACATTGCTGGCGACGCTTGTGTCGCTTGATCCGATCTACTTCGATTTTGACATGAGCGAGTCCGATTTCCTCGCTTTCTCCAAATACCGCGAGCACCTCAAGGGAGAGCACATCCAGAAGGTTGAGATCGCGGTCGGTGATGAAAAACAATACACCCGTAAAGGCGTATTCGACTTCTTGGATAATGCCCTGGACCGTTCGAGCGGCACGATCCACGCCAGAGCCACAGTTCCGAATTCCGATCTGGTTTTGACGCCCGGCCAGTTTGCTCGTGTTCGACTGGTCGTCGCGCTTCCTTCGCCGACACTCCTTGTGCCGGACACCGCAGTGCTGCCTGACCAATCGCAACACATGGTGATGACGGTCTCGGCGGACGGAACGGTAGCGCCAAAGCAAGTGGAGGTGGGGGATATTCGCGGTGGTTTGCGAGTGATCCGGTCGGGGCTGGCATCGAGCGACCGAGTAATCATAGGCGGGCTACTGCACGCCGCGCCCGGAACCAAAGTCGCGACGCAGGACGGGACGATCCGTTATGCCGGTGGTCAGGAATAGAAGCGAGCCGAGAACATGCGCCTAGCACATTTCTTTATCGAACGCCCGCGCTTCGCGACGGTCCTGAGCGCTTTCGTGACGCTCCTTGGGCTCGGTGCGCTCGCAATCCTGCCGGTCGCACAGTACCCGGAGATCGTCCCACCCACCGTGCAGATCACTACGGTGTATCCAGGCGCCTCCGCGGACACCGTGGCGCGCACGGTGGCGACGCCGCTCGAACAGCAGATCAATGGCGTCGAGAACATGCTCTACATGAGCAGTCAGTCGACCGGCGACGGCAAACTCACAATCACGGTTACCTTCCGCATCGGCACCGACTTGAATGTGGCGCAGATGTTGACGCAGAATCGCGTCGAGGACGCATTGCCGAGGTTGCCGGAGGACGTCCAGCGCCTCGGTGTGCAAGTCAGGAAAGCGACACCGAGCATACTCCTGGCCATTCACGTCTACTCGCCGGATAGTTCGCGTGACAATCTGTATCTCTCAAACTACACAACCTTACATGTGAAGGACATTCTCGCGCGCCTCGAAGGTGTTGGAGATGTGCAGTTCCAGGGCGGACGGGAGTACGCCATGCGCATCTGGCTGGAACCGGACAAGGTTGCCGCAAATAATCTGAACGGCAGTGAGGTGCTCTCGGCATTACGCGCGCAGAACCTGCAGGTCTCGGCCGGGATTCTGAATCAGCCGCCAGCTCCGGGGCACGAGGCCTATCAGATCAACGTCGAGGCACTCGGCAGGCTTTCCACACCCGAACAATTCGGTGACATCGTCGTCAAATCCGATAAGCAAGGAAGGGTGACCCGGGTGCGCGATATCGGTCGCGTCGAGGTTGGCGCCGCTGATTATGGATCAACTGCCTACATGGATCGCAGTGACGCTACGGCGCTCCTTATTTACGCCCAGCCGGGCGCAAACTCACTCGCGGTTGAACGTAAAGTCCTCTCGGCGATGAAAGACCTAAAGAAGGAGTTCCCCCAGGGCGTCGATTACAAAATCATTTACGATCCGACAACCTTCATCGCCAAATCGATCCGCGAGGTGGTTATCACCATCTTCATCGCCATCCTTCTCGTGCTCGGCGTCGTGTTCCTGTTTCTCCAAAATTGGAGAGCCTCGATCATCCCGGTGATCGCCATTCCGGTCTCCCTCGTCGGGACATTCGCGATTCTCTATCCGCTCGGGATATCGCTGAACAATCTTTCGCTATTTGGCTTGGTTCTCGCGGTCGGCATCGTCGTCGACGACGCGATCGTTGTTGTCGAAAACGTTGAGCGCAACATGCGCTCCGGCATGTCGGCGTCGGATGCCGCTCACAAGACGATGGACGAAGTCGGTGGAGCGTTGATCTCGATTGCGCTGACGTTGTGTGCAGTTTTCGTTCCGTCGGCTTTCCTCTCAGGAATCTCCGGACTCTTCTTTCGGCAGTTTGCCGTCACAATCGCAGCATCGACGGTCATCTCGTGCTTTGTCTCGCTGACCTTGAGCCCAGCCCTGTGCGCGGTACTCTTCAAAAACCACGATCCACAAGGTGCTTCGTCGCATGGCCTGGTGGGTCGTTTTCTCCATTCGGGTTTTGGCTGGTTTAATCGCGGCTTCGAGGATTTGTCAAACGGATATGGAAATCTGACACGCCGTCTGGTGGCCGGAGTGGCTATTGTTCTCGTGATTTACGTCGCGCTGATCGGCGTTGCCGGGCTGGAGTTCTCACGAGCGCAAACGGGTTTCATTCCGGAGCAGGATCAGGGATACCTGATCACCATCGTTCAGCTTCCTCCCGGAGCGACGCTCGCGCGGACAGAGGAGGTTATGAAGCAAGCGACCGAAATCATCCTGAATACCCGCGGCGTCGAGCACGTTGCGCCCTTCGCAGGCCTCGATGCGACGACATCGACGGTAGCGTCCAATTCCGGGACGATTTTTTCCGGCCTGCCCTCCCTCTACAACCACGAAATTCCGGGAGTCACGGCGAACACGGTATTGGCCGACCTACGCGCGCGTCTGTCAGTGATCAAGGACGCGCGCGTGTTGACCATCCCACCTCCTCCGGTACAAGGCCTCGGGAGTGCCGGTGGTTTCAAGATGATGCTGGAGGACCGCGCCGGGATTGGTTCGGAGGCTGTTGTGCGGGCGGCGAATGATCTAGTCGCTGCCGCGAACAAGGATCCTCATTTCGCCGGGGCGTTCACGTTGTTTAACACGGGATCACCCTCCGTCTACGCGGACATCGATCGCGAGAAAGCGGAGAAGGTTGGAGTCACCCCCACCGACGTGTTTTCGACGCTGCAAGTCTATCTGGGCTCCCAATACGTGAACGATTTCAACTTACTGGGCAGGACGTACGAAGTGGTCGTCCAAGCCGATGGTCAATATAGACGCAACCAGCCGGATATCACGCGGCTGAAAGTACGCAACGCTTCCGGTGAAATGGTGCCGATTGGGACGGTTGCACAGATGAAGGACAACACGATCCCGTACCGTGTGCCGCGCTACGATCTCTTTCCAGCCGCGGAGGTGCAAGGAGTCGCGGCCCCGGGTGTGGCCTCTGGTACCGCGCTGCTCCGCATGGAGGAGCTTGCCCACCAGGTGCTCCCGCAAGGAATCGGATTCGAGTGGACGGATCTTTCCTTCCAAGAGCAGCAACACGGTACTCCCACGCTTGTGGTCTTCGGCGCAGCTGCTCTCTTCGTGTTTCTCGTGCTCGTGGCGCAATACGAAAGTTGGAAGTTGCCGATGGCCATCGTTCTAATCGTGCCGATGTGCCTGCTCGCTTCGGTAAGCGGGCTGCTGGCACGCGGGTTGCCGATCGACATTCTGGCGCAAATCGGTTTCGTCGTACTTGTCGGCCTGGCCGCCAAAAACGCGATCCTGATTGTCGAATTCGCACGTCAGAAGGAAGAAGAGGGTGCAGCTGCCGGGGAAGCAGCTGTGCACGCCGCGCGTACACGCCTTCGGCCGATCTTGATGACGTCCTTCGCGTTCATCTTGGGGGTCGCGCCGCTGGCGGTCGCAACGGGAGCAGGAGCCGAGATGCGCCGGTCACTGGGTACGGCCGTGCTGTTCGGGATGTTGGGCGTGACCTGCTTCGGTCTTCTCTTCACTCCCGCTTTTTACACTTTCATCCGGACTTTCGGCCACAGGGAACGCCGACTGAGTCAAGCCGCGCTCAAAGCGACGGCGATCATTCTTGCCTTCAGCCTATTTGCAGGCGGTTGTGCCGTGGGTCCACGCTATGTGAAGCCCACCACCAATCTCGCGCCATTTCATAATCTTGAAGGCGTCAGTGCAACGAAGCCGTCGTTCCCGGCGCCAGCTCTCGAAACTTGGTGGACGGGCTTCAACGATCCGATGCTTGTGACCGTAGTGCAGCGCGCCCTGGATCAGAATCTCGATCTTGCCGCTGCGTTTGCGCGTGTCCGCCAGGCCCGAGCGGCAGCAGCGGCAGCGGGCGCGCAACTTCTGCCCACGGCCGATTTGGACGCGACGGGCACGGCTGAGCACCAGAGCGTTGTGAATCCGTTTGGCTCTGCCGCGAACGGTTTTCCAGGCTTTAGACGCGATGAACGAGAGTACACGGTGGGAGCCGCGGCCAGCTGGGAAATCGATCTTTCCGGAGGGCTGCGGCGCGGCAAAGCTGCGGCTGCTGATGAACTCCAGGCTGCGCAGGCCGACCAGGTTGGAACTCGAATCACCGTCGCTGCCGAGGCGGCGGATGCCTACCTTCAGGTAAGGGAATTTCAGGCACGGCTCGCCGTGGCGCAGCAACTCATCGACACCGATACACATCTCCTGGAGTTAGTCGAGGTCCGTCGGCGCGTTGGAGTGGCAGACGATCGAGAGGTCGCCCAAGCGGAGGCCCTTCTCAAGCAGGCCAGGTCAACCGTGCCCTCCTTGCGTGTGGCCCTCGAAGCGCAGCTGAATCGTCTCGACGTCCTCATGGGTGCTCAACCGGGAACGTACGCAGAAGAGCTTTCCAAACCGGGCACGATTCCCGGAATTCCGGCGATTGGCGGCGCCGATCAGCCTCTCGATGTCCTCCGCCGCCGGCCCGACATTATCGCGGCCGAGCGCCGGCTGGCCGCCTCGAACGAACGCATTGGCGTCGCGATTTCGGATTACTACCCGAAGATTTCGCTTTCCGGCGCCCTCGGTTTCGACAGCATCAGCGGGGGCACTCTTTTTAACGGGAAGGCGTTCCAGCCCATCGGGGCGGGAGCGCTGCGATGGCGCCTGTTCGATTTTGGAAAGGTCGCAGCGGAGGTCGCCCAGTCGCGCGGCGCCTACGCCGAATCGCTTGCCGAGTACAGGCAGGCGGCCTTGAAAGCCACCGAAGATGTAGAGAACGCCTTGATGGAGCTTGCGCAAACGCAGGTGCGCCTAGAGGAGTTGCAGGATGAAGTGGCTTCTCTGACGCGGGCTCGCGATCTTTCGGAGCGGGCCTACAAGGCTGGTGCAATTCCCCTGACGGATGTTCTTAATGCGGATAGTCAACTTCTCGTTGCACGGAACGATGTGGAGAGCACCCGAGCGGATGCGGCTCGCGCTGCGGTCCGCACCTTCCGCGCTCTTGGCGGCGGGTGGGACGTACGCAGCAACCCGTCCATCGCTGCGGTGAAATGAGGAAACTGGAAGGGCAGAAACAAAAACCAACTATGGACAGGGTAATGACCAAGGAACGTAGCTCCGTCGCCGGAGATTATTGTGATCGCGATCTATACGCAAGTTCTCGAACTCAGGAACGCGCGCTAAACTCGGCGATCGTCCGGGCTGTGATCAGCGATAGCTTCGAAGAGTATCTTGAGATCTTCGACTCCTTTTACGCTGACGATATCGAGGTAAGCAGCGAAACCACCGAAGAACCGATTCGTGGAAAGGACAGAGTGCGCTCGCTTTTGGCTAACTTCCTGGTTCCGCTTCACGTAATGGCTGAGGTCGGTGGCCTAGCGATATCCATCCGACAGACCGCGATTCCTGGAGATGTTGCAGACGAGACGCATTCCGCGTGGACGCTCGACTTGGTCGGAGTGTCCGACAGGACCTGCACTGTGACTTGGCGGGCCCTCCGGAAATGGAAAGGCTCGCGCGTAGTGTACGAGCATCAATATGACGGGCAGCAGAACGGGGGCCCTCTGACCTCCTATGATTTGAGTTTCGACGCGGCGGACCTGCCGTAGTGTTAGGGGAAATGAAGCCATGGAAAATGAAGGATCTCACGTAGCCCTCGGGCTGAAGGTGTGGAAGACGCAAATCGAGCGAGCCGACAAGCTTTTTGGAACCCTGTCGTCCGATGAGGTCCTGCGGGAAATCGCGCCTGGCAGGAACAGGTTGCTTTACTTGTGGGGACATCTGACAGCCGTACACGATGCGATGCTGCCGCTATTAGGGTTGGGAGAACGGCTTCATCCCGAGTTTGATGTAACCTTCGTCTCCAATCCCGACAGGTCCCAAGTTGCCATTCCTTCGCACGAACAGGTTCGCCGGGCATGGAACGCCGTAAACCGTGAATTGTCGAAGGGCTTTGAGAAAATGTCGTGGTCCGACTGGCTCCAGCGGCACACTGCCGTATCGGAAGAAGATTTCGCCAAGGATGCTTCGCGCAATCGCTTCGCCATTCTGCTGAGCCGCACGAACCATCTGTCCTATCACCTCGGCCAGGCGGTGCTCGGACTCAAGTGATCGAGCGTGAAGCTTCGGAACTGGAGAGTTCCGTCTTCAGCGATAACGGAGAAAGACGAATGCCCAAAAAGCTCGAAGGCAAGACCGCCGTCATCACCGGCGGGACAGAAGGGATTGGGTTGGCTACGGCGAAACTTTTCGTCAAAGAGGGTGCCTATGTCTTCATCACCGGCCGCCGCCCGAAGGAACTCGACGAGGCCGTGAAGGCCATCGGCGCCAACGTTTCTGGCGTTCAGGGCGACGTTGCCAAACTCGCCGACCTTGATCGTCTCTACGAGACCGTCGCCAAGGTGAAGGGTCGAATCGATATTGTCTTCGCCAACGCCGGCATTGGCGAATTTGTTCCCTTTGGGGCCGTCACCGAAGAGCATTTCGACAAACTATTCAACATCAATGTGAGGGGAACGCTGTTCGCGGTGCAAAAGGCCTTACCGCTACTGAATAATGGTGGCTCGATCATTCTCAACGGCTCCGTCGCGAGTGTTAAAGGTACTGCCGCTTTCGGCGTGTATGCCGCGAGTAAGGCTGCCATCCGCTCGTTCGTGCGCACCTGGACTACAGACCTGAAGGACCGTCATATCCGCTCAAACGTTGTTAGTCCGGGTCCAATCAATACGCCGCTGGTGAGCCGTCAATCTGCAGACGTGATTGGCCGGATTGTGTCCACCATCCCGATGGGACGCATGGGGGAACCCGAGGAAGTTGCGAAGGTGGCGTTGTTTCTGGCGTCGGATGATTCCAGTTTCGTCACCGGTATCGAACTGTTCGTTGACGGCGGCAGAGCTCAGATCTAACTGAAAGGAGGTCATTATGACTTCAAGACGTGAGTTCCTATCGGATGCCTTCGGAATTGCTCTCGTGTCGGCTATAAATTGGTCAATCGGAGCTGACCAGGCCCGTTCAACTCAGCAACAATCCAACAGCAGTACCTCCAACTCCGGACGTACCACGCAAAAAGCATCTCTGACATGGGAAGTTTTCTTAGCGCCCAGCATACCCGCTATCACGAGCGATTTGCCCCCGGGCGAAAAAGAGCGGCCGTGGCCGCCCATTTCGTCAACGCTTATTTCTGGGGAGCGTGACGCTGTCCTGGTCGACACCCCAATTACGGTCGAACAGGCGCGCGCCCTGGCGAATTGGGTTGCGGCGAGCGGAAAGAATCTGACGACGATCTACGCCACCCATGGCCACGGCGATCATTTCTTTGGCGCCAGTACGGTTCTAGAGCGATTTCCAGGTGCCCGCTTTGTCGCGCGGCCGGAGGTGATTAAGGTTATGCGCCAGCAGGCATCGCCAGAGTCTCTCGCTACGTTTTGGAATCCGCGTTTTCCCGGCCAGATTTCCAGCCATCTTGCCATTGCCGAAGAGCTGGCCGGAAACGTCATTAACCTGGAAGGCCACGATTTGGTCAGTGTGCCACTCGGATTCACTGACACTGCCGGCACAACCTGCCTTCACGTTCCGTCCATCGGTTTGATCGTAGCGGGCGATGCCGCTTACAACAGCGATCACCTGCACCTGTCAGAGTCGCCCGATCAGCAGAAGCGCGAAGAGTGGATTGCTGCTCTCGACAAAATGGAGTCGTTGAAGCCACGCGCCGTGATCGCCGGACATAAGCGCGTCGGGAACGATGACAGCCCCAGGATCCTTGGAGAAACGCGGCAGTATATAGGCGATTTCGAGCGC
>Ga0210410_10004133_pt1 | contig 12750 bp, 8 predicted proteins | sample IncBWC4MmetaG_FD_161058 | JGI IMG/M metagenome (GOLD analysis project Ga0210410, IMG submission 161058) | Forest soil microbial communities from Barre Woods Harvard Forest LTER site, Petersham, Massachusetts, United States - Inc-BW-C-4-M | ecosystem: Environmental > Terrestrial > Soil >... | reverse complement strand
CTTGGCTGAAGGGGTCTTCGACTTGTGAAAAAGCAAAAAGAGTGCATGCATACTGCTGCGCTCTTTTTGCCTGGAGAAAGTCAGATCGTACCGCGGAGCGCCTGGCTGGTTTCGGCGGCGGCCTTGGCAAGCGCAGGATGGTGCACGGTAAAGAGCGCGAGTTCCAGACGGTCGGAGACGCCCGTCTTATCGAAGATGGTGCGCATGTAATTTTTGACGACCTGTTCCTTGCAGGAGAGCTTCTCGGCAATCTCCTTATTGCGCAGGCCCTCGGCGACGAGGGAGACGATCTGGAGCTCTTTTGGCGTCAGGCGTTCAAGAACACGTTCGCCCACGGAGTCGACTGTATCGGGCGGAACAAGGGCAGAGGCGGTCGAATTTTGCGGCTCTCCGCTGGCGACGCGATGCAATGTTTCGAGCAATGCAATTCCGGTAACGCCACGGAAGAGCACCGAGTCGATGCCGGAGGCGAGATACGGCGTAGGCGATTCAGTGTTCTCTGCGAGGCAGATGGCGCGGCTTCCGGCTGCGCGAACGCGCGACACCAGTTCGGGCAGCTCTGGACGCAGTGAGCCAGCAAATAACACTACTGCGTTGGGAATCTTATCCACGGCCGCAAGCAGGTTTTCGCAGTCGGCGGCTTGCGCTGCGATGGCGATGTGCGGCTCAGCCCCCAGAACACGTGCGATGCCTGCCCGGAAGATGGGTTGATTGTCAGCGAGGATGACTTCCATAGCTTGCGTGTAGTGACCCTAAAACAGTGTATCGGCATGGTGCACGAAATCTTGAGGGCGGAATCAGGAATCCACAGGCTTTTGGCCATGGGAATGCTGCATCCTGTTGCCCGCATTATGAATCAATAAAGGCCGGGTACACTGATTCACGATGGCAACCAAACCAATTCTGCTGGCTGTAGATGACGATACCGCTGTTCTCGAGGCGGTAATGCAGGATATGCGCCGACATTATGGGGCGAACTTCAGGATTTTGCGCGCGGCATCGGGCCAAGCGGCGCTGGACACGTGCAAGCAGCTGAAAGAGCGCGGGGACGCGGTGGCATTAATCCTGAGCGATCAGCGCATGCCAGGGATGACGGGCGTTGATCTGCTTGAACGATCCATCCAGGTCTATCCGGACGCGAAGCGCGTGTTGTTAACGGCATATGCCGATACCGAAGCCGCGATCAAGGCGATCAATGCGGCAAAAATTCATTACTACCTGAACAAGCCGTGGGACCCGCCGGAAGAGAAACTTTATCCGGTGCTGGATGATCTGCTTGAAGCGTGGGGCGAGGGCTATAAGCCGCCCTTTGACGGGTTGAGGATCGTAGGCGTGCGATGGGCGCAGCGCGATCACCTGATGCGCGATTTTCTTTCGCGCAATCATGTTCCATATGTCTGGCTTGATCCCGCAGACACACCAGACGCGATTGCGGAACTTGAGAAGTATCAGCTCAACGACTCGAAACTACCGGTGGTGATGTTCCCGACGGGCGAACCGCTGATACAGCCTTCGCAGACCGAACTGGCGTCGCGAATCGGGCAGTTCTGGCCAAGCAAAACAGGCGGTTTGAGCGTTCAGGCGGCTAGGGAGTTCTACGATCTGATCGTTTTGGGAGGCGGTCCGGCAGGACTCGGAGCAGCTGTGTACGGTGCTTCAGAGGGATTGCGCACTCTGGTGGTTGAGCCGGAGGCGCCGGGTGGTCAGGCAGGCTCGAGTTCGAAGATTGAAAATTATCTCGGCTTTCCTGCCGGAGTAAGTGGCGCGGATCTCGCCCGCCGCGCATTTGTACAGGCGACGCGGTTTGGCGCGGAGTTTGTGACACAGCGGGGCACGGCGTTGCGCAGCGAAAATAAATATCACTTTGTGAAGCTCGCGGATGATCGCGAGGTGTCTTGCTACTCCGTGTTGATCGCGCTCGGAGTGGATTACACAAAACTTGAGATTCCAGGGATTGAGAAGTTTACCGGTGCGGGGGTCTACTATGGCGCCGCAATGACAGAGGCGATGAGCTGCACCGCAGAGGAGGTCTTTATTGTTGGGGGCGCCAACTCTGCTGGCCAGGCTGCGATGTATTTCGCGAACTACGCGTCGAAGGTGACGATGCTGATACGCGCGTCGTCGCTTGAGAAAGGAATGTCGAAATATCTGGTAGACCAGATCTGTCAGCGTCCTAACATCGTAGTGGAAACCAACACGGAAGTGATCGGAGTCGACGGGGAAGAACGTCTCAGCTGCATTCGGCTCAGGGGACCGGGCGGTGAACGAATGCAGTCCGCGACGTCGATGTTTATTTTTATCGGCGCTGCGCCGAAGACGGAATGGCTGCCGAGCGAGCTGGCGCGCGATTCGCGCGGCTTTCTGCTAACGGGACCCCAGCTGAAAGCGCATGACGCACTCGGCAACTGGCATGAAGACAGACAGCCATTTCTACTCGAGTGCAATGTTCCGGGAATTTTTGCGGCAGGGGATGTGCGCTCTGACTCCGTGAAGCGTGTTGCGTCAGCGGTTGGGCAGGGATCGATGGCGGTGCAGTTTATTCACCAATATCTGGCGAAACTCTAGATGACAGCAGCCAACGGCACGATCGTCGAAATGGATTTCAAAAAACTGCTGGAGCAGCTGCAGCGCGTTCCTGTCTTCGAGACTTTGAAGCAGGAGGACATGAGCTGCTTCAATGAAGCCGTCGTCGTTGAATATCAGCCTGGCGACCTGCTGGCAGAGCGTGGAACCGACGGACGAGTTTTTTGGGTTGTCCTGGAAGGTGAACTGCGCGTGGCGGAAGGGCAGGAGACCCTTGCGGTATTTGGAGCGAATGAAACGTGCGGGGAAGTGCCATTGCTTGCCGGGACGCCGCACAGAGTCGATCTGGTCGCCAATACGCCGGTTCGGGTGGTGCGCCTGAACGAGGATGGATTCTGGCAGATGATGACCTCATGCAAGGAGGTCCGGCGGGCGATTCTCGGCAACATGGCACGGAGGCTCGAGGTGCTGCAGACGTTGATGGTGCAGCGCGAGAAGCTCGCATCGTTAGGAACGATGGCCGCGGGCCTGATGCATGAGCTAAACAATCCTGGCGCCGCGGCTCACAGAGCGTCTTCGCTGCTGCGTGAGAATCTGATGCGGCTGCAGAAGGGCGTGTGGGAGTTGAGCCGCGCCGCGCTGACTGAAGCTCAGGTTGAGTGTCTGGCCACGTTGCAGCAGCGCGCGCTGGCGGCAGAAAAGCCGAAGCCGCGGAGTTCGATAGAAGAAGCGGACGCCGAAGAAGCGATGGCGGACTGGCTGCAGGAACAAGGAATTGCAGATGCGTGGCAGATGGCGCCTACATTGGTCGGCATCGGCATCACGCGCGAAGAATTGGAGTGCGCGCGGTGTCAGTTTTCAGGGGAGCTGCTGGCAACTTCGCTGACCTGGCTGGAGTCGCTTGTGAGCAGCCTGCAGTTGGTGGGTACCGTCGAGGAGAGTATTTCTCGGGTCACCGAGTTAACCCTCGCGGTGAAAAAGTACGCGTATGAGGGAAAGGTCGCGCAGCAAGCAGTCAATGTGAACGAGAGCATCGCCAACACGCTGATCATTCTTGGTCATAAGCTGCGCAATAAAGAGATTGAAGTGGTGAAAGAGTTCTCGCCTTCGCTCCAGCCCGTGACTTGCCATGGCGGTGGACTGAATCAGATCTGGACGAACCTGCTGGACAACGCCATCGATGCGCTTCCGCAACAAGGCCGAATTGAGATACGCACGGAAATGGCCGGTGATCAGGCCGTGATTACCGTTGCTGACAACGGCACGGGAATTCCACCGGAGCATCAAGAACACGTGTTTGAGCCGTTCTACACGACGAAGGCGGAGGGCGTGGGCACGGGCCTCGGGTTAGATATAGTGCGTCGCATCGTGCACGATAAGTTGGGCGGTTCGGTAACTTTCACTTCGGAGCCGGGCAAAACGGTGTTCACGGTGCGCATACCGGTGGCAATGCAGATCTAATCAGGCACATTCTTTCTATAGCACCGCAACTTTTTCCTCCACAACATTTGTCCAGCCCATGCGTTCTTTTCTAATGCATGAGGTATGCGATGAAATCCTTTATCGGAACACTGTTTCTCGCAGTGCTAATGGTGCCGTTGCTGCTCGGCTGCGGCCCTGACTACTATTCGGCTGCGCCGCCACCAGCCCTACCGGCACTATCCGGCGATTACTACGATCAACCTTCGCTCGCGAAGACGGCGCGGGCGAACGGCTTCCGCGATGGATATTCAGACGGTGCGCACGATCGCTACACCGGGCACAGTTTTCGTCCGGGAAAGGATGACAAGTACGAGGACTGTCCCGGTTACTATCGCGAGATGGGGTCCCGCGACTTATACAAGCAGTATTATCGCGACGCTTATCAGCACGGATATCGCAACGGATACTCGCGTGGGTAAACTAGCTTGGCTATTGGTATCGCAGAGCCAACATTGGATCAACCGCGACGCTCCGCGGGTGGGCCGAAGTCGAATCAGGAGTTAAACTGACCGCTTCAAGGAGATAGGTGTGCAGAGCAAGACGGAACTCCAGGAGAAATTCGGTATTCAAGACATATTGCGCTTTGAGGAGACACCTGCTGGATTGGTTCGTGCTGTGGTCACGACGGCCCAAGCTGATGCGGATGTGTACCTGCAGGGCGCGCATGTCTCGCATTGGGCGCCGAAAGGTCAGAAGTCGATATTGTTTGTTAGCTCTCGCAGCGAGTTCGCTCCCGGAAAGGCAATACGCGGCGGAATTCCGGTTATCTTTCCATGGTTTGGTCCGCGTGGCGGAGGCCTGCCGGGCGCGTCGCATGGATTTGCACGCACTGCGCTGTGGCAGCTGCATTCTGCGCAGGAGACAGGCGGGAAGGTCGAGATGGTCTTCGTCCTTGAGCCGAAAGATGTGGCTGATTCATTTGGCTACGCAGATTTCAGCCTGCAGCTTAGGGTCGTGGTCGGAGCTGAGTTGCAGATTGAGTTGCAAGTGCGCAATCAGTCTGAAAAGCAACTGAAGTATGAAGAAGCACTGCATAGCTATTTCGCGGTTGGCGACATCGGGCAGGTTTCGATTTCAGGATTGGAAGGAACAACATATATAGACAAGACCGACGGCATGAAGCGAAAGCGGGCGGGAAACGAGCCACTTCAGCTGACAAAGGAGACAGATCAGATTCACGTAAACGCGACTGCCACCTGCGTGGCTGACGATGCGATGGGGCAGCGCCGCATCGTGATAGAAAAGAGCGGTTCTGAAAGTACGGTGGTGTGGAATCCCTGGGCCGAAAAAGCCAAGGGCTTGAAAGATATGGTGCCTGATGAGTGGCGGGAAATGGTTTGCGTCGAGTCGGCGAATGCGGCAGACAACGCCGTGACAGTTGCGCCTGGACAAGAGCATCTCATGCGCGTCGTTATCCGCGTCGAGCCCAGGCTTGGCGTTCACCGATAGGCAGCGCGGATTAGCGGAAAGAACAGGTATTCGCTGTCTCTAGAGTGAATGTTGCCGGTAAGTTTGAAGGCCTGTAGCTTGGGTCGCCGTCTAACCTCTGTTTTACGGACTCGTGCACGACGGCGTCAGGCTGGATGTCACGGCGTGCGCCGAGCGGGATCCGCCATCTGACTGTTTTCGATTTCAAGTCGAAGTACGAATGGGGGAGGTACTCCATCAGGCGCCATATCCCCTGGAGTGAGTTGTGCATCTGCCCTAAAGGATTCGGGGGGACGGGCTCAAAAGGCGCCGATGGAAGAGAAGGAGTTCTGCCGAGCACATGGTCCGCTCGAACTGGATCGACCAAGAGTCCAAGTGAGATGGCTTCGCAAAGCATCCATTCGAGGGTGATCTTGGATAGCCCACTTTCGGCCTCAGGATATGACCCGCCGACGTCGGAGTGGACGCCCGCGAACCAGACCTGCTTCACGCTTTGGTTGGGCAGTTCTGCGCCCCAAAGACTGCTGCCAAAATAAGCGCGACGTTCGTCGATTGAAATCGCGTGGCGGCCGTTTGCCATGTCGGGATTTTGTCCTGTGTAGGGGAGGACTAACGGACTCCAGACCATGCCGACAGAACTGACAGTGTCGAATACTCCAACCAGGTGCAGCGGACAAGGCCGGCAGAAGGTCGACTTAAAGCCAGTCGCGACTTGAAAGGTATGCGTCATACCCGCGGCATTGCGACTCCGCTTCGCATACATACGGATGACGTACGGAATAAGTCCGTTGTTGCCGGGGCAGAGTAAGCCGAACATGTGGAGTACACCGGCAAGTGCGCGCGCAGTAAATGCGCCGCGGCTGAAGCCGAAAATGTAGACTCTGTCGCCCTCTTGATACACATTCATGAGATACCGGTAGGCGTCACCTACATTTGCCAGCAGCCCCGCGCCAAAGGCCATGCCCATAAGGACAGACCAGGCGCTGCTTATTTTATTGTGGGCGGTGGGCGAACCCATAGTGCCGACGCCGGGATGGTAGTACCCGACCTGGTCAGTGCCGTTGATAATCAGGGTGCTGTAGAGTTTGACAATATTTGAGTTCGAATCGCCGTACTCATTCCCCGTACCGTCACAGCAAATCACAATATTCCTGGACACTGTGAGCCCTCCCTAAGTGCATCGTCGGGAAGTGTACCTGCATTTCTATGAAAACGACTAAGTATGTGTGGGAGAGCTCAGCCGCGCATTTTATCTTCCAGCTCTGTCCAGCGGTGGTAGAGCGCGTCGACGCGCTCCGAGGCTTCTGCCAACTCTGCCAGCGCCTGCTGCAATCGTTCCGCGTCGGCAGCGATGGCGAAGTCCTCAGTTGCCGCCTGTTTCTGGGCGAGCACTGCATCGGCATGCGCGATGTCCTGTTCGATGCTGGAGTATTCCCGCGCTTCAAGATAGGACAGTTTCTTCTTCGCGGACGATGAGGCTTCGGGAGCAGCGGTCTTTGCTCGCGCAGGTTTTCGCGAAGTTGTACTGCGCGATTGTTCAGCTTGCCAACTTTCCCATTGAGAATAGTCTGCAAACTGTTGCGCATGGCCCTCACCATCCAGGCCCAGGACGACGGTGGAGACACGATCGAGCATAAAGCGGTCGTGCGTCACCAGCGCGAGCGCGCCGCGATATTCGAGCAGACTCTCTTCCAGGATTTCGAGCGTCGGGATATCGAGATCGTTTGTTGGTTCATCCAGCAGCAGGAGGTCCGCGGGTTGCAGCATCAGCTTTGCGATCAAAACTCGTGCGCGCTCTCCGCCAGATAGCCGTTCGACGGGCTGATTGAGTTGGTCGCTGGTGAACAAGAACCGCTCAGCCCAGGATGCGACATGAATGACACGGTCCTGATAGATCACCGAATCACTGTCTGGAGCGAGAGCTCGCCGCAAAGTAACGTCTTCGTCCATGCGTCGCGTTTGATCAAAATAGACGATGCGCAAGGATGGGGCGAGACGGACGTCGCCGGACTCTGGTGTCAGTTCACGCTGCATCAGTCGCATGAGGGTCGTCTTACCGCTGCCGTTTGGGCCGACGATGCCCACGCGAGTGCCGGCGGTAAGCATGAAGCTCAGGCCGCTGAATAATTTGCGTCCTCCGAGATGGAACTGGATGTCTTCGAGTTCGACTAGTCGTTTTGTCTGTCGTTCGCTTGCCGTGAATGAAATGCCTGCGCTGCTCGTCTGGCTACGGGACTTCATGGCGGCCAGTTCACTAATCATCGCGTTCGCCGTATCGATGCGCGCTTTCGCTTTGGTCGCCCGAGCCTTTGGCCCGCGGCGCAGCCACTCAAGCTCTGTGTGGACGCGATTGGTCAGGGCATCTTGCCTTTTGTTTTGCGCGACGAGGTATTCTTCTTTTTTCTCGAGGAAGGTGCTGTAGTTTCCTTTGACGCGCATGCCGCCATCAGCGTAGATGCGGCTGATTTCAACGACGGAGAGAGCAACATTCTCGAGGAAGTATCGATCGTGGCTTACGACGACAGATGCGAACCGGGCGCTGACGAGCATCTTCTCAAGCCATTGAATGCCCGCGATGTCGAGATGATTTGTGGGCTCGTCGAGCAGCAGGACATCCGGTTGGCGCACGAAAGCCTCTACCAGTGCGAGTCGCTTTTTCCATCCGCCGGAGAGTGATTCCGCCGGCACGTGGAAGTCTTCGAAACCTGCGCGCCCCAGCGCCTCCGCAACGCGCGCATCGCGCTCGCCTTCGCCGATGTGTGCCGTTTGGAGAGCGTCACGCAGAACGGAGTAGGGCGTCGCATCGGCGGAGAACTCAGAGGCCTGGGCCACGTACGCGACACGCGCAAGCTTGCGTTTGGCGACTTCGCCAGCGTCGGGGTCGATTTCACCGGCGAGAATACCCAGTAGCGTGGATTTGCCCGAACCGTTCGGTCCGATCAGGCCGATGCGATCGCCATCAGAGACAGTGAAAGAGATATCGCGGAACAATGGCGTCGCGCCAAAGGATTTAGTGATGGATTGTGCATTGAGAATCGGTGGCAATCGGAGTGTCTTTCGAGTGGTGCGTCGCCGTCGAGCGCGGAGCGACAGATAGAGAACTTTGTTTTGTGCCGAGCCTACCGCAAGAACGGCTCTGGTGCAGCGATTTGAGAGTGCGCGAGATCAACCGCTCGGTCCAACTGCAAAAATTGATTTCAGTTTTTTGCCCGGGAATGGACGCAGTGCCCGCATAGACAGAATCGCTGTGGGGCAGGGAAAAGTCAATAACGAGTAGGGATTGTATCGACGTACTTCGGCATTTTCAGGCGAGACGGACCCTGGCTGCGCTTGCTGCAAACTTTGGAACCGTCCACCACGGAACGCGGCGCGAGAATGATATTTTTGGAGAATGCAAAGTTCACGTCGGCGCTTTTTGCAATTTGCAGGTGCGGTAGGCGCGGCTTCTCTGAGCACGACGCGCCTGGGAGCGTGGGCTGGACTTGCGGCGGTTCCACTTACCACGCGGCTGCGCGAGTTTGGCTATGGCGATGTCCATTTCGCGGAGTGTATTCAAAACACGCAGTTCGTAAATACACAAGAAGTGTTGATGAACTTGAGCGAAGATAGCCTGCTCAAGCCGTTCCGTCTGCGCGCGGGGCTTCCGGCTCCGGGCGACGATCTAGGCGGCTGGTACGACGAAGACCTCCGCTATGACCCAAAACGCGGAATTGACCATGGCTTCGCGCCGGGATCCACGTTCGGTCAATGGGTATCTGCGCTTGCGCGAGGATATGCAGCCACCGGCTCCCCAGCCACGCGAGAGAAAGTCAACCGTCTGCTTCAGGGATATGCGAAGACGATAGATGCGAAGTTCTATACACACTTTCGATTTCCCTCATACACCTATGACAAGCTAGTGCTGGGAGTAATCGATGCTCACCAGTTTTGCGCTCAAGAGGGTGCGCTCGCAATGCTGGACCGCACGACGAATGCCGCATTGCCGCATTTGCCGGAAAGGGCATTCGATCGCGGAGCTGAGCTATGTGCCAACCTGCATGAGTTATCCAATCCAACGGATGAGTCCTTTTGCTGGGACGAGCCGTACACGATGCCGGAGAACTTGTTTATTGCCTACCAACGCGGTGCGGGCCAGAAGTATCGCGAACTCGCAACGCGTTTCCTGAAAGACGACACTTACTTCAATCCGCTTTCGCAGGGGGAGAATGTCTTGCCCGGGAAACATGCGTACAGCTATATGAACGCGCTAAGCTCTGCAATGCAGGCATATCTGACACTGGCGGACAGGAAGTATCTGTTGGCGGCAAAGAACGCGTTTGAGATGATTGAGAAGACGCAGAGCTTTGCGACAGGTGGATGGGGACCGGACGAAATGTTTGTCGTTCCGGACTCGGGCGCGCTAGGCGCAAGTCTCACAAAGACTCACTACAGCTTTGAAACACCGTGCGGCTCATATGCGCATTTCAAGCTGACACGTTACCTGCTGCGGGTAACCGGCGACCCACACTACGGCGACAGCATGGAACGAGTGATGTATAACACCGTGCTCGGCGCCAAGCGGCTGCAGCCAGACGGGCGATCTTTTTACTATTCCGACTACAACTTCCAAGGGAAGAAGTTGTATTACTTCAACGCATGGCCTTGCTGTTCAGGCACCTTGCCGCTGGTGGCGGCCGACTACAAGATAAGCACATACTTCCGTGATGACAACGGCGTAGTCGTCAACCTTTACATTCCTTCCACACTTCGCTGGGTGGCGAAGGGTGCGCAGTACTCATTAACGCAGAGCGGCAGTTACCCGTTTGCTGAGCAAGTGGAGTTCACGCTGATGGCCACGCGCCCCGCGGAGTTTTCACTGGCATTTCGCATTCCGGGTTGGGCTGGCAATGGTGCCTCTCTTCGTGTGAATGGCAAGCGGATTTCTTCACAGGTTGTGCCGGGCAGCTTCGCCAGTGTTCGCCGCACATGGAAGAACGGCGACCGGCTTGAATTGGAGTTGCCTATGTCGACACGCCTAGAGGCGGTCGACTCGCAACATCCAGATACTGTAGCGCTGCTCCACGGGCCACTCGTGCTCTTTGCAATTACATCTTCCGCTTCGACAGTCACGCGCGCACAACTGCTGAACGCCACCCGGTCTAAGACGAGCGATACGCAGTGGACCATGCAAACGGAAAACGGCCCGCTGCGATTGCTTGCTTTTCCGTCGATCGAAGAGGAGCAGTATTCGACTTATTTGAACGTTGTATAACTCAACGGTATGTAATTGATCGGCTAATTCGTTTCAGCGTCCTGTCCCTGTATCAGCGCGCGATGCAGAAGTAGCTGATGGTGCGCACGTTGCTCAGGCGTTTCTTTCGGGCTCGGGCTTTTTCCCGAAGTTCCGTTCCCCTGGGTATCATCTGGCGCTTCGAATTGAGTCACCATAGCTCGAATCGAATCGATCACGCGCTCCGACGCCTGCTTTCTTTGCGCGATTTCTGCTCGCGCCGTTTCGGGATGGTAGCTCAGCCGGTCTCCTGTTTGCATTGCGATGATCAATGGATCGGGCGAGCCGGCCTTTGTTTCATTGAGCGTGTCGTAAGCGTTGCGGAAACGTGCCATTGCGCCCGCAAAACCATCGAGGACATCGCGTTTTGCAATCGATCCAGCAGGACGACGAATGTGGATCTTGATGTCCTGGGCCACGGATGTTCTGGGGACCGTAATGATCGTGGTCAGCGTGTTGCCTTCGTAGCGCCAACCGGGGCGTCCAGCCTGCCGCTCAAAGGGAAGCGGCCTTCCGTTCAGCGTGACAGATTCAGGCGGCCAGTCGTTTGGCAGCTTCAGTTCGAAGCCGCGACGAAGCGGCATCCCGGGGTAGTGTCCTTGCACTGGCGCAACCTCAATTTCAAGGTCATCACGTTTTTGAGACGCGCTCAGCTTGGTCCGAGCGAACACCCCGTGTTTGTAAGCCTCAGAGGCACTCGCGTCTTCATAGAGCGTGTACGAACTGGCTTGACCCTCGACGAGTGGCTGAACATTCAGGATTAGCGGGTCAACCGGTTTCTCGCCGGTGTACTCCATATCCGGCTGCATGGGTACGATAGAACCGGCACGAATGTAGATAGGAATTTGGCTGATGGAGAACTTACGATCAATCTGGATTGGGCCTGTGAAGTGTTTGCCGGTTGGCGCCTCGATCCATTCCCCTGGTGGAAGCCAGACGCTCTGGCCCGCGAGCTGACTCTCTGTATTTGCCGGAGCAGTGATCGGGGCAACGATCATGTCGTCACCGAATAGATATTCGCCCTTGCTCGCATAGGCTTGTGCGGCTTCGGGCCAGTCATAGTAGAGAGGCCGAAAAAACGCCACGCCGGTGTCGTATGTCCGCCGGGCTTCGGTGTAAATGTAGGGTTCCATCGAGTAACGGAGCCGAAAGGTATTTCGCATGACGTCGGAGTAAGGCTCAGGGTATGCCCAGATGCGGCGCTCCGACTCCGGATTTTTCGTTGTGTGTGTGCGCAGGATCGGGCTGAATGCGCCGAATTGAATCCAGCGGGTGTAGATCTCAGGATCGACCGCGCCCGGCATGTGACCACCGATGTCGTGACTCCAGTATGCGTAGCCGACGTTGGCTGCTGTTGCGGTGAACCACGGCTGAAATGCGAGCGAGTCCCATACGGAGATGGTGTCGCCAGAGAAGCCGATCTGGTACCGGTGATTTCCAAGTCCACCCCAGCGGTGGAAGAGCAATGGGCGCTTTCCTTCGCGTTGCTGATCTGTGAAATGGACATAGTTAAGCCACCAGGTAGGGCTTACACCGGCCATTTGTGTATTCGCCTCTTGCTGCCAATCCAACCACCAGAAATCTATCCCCTGCTTTTCAAGTGGATGATGCAGCAAGTCCATATAGTTAGTGGCGAACTTCTTGTTCGTGATGTCAAAGGGCACGTACTTCTTCGTTGTAGGATCGACGCCCATCGCTCGCGCCATGGCGGGATAAGCATCTTCCCAAGGCTGTACGCCGGAAGCTGGATGGAGATTGAGAGTAGCCTTCAGCCCTTCTTGATGTAACTGCTTGAGGAAAAGATCGGGATCGGGAAACAAGACTTTGTTCCAGCTGTAGCCGCTCCAGCCGAGGGAATGCCCCGTCGATTGATCGATCTGGTGTGCGGCTTCGAGCTGAACTCGATTGGTGTGCCAATCCATATCGATTACGAGCACGTCGAGCGGTACGCCATTCTGACGAAAGCCCGTCACGATGTCGTTGAGTTCCTGATCTGAGTAGGCCCAATAACGCGACCACCAGGCGCCGAATGCAAAACGCGGAGGCAG
>Ga0210410_10004131_pt1 | contig 12752 bp, 13 predicted proteins | sample IncBWC4MmetaG_FD_161058 | JGI IMG/M metagenome (GOLD analysis project Ga0210410, IMG submission 161058) | Forest soil microbial communities from Barre Woods Harvard Forest LTER site, Petersham, Massachusetts, United States - Inc-BW-C-4-M | ecosystem: Environmental > Terrestrial > Soil >... | reverse complement strand
TGGGCGTGTGAAACCCAGTTCGGGTTCGCCGGTCAGGCACCACCTCATTGCTCGGTTGTTGGCGATTTGGATGTACGCCCGTTCACCAGCAGAGTCTTTCATAACACGCGCATGCTGAGGGTTTGGCTCCCTCCTGGCTACAAAAACCCTGACCAGCGCAGCGAGCGCTATCCGGTGATGTACCTGAATGACGGGCAAGACCTATTTGATGTCTGCACGTCGATTTTCAGCGCACAGGAGTGGCGCGTCGATGAGACCGCAACAGCGCTGATCCAGAGCGGAAAAATTCCACCGCTCATCATCGTTGGAATTGATAATGCTGGCAAGAGAGACAGGCCGAAGGAATATCTGCCTTTTCCGGACGATACCCTCAAGCCCCCAGTTCTAAGAGTTCGCGGCAAGGACTACCCGAAGTTCTTGCTGGATGAGGTGATGCCTTTCATTAATCGTGAGTATCGCACCGATCCCGACCCAGCGAAAACTGGGCTTGGTGGCTCTTCGTACGGGGCTGGCATCGCGCTCTACATTGTCATGAAGCATCCAAGACGATTTGGGAAATTGCTGCTCGAAAGCCCTTCGCTGTACGCTCATGATAATTATCTTCTCCGCGAAGCTGACAGATTCGCTCGCTGGCCTGACAAGCTGTTTATCGGCGTCGGTTCGATCAATGAGCCAGTAGACGATGTCCATCGGCTTCGAGATACGCTTCGCCGTCAGGGACTCGGAATCCAACGGTTATCGGTCGTCGAGCAGCCGGGAGCAGCGCACAACGAAGAGGCATGGGCGCAGAGGTTCCCGCGGGCATTGCAGTTCCTGTACAGCCGCCCGACGGATCCGTAGGACAGCATGTCGGCACATCTCCTCCCGAGTCTGCATTGCCGCAGAGGACTCCTAAACTATTTATGAGACCGGTTCTAACGTCAGCGAGGCATCCGATGACCGGAGAGTGGGGGTTGGCGGCTACGAAGAGATGACGCCTTGGGTGCTTGAGATGAGAGCCGTCTGCGAGTGGGGAAAAAGTGAGTCGTGAACCCATCTCGACTAAGTCAGCTCCGATTCGCGCTGCGGTCAGCTCCGTGAGGCTGTGGTCAATAGTGCACAGCTTCGTGGAGGCTGTGGTCAATAATGCACAGCTTCGTGGTGCTTTGCGTGTAAAAGTTAAACTGCGTGAAGCAAACACTGACGAATCTCCCAGTCCGCGCACGGAAAACGTGGGGTCCATTCTCGAGCGCGACCTCGACGCAACGATCGCGTTGCGGATGGGTGTGGTGAAGAAAGATGGAGCGTACAAGCATCGAATGCTTAGACGGGAACCGGCTACACCTTTCCAATGCTGATGGAACAGTCGCGAATTCTGCAGGGGATCATCTTTAAAATTCGGAAAAAACAATCTTCTTTCTCTCGATGTCAGAAAGCTCCTGCTCGACGTCATCCCCGTCGCCGACGAACTGGACTCGCAAATTGAAACAGGCGACTTTCGCTATTGCGAATCTGCGAGGCTTAGGTGGATTGGGTTGTGATCAGTTAGAGGTCGGAATGCCGGGTCTGTACGGATCGAAAACGGCTTCCCATGATCGTGGCCCGACTTCTACGAGCGCTAATGACCAGGCCCTCTGGCGCCAGTTTGTTTTGATGCTCTTAAGGGAAGAGGACGGATATGCTGCAAAGTGTAAAAGAGTCGGTTCATAGAATGACGAGCCATCTACAACTCATAAGCGGCTACTTGGAAATGGAAGACTACATAAAGGCGTTAAGCAAGACCAAGGAAACCATGAAGGAAATGCACGCGCTCTCCGTGAGTCTAGCCGGGCTGGCTAACATGCGGATGACCGTGCCCAAGGATGGGGCGGTCGTGGTTCCGCACGGGTCCACAGTGGTGAGCTACGAAGATGTAAACGTGGACGTCGGCCGGAATGAAGTGAGGTCAGTTGACAAAAACGAGATACGCGCCGGTTACGGGAACGAGAATCCGAAGACGAAGTGAATCCGGCCCATCGCGTCGGAGACACCGATTTCGAACATTCTGTCCCACTCGCATCCATCAAAACACACACTGAGAGCGAATGTCCGGCCGAAGTGATAATTGGCCGGCCCCGGTTCGCGCCATCGTTCTCGGGGCGGGTCAGACTGGCCGCAGCCTCTTTCCAAACTTGCCTTCGGCGCCGCTGAAGAAGGCGGCTCCAGAAACGCTCGAAATCTCTGCGGAGGGAGATCGCATCGTGCCCCTTAACGCCAGCACCCATGAACAGTATCTGGATAAAACTATCGAAAAACTCTCTCAGATTGTGTCGGAGATTCAGCTTCTCCGGAAAGACGTTGAGGCGATTCGACGGCTTGTAAACGAAATTGCAGAGAAAAGGACAAGCAAATAGCAGCTCAGGGACTTGAGAAGAATTCACCTCTGTCGACTCTTAGGGAGTCGTTGTCATAGCTTTCTTTCGTGCGGGGCTTGCTCGAATCTTTCTTGGCCACCCACGGCTACGTCGGCCACTGCATTCTTACGCCTGCCAACAGAGTTATCCCTGCCAGACATGATTGCCACAGGCGCACGCTACGGAGTCGGTGGGTTTTTGCTTGGTGAGTTGCTGTTTGCAGATCGGGCAGGGTTTCGTCATCGTGTAAGTCATACGGCTTATTCCTTCCGCCTTTGGCGCCTTGCCTACGATGGCGGGATTGAGCGGCGCGGTCTCGACTGATTGAATGCTAGCGCCCCGGGACGACGGTGTCTGGTCAAGAACGCTCATTTTGTATTGCGGGATTGAGCCGCGATGATGGCGCGAACAGCAGGGTTGTTGGCTTTCGCTCGGAATGACAAAGTCCGCAGCTCGGAAATGACAAAGCTTGTGCCGCGAATGAGAAAATCTGTGGAAGCTGCTAGTTAGGTTGCCGGAGAGTTCTGAACGGACTTTCGCTTTAGCAGTGGGCAGAGCGCCCATTCGCTCGACAGCCGAGGCGGCGATCCCCACATGTTCATTTACGCGGCGTGGCCTGAACTGAGCGAGACTGGCGGGTCTTGGGTTCTCGTCCAGGTGTAGCGCATGCGGTGGATTACGGTGATGGTGCTGAGCACGGCGATCACCCAGAGGACTGGGGCCATGCGGTTGAAAAGGGCTCCCAGGATTACCAGAACCAGGCGTTCGGGGCGCTCCATGAATCCCACGCGGCAGGAGCCGATCAGGGATTCAGCGCGGGCCCGCGTGTAGCTGACCATGATGGCGCTGATCATAACAAACGCGGTGAGAACCACGTAGAAAAAACGCCCACCCCGCGCGTAGAAGACTAAGAGCCCAAGGAACTGCGAGGCGTCGCTGTAGCGGTCGACCACCGAGTCGAAGAAGGCTCCGAAGCGGGTGACGCGGTTGGTAGCACGGGCGACCTGGCCATCCACAAGATCGAAGAAGCCGGAGAAGATGATCACCAGACCGGCGTAGAAGAACATGCGCCTCTGATTGGTGGCATTGGCCGAGCCAAAGAGCACGGCCGCCCAGGTGTTGACCACCAGTCCCATGAATGTGAGCACATTGGGATTAATGCGGGAGAGCGCGAGCCAGCGAACGATGGTGTCGAGCAGGACTCCGCAGGCGCGGCCGAAAGCGCTGGTCCAACTGATGGTCGGCCGGCTCGTCGAGGGCGACGCGGACATTTACGCTTTCGCCTTTTTCTGAATTTCAGCCTCGAGTTCGTCGTGGATGGTGCTCAGGCTGAGGATCTCCATTTCGCGCTTGCCATTGGGAGAGTCGACGATCACTTCGTCTCCAACCTTCTTATTAAGAAGCGCGCGGCCAATGGGCGAGGTCGTGGAAATTTTCCCGGTCACGACGTCTGATTCCTCGCTGGTGACCAGCTTGTATTGCATTTCTTCGTTCTTGGTGTTGTCGAAAACCTTGACCGTGGAACCGAGGCCCACCTTATCGTGGGGAATGTTGTTCATGTTGACCATCGACAGGTCGGCTAAGCGTTTGCCGAGTTGGCGAACGCGCGCCTTCACGAACTCCTGGCGCTGCTTAGCCATGTGGTACTCGGCGTTCTCGCTCAGGTCGCCGAGGGCAGCGGCCTTCTTAATTTCTTTCGGAAGCTCGTGAATCAGCTCGTGTTCGAGCGCGTTGATTTCTTCCTGCAGTTTCTTCTTGATTAGCTCAGTCATTCATTAACCCACAGCTTTTGAGATTATAACCCCGGCGTCGGACTTCCGACGTCAGGCTTCCTCCTTCGGGCCAGCGAAGGGCGAGGCCAGTCTGTAGATCGCAACCAGATCCCAAGGCAAAATTAGATTCGGTGGCTGTCGATTCGTACGGGTTCGGTTCGACGTATCTGTAGAGCGGGAATTGTGGTCTGTGGGCCCGCTCAAAATAAAGAACAGGAGATGACACATATGCGAGTCATGGTCATCGTAAAAGCCAGCAAGGAGTCCGAGGCTGGGGTGCTTCCGGACACCGAAGGACTAACCAAGATGCTGAAGTACAACGAGGAACTGGTGAAATCGGGCGTCATTCTGGCGGGGGATGGACTGCTGCCGACCTCGAAGGGCAAGCGGGTGAAGTTTTCGGGAAGCAAGTGCGCGGTCACCGATGGGCCGTTCACGGAAACCAAGGAATTGATCGCCGGGTACGGGATCTGGCAGGTTCGTTCGATCGACGAGGCAGTGGAGTGGGTGAAACGGGCGCCGTTCGATGGAGGAACTGAGGTCGAGATTCGTCCGGTGTATGAAGCAAATGATTTCGGCGAGAATCTCACACCTGAATTAAGGGAACAGGGCCAGAGGTTGCGCGAACAGATTACTGCGAAAAAATAATCAGATTCCGGAAAGTTTGGTGTCGAATGAGAGATTGTTGATTCGATGTACTTATAGAGCGCGGAAATCTCGGGCCCATTGCGTCGAGAATCCGGCTCGAAGCAGAAAACAACCATAACAACCATAAGGAGACTGCCATGCGATTTCTAAGTATCTACAAGTCGGCTGAAAGAAGCACCCCTCCGACGCCGGAGGAAATGGCCGCGATGGGGAAGCTGATCGAAGAGGGAATGAAGAAGGGCTGGCTGCTCGCGACCGAAGGCTGCCTGCCGAGTGCTCTGGGGGCGCGGGTTCGCCGGTCCAATGGCAAACTGAGCGTTATCGACGGCCCCTTCACCGAGTCCAAGGAGGTGGTGGGCGGGTTCGCCATTTTGCAAGCGAATTCTAAGGAAGAAGCGATTGAGTTGGCCAGACAGTTCCTGCAGGTTGTCGGAGAAGGCGAGTGCGAGTTGCGCCCGATCTACGAACAGGCTGGGGAGGCCCCCTGCACGAGCCATGCAGCCGAGGTTGCGCTGAAAGGCTGAATCATGATGTGATCGGTAGCTGTGGGGGCTAGCGAGACACATCGTGCGATCGAGGCAGTGTGGAGAATCGAGTCGGCCCGGGTGATTGCCGGGCTGACCCGAATCGTGCGCGACGTTGGGATTGCGGAAGAACTCGCGCAGGACGCGCTGGTGGCCGCTTTGGAACAATGGCCGGCTGCGGGTATTCCGGACAAGCCGGGCGCCTGGCTCATGGCCACCGCGAAGCATCGAGCTATCGATTTTCTTCGGCGAGGTACGCTCGTCGATCGCAAGCATGAGGATCTCGGGCGGGAGATGGCGGAGCGGGAGATGGCGGTGCCCGACCTGGCGGCCGCAATGGATGACAGCATTGGTGACGACATGCTCCGTCTGGTGTTCATTGCGTGTCATCCGGTGCTGTCAACCGAGGCGCAGGTGGCGCTTACGCTGAGGCTGCTCGGCGGATTGACTACGGAGGAGATTGCCCGCGCCTTTCTGGCAGCCGAGCCGACCATTGCACAGCGCATCGTGCGGGCAAAGCGGAATCTGAGCGAGGCGAAGGTTCCGTTTGAAGTGCCGCGAGGGGCCGAATTCGCGGCGCGATTGTCTTCGGTACTGCAAGTCATCTACCTCATTTTCAACGAAGGCTATTCGGCGACTGCCGGGGAGGATTGGTTGCGGCCGGCGCTTTGTGACGATGCGCTGCGGCTCGGTCGCATTCTGGCCGAGCTGGTTCCCAATGAGGCCGAGGTGCACGGCCTGGTCGCGCTGATGGAGATTCAGGCGTCACGCGCCAAAGCGCGAGTCGGTCCGTCGGGTGAGCCGATTCTGCTTCTCGACCAGGATCGAGGGCGGTGGGATCGATTGCTCATTAACCGTGGATTGGCCGCGCTCAAGCGCGCTGAACAGCTCGGTGGGGTTCGGGGACCTTACGCGATTCAAGCTGCGATAGCCGCTTGTCATGCGCGGGCCGCGACGAACGAGCAAACCGATTGGGCCCGTATTGCTTCTTTATACGGGGATCTATCTCAAGTGAATCCGTCGCCGGTGGTGGAGTTGAACCGCGCGGTGGCGGTCGGGATGGCGTTTGGTCCGGAGGCGGGGTTGGAGTTAGCGAATCCGCTGCAACAGGATCCGGCGCTGCGCGGTTATCATCTGCTGCCCAGCGTCCGTGCGGACCTGTTGAAGAAGCTGGGGCGATTTCAACAGGCGCGTGCGGAGTTCGAGCGGGCGGCGTCCCTTACGCGGAATTCGCGCGAGAGGAATTTGCTTCTGGAGAGAGCGCGCAGCTGCGGCGAGGGATAGGTTCTCCTTACGGGTTCCACCCGCAATTCCGGGTTCCACTCGTAAGAAGTGGCTGTCTTCCGAATTGGTCCTGAGCCCATCGCGCATCTCAGGCGCGATGGCGGCACTTGGCCACGATGAGTGTGATGTCGTCGTGCTGATCATTTGGGTTCAGGCCACGAACTTCACTTGTAATTGCTTCCAATGCGGACTGGCATGGCAGATCGCGATATCGGCGCAATCTATCAATCAGAGAGCTCTCTCCAAACTCCTCCCCGGCATCGTTATAGGCTTCGGTGATGCCGTCTGTGTAAAGGGCCAGCGTGTCTCCAGGCAGGAGCGTGCACTCGCCGATGGTGCAGTCCCATTCCTCGAAGAGGCCGAGCAGCGTGGCGGTGGAATCAAGGCGTTGGAGGGTGCTATCGGCGCGCAGGACGAGTCCAGACAAGTGTCCGCAGTTGGCGTAGCGGAGGCGCTGGGCATGGTCATCGTATTCGGCAAAGAAGAGCGAGGCGTAGGCGCTGTCTACCGTGTTCTGAAAGAACAAGCGGTTCACGGATCGGAGCAGGAGCTCGGGATGATCCAGAGCAAGGGCGCTCTGGCTGCGGAGGTTGGCCTGCAGGTTCGCCATGAGAAGCGCAGCCGCTATGCCTTTGCCGGAGACGTCGCCGATGACGAGGCCGAGCCGCCGCTGGCCGATATCGAGGAAGTCGAAATAATCGCCTCCCACCTGGCGAGCGGGAAGGCACAGGCCCGCGTATTCGAGAGTCTTGGCCTCGGGATGGATTTGCGGAAACAGGCGCGCCTGTACTTGCTTGGCGATTTCCAATTCCTGAGCCGCACGGCGTTCGGCTTCAAGTTGCTCGGCGAGTGCGCGGCGTTCGATTTCTACATGGAGAGTCAACTCGTCGAAGCCGGCAAGGCCGAACGAGTTACCGTCCACGTCTTCGAATCGCGTGAAGATTCCGCCCCAGGCCGGGACCTGTGGTGGAAAAAGAAAGCGAACTCCGCGACTCCTCCATGCGTTGAACTTGGCGGTGACATCCTCGGTGAGAAAGTAAACCTGGCTGTCGCGACCTATGGAGTTGTAGGCCTCGGTGCCGGGTGTGGCCTGGGCCAGTGCAAGGTTGGCGTTGCCGTCTGGAGGCGAGACCTCGATCCACCGACTGCCGGATTCAATGCGCTGATCTACCACTACCCGGAAGCCAAGTTGGTCGACGTAGAAACGCAGGCTGCGATCCTGATCGCGAACAAAGATCATGATGAAGTGCAGGCAGAGATAGGGATCCTGCTTGTCCAAGCGCAAGAGCGATCGGTTAATACCAAAAGGTATGGCAGAATTGCCCATCCGCGAAATTATAAGGGCGGTAAGCAGCAAACACTGGGCGGGTTTTGCAGCTGAAGGCTAGGCCTGGAGTTCGGAGGCTTCGGGGAAGCGCAGCTTGCACTTGGCAAGCGCGATGGTGAGGATCTCTTCCACTTTGGATTCCTCGCAGTTGCGGGCCATAGCCAATTCGCTGACCAAGAGATAGCGGGCGCGCTCGAGCATTTTCTTTTCGCGGAATGAAAGCGGCTTGGCCTGATGCAGAGCGATCAGGCTCTTGAGGACTCCCGCAACTTCGAGCAGCGAACCAGTGCGCATGCGATCGGAGTTTTCTTTGAAACGATCCTTCCAGTCACCATTGCTGCCATTTTCGGCAAGGGAAAGAGCGTCCAGCACTTTTTGAATTTCGCCGTTGCGAACTACGCGCCGCAAACCTACGCTGCCTGCGTTTTGGCAGGGAACCATCACTTTGAGGCTGCTGGCTTTGATGTGAAGGAGGTAAAACTTCTCAATCGTTGTGCCCACCGAGCGGCTGCTAATTTGCTCAATAACGCCGACTCCATGATTGGGATAGACAACCTTATCGCCAATGTGGAAATTCAAGTCCGCAACACTCATGATAAGGCACCCAGAAAGGCGAAGGTTCGAGGGAGAAAAGCTCTAAAAACCTAATAGTATGCTACTCCCGGCACAAGCCGAAAGCAAGGAAGGTCGGACAGCTTGCCGGGGCGCATTGCCAGTTATCCTTTAAACTTATTGATATAAAGAGGGTTAAATAACGGAGCGGCGTGCGGAATGTGTGGAAAGCAGTCGACCGCGCAAGTCGCGACAGCAAGTTCGGCGCATATAATCAGGCCGTGGATTCCGAGGGAGAAAATTCCGTTTTTGACGAGTCGAGCGACGGCGGTTCTCGAGCCGGAAGTTCGAGGGAGCTACCGGTTGGCCGGATCCTTGGGCTCGATGTGGGTTCGCGGAGAATTGGGATTGCCGTCTCGGACCCGCTCGGAATAACGGCGCAGGGCCTGGACACTCTGGAACGCCGGAATAAGAAGTACGACTTCGACTATCTGCAGCGGGTGATTCAAGAGTACGACGCGAGGGAGATAGTCGTCGGTCTGCCGCTGCGCATGAGTGGTGCGGAAGGGATACAGTCCGGCAAGATGCAAGCTTTCGCGGAGGACTTGCGCAAGAGATTTCGACTGCCGGTACATCTTTGGGATGAGAGGCTCACCTCGGTGGAAGCCAATCGCCTGCTGCGCGAAGCCGATTTGTCGATCGAGAAGCGCGGGAAAGCGGTGGATCGGATGGCGGCAGTTCTGATTCTGCAGGGATGGATGGAGCAGCGAGCGGGATCGGCTTCCGGTTTCCGGCTTGCGGAATAACCGCGTCGGGCAGCAGGCATCCGGACGGCGAGCGTGTTCCTAGTTAACGACTGCTGACTTAACGACCGCTGGATTCACTGATCCAATGTCTCGGGCCGCCGAGATTGACAGGCCGCCCCGCGTATGAATACCCGCGAGCAAACAGAACTCGAACGCCTGACGTCCGGGGGCTGACGCCCGACGCCGGCTACTTTCCGCGCATCGCCTGGCGGTAAGCGACTACATTTTTATTGTGCTCTTCGATGGTTTGGGCGAAGCGGTGATGGCCCTGGGCATCGGCGACGAAATAGTAGTAGTCACTGTGTGTGGGGCGCATGGCAGCTTCGAGAGCACTGCGTCCGGGGTTGCCGATGGGGCCGGGGGGAAGTCCCGCAATTCGATACGTGTTGTAGGGAGAGCTGAACTGCATGTCGGCATGATGCAGCGCGCCCTGGTAAGTTCCAGCCAGAAGCTCTGCGTAAATGATGCTGGGGTCTGCGTCGAGCGCTATATTTTTGGCGAGGCGGTTGTAGTAGACGCCAGCCACCAGGGGGCGCTCTTCCGGGACCGCTGTTTCTTTCTCGACGATGGAGGCCATGATCACTGTGCGCTCGACCTCGCTCGCTGCTGGGTTCCGCTCGCGAAACTGCGCCTTTTCCTCGGCTTCGATGCGAGGCGAACTCGAGGGGTCGGCTGCCCCCGCGTCATGGATCTGAATCAATCCCATCTGGTGCGCGACCTGACGGAATTGCTTGACCATGGCAGACGCCATTTCTTGCATGGTCATCATGCGGGAGAATTCATATGTATCGGGGAAGAGGTAGCCCTCAAGAGAATGGGCGCCCGGGGCGAAGTCGGCAACCATCTCGGTGTCGGACTGCGCTACTTTCAGGAAATCCTGAGCTGATCCGAGGCCGGCGGCCTCAATCGCGCGGGCGATGTCGAACATGGTGAAGCCCTCGGGGACGACCACGGTGTGGAAGTACACATCGCCATGTCGGAGGCGCCTCTGGACGTCAAGCATGTTTGCTGGTTTCTCGAAAAGATATTCTCCCGCCTTCAGGGACCGACGATGGTGAAGGTAGTGCCACAGCACGAACGCCCGCTCACTGCGAATGATGCCGGCGCCCTTGAGTTCCGTGGCGATACGATGGGTGGAATAGCCCGGGCGCAGCAGGACAGAAGTCTGACCCGACGGCTGGATGGGCGCTAGGACAGCCCAGGCCAACCACGCCGCAGTCCCGAGGATTGAAACCAGAATGAGCCAGATAATCTTGCGCACAATAACCACAGTTTAGACCAAGGTGGAATCGGGTGTGCCGACGATCTTCCACATAGCTTTACTTTAGTAAGTGGTTGATCCGGCTTAGGATGCCCGTCCAAGCCGAAAAGACCTTGAACCACACTTATTGCAACTTTTCAGACGCGATATACTCAAATGTCTACTAGAGGTCTTCTTTTATCTTGATGAGACGTCGCTCCTTTGTTGTATTGGGCCCGTTGCTTCTGGCAGTGCTGTCCACCTCGGGTTGCGTGTTGCGCACCCGTCCGGTCGAAGATCAGTACTCAAAAGTCCCTCTCAAGGAATCGACGCAGCAGGGACTGATCGACAGTATTAACCAACAAGCCAAAGCCATTCAGTCGCTGAAGGCAACCGTCGACATCGATACCTCCGTGGGCGGGATGAGGAAAGGGCACTACACGGATTACAAAGAGATCCGCGGCTATGTGCTGGCACGAAAGCCGGATGCGCTGCACATGGTGGGACTGATGCCTATCGTGCGCACTACGGCTTTTGACATGGTAAGTGACGGCCGGGATTTCAAGCTCTGGATTCCGGCGAAAAACCGATTCGTAATGGGCAAGAACGAGGTAGGCACCCCTAACATTGATCAGCCGATGGAAAACATCCGCCCGCAGAATATCTACGAGGCGCTGTTGATCCAGCATGTCGATGCGGATTCCGAGATTGCCGTGTTGGAGAACGGCTACGAGATTCTTCACGATTCAAAAGGGCGCCGGATCCTTCAAGACGATTACGAGTTGACCATCATCCAGAAGTACGACAAGGGCTGGAGGCTGGCGCGTAAAATTATCTTTGAGCGAACTGATCTGAAACCGCATCGGCAATACATTTACAGCGAAGATGGCAAGGTAGCCACCGACGCCCACTACGCTGAGTACAAAGACTACGATGGGTTCAGCTTCCCGTCGCGCATCGAAATTTACCGGCCGCAAGAGGAGTACGACATTACGTTGAATATGCTGAAAGTTGACATTAACCAGCCGCTGAAGGACGAGCAGTTCGTTCTCGAGCAACCGTCGGGAGCGGTGGTGGTCAACCTGGACCGGCCGCAATCGAGCCTGGTTACGCCGCTGGGGCAACGGTAGTGAGACCGCATTCAGCACTTGGCAATTAGCACTTAGCCCGCATGGCTTATGGCTGACGGCTGCCAGCCACCTAAATCGAATGGCCAAGAAGACCGCTGCGCGCAGCACCCCTCCCTATGATGAACAAAATGGTTGTCGCCAATCTGGTGCATCGGCCGACTCGGTCGTTGATCACCACGAGTGCGATTGCGCTCGAAGTGACCATGATTCTGCTCGTGGTCGCACTCTTCTATGGTTTGTTGAACGGATCGAAAGAAAGCCAAATGGGCGTCGGAGCGGATTTGATGGTCATGCCTCCGGGGTCTTCGGCGTTGGCCGGTATGTCAGGCGCCCCGATTTCGGTCAAGGTAGGTAGTGTGCTGCGACGAGTACCGCACGTGGCTGTAGCCGCTCCAGTGATCTGGGCGTTCAGCCAGAAGCCATTGGAAATCGTTTACGGCATCGATCTGGCAACCTACGACGCGCTTCCTCCCGCGTTCCGCTATTTTTCGGGGGGGCCGTTCACCGGTCCCAACGACGCGATCGTGGACGATTATTTTGCGGGCATGAATCACGTCAGGGTGGGAGACACGGTTGAGATCCTCAACAAGCCGTTCCGAATTAGCGGCATCGTCCCGCACGGAAAAGGCGGACGCAAGTTTCTGCCGTTGACGACGATGCAGGATTTGGTGGCGCAAGGGGAAGATAAAGCGTCGGTCTTCTATGTCAAGCTGGACGATCCTGCAACCACCGATCAGGTGGAGAAATCTATTCAGGAGATACCCGGCATGGAGAAGTATTCCGTTCGTTCGATGCCGGAATATCTTTCGATGATGACGCCGGATAATCTGCCGGGTTTTGACCTTGCCATCAAGATCGTGATCGGGGTGGCTGTGGTCGTCGGCTTTCTGGTGATCTTCCAGGCCATGTACACGGCGGTCATGGAGCGGACGCGTGAGATTGGGATTTTGAAATCGATGGGCGCTTCGAAGTGGTACATCATCAACGTGGTGCTGCGAGAAACCGTACTGCTCGCCGTTGTGGGGATTGTCGCCGGGATTATCCTGAGCCTGGTCACCCGACGCATCATCATGTTCGAGAGGCCGGTTTTGCGGCTC
>Ga0210410_10004128_pt1 | contig 12755 bp, 9 predicted proteins | sample IncBWC4MmetaG_FD_161058 | JGI IMG/M metagenome (GOLD analysis project Ga0210410, IMG submission 161058) | Forest soil microbial communities from Barre Woods Harvard Forest LTER site, Petersham, Massachusetts, United States - Inc-BW-C-4-M | ecosystem: Environmental > Terrestrial > Soil >... | reverse complement strand
ATCGCTACTCGGGAAATACCGCAAGATGCACATCCCCGACGATCCGCTGTACTACGAAAAATTCTATTTCACGCCGGGCGATCTCGGCTTTCCCAATTTCAATACGAAGTTCGGACGCATCGGCGTGCTGGTGTGCTGGGACCAGTGGTATCCCGAGGGCGCGCGCCTCGCCAGCCTCGGCGGAGCGAATATTCTTTTTTATCCCACGGCGATCGGCTGGCATCCCTCGGAAAAACAGGAATTCGGCGCTGTCCAGCTCGACGCCTGGCGCACGATTCAGCGCGCGCACTCCATCGCCAACGGCGTGTTCGTCGCCGCGGTGAATCGCGTCGGATTCGAGGGTACGCCCGAGAGCGGCCTCGAATTCTGGGGCCACTCTTTCGTCTCCGATCCGTTCGGCCGCGTCCTCGCCGAAGGCTCCGCCGACAAGGAAGAAATCCTCATCGTCGAATGCGACCCGAAGCGCGTCGAGGAGACGCGCCGCAACTGGCCTTTCCTGCGCGACCGCCGCATCGACGCCTACTCCCCAATCCTCGAGCGATGGCACGAGTGAAGCGCGCCCGTCGAGCCTTCTCGAATCTTCGCAAGAGGGGCCTCTTAGCAGAGTCCACGCCGTTTGCGCTCGGCTTCTGGATGCCCGCCGAATGGGAACCGCACAAGGCCACGTGGCTTGCCTGGCCCCATGAGAAAACGGACTGGCCCGGAAAATTTGAGCCGATTCCGTGGGTGTACGCGGACATCGCGCGGCATCTTTCGCAAGTCGAACGCGTGCGCATTCTCGTTGAAGATGCCACCACAGAGCACGCTGCGCGCCGCATGCTGAAATCCGCAAGCGCGAATCTCTCGGCTGTGGATTTTTTTCGCGTGCCTACCAATCGTGGCTGGATTCGCGACTTCGGCCCGATCTTTTTGCGCAAAGGCAAGGGCGGGATCGCAGCGACGAACTGGCACTTCAACGCGTGGGCCAAATATGACGACTGGAAGAAGGACGACGCCGCAAACGAAAAACTAGCGGCCAAGCTGAAATGGAAAATGTGGTCGCCCGAGTACCGCGGGCGCCGCGTGGTGCTCGAAGGCGGCAGCATCGACGTCAATGGACTGGGGACGATGCTCACCACGGAGGAATGCCTGCTGAGCCCCGTCCAGGCGCGCAATCCCGGTGTTACGCGCGAGGAACTCGCCGCAATTTTCCTCGATTATCTCGGCGTTACCAAAGTGCTCTGGCTGAGAAACGGGATCGCGGGCGATGACACACACGGCCACGTGGACGACCTCGCCCGCTTCGTCAACTCCACAACCGTTGTGACGGTAGTTGAGGATGATCCGTCAGAAGCAAACTTTCACCCCTTGCAGGAGAACCTGGCCCTGCTGCGCGAAATGAAAGACCAGGACGGCCGCCCTCTTCGCGTCGAAACGCTGCCGATGCCCAACCCGGTGTATTTCGATGGGCAAAGACTTCCGGCCAGCTACGCCAATTTCTACATCGCCAACGGACTCGTTCTCGTGCCGACGTTCAACGACCCGCACGACGCGACTGCCCTCACAAGACTCGCCGCATTATTTCCCAACCGAAAAGTGATCGGAATCGCATGCCTCGACCTCGTGCTCGGCCTTGGCACACTGCACTGCATGACCCAGCAGGAACCTGCTCCTCAGTCAATGGGTTAGAGGAGCGTTTGGGAATCACAACGCAGCGAGGCGACAACCAAACGTAACTTCAGGGGCTGAAGCCCGCTGATGCCGGGTTGTTACGGCCGGGCTGAAGCCCGGCCCTCCAAAACGAACTCAAACTCCGGTCAATTGTCGCGGTCGAGGATGAAATCGGGGACGGTGCGAAGCGCGCGGCCGAAATCGGATGTTCCATTGCCGTTGAGGCACGCCTTCGCGCGCGCGGCAAAATCGAGGGCCACGGCGCGCGTGCGGTCGAGCGCCCCCGATTCGTGCACGAGTGCGGTGATCTGCTCCGGGCGAACGCTCTCAAATCCCTTTTCTTCAAGAACGGTGCGCACCAGGCGCTTCCCCGCCGCGCCGTCGCTTTCGAGGGCATAGATCAGCGGTAGCGTTACCTTGCCCTCTTTCAAGTCGCTCAGCACCGGCTTGCCCAGCTTTTCCGGCGAAGCCGTAAAATCGAGAACGTCATCGACCAACTGGAACGCGAGCCCGGCGTAGTGTCCGTAATCGGCCAGCGCCTGCTCACCGGCGTCGCCCAGATTGCCAAGGACCGCGCCCAGCCTCGCGCAACCGGCGAACAGGCAAGCCGTTTTGCGCTCAGCCAGTTCCACCGCGTCCTGTTCGGTCAAGTCCATACGGCCCAGCTTGGCGAGTTGCAGAAGCTCACCCTCGACCATGTTTTGTGTGAGTTCGATTAGAACGTCGAGGATCTTGAAGTTTCGCTCTGCGAGGGCCATCTGAAACGACTGCATGTAGAGCCAGTCGCCCGCGAGGACGCTGCGATGATTGCCCCAGCGGGAATTTGCCGACGGACGGCCGCGGCGCGTGTTCGCCCCGTCGATGACGTCATCGTGAATCAGCGTGGCGCTATGAATCAGCTCTACGACAGCGCCAAGCCGAATCGCGCTGTCTCCCCGGTAGCCCGCATAGCCTGCCGAAAGTAGTAGCAGGGCCGGACGTAGCCGCTTGCCTCCTCCGCCCAGCAGATAGCGTGAGATTTCCGCTACCGGCTCGATCGCCGAGTTGTTCTGGAGCGCAAGCTCCTGCTCGACCTTGGCCAGGTCGTCGCGAACGAGATCGAAGATTTCCTTCGCCGTCAGGAGTGAGATGGCGTCCCTCCAGGGATTTCCCCGCCGAGATGGGCGGAACGATCGAGGCCAAAAAACCGCCGAAAATTCGCCGACGTCGTTTCGGCTACCTCGCTCGGTGGCAAGTCTCTCACATTCCCGATGGTCCGCGCCACTTCCGCAACATAGGCCGGCTCGTTTCTCCGGCCGCGATGGGGCGGAGGGGCCAAGAAGGGCGAATCGGTTTCGATCAGCAAGCTTTCGAGCGGGATCTCTCGCGCGACATCCCTCAGATTCTGCGCCTTAGGAAAGGTCACGTTCCCGGCAAACGAAATGAGAAATCCCAGATCGATTCCCCTGCGCGCTTCGTCCACCGTTCCCGTAAAGCAGTGAAAAATTCCAACGAGGCCGGAACTCCTCCAATCCTGCTCCAGAATTTCCAGGCAATCCGGCCAGGCTTCGCGGCAATGGATGATCACGGGCTTTCTTGCGGCGCGCGCGAGGCCGAGCTGCTGGCGGAACACGCTCACTTGCACGCCACGCGGAGAATGGTCGTAGTGATAATCGAGGCCGATCTCGCCCCAGGCGATCACACGGGGGTGCCGCGCCAGCCGTTCGAGTTCGGCGTAATGTGCGCCGGTCGCGTGCCGGGCCTCGTGCGGATGAATCCCGGCCGCCGCGTAGATCCAGTCGTGCTTTTCGGCAAATGGAACGGCAGCGCCGAGCTTTTCGACTTCAGGCCCATTGCCGATTGCCAGAATCGTTTGAACGCCCGCCGACCGCGCGCGATCGAGCATGGCCTCGCGGTCCGCGTCAAAGTCGGAAACATCCACATGGGCGTGTGAATCGGTCAGGTTCATTGCAGGGGGATAGGCTTCAGCCTGTCCGGTTTGAACTGCGTCAACGGTGGTTGAGCAAGAAGCCGAGTCCCGTTCTACTTCAGCTTCGCCCCCACGGGTACGTCTTCAAGGAACCCTGCCAGCACGGGTGAGCCATCCGGCAACGACGCCGCGACGATCATGCCATTTGATTCCACGCCGCGCAGTTTTCGCGGCTGCAGGTTCGTCACGACGACGACTTTGCGACCGACAAGGTCTTCCGGCTTGTAGGCCAGCGCCAGGCCGGCGACGATCTGTCGCACCTCGTCGCCGATGTCGACTTGCAGCTGCAGCAGCTTGTCCGCCCCCGCCACGCGCCCTGCAGTTTTCACCTGCCCCACGCGCATCTCTACCTTGGCAAAGTCCTCGATCCCAATTTTCGCGCCCACCGCTGCGGCAGGCGCTGCGGCCGCGCTTAAACCCGCCGCGGTACTCGGAGTCGCCATCGGCGCTTCCGGCGCTTTATTCTGTTCTTGTTCCATCGCTTCGATCCTCGCAATCGTTTCAGATTTTTCAACGCGGGGGAAAATTCCCTCTGGCTTCCCGATTTTCGTGCCGGGCTTGAGCTGTCCCCAGGAAAGTTGATCCATTTGGACATTGGCGAGCGAAGTGGTCTGTCCCAGCTGGCGCCAGATTTTCTCCGTGGATTGTGGAAGCACCGGATGGGCCAGGACCGCGATAAATCTCAGCGCTTCAGCAGCAGTATGAAGAACCCTAGCCAGGCGCACCCGCTTGGCTTCGTCCCCGGCTAATACCCACGGCTGAGTAGAAGTCAGATATGAATCTACTTCAGAGACTAGCATCCAGATCTGCTCCAAGGCGCGCGAAAAATCTAAGTGATCAAATCTCCAAAGAACGCCTGCAGGCCGGTCCTGGAGAGCTGCCATCTCGGCAAATTCCCTAACTTCGCGATCGAGTTGGCCCTCGGCTTGGGAAAAACTCACATTGTTCGCAGGGTCAGGAATCGTGCCGTCAAAATACCGCTCGATCATCGTCAGCGTGCGGCTGGCGAGATTGCCAAGACCGTTCGCGAGGTCGCTGTTATACCGCGTGACCAGCGCGTCGTAGGAAAAGCTGCCATCCTGCCCGAAGACGATTTCGCGCAGCAGGTAGTAGCGCAGCGGCTCGATTCCCATCACGCCGACGATCGGCCGCGGCCTCACCACGTTGCCGCGCGACTTGCTCATCTTCTCGGCGTCAAACAGCAGCCAGCCGTGCGCCCAGATCTGCTTCGGCAGCGGCAAATCCGCGGCCATCAGAAACGCCGGCCAGTACACCGCGTGAAACCGAATAATTTCCTTGCCGACGAGATGCAAATCCGCCGGCCACAAACCCCGCTGCTCAAAATCCGGGCCTCCGACCGCGCTCAGATAACCGATCAGCGCATCGAACCACACATAAAACACGTGCGGCGCTTCGCCTGGAACCGGAATGCCCCACCGGATCGTCGTGCGCGTTATCGAAAGATTTCTCAGGCCGCCGTTCACGAAGCTCAAAACTTCGTTCCGGCGGGTCTCTGGCTGGATGAAATCGGGATTCGCGGCGTAGAAATCGAGCAGCCTCTGCTGGAATTCCGACAGTTTGAAAAAGTAGTTTTCTTCGGTGACGGTTTCCGTGGGACGCCCGCAATCGGGACAGGGATCGCCCGGCCCGGCGTCCACCACGTAGGCATTGTCATGCACGCAGTATTGCCCGGTGTAATGCCCCTTCTCGATGAAGCCGTTTTCGCGGCAGCGCTTGAAGAGCCACTGCACGGTACGGTGGTGGCGCTCATCCGTGGTGCGGATGAACTCGTCGCCGGGAATCTCTAGATCGTCCCAGAGCCGCCGCCATTGCGCCGCGATTTCCGTTGAAAATTCCTGCGGCGATTTTCCCGCCTTTTGCGCCGAGCGCTCGACGTTGACGCCGTGCTCGTCGGCGCCCGTGGTCATGAAAACGTCGAATCCCCGCATGCGCTTGTACCGGCGAATCACATCCGCGACGATGGTCGAGTACGTGTGACCGATGTGCGGCATGCCGTTCGTGTAGTATAGCGGCGTCGTCAGATAGTATTTCGGCTTGGCTCGGGGAGTGCTCATTCGCCCTTTCCGTGAAACGGCCGCGGGTCCGCGATGGCGGACAACCCGCCCTGAAAATGTTTGGGTGAACCCTTACGATGGCAGGCTGGCCGTGAGTCGCAGCAAGCTCCGCGCCGGGAACTCGAATTTCGATAGTAAGCGGGCGAGTGAGAGCTGTCAATTCACAGGCCGGCCCAACGGTGAACAATTCAGTGTTTCACTTTGAGATTGTTATGTTTGAGCGGGCGCCAAAAAAGAAAGGCGCCCTTTCTGGGGCGTCTCTCTGAACCAATCGGGGGGCTAGATAGCCAATCTCAGCGTCGTTCAATCCTGCGGCGGCGGAGGCGGCTCCTTGGCGGGCCCACCGTGGCCACCCTTGCCAAATCCACCGGTCACCTGCGCGAAGGACGGATCCGGCAGGAAGAGAGACGCTGTGGGCGACTGCCCGATGTTGGACAACTGATAAGTCGTTGTTCCAAAGCGCGGATCGCTATGCGTGTCTTCGAGAAGAAGGTCCAGCGCGGAGGAATACCAGCGTTCGGAAGTGATCACCATTGGCGACTGGTTTCCAATCGTTCCCGCGGGAATCGTGCGAGTCACCTTTCGGTCATCCACCGCGTAGACCGTGTTCGTGACGGGATCGGTATAGGATGCGTTCGGATTATCCGTTACGGTTTCGTTGGATGAGTCGGAACCGCCCTTCCCGCCCTTACTTCCGTGCGATGAGTTGTGGTCTCCAATCGGGAAGGCGCGGTAGGTCCCCTTCGTCACATTGACCATATACTGCGTCCCCTGGGCCAAATTTCGAATATACGCGAACTCGCGCGCCTCACCGGCGGCTGCCCACGGACCGATCGATGTGAACTTCACGTCGCGATACGTGCTGCCGTCCGCGCCGCGCGCGAACGTGCCCGTACTGGTATTGGAAATCATGTTGCCTGGCAGAGTCTCTGTGTGGGCGATGGTTATCGTCGCGAGGATTGGCTTCCCGGTCACCACTTTGCCGCCAAAGCCTCCCATCAAGCCGCCGAACTCAAACATCCCGCCCATCGGTCCGCCACCAAAACCACCGGGCGGAGGCCCCTGTGCCCCAACGACCAACGCCATACAAACGATCAGAACCGCGCCCAACCCCAAGATCACTTTTCTCACGGACATTTTTCCTCTTTCTCCTCCAACCAAAAAGCAAAAACATCGACCCCGCTTTCGCGATTGGATCAGCTAGTGAATCAGCTTCACCCCCCGCGGCCAACCGTCCTCGCCGACCAGAACATCCGCGGAAATCAGCTCCTCATCCGGTGCTTCCGCGAGGGGATAGCCGAGCTGAGCCAAGGAAGCCCGAGTCAACTGGACGCGCACAATCATGCCCGGATCGTCTGCCGTCACAGCCCCCGCGAAAGGCACGGGCACAAAATCGGATGCCGCGTACGTTCCGCCCTCGGATGCGTCCGCCGCCAGTGTAGAAGCGCCCTGAGCGGCTGAATCCGGCTTCGGAACCGACGAGGCATTGGCATCGAGAGGAACGCCTGATTGGGAAATTGGGTCTTTCTTCTGGACCGGCGTCTGCTGCTGCTTCGAGCTGCCGATCGTCGTCCACAAAAACGCAAGCAGCACAGCCGCTGCGGCGCCCACGCCGACCCACTCAAACGCGCGCCGCCAGGAAACTCTCCGATGATGCTCGCGGAACGCAGCGAGCAACACAGCCTCGATCCGCGGAGGCACCTGTTCTTCGCTAGCGCTCTCGCCCGCCGTTTGCGAAGCTTCGGCCAGCGCGATGGCCGCCGCCAGGCGCTGCGAGCAATGGGCGCAGCGCGCCGTGTGCTCGAGGACCGCCTCACGCTCGTTCACGTCCAGCATCTCCATGCGCACGAAATCGTGGACGACTTCCTCGAATTCCTTGCACGTCATTTGCGTCACGTCTTGCCTCCGGAACGGGCCCCGCGCGCGCCCGCTCCCAAGCGCGCCGGACGGAGCTTGTCGAGCAACATCGAGCGCGCTCGATTCAGCCTAGATCGTACGGTTCCCACGGGACAATCGAGCAATGCCGCCGCCTCGCTGTAGCTTTTTCCCTGGAGATCGCACAACGTCACCGGCTCGCGATAGTGATCGGGGAGCGTCAAAATGGCCTCGCGCAGCAATTTCACAATCTGTGCCTGCTCTAAATCCTCGAGAATTGTCTCGGCCTGCCCAGCCTTCGGGGCGGACTGGCCGTTTCCATTCACGCGATGCAGGTCCTCCACGGAAAGAGTCTTTCCAAAATCGTCCGACAACGGCGTGTACCGTCCTTCTCTTTCCTGTAGTTTGCGCAAATGGTTCCGCGCAATGCCAAAGAGAAACGCAGCCGGGGCTCCCTTTTTCTCGTCGTAGTTTCTGGCGTGGCGGATCAGGGTCAAAAACGTTTCCTGAACCACGTCCGCGGCCGATTGTGGGTTTCCGCTCATATGCACGGCGTACCGGTACAGTCCACCCTGATGGCGCCGGTAGAACTCCAAAAAAGCTTCATCGTCTCCCGCTACGAGACGCCTCAAAAGCTCCACATCACGTATTTCTACAGGCTCTGCCATCTACTCCGGTTGGACGTCTCTCCCGCGCTTACATGGTGAATTGCCGTTCCCGGCAGGAGGAGTTCCACTTTCTTGGCCTACTGGCCATGGCTACCAACGGATTGTAAACGAGCGTCTTGGTACATTCGCTGAGCTATTTAAACTTTCGTGAATTCCGGCGCAAACCGCCGACTGGAAACGGTTTCACGCTGCTGCTAAGATGCCATTCTGTGACAGAACGTTTTTCGAGCGGAATCGGGATCGAATTGCGGAACATTCACTGGGGGAGGCGAAAGATCATGCGGAACGCATTTCCACGCAGTGTTCGGGCGGCGCTCTGGACTGTGACGGTCGCGGCTGGCCTGATTTTCATGGCGGGCGCCCGCGCCCAGAACTCGAGTGGCGCGCCACAAACGCTGCGCGGGCAAGGCTCGTTCAACGACTGGTCCAATGAGCGGCCCGGGAACCACTACCTGATCACACCTTCCGATTTGCCCAAGCCATACGCCACGGATTCCGCTCCCAATCAATCGAAAGTCGTTCCGCGACCCGAAAACGCGTGGCCCAAGGTTCCGAGTGGCTTCAAAATCGATCAGGCGCTGACGGGCCTCGATTCGCCGCGCACGATTGTAGCGGCGCCGAACGGCGATCTCTTCGTGGCGGAAAGCAATCCTGGGCGCGTTCGCGTGCTTCGCGGATTTGGCGCCGACGGCAAAGTCGTAACCAACGAGGTATTCGCCTCCGACCTCACCTTGCCATACGGAATCGCGTTCTATCCTCCCGGCCCCGATCCGCAATACGTTTACATCGGCAACACGAATTCCATCGTGCGCTTCCCCTATAAGAACGGAGACCTCAAGGCCACGGGACCGGCGCAAGCGATCGTCGCCAGCATTCCTGGCGGATCGAAATACGGTGGCGGACACTGGACGCGCAGCCTGGTGTTTTCAAGCGACGGCAAGAAGCTGTACGTCGGCGTGGGTTCGAAAGCGAATGTTGCTGACGACCCCTCGGAGAAGAATCGCGCCGACGTGCTCGAATTCAATCCCGACGGAAGCGACATGCGCATCTACGCCGCGGGTGTTCGAAATGCTTCAGGCTTGACGATGAACCCCGAAACCGGCCAGCTTTGGGTCGCGGTGAACGAGCGCGACGCGCTGGGCGACGATCTGGTACCCGATTATGTCACGCACATTCAGGAGGGCGGATTCTACGGCTGGCCCTGGTATTACACAGGGCCGAATCAGGACCCGCGATTTGCGGGCCAGCATCCGGAACTCAAGGAGAAGGCCCTCGTCGGCGACGTGCTGCTGCAATCCCACTCCGCGCCGCTGACGCTTACGTTTTACGAAGGCAAGCAATTCCCTTCTGAATACCGCGGCGATCTCTTCGTCACGTCCCACGGCTCCTGGAACCGCGCCCACCGCACCGGCTACAAAGTCATCCGTATTTTTACTCCGAAGGGAAAGGCCACGGGAGAATACGAGGATTTTGTGACCGGATTCGTGGTGGATGACGCGAATGTTTGGGGCCGGCCCGTGGGCGTGACCGTGGCCGCTGACGGCGCTCTCGTGTTTACCGATGACGCGTCGAACAGCGTCTGGCGCGTGACGTACACCGGGAAATCGTCCGGGAACTAAGCGCGATCGAACACCGCAGGTAAAAAGCTTTCACCCCAGAGGCCACAGAGTTCCACAGAGAAAACCGTACGCATTTCTTCTCTGTAAAACTCTGTGGCCTTTCTCTGTATTCTCTGTGTTAAGCCTTTGACTTTTTCTGCTGCCCCATCGCACATTCCGCTTTTCACTCTTGCCCGGCGTTCCCTATAATCGCTGTTTCTCTTCTCAGATGGGAGCCACTTGGTACACGTTCTCGTAGACCGAATCCGCGCCGCGCTCGCCGCGCATATCCGCGAGCACTATCAACAGGACGTTCCCATCGTCACCGAGAAGCCCCCTCGCATTGAAATGGGCGAGGTCGCGACTCCCGTCTGCTTCGAGCTGGCCAAGCGCCTGAAGCGCGCCCCTCGCCAGATCGCCCAGGAAATTGCCGCGAGGCTTTCTCCCATCGAGGGAGTCGATCGCCTGGAAATCGCCGGTGCGGGTTACGTAAATTTCTATTTTTCGCGCGCCGTATTTCTCGCCGCGTCCCTAAGAGAAGCGGGCGCGCCGCTTGCAGACCCGCCTGCCAACGCGCCGAAATGTATCGTCGAGCACACCAACATCAATCCCAATAAGGCCGCCCACATCGGCCACCTGCGCAACGCCGCGCTGGGCGACACGTTCGTCCGCCTGCTTCGCAGAGACGGCCAGCGCGTCGAGGTGCAAAACTACATCGACAACACCGGCGTCCAGGTCGCGGACGTGGTCATCGGATTTCTGCACATTGCGAAGAAGACGCCCGACGAGGTTCGCGCCCTGGCCGCGCAGCCGAAATTCGATTACTACTGCTGGGACTTGTATGCGAGCGTCGCCCGTTATTTCGACGAAGACAAGACGCGAGCCGCGCTGCGCGGCGAAACGCTGAAGTCGATTGAAGAGGGTGCGGGCGCTGCTGCGGAAATGGCCGGCATCGTCGCTCCGGCGATCGTTCGCTGCCATTTGAGCACGATGGAGCGCCTCGGCATCGAGTACGATTTACTCCCGCGCGAGAGTGAAATCCTGCACCTGAAATTCTGGGAAGCGGCGTTCAAGCAACTGAAAGAGCGCAACGCGATTCACCTTGCCGCTTCCGGAAAAAACGCGGGCTGCTGGGTGATGCGACTGAATGACAGCGCGGATGCCACCGATGCGGCGGGCGAGGACGACGACGCGAAAATTATCGTCCGATCGAACGGCACGGTGACGTACGTCGGCAAGGACATCGCCTACCAGCTCTGGAAGTTCGGGCTGCTCGGGCCGGATTTTCGCTACGAGAAATTTTACACGTATCCCGCGGGCCACACATTGTGGTCCAGCACTTCTGGCCGGGGCGACTCCGCGGCGCCCGCCTTTGGCCGCGCCTCGATCGTCTACAACGTGATCGACGCGCGGCAAGCGTATCTGCAAAACGTCGTCGTAGCGGGGCTACGCGGGCTCGGCTACGAAGAACAGGCCAATCGCTCGGTCCATTTTTCGTATGAAATTGTCGCGCTCACGCCGCGATGCGCCGCGGAACTCGGCTACACACTGAGCGAGGAAGAAGCAAAGAAACCGTACGTCGAAGTCAGCGGCCGGAAAGGCCTCGGCGTCAAAGCCGACGACCTGCTCGACCAGCTCGAAGCCGCGGCCCGCGCCGAAGTGGACGAGCGCCATCCGGACACGCCCGACGTCGAGCGCGCCGCCATCGCGCACGCTATCGCCATCGGCGCGCTTCGCTATTTCCTTCTGAAATTCACGCGCACCGCCACCATCGCTTTCGATTTCAAGGATGCACTGAGTTTCGAGGGTGAGACCGGTCCGTATTGCCAGTATGCCGTCGTCCGCGTGCGAAATATATTTCGCAAGCTTCGCGACGAGCAGCCCGACTTCGATGCATCGTCGCTGGAGGAGGTAGATACAAACGCCGCTGCAGAACTATTCGGTGGCCCCGACGGAAACGCGTTCTGGGAGGTGACGTTCCTCGCGGCATCGCTCGACACGCAAATCGACGCCGCGGTGGGCGCGCAAGAACCTGCCTTCGTCGCCAAATACGCCTTCCAACTCGCGCAGGGCTTCAACCTTTTCTATCACCATCACCACATCCTCACGGAAAGCGACCCCGCGAAGAAGAAGTTTCTCCTGCAACTGAGCCGCCTGGTCGAAGTTCAGCTCGTCGCCGCGCTCGAGCTGCTTGGGATCGAATCTCCTGAAAAGATGTAGGGAACGGTGGTCCACAGCCTGAACCCGATACTTCTGCAATTAGTTGACATTGTCCATCAATATGATGGACTATAGCGCTCATGGCTCCTGCGAACTCAGACCCTTCGCTCAAATCCAATGTCGCGGACTTTCGCCGCTTTAACCGAGCCTATACCCGCCTCATTGGAGTGCTCGACGAAGAGTGGCTCAAGGGCGGGTACAGCCTGGCCGAGGCTCGAGTCCTCTATGAGCTTGCCACGCGCCGGACGCCCACCGCGAAGGAGATCGGGGTTGCTCTCGGCATGGACCCGGCGTACCTGAGCCGCATTCTGCGGCGGTTCGAGAAGGCTTCCCTGCTGAAACGCGCGGCCTCGAAAACGGACGGCCGTTCGGCCTGTTTGGCACTTACGCGCAAGGGCAAATCCACGTTCGACAAGCTAAACGCGCTTTCCGAGGAACAGGCCTGCGGCATCCTGAGCGCACTTCCGCCGACCGAACAAACCAAGCTCATTGGCTCGATTCATGCGATCGAACACTCGTTGATGCCGGGCGCTCAGGAAAAGGCGCGGGTCGTCCTGCGTCCACATCGGCCCGGCGATATGGGTTGGGTGGTGCATCGCGAAGCCGCGCTTTACACCCAGGAGTACGGATTCAACGAGGAATTCGAAGCGCTCGCGGCGCGCATTGTCGCCGATTTCCTTACGGACTTCGATCCCAGGCG
>Ga0210410_10004126_pt1 | contig 12756 bp, 5 predicted proteins | sample IncBWC4MmetaG_FD_161058 | JGI IMG/M metagenome (GOLD analysis project Ga0210410, IMG submission 161058) | Forest soil microbial communities from Barre Woods Harvard Forest LTER site, Petersham, Massachusetts, United States - Inc-BW-C-4-M | ecosystem: Environmental > Terrestrial > Soil >... | reverse complement strand
CTGCATCTTGCGCGCGCCGAATAACTCGCCAACCGTCCGCATCCCATCGAGCAACACCGTGTTGATCAGTTCCAGCGGCGTGTACTCGTGCAGCGCATCTTCAAGTAGCTCTTCCAGAGTTTTCTTATGCGCCCCCTCGCCTACTGCTTTCTCGCCGTTGATGATGGCGAACTTCAGTTTGTCGTCAACCGAAAGAGTCTCGACGTGGGCGGTCGTCGCACCCTGTATCTTGCCCTTGGTTGCGGCGAAGTGCTGCATGTATTTCTGCAGCGGATCGCCGTCCGAGCGGTCCTGGTAGATCAACTTGCGCGCGAGTTCAACCTCTTCATGAGGAATTTTGTAGAGCGGGTAGATTTTTGTGTAGTTGACGATGGCCATGTCCAGGCCATAATCCACCGCCTCGTGCATGAAAACTGAATTCAAAACTCGCCGGGGATAGGCATCCAGGCCAAACGAGATGTTGCTGACCCCGAGAATCGTCTTCACGTCGGGGAGTTCTTGTTTGATCCGTTTGATCGCGTTCAACGTCTCCATTCCCGCCGAACGGTACTCCTCTTGCCCGGTAGAAATCGGAAGCGTCAGCGCATCGAAAATAATGTCCACGGGGCGAATGCCGTACTTCGTCGTTGCCAGCTCGTAAATACGCTTGGCAATCGCCGTCTTCTTCTCGGCAGTCAACGCCATTCCATCTTCATCAATAGTGAGCGCAATCACGGCCGCGCCGTATCGCTTCGCCATGGGCAGGACCTTCGAAGTGCGCTTCTCCCCGTCCTCGAGATTGATGGAATTGATGATCGCTTTCCCCGGAATACGCTTGAGCGCCTCTTCGACCACATCCGCCTCGGTCGAATCGACAAGAATGGGCGCGGGCACGCGGGTTGCGACTTTTTCAAGAATCGCGGTGATGTATCCCTTTTCATCCTCGCCAACGATGGCGCAGCAAAGATCGAGCATGTGCGAGCCTTCGTTCACCAATTTCTTGGCCAGCGCCAGAATGTCGTCGTACTTCTTGCCGCGCACCAGGTTGCGGAAGTGCTCAACCCGCGTCGTTGTATTCATTTCTTCGGCGACGACCAGCGGCTTGGGATCAAGGTCGAGAGGAACTGAAGTGTAGGCGCTCGAAGCGGCCGCAGTCGGCTTCACTTCGCGCTTGGCGGGTTCGATGCCGGAAACCGCGTCCACCACGGCCTTCAAGTGTTCAGGCGTCGTGCCGCAGCAACCGCCGACGATGCGGACGCCATAGTCCTGTACAAAAAGCTTGTGGTATCGCGCCAGCACTTCCGGCGTTAGCTTGAAAACTGCAACTCCGCCTTCGTTCTGCGGCAGCCCAGCGTTGGGCAGCACGGAAACGTGCTTGGCCGAGTTTGCGCCCAAAAAGCGTACCGCATCGTTCATTTCCACCGGCCCAGTCGCGCAGTTGAGGCCGATGATGTCCACATCCAACGGCTCGAGCGCAGTTAGTGCTGCTCCGATCTCCGTTCCCAGCAGCATCGCCCCAGTCTCCTGCAGCGTGACTTGTACCTGCAGCGGCAGCCGCTTTCCGGTCTTTTGCATCGCATCTAACACTGCAATCGTGGCGATTTTCGCCTGCATAAGGTCCTGGCAGGTCTCGACCAGCAAAATGTCAACGCCACCTTCGATCAGTGCCAGTGCCTGTTCCAGGTACGTTTTATGCATTTCTTCAAAGGTAATGTGACCTAGGGAAGGCAATTTCGTGGTCGGACCCATCGAGCCGGCGACGAACCTGGGCTTGTCTTTGGTGGAGAACTGGGCGGCAACTTCCCTCGCGAGCCTAGCGGCCGCGATGTTGATTTCAGTGGCCCGGTCGGCGAAGCGGAACTCACCCAACACGACGCTCTGTCCGTTGAACGTATCGGTCTCGATGACGTCACACCCGACGCTCAGGAAGCTGGCGTGAATGTCGCGAATAATATCGGGACGGCTCAGGACCAGAATTTCGTTGCAGTTTTCCTGGCCCCAATAATCGTCAAGCGTGGGGTTGTGCTTGTGGACGCTGGTGCCCATCGCGCCGTCGTAGATGACGACGCGCTCGCGAACGGTTTGGAGAAAATCAGACATTGGCTTCTGTCGTTGGTCGTTGGTCATTGGTCGTCGGTCAACGGCGGTCTCGATCCCCGCCGACTCAGCCAGTCTGCCGCATTCGGCTAACGACCAACGACCAATGACCAACGACTACCGCATATACGAACGCCGGTCCTCGGTTGGAGGACCGGCGTCTTTCGGACGGAAACTGGAAACCCTAGCTCCCCTGGACCGGCAATGCCGGCGCGCCACCCGCCACCTCAGATTGATTGAATACCGCGTTTGCTCCCATGTGTGCTGGCTGGGGGGCCAGCATCTGTTCTTTGCGGTAAATCAAGTTGCTGGCGTTGAAGCTGGCGATTTCGAAGCCGTGCCCGTGGGTGATCGCATCCGTGGGACAAGCTTCGACACAGTATCCACAGAAGATGCATCGATTGTAGTCGATGTTATAAACCTTGGCGTAGCGCTCCGCCCCGCTCACCCGGCGCTCGGCGGTATTTTCCGCAGCCTCGATATAAATGCAGTTCGAGGGACACGCAGCCGCGCACAGGAAACACGCGACGCACTTTTCCAATCCATTCTCATCGCGCTGCAGCACGTGCACGCCGCGAAAACGTTCCTGGAACTTCGCGCCCCGGAGCGGCCCCGGCCCATCGGGATAATTTTCCACCTGCGTGGGCTGAAACATCTCCATGAAGGTGATGCTCATGCCCTTGGCGATGGCCGCAATGTTCTCCAGGATCGGCATACCTGATTAGTATAGCGGAAGGAGCGCTCCGACCGCAGGATGAGGCAGCGAACGGGGCCGTAGGCGCGGCGGAAGGTGGAAATTCGCAGTGGTTGCCAGTGGGTGGCGCTTGGAATGTGAAGTGGTGACAATCAATGGGCCAGCGATCACAGCCATTTGTCAAAAGATTGTCAAATCATGTTTCTCCGATTGACTTGCGGACCTTCCGAGAGCAGCATTCCCCTGGCACAGGAGGACAGAATGAAACGACATCTTGCCCGATCGGTCTCGCCGCTTTCGCCTTGTCTCCATCAGCGCGTTAACAGCTATGCGCTGATGGCCAGCGCGGCAGGCATGAGCGTGCTATCCCTGGCGCAACCAGCCGACGCGAAGATCATTTACACTCCCGCTCACGTCAAGATCGTTCCCAATCACGGCGAAATATATTTCGACCTTAACCACGACGGAGTTAACGATTTCGGCTTTTATGCTAGTTCCGCTCGCACCACGTCCGGGTTCCTAGGACGTCTGGATGTAGGACCCGCTAAACTACAGCAAGGCAATGGGGTCTGGTCGGTTCAGAGCGGCCGTCATGCGTGCGCCGCGGCCCTGCGCAAGGGCGTTCGAGTCGGACCCAAGAGGCCGTTCAATTCTAATAATGTGGTGATGGCGTTCGCCAGTAGCACAGCTGGAGGCAAGGGCACAGCGTTCTGCCCCTGGGTCGGTCTGACCAAATCCAGCTATCTCGGCCTGAAGTTTACTATCAAGGGAAAGGTCCACTTCGGGTGGGCGCGTGTGGGCGGCGGGTTCTTGACTGGCTATGCCTACGAGAACATCGCGAATAAGGCGATTATCACTGGCGCGACCGGGCGGGATGAGGTCGTGGAAGCATCAGACGCATCTCAAACCGCACCCATTCCAAGGGCAGCCAGCCTTGGCTTCTTGGCCTTGGGATCGCCGGGACTATCCATCTGGCGGCGGAAAGAGCAGCAAGCTGATTCCAAGCGTTAATAATGGACTGACGTCGGCCGCCTGCATGCACGTGGGCAGGGTGCGCTTTATCTCCAAGATGCTCCTAGTGCTGGGTATTCAGCTCAGCATAATAGTTGAAAGAGGCCAAAGCAACCTGATCATTGCCAGGAATATAGAAGCCGAACTTCCCCCCGGCCAGATTCGCGCCGGGAGAGGTCCACTTGTCCAGCGTCACCCACGTGTCGCCCTCTCGGATTTGGTGAACGATCTCGGTTGAAGTCACGTGAATCTGGATGCTATGGAAACTCTTCTTGTCAGTCCTGTGTGGCACTTTGACTTCGGCCGATTTCTGTCCGTTGTGCATCACGGTCTGATAAAAATTGTTTTCGTCCATTTGAAACAGAACGTAATTGTTTGGGTCCAGATAGTTCACCACCCACTGCAGCCGGTGACCTTTTTGTAGCATTGCAGAAAAAACGAATGTTCCCGATGCGGGGGAAGCACCGTACAGGACGAAATCTCCGCCTTTGCGCGCGAAGCCGTTCTTGTCGGGCTTCCAACCACTCGGGTCATCCCACTTCGACATGCCGCCGGGGGCCGGCAAATCAAGGCTCTTCGATTGGCCAGCCGCGACTTCCAGAGTAGACGAGCGGGTCACATTGTCGGCGGTTCGCGCCGTGAGAGTGTAGGTGCCCGGAGGCAGACTCAGCGCATTGCCGGTAGTCACTTTGACTGGGGCCTCTCCTGCTTTGACCAGGCTCACCGCGGCGTCGGGAGGTGAAAAGGTGATGCGCAACTCGCCTGTGCCCGCTTCCAAGCTTGCCTCGGCGCCGGCCAGCGCCACATTGACGCCTGCGACGAAGTGCTTCTGCATCCGCTTCGTGCTAAATCGATCCTTGCGCAGCTCGACCGCATGGTCACCGGGATTGATCGTCGCGATCGTGAAAGTTCCATCCGGCTGCACAAGTCCCACCGGCGCCTGATCAACGAAAACTTGCGCCCCCGGCGTCCCGCCCTGGATGGACAGCGAAGCCAGATGCGGAATCGGTTGCAGGTTGAAGGTCAGCTTGTTCTGTTCACCTTTGCGAACCCGGGCCTTCTGCTGCGGAAGATCCTGAAACCCGGCTTTGCTGACAGTGACCACATAATCTTTAGGCTCGAGATTTGGAATGCGCAGTTGTCCGGCTTGAGTGGTGCTTTTCTGAAGTTGTCCATTGAGATAGACCCGCGCCTTATCCTGCCCAGTTATGACCACGAGAGTGCCGATGTTCTGTCCGGATTCGATAAAAGCAGCTAGCGCGGGCGCAGCCGCGACGTCAACATCCAGTTTGTACTGATCCTTCCCATGGGTGAGGGCCAGTTCGTGAGTCGCGAGTGAAACTTGAGGGAGTTCCCATCCGTCCTGTGGCATGGTGGTTGGTTCCTGCCCGTCAAAACTCAGCTTGGCGGCCGGATCGCTGCAATAAACGTGCACGCGGCTGCCGAGATTGCTTACAACCACGGCCAACAAACCGTTGGCAGCGATCGGCCCCTTGACCGCCGGCACAGCGCCTGCGTCGCTGGAAAACGCGAGGGATGCCGTTCCCTGCGTACCTTCAAACTTCAGCGTGTGTGCGCCGGGAGTGAGTTTGTCGACTGTCCACTGAGCGCCCCCAAGTTCCACGGCTGGCTGGTCGTCAAACGAAACTTTGCCAGCGCCAGTGTCGGAAGACAATCTTAGCGTGGGCAGTGCCGGTTCAAGCGTGAGGTCGATAGAAACAGCTGGGCCAGCCTTCACGTCGACTGACCTGCTTCTGGTTTGATAGCCATCCAACTGCGCTTCGATCTGATAACTTCCAGCGGGTAGATCCACTTGCAGGTCGGAAGCGCCGCGAACTTCGTGGTTAATCCGAATGGTCGCGCCCGGCGAGGTGTGCACCCGCACCTTGAACTGCGCCACGGGTACGGTTGACGCGTGGCGATGCCTTACGAGAAAAAAGGCGAACAACAGCACGGCCGCAACAGCAGCGGCGATCACGGCAAGCGGGAGTTGCATCGAACTCTTGGTCCGGGCTGAACTCACCGCGGCGCCGGGTTGCCGTTCCTGCCGTGGCGGGGATTTGAGAGGAGGTGGCGCCACAGGCAACTCCGCGATCGGCGGCTGCGGTGCAGGGGTGCTTGCGTTCACGGAAGCGGATGAAGGCGGGATCTCCATCGTCTCCGGCGAATAGATCGAGGCCGTTGCGCCGCCGCCTCCAGCAGACGAAGCTTGTGGCCGCTGCGGCTCGACCATCCCACTCGGACGCTTTCCCTCGACTGCCGGCATCTTCAGCCGCCCCAGAAGAGCATTCGCCACCGCGAGAACTTCCTCGTCTTCGAGATACTTGCCGGCAAGAGTTTGGACGCGTTCTCCGAAGACCTGTTTCACCGCCGGATCGGTGATGGTTTCAGCTTCGCGCTCCATCCGCCGCAACTCCTCCAAGTCGCGGCGCCGCATCTGACGTTGCTGGGACTGAAGCTCTCGCTGCACCGTTTCCTGAATCTGAGTCAGGCGCGGCTCGCGCGGATAAGACGCCAGCGCCGCTTCAATGCGAGACAACGAACCCGCCAAATCGCCCGCGGCTTGCAGCTTGCGCGCCTGCGAGAGGCACTCGCCCACGATCTGTTCCCGCTTTTGATCCAGAATCAGAGTGCGAACAGTCTTGGAAAGAGGATGGCGCGGATTCAGTTCGAAAGCCTGCTGCGCCAACTCGTCGGCTTCCTGCCAATTGGTTTCCGCCAGCAGACGCGCCTGCTCCACCAACGCATTGGAAAACACCGCCCGGGTCAGCGCATTGTGTTCGTCCAATTCATAGGCTTCTCGCAGCAGCTTGATCCCGTCGGCAAACCGACTTTGCGTGCATAGCTCCTGGCCTTCGGTCATCAGGCGATGCGCTTCCGTTGCGCGCTGGACGCCATCGTTGGCCAGCTTTCCCAGTTCCGCCAACTCGGCATCGTTGGGAAACTCCGCCGCGGCCTGCTCCAGAAGGCTGAGTGCGCGCGCGTAGTCGGTGGAATGCAGGCGCTCATCGATCTGCTCGACCAGCTTGGTTTTGGCTTCGATACGCGATTGCTGCTCGCGCCGTTTCTGGAGCCGCTCGACTTCAAACTTAACCCCCGGATACTGGCTGTAGATCGTGCGCAGGATTTCCCAATCATTAAGCGCGTCGCCAAATGCACCCTCCTCTTCGTGATGATGGGCGCGGGCAACGATGGAGTTCACCAGGTCTCGCTTGTCCTTGACCAGCCGCAAGGCGCGCTGGAAGTGAGTTTCATCGGGATGCAGATGAAGCGCCTCTTTGAGGATGTTGACTCGCTTATCGAGATCAGGTTCCGCCTCCACTTGCCGGTCCACCGAAGCCACATACGCTGACAGTTGCTGGCGCTGCTGCTCCTCCACGTCATACTTCAACGCCTGAAAAATCGCGTTCGCGGGATACTTGGCCAGATACGTGTCACAAACCGCCAGCGCCTTGCTGAAGTTACTTTCCGCCAGAAGCTTGCGAGCCTCCGCATAGGCAGTGTTCATGGCGTCGTGCTCGGAGCGGACCTCGTTGTAAAAGCCCTGGTAGGTGGCACTGCCCTCGGGGCTGGAAACATCTGGAGCCCGGCGGTCCAGTTCGAGAACCACCGCCAGCTTGGTGAGAGCGCTGCTGACGTCGCCGCGCTGCCAGGCATCCATTGCCTGACGATGGATCTGCGCTTTCTCCTGCCGCAGCTTGTTGTATTCCTGTTCCTGGCGATCCACTTCAGCGATCAGTTGTAGCGCGCGAGCCTCCTTGGGCCGAAGCTGCAGGACGTTCTGCAAGGCTTCGCGAGCGTGAGGATACGCGTGATTATCAGTGTGCTGCCGCGCCAGCCGGTACCAGTTTTCAATCTGCTTCTCGCTGCGCCGGCTTTCGATCTTGCTCTTCAGCGACAGCGCGGATGAATTGTCAGGTTCGATTTCCAGGACTTCCTGAAGTTTCTGCAGAGCCAGCGGATCTTCCTCTTCCTCATACCGCGCCTTGGCCGCATCCAGCAACTGGGCGATGGTTCTCCGCCTGACGGTCGTGTCCAGTTGATGGCGCAGGGTAGTGATGGATGAATCGATGTGACCCTCGGCTTCCAACTCGCCGAGAATTTCTCCGGCGAACTGATAATCCCCGGTTTCGAGAGCCTTGCTTGCGCGCTCCAGTCGGGGACGGGTACGTGATGGATCGAAGAACTCGATGGGTTCGTTGCGCAGCGCTTTGTTGAGCGCATCGCTGAATTCACGCGCGCTAGAGAAGCGATGCCAGGGCTGCTTCGCCATTCCTTTATGCACCACGCGCCCGATCGATTGACTGACCGCGGGATTGATATCGGAAGCCGGAGGCGGAACCTGCCGCCGGATGGCTTCAACAATCTCGTCGGCCCGAGCCCGTTGGAATGGCTGCCGTCCGGTGAGCGCTTCGTAGGCAACCACGCTCAGCGAAAAAATATCGGAGAGCCCCGACAACGGCTTCATCTCAATCTGCTCGGGAGACATGTACAGCAACGTCCCTTTTTGCGCTCGCGTGGAATGCGTGTCGGTCATGTGGGCCACGCCGAAATCGATGATCTTGACCGAGTCGTCTTCCATCACGAAAATGTTGCTCGGCTTCAGGTCCCGATGCACCAGACCGCGCTCGTGCGCCGCCTGCAAGCCACGGCAAGTCTGGGAAATAATCCCGATCGCGCGCTCGACGGTCAGGCGATGGCTGGCCTGACGAATGAATGCATCCAGCGTGGTGCCGGGCAGCAGAGGCATGACGAAGTAAGGTTTCTTCTTACCTTCTTCGTCAAATTCGCCAATATCAAAAATCTCAATGATATTGGGATGGCTCATGGATGCGAGCACATCGCATTCCTTGTAAAACAACTGGAGCGAAGCGGGGTCGGGAATATCGAGAATCGTCTTGACCGCCACTTCCCGGCGAATCACTGTGTCATAGGCCCGGTAAACCAAACCCATCCCACCCTGGCCGAGAACCTCCCGCACCTCGTACCGCCCAGCCAGTTTTCGCGGTGTGACAGAACCTTCCATGAACCCCTCCCCAGGGGGAATGAGCATGTTAATGCTTTTAGCAGAAAAAAGGACCCCTGTTGTGCAAGAAACGCCGGCATCAGAATACTTGCAATGCCGGGGCATTGTTTCCACCGCGGTGCGGCTTTACGACAATCTCCACATCCTGGTCGAGCGCCACCAGAAAGCGCAGAAGGCGTTCAACGGAAAACTGCCGAAACTCACCGCGCAGCATCTTCGACACATCGGGCTGGCGGACGCCAAACAAGTCGGCGGCCTGGACCTGTTTCAGGCCGCGATCTTTCATGATCGTGTCGATCTTGAATACCAACTGCGCCTTGACCAAATGCTCCCCCGCGTTCGGCACGCCGATATCCTTGAACACATTGCGGCTTCCGGTTTCGTATCCCTTCTTGTTGCTCATAGGCAATCTCTAATATAGTGAAATCACTATACTGGATCAAGCGGATCACTGCTTGACCGGCCCTGCCGGTTTTTGGGCTTGACTGCGTTGTTCTATCAAGATAATCTATGTCTGGCAGCATTATCTATTGGATAATGCGAGATCTTTGACAATCTAAAACTGAGCACTCAGTCCCAAAACGGACCGCGAGCGACCGCACACCTCGTCGTAACTCCCACGTTGTCTAGATTTTGCGTGTAACTCCTGAAAACTCAAAGATCTAGCACATGGTGAAAATGTAAGTCGTTTCCTCTCTAGATTTTGCAGCCAGATGGGGGAGGGGGGGGCCCGGTACTAAACAGTAAATCCCGTCCCGATGTGGAAAAAGTGAGAGGCGCCAGCCGTCACGCTCTGGCCGAGCGGACCAACCCACAAGCTACTGCGGAGGCGCACCCGACGCCGAGGCTTGCGCAACCCCCGCGGCGAATCGATTGGGTTGCGGACGATATCCGTTCCGCGTGCGGATGTGGTACTTCTTCAGACGATCGCCCACCAGTTTCACCGTGATCCCGCGCCAGCCGCGATTGGGATTGGCCTGCGGGTAGTAGCTGAGCGAGTAGAGATGCGCCAGGTCATCACGGATCGAGGCGAACGCACGTTGTTCGTCTCTCCAGTTCTTGGCGAAGTAGGCCTTGCCTCCCGTAGCCGCGGTCATGCGTTCAAATACCGCGGTGGAAACAGGCTCCAATTTAGCTAGCTGAGTGCTGATCATGTAAATCGCGGTCCCGGTCGATTGGGCCAACTCGGCCACGTCCTCGGGAGGCACCATGCTGGAGTTGTCGGGGCCGTTCGAGAAAACCACGACAACCTTTTTCCCGGTGTAGTGCGCGGCATCTTTTATGGTCAACAACAGGCAGTTATAGAGGGCGGCATCGTCTCCGGCGACCGTGGCCCGCACGCCCCGCAAAACCTGCGACCGGTCGGCAGTAAGGGGGGCGGCCCGGGAGAGGTCACGGCTGTAGGAATACAAAGCCACCTTGTCCGCGGTTTCGAGCGAGCGCACGAAATCCGCGATCGCATCCTGGGCGAAGACGAAGCCGCGGTACATGTAGTTGCTGGTGTCAAAGAGGAGGAAAACGTTAGCCCCAGCTACCATCGAACCAAGGCTTTGGTCGTCCGCGGACTTTTGATCCGGCTGGAGTGGTTGGCCGGCGACCGCGGGTTTTCCATCGGGCGCGACGTCCGCCACTCTGTACGCGGGCTCGTTGCCTTCTCCGAAGGTGGCGAGTTTCTGGGGAATGCTGTCCTCGACGATCGCGAAGTCCGATGGACGAAGCCCGGTAATATAGTTCCCCTTGACGTCGGTCACGGCGACGTTCAACTGCACCATGTCAACCACGACGCGAATGTTCGGTTCGCTCTCCTGGGCCGCCATCCGAGTTTCAGGGCTGGAGACAAGGGTTAGCGCTAGCGCGAGAGATAGAATGTAATTCTTTGCCATAGGTCCTGTTCACCACAACGCTTTACGGCTGCGTAATCGCTGCCGTGGATAATGAAGCAATCTTGCCCTGCCGGAATTCTTCTCCGGTTTCCCGCATGGCGCGAAGCAAAGCCGGCCAGTCTTCGAACTCACTGGCAAAAATCTTTTCGACCATGCGATGAGTCAGCTCGGGAACCAGGCGGTTCAACAGCACTGGAGAATAGCCCTTTTCATCCGCAAGGCGGGCCCAATACAAATTGCTGGAATCCCAGGTTTCCGCCAGCAGGCGGCTGGAATAGCCCTCGAACGCAGGAAATGGTTTCGTGTTCAGCAACTCGCGAGCGTAACTCTGCGTCAGGATGGGATGAGGCACGCCGAAATCTCGCGACAGCCGTTCCAGACTAATTTCTGCCGGATACCGGCGGTTAAGGCTTTCTAGCTCCTGACCAGCTGGCCCCAAGGTGGTGGTTTCTGCCGAAAATCTTCGACGAAATTCGGCGGCGAGGTAGAAAGTGTCTGCCGGCGTGGTTCGGGGATAAACATCAGGCACGCGTCCTGCACGCAGCGCCTGCTCCACTCGTTCGGAGACCGCTGGCTCCATGCGGTCCGAAAGGATGTTCATCACCTTGCTGCGCAGCGCTTCATCTCCCGCAGAGGCGGTCAAAAGCTCCTCTCCGGTTCGCTGATAAAGCGCGACCGCGTGAAGTTCACTTGGGCTCACGTCCCACCAGCGTGGCAAGGTTGCGTTGATCAAAAGGCCCGGAACCAACTCTCGCCAGATCAGCGCCTGAACATTTTCTGGAGCGATGAAATCCTGCTCCACTTGTGCCAGGACATAGGGCAAGTCGGCGAGCGAGCCGACCAGATGGGCGCCGCCTCCCGCCGGAGATCCTTCTCCAAACAACTGGGGAGCTTGCCAGACGCGTTCCACGCCCGCGACCGTATCCCCGGAGAAATCATGGGAGCGAACAAGCAGCGGATTGTGGTGAAGAACTTGAGCGCCCGGCGGTTCGTAGTAGGCGTAGTTCAAACCCACCAGAGTATCGCGCAGGAACGGAGCCAGTTGGCCGCGAGATTCCAGCAGTTGCTCGCGTGAGGCGGCCGACTTAATCACTTTCGCCAGATCCGTCCGCATCTGCAATTCGGTGTGGCGGTTGTTGTAAATTCCGGTTGCCCATTGTGTTCTCTCGCCGCTACTGAAGATCGGACGCGGCATCTCGAATTCCCGCAGTTCACCGGCCAGCGCGACTAACCCCTCGCTGGCTGCCGTTCCTCGCGCCATGGCGTTCAAACCATCGCCAACACCCAAGACAGTGTCCAGAGAAACCAGGCGCTGGCCGTCCAGTACCGAGCGAATTCCGTTGGCCATCTCCTGGTGCATGCGCTGGCCGTCCGGACTCGCTTGCTGGGGGCCCGCGAGCAGATCGATGATTTCGTCCTGAGCCACATTGCGCTGGCCGGTTGCCGCCAGCAAGAGTTCTCCTAACGAGTCGCGGCCCGCGTCGAAGAGTTGAGAGGAGGAGTCGACCTTGCCGAAAGGCTTGATCACTTTCTGCCACGAATCATTCAACCCTGCGCTCTGTATCTGTCCTTGACGCGCCAGAATCTGCCAAAGCCCAATGTTCGCCTGAAAAATTCCCATGGCGTTGCCGCGCAACACGTGGCTGGGAGTGTTGCCCAGAGCCTCGGCCACAGTGAGAAAGTGGGTGATGGACGCGTCGGTCAAATCTGGAAACTCGGAAAAGATCAAATACTGATTGCTGAATTCCGCGAATCGGCTGGCCAGCAAGCGCACGGTTTGCGGACTCAACCGATTTCCCGGAGGCCGTCGGTTATCCAGTTCGCTCAACATCAAATAAACTTGCAGCGGTCCGGTTTCCGTTTCGACGCGACACAGCGCAAACATGGCTTCGGCCAGCTGCTCGGGATGGTCCAGGTGACTGGCGCGCTTGCCCCAGTCACGGACGATCTTAGAATGGTTTTTCTGGCGAAGAATCTCCTTCCAGGTCGCCAGATTTCCTGGAACGTAGGGTTCTCCGGAGGGCTCCCACTGCAAGCGGGTCGCCAGCAGCAAGAGCGCGGGAGCC
>Ga0210410_10004125_pt1 | contig 12756 bp, 8 predicted proteins | sample IncBWC4MmetaG_FD_161058 | JGI IMG/M metagenome (GOLD analysis project Ga0210410, IMG submission 161058) | Forest soil microbial communities from Barre Woods Harvard Forest LTER site, Petersham, Massachusetts, United States - Inc-BW-C-4-M | ecosystem: Environmental > Terrestrial > Soil >... | reverse complement strand
ACCCCAGTGGTGCTCCTACGCACCCCCACCGACATCTTCCCGGAAATCAACATTCCGGTGATCAGCCTCATATGGAACTACACCGGGCTCGAGCCGCAGGAAATGGAACAGCGGATCACCACGAACTCCGAGCGCGCCGTCACCACCCTCGTCAACGACATCGAGCATATTGAGTCCCAGTCGCTGAATGGCATAGCCGTGGTGAAGATCTACTTTCAGCCCACAGCCAACGTTCAAACCGCTCTGGCGCAGACGACGGCTATCGTGCAGACGATCTTGAGGAGCCTGCCGCCCGGAACGACGCCCCCCCTGGTCGCCATCTATTCCGCATCGACCGTGCCCGTAATTCAGATCGGTTTGACCAGCGACACGCTCAGCGAGCAAGCCCTCTTCGACTTTGGTAATAACTTCATTCGCACGCAGTTGGCCACCGTCCAGGGCGCCGCTTTACCGTTTCCATATGGTGGGAAACAACGGCAAGTCGATGTGGACCTCAATTCGCAATCGCTTCAGGCCAAAGGCCTCTCCCCGGTAGATATCGTAAATGCGGTGAACGCGCAAAATCTCATCCTGCCGACCGGCACCGCCAAGCTGGGCACCCTCGAGTACAACGTCGAAATGAACGGCAGCCCGCAGACCGTCCAGGAGCTAAACGATTTGCCGGTAAAGACCGTGAACGGCGCAACCATCTATCTGCGCGACGTGGCTCACGTGCGCGACGGATTCGCGCCGCAAACAAACATTGTGCGCGCCAACGGCCAGCGCGGCGCACTTATGGCCGTATACAAAACCGGTGGCGCGTCCACCCTCGATATCGTCGCGCGCGTGAAGCAGACCATTCAGAACTACATGGGCTCCCTCCCGGAGAGCTTGCACGTCACAATGTTTTTCGATCAGTCTGTCTTCGTGCGCGCTTCCATTCAAGGCGTCCTCCGCGAAGCGCTGATTGCCGCCTGCCTGACGGCCATAATGATTCTGCTCTTCCTCGGCAATTGGAAGAGCACGCTCATCATCGCCATTTCCATTCCGCTCTCGATCCTCGTGAGTATTCTCCTGCTTAGCGCTCTGCACGAAACCATCAACATCATGACCCTCGGCGGCCTGGCGCTCGCCGTGGGCATTTTGGTGGACGACGCCACCGTCGAAATCGAAAACATTAACCGCAACTTGGCCATGGGCAAGGAAACCGTCCAAGCCATTCTGGACGGAGCGCAGCAGATCGCCGTTCCCGCGCTAGTGTCCACCCTGTGCATCTGCATCGTCTTCATTCCTATGTTCTTTCTGTCAGGAGTGGCGCGCTTTCTGTTCGTTCCGCTAGCCGAAGCGGTTTCCTTCGCCATGCTCGCCTCCTACATGTGGTCGCGTACGATTGTGCCCACGCTGGCTATGTACCTCCTGTCCGCCGAGGACGAATACCGCCCCGAAGAACACAAGGGAGAGAAGCAAGGCTTCTTCCGCCGCTACCAGCAACGTTTCGAGCATTACTTTGAACGCTTCCGAGAGGGGTACCGGAATGCGCTGAACACCGCTCTCGAGAGTTCTACGCTCTTTGCCGCATCTTTTTTCGCCTTCTGCCTGCTTTCGGCGGGACTAGTTTTCGTGCTTGGTCGCGACTTTTTCCCCAAAGTGGACGCCGGGCAAATCCGGCTGCACTTCCGTGCGCGTACAGGATTGCGGATCGAAGAGACTGCCCGGCTCGCCGACCAGATCGATTCGGTAATCCGCGAAACGATTCCGAGCGATGAATTGCAGACAATATTGGACAACCTGGGCGTTCCTTATAGCGGCATCAACCTTAGTTACAGCAATTCCGGCACATTCGGAACTTCGGATGGCGAAATCCTGGTGCAGTTGAAGGAAGTGCGCGGAAAGCCCACAAGCGCTTACGTGTCCGCGCTGCGCGAAAAATTCCCCCAGAGATTTCCAGGCGTGCAGTTTTTCTTTCAGCCTGCGGACATCGTTACGCAGATTCTGAACTTCGGGACGCCCGCTCCGATTGACATTGCCATTACCGGAAATAACCAGCAGGGAAATTTTGTCATTGCCCAAAAACTGGCTAATGAAATCCGCCACATTGCCGGCGCGGTAGATGTGCACGTCCAACAGGCCTTCGATGGCCCCACGCTACATATGGATGTGGACCGCACGCGCGCGCAGATGGTTGGACTGCAAGCCAGAGACGTCGCTCAGAACCTGCTCGTATCCCTGAGCTCCAGTTTTCAGACCGCCCCATCCTTCTGGCTCGACCCGAAAAATGGAGTGAGTTACAACGTCGCGGTGCAGACGCCGCAATACCGCGTGGACACCTTTCAGGCCCTGCAAAATATCCCCGTTAGCGGCAGTCTGCCCACGGCAACGCCCCAAATCCTTGGCAATCTAGTACGTTCAACTACTACCGCGCGTCCCGCCACAATCTCGCACTACAATTCGCAGCCTATGATTAACGTCTACGCGGCGGTTAACGGCCGCGACCTTGGTGGGGTTTCCGATGAGGTCGCCAAGCGCGTACAGGAATTTGAGAAAGACCTGCCGCGCGGAAGTCACATGATTATCCGCGGACAAGTCCAAACCATGAAGAGCTCGTTTACGGGTCTTGGCTTCGGGCTTGTCGGCGCCATCCTCCTGGTCTACTTGCTCATCGTCGTCAATTTTCAATCCTGGCTGGACCCGTTCATCATCATTACCGCGCTGCCGGGCGCTCTCGCCGGCATATGCTGGATGCTTTTGGTGACGCACACCACGCTAAACGTGCCATCCTTGACTGGGGCAATTATGAGCGTGGGTGTGGCTACATCGAACAGCATCTTGATGGTGTCTTTCGCACGCGAACAAATGAACGAGGGAAAGAACGCGCGCGACGCCGCCCTCGAAGCCGGCTTTGTGCGCATGCGTCCCGTGATCATGACCGCGTTGGCCATGGTCATCGGCATGGTGCCCATGGCCATCGGTCTCGGCGAGGGCGGCGAGCAAAACGCGCCTCTCGGCCGCGCGGTAATCGGTGGATTGCTGTTTGCCACCTTCGCCACGCTTTTCTTCGTGCCGTGCGTCTTTTCTATTATCCACGGCCGACGCGAGCGCCGCAGGTTGCATGGCGCAACGCCGGAGCCGGCGGCTTCGTGACAATCAAGCTTCACAAGTCCAAGCGGAGCACAGAATGACGACGGAAGGTAATACAGGGAGCGCTCAGGAAGGCGCGTACCACCCAGCTCAGAAAAAGAGCCGGCTGTTTCTGTTTCTGGTATGCGTGGTCGTAGTGCTAGTGATCATTGGAATTTTCACGATGTTGCAGCACCGCGAGCAATACAATGCGCTCGCCAAGGAGACCGAAAAGCTCGCCATACCCAACGTTGCTGTCATCCACCCCACCGTGGAACCTTCACAGGAAGATCTGGTGCTCCCCTCGACGCTGCAGGCCTACACGGACTCGCCCATTTACGCGCGCACAACTGGCTACCTCAAGAAGTGGTACCACGATATCGGCAGCCGTGTGCGCCAGGGCGAACTGTTGGCCGATATCGAAACGCCCGAAGTAGACCAGCAGCTTTCTCAGGCCCGCGCCGATCTCGGCACTACGGAGGCCAATGAGAATCTCTCTCGTATTACCGCTTCGCGTTATGAAGAGCTAATCAAGACGGACGGCGTGTCGAAGCAAGAAGTCGACAATGCCGTGGGCGACTATGCCGCAAGGCGCGCCGCCGTAGCGTCCGCACAGGCTAACGTTCGCCGCCTCGAGGAGCTGGAATCCTTCAAACACGTCTACGCGCCATTTAGCGGCGTAGTTACGCGCCGAAACGTCGATATCGGCAATCTCATCAACGCGGGTAATGGCGGCGCCGCACAAGAGCTCTTCTTCCTTGCGGCCACCGACCCCATTCGCGCCTACATCAGCGTGCCGGAACTTTACGCACCAGCGGTGCATCCCGGGGTTGGCGCATACCTCGAACTCACGCTCTATCCCGGCCAGAAATTCGAAGCGAAGGTTGTGCGAACTGCTGATGCCATCGATTTGGCAAGCCGGACTCTGAACACGGAAGTGGATGTCCCGAATAAGGCTGGCCAATTGCTGCCGGGCGGCTACGCTCAAGTGCACCTACTAGTCGGTGTCAAGGGAACGCGTCTGCAAGTGCCTGTGAACGCGCTGCTATTTCGCGCGGAAGGCTTGCGAGCCGTGGTAGTCGATGCAAACCATAGAGTGCATTTGCAACAGTTAGTTATTGGCCGCGATTACGGGACCGCGCTGGAAGTGCTGCAGGGCCTGAGCCCAGAGGATTGGATCGTCCTGAATCCGCCGGATTCCCTCGATGAGGGCATGCAAGTAAATGTGAAACAGATGACTCAAAACGCAGGCTCCGCCGCCCCCGCCCGTGGCGCTGCTCCGCCGCCTGGCAATGTACCTCCTAACGCTAGCGGGTCGGGACAGGGAGCAAAGAAGTAATGCGACAGGCGATGGCTGCCCGTGTTGCGGGCGTTCGCACATCGGGCACGCTGCCTGCCATTTTCGTAATTGCCGCCGGAATTTTAAGCGTCGGCTGCGCGGTGGGACCAAACTACAAGCGTCCTTCCGCGCCCTCTGCGACTAAATGGGATGTTACGGAGCCTTGGCGCGAAAGCGCTCCCAAAGATTCCATCCCGAAGGGGCAGTGGTGGACTGTATTTCGCGACGATGACTTGAACACGCTCGAAACGCAGGCGCTCAGCGCCAACCAGACACTCAAAGTTTCGCTTGCCCGCTTGGAACAGGCTCGAGCTACCGCCGCCATTCAGGTCGCGACTCTGTTTCCTACTCTGAGCACGTCGCCCAGCGTTGAACGCCAGCGGCTTTCCGGGAATCGCGCTACCAATGGCGTGCCCATCACGCTGCGGCCTATAACTCAAAGCACCTACGCCGTGCCCTTCACCGTCAGTTACGAGGTCGATTTATTTGGCCGCAGAAGGCGAAGTATCGAGGCCGCCGAAGCAAGCTATCAGGCAAACGCCGCCGATGTTGAAAACGTACGCCTCCTTGTCACCTCCCAGCTCGCCGGCGACTATTTCAATCTTCGCGAGCTGGATTCCGAGCTGCAGATTACGACACGCACCGTCGAGGCGCTCCGCAGGGGCCTGGAACTGGTGAATTCCCGCCACGCTGGCGGCGTAGCCTCCGGCTTAGACGTCGCGCAGGAAGAAACCCTGTTGAATACCACACGCACACAAGCCATTCTACTGCAGCAGCAGCGCAAGCAATTTGAAGACGCCATTGCCGTGCTGGTCGGACAACCCGCCCCTGATTTTCACATTGCCGCGCGCGTTTTGAACGCGGAGCCTCCCGATCTCGATACCGCGCTGCCTTCCGATTTGCTCGAGCGACGCCCGGATATCGCCGAGGCCGAGCGCCAAATGGCGGTCGCCAACGCCGAGATCGGCGTAGCGCAAGCCGCCTACTATCCATCGCTGCAACTTTTTGGTCAGGGTGGCTGGCAATCCGCCGATATCGCCAAACTGGCCAACGTGAGCAGCGCGTTTTGGGCGCTTGGGGCCAATGTGGCGCAGGATATCTTCACTGGGGGGGCGCGGCGTGCTCAGTTGCAGTTTGCGCGCGCCGGCTACGACGCGGACGTCGCAAGTTACCGCCAGACGGTCCTCACCGCCTTTCAAGAGGTTCAGGACGAAATCACCGGGCTGATCGTGTTGATCCAGGCGCAGCAAACCCAGCAACAAGCAGTCGATGCCGCGCAGCGTACTCTGAACATTTCCACCAGCCGTTATAGTGGAGGGTTGGTCAGCTACTTGGACGTGGTGACCGCGCAACAAAATCTGCTCACCGACGAGCAGCAACTCGCAGTGATTCGAGGGCAGCGGCTGGTGTCCAGCGTGTTGTTGGTCAAGGCACTAGGCGGGGGTTGGGACGCATCCAGCTTGGCGGCCGTGCAAGTAAAACCCAAGCCGAAGGACATCATCACGCCGTAACTCCGCTTAGGATGTCCCTATTCTTACGACAGAATCCCCGCATTTGCGATTGGCCAAACCGTGCAGTCTCTTTAGGCCCGGTGGCTGACCACTTTTCCCAGAACTCGCCTGCTCTTATAGCTGAATACCACGTACGAGCCCGGGACGTGCGACGCGACGCGGCGCATGTACTCCCTGGCTGCCCGCAACTTAGCTAGCGATTCAATTTTGATCAGTGCGCAATTCTCAAGCACCCGGCACACGCAAAACTCGTTGTGCTTCGCGAAATCGTACGACGCTGGGGTCACGGGTACATTGCGATTTAGGTCTTTCATCACGGGGACCTCACCTAGGATTTCACAAACGCTTCGCCGGAAGATGAGTTTCGCGAGTGGTTGGCGAGTAGGCGAAGAGCGCGAAACAGCAACTTATTATGTTTTAACACTGATGGTAAAGCTCAAATTTTCCACTTTTCCACACCCTGTGAATTCTGCGTCCACAGTTTTTCCAAAGTTTGCAAACCCTGCATCCGAAAGGTTATGCGCCCTATCCACGAGAGACCGTCGCTCCTGAGTCCTCGTACGGGCTCAGGGTACCTAACAGAAATCCCCTAAATCCGCTAGGGAGTTCTCTTGATACAAAAAAGCCTCAGTTGCCGTTATCCTCAGTGTTTTGATGGCCCTACGGCGAGAGGAGGACATTTGAAGATAGCCCAGGTAGCACCTCTTTACGAGAGCGTTCCGCCTAAGCTATACGGTGGCACGGAGCGGGTCGTCTCCTATTTGACAGAGGCGCTGGTTGAGGATGGACACGACGTAACCCTATTTGCGAGCGGAGACTCCCAAACATCGGCACGCTTGGTGCCATGCTGCGCGAAGTCACTGCGGCTTAACAGCCACAAGTGCAATGATCAGCTTGCCCATCACTTTGTCATGCTTGAGGAAGTGCTGGAACGCGCCGATCAATTCGACATGATTCATTTCCACGTGGACTACATGCACTTTCCCCTCTCAAAGCTCTCTGGACTCGTCCACCTCACCACGCTCCACGGCCGCCTGGACTCTCCTGACCTCGTTCCTCTATATCGCAAGTACAGAAACATGCCGGTGATTTCGATCTCGCGCAACCAGCGCAAGCCGCTGCCTTGGGTCAACTGGGTCGGCAACGTCTACCACGGTCTGCCGGAGGACCTTCTTCCGTTCGGAGACGGACGCGGAAATTACTTGGCGTTCCTTGGACGCATTTCTCCGGAAAAGCGGGTGGATCGCGCCATCGAAATTGCCAAGGCGCTTGATATGCCTTTGAAAATTGCAGCCAAGGTCGATCCCTCGGATCTTCTCTACTTTGAGCGCGAAATCCAGCACCTGATGAACACGCCGAACGTCGAATTCGTCGGCGAAATCAACGAGCAACAAAAGGGCGAGTTTCTCGGCAATGCGTGCGCTTACTTGTTTCCCATCGATTGGCCTGAGCCCTTCGGACTAACGATGATTGAGTCTATGGCTTGCGGGACGCCGACGATCGCTTTCGACTGTGGTTCCGTGCCCGAAGTAATTACCAACGGGGTCAGTGGTTTTATCGTGGAATCGATGGACGAAGCGGTGGAGGCCGTGCGGCAAGCGGCGACTCTCGATCGCGCCGCGTGCCGCGCCGAATTCATTAATCGCTTCAGCGCACCCAAAATGGCGCGGCAGTACGTTAAGCTGTATGAGGCGAGCGTCATGAAGCAGTATGAAACGAGCGTCACGGCGAAATCTGCCGGCCCGGATACCGAAATCGACTCGTTGCTCACGCTCTAGGACGGTTTTCTTTTGACGGACATTGTCCGCGTTGAAGACGAATACTACGTCCGCGCGTCTTCTGCGCTGGCGGACGACCGCACGCGTGTGCTCAAGTACGGCGACACCTTCGCCGTCTTCAATCGCTACGGAGATATCGAGGCGTTGGGAACTTCGCGCTTTGGTTTGTTCCACGCCGAGACGCGGCATCTCTCCCGGCTCGCGCTTCGCCTGAATCAGAAACAGCCGCTGCTCCTCAGCTCCACCATCCGCGAAGACAACGCGTTTCTCTCCGTGGATCTCACTAATGTGGACACCAACCTCAACGGTCATGGTGAACTCCCGCGAGGTACCGTACACCTGTTCCGTTTGCAGTTCCTGCGCGGCGCCACCTGTTACCAATTTATCCGCCTGCTGAATTACGGACTGGAGCCCGTGACAGTCTCCCTCGTGCTTCAATTCGATGCGGACTTTGCGGACATCTTCGAAGTGCGCGGCACCAAACGTTCACGGCGAGGCGAGCGCCTTCCGGATCGTGCCGCAAAGGAGAAAGTCGTCCTGTCGTATCGAGGGTTAGACGACGTTCTCCGCCGCACTTGCCTCGATTTCTCGCCACAACCTGCGTTCCTTTCCACCAGGGAGGCCGCGTTTGAGATCGCTTTGGGCCCGAAAGAAGAAAAATCCGTATCGTCCACGATAACGTGTGAGCGAAACTCCGCCACCAGGAACGTAGAGCCTTACCATTCTGCGTTCCGAAAGCTTGAGAAAGAATTCGATCGCACCGGAATCGACGAGTGCGTCATTACAAGCTCTAGCGAAACCTTCAATGCGTGGCTAACGCGTTCGTCCGCGGATTTGCGCATGCTGATCGATGGCAATCCCGAGGGTCCCTACCCCTACGCTGGCGTGCCCTGGTTCAACACTGTATTCGGACGCGACGGCATCATCACCGCTCTCGAATGTCTGTGGATGGCGCCACGCATCGCCGAAGGCGTCCTGAAATATCTCGCGGAAACGCAGGCCACCACCGAAGAGCCCGAGCGCGACGCCGAGCCCGGCAAAATCCTTCATGAGATGCGTCGCGGCGAAATGTCGGTTTTAGGCGAAGTGCCTTTTGCCCGTTATTACGGCAGTGTGGACTCCACGCCACTTTTTGTAATGCTCGCCGGTGCGTATTTCCTTCGCACTCACAACCTCTCCTTCCTCAAAGAAGTCTGGCCGAATATCAAGCTCGCCATCGCCTGGATCGATACGTACGGGGACCGCGACAAAGACGGCTTCGTCGAATACGAGAAGCGTTCCTCCAAAGGATTAGTGCAGCAAGGGTGGAAAGATTCCCACGACTCCATTTTCCATGCCGATGGCCGCTTCGCCGATCCCCCCATTGCGCTCTGCGAAGTGCAGGCTTACGTCTATGCCGCCAAACGCTCCGCCGCCTTGATCGCCCACGCGTTCCAGGAAACGGAATTCGCAGAAAGGCTCGAAGCGCAAGCTGAAGCCCTTCGCGATAAATTTGACCAGGTGTTTTGGTCCGATGATTTAGGGATGTACGCCCTCGCCTTGGATGGTGAAAAAAAACAGTGTCGCGTGCGCGCATCAAATGCGGGACACGCCCTTTACTGCAAAATCGCGAAAGAAGAACGCGCCGAGACTCTCGCTGCTTCGCTAATGACCGAACAGCTCTTCTCCGGTTGGGGCATACGAACCGTCGGCTCCGGCGAGTCTCGCTACAATCCCATGTCGTATCACAACGGCTCCGTATGGCCCCACGATAATGCCCTGATCGGCATGGGATTTTCTTTCTACGGGTTCCCTCAGAAATCTTCCGAGATCCTTCACGCATTATTCGAAGTCAGCCGCGATGTCGAACTCCAGCGTCTCCCCGAACTGTACTGCGGATTCCACAAGCGGCCGGGCACCAGCGGTCCTACCCTTTATCCCGTTGCCTGTGCGCCGCAAGCGTGGGCTGCGGGTGCCGTCTTCCTGTTGCTGCGCGCCTGTCTCGGTATGACCGTGCGCGCGCCCGAGCGCCAGATTTGTTTTGCCCATCCGGTCCTTCCGATCAACGTGGATGAAGTGCGTATCCAGAATCTAAAGGTCGTCGATGCCTCGGTCGACCTCCTGATGCGTCGCCAAGAGGAAGGAGTAGCCGTGGAAGTTTTGCGCCGTCGCGGAGAAATCGAAATTGTGGAAACGCTGTGAGCTCCGTCGCCTATGCGATTTGGACTCTTCCCCGGAACGCGCCATAATTAGAGTTGTGCTCGCGTTGGCATGCAACCCGCCGCTCGCTCCGCGCGGTCCAATGTGTAGAACTCCCACCAGCAAGGAGGCCAAGAGCAATGGCCGATGAATTTGGATTTCTGACCAGCAAACTGCCAGCCCGGCCCATGCGCCGAATTGCCGCGATAGCGACTCTCGCTGCTTCTGTACTCGCCTGCTCTCTCGCGGCTCAACAGCAAGGCCCGCTGCCTGCCCCTCCTGCTTCCGGCTCTAGTCAGCCCGCTCCCCCAACCCAGTCGGCCGCTGCCTCTCCGGCTCCCGCACCGAAAACGCAAAGCGATTCCGGCGGCATCAGCCGTGAGCCACCTTCCATTCCTATTGAGCAGATCATCCAGAAATTCGGCGATCGCGAACTGGAGTTCAAGAAAGAGCGCGACAACTACACCTACAATCAAAGTTTCGTCGTGCAAGTGATCGACAGTGATAATCAGGTTGCCGGCGAGTATCGGATGACTAGCGACATTCTGTTCACTCCGGACGGAAAGCGCTACGAAAAGATCACCAGTGCACCTCCGCCAACTTTGGAGCGTGCCGGCCTGAGCCTATCGCAACAGGACTTGGACGACGTAGAGCATGTTCAGCCGTTCGTGCTCACCACCGCGGATTTGCCGAAATATGACGTGAAATATGTCGGCCGTGAACATCTCGACGAGCTCAGCACCTACGTCTTTGACGTTGGGCCCAAAAAAATCGAGAAGAACCAGCGCTACTTTCAAGGACGCATCTGGGTGGACGACAGCGATCTGAATATCGTCAAGAGTGACGGAAAAGCAGTACCCGACATTATTAAGAAAAATAACGAGAACATTTTTCCTCGCTTTGAAACCTTTCGCGAAAACATTGAGGGCCACTACTGGTTCCCGACCTATACCCGCTCCGACGATGTACTCCACTTCAGCACCGGTGCGATTCACATGCGCATGACCATTCGTTACGCCAATTACAAGCGTTTCGGCGCCACCATCAAGATCGGTAACCCGGTGGAAATCAAAGACGATAAGAAACCGAATAAGCCCTGATTTCCGTCCTCATCGGGCAACCACTGTACCGAAGGCCGGTACCGAATCGGCAACCTCGCGCTCCGATTCATTCCGTCTGCGCCAGAACTGCGCGACAATTATCTAGCACCCACACCAGAGGCTTTGGCGCAAGGTCGGCGGAGCCCATCAGGAGAGACGTTCATGAAGAAGCTGATTTTAGGGACTGCCTTGTGCGCCCTAGCTGGTACTTTGACCCTAGCCGCTCCGTCCCAGGACCGCGACGAGCATCGCGATCACGGCCGCGACGAGCACCACGATAATGGCAAGCATAACGGATCGGACAAGCACGATCGCGGCGACGATCGCCATGACAACGGCAAGCACAAAGGCTGGGAAAAGCAGGAAGCCCGCGCCGACTATCGCGGATGGGATCATGAGCACGACCGCATCGTTCCCGGTCGCCAGTATCCGCATGGCCACTACGAGCACGTCAAGCAAGTCTTCGTCGCGCGCTCCATCGATTACCGCACGCGCAACGTCGTTCTCTACGATCGCTCCAACTGGGTTGTCGCCTCTTACGATCTCGATCGCTGCCGCGATTGGCAATGGGACCGTGACCAAGTTTACGTCTATAACGATGACCACCACGCAGGCTGGTATCTGCTCTTCAATTCCCGTCTGGGCCGCTACGTCCACGTCGAATTTTCCGGCGTGCGTTAGGAGTGGCTTTCCACCCACCGCTTGATTGCCAAGGTGGCGCTGTTTAGGTACGCCTCGCGCTCGTCATCTTCAAATTGGCCGTCGCCCTTCGGAGAGGCTTCGTAGACCATTTCACCTGGCGCATTTGGACAGAAAACAGTGAAGGCACCGTGACGGAGTCGCAGATAACCAACCGCTTTGCCGTTCATCCAGGCGTCGTACTGCTCCGGGCAGGCGTAGCAGGTTCTTTTTAGCTCAACTCCGTTGATCGTCGAAGTCGAGCCCTGCGACTCTTCTTCATCGTGTTTCCGTTTCAAAGGCCTAACTCTCCTGTGATTGCCCGCGGCGGTCTACAATTCTTTCGCCCAAGTTAAATCCATCTTCTAGTTGCTCACAAATTATCGAGAAAGAATTGCGTAACGCGGTTCATCAGCACTCTGCGCGCGGGGGGGTCGCTAACACCGTGCCCCCGCCCGGGAAAAGGCATCACTTCCGCGTACTTCTGCAATTCGATCAGCCTATCAATCAGCGATAGCGTGTTCGCAAAATGCACGTTGTCGTCGCCCGTGCCATGCGCGATCAAGAGCTTGCCCTTGAATTTCTCTGCTTCGTTTATCGGCGACGATGCGCGATAACCTATTTCATTTTGTGGCAGCAGACCCAAATATCGCTCCGTGTAAATCGAGTCGTAGAAGTGCCAGTCCGTAACCGGCCCGCCCGCGAAACCCGCCTTGAAAACGCTTCCCGCCTCAAATATGGCGTGCAGCGTCATGTGCCCGCCGTAGCTCCAACCCCAGATGCCGATCCGGTCCGCATCCACGAAGGCCAGCGACTTTAGATACGCCACACCGTCAAGCTGATCGGAAAGTTCCTGCGCGCCCAGTCGATAATGAATCGGTTCCTCGAAAACATGCCCACGCCCGCCCGATCCCCGGTTGTCGAGTGCAAAAATAATGTAGCCCTTTTGCGCCATCAACTGGTGCCACAGGCCTGTGCTGCCTCCCCACGCATTCAAGACCACCTGTGCGTGCGGCCCTCCATAAGTAAAGACCAGCACCGGATATTTCTTAGAGCTATCGAAATCGAGCGGCTTG